>Ga0315280_10005130_pt1 | contig 18868 bp, 19 predicted proteins | sample YL17G06_40_MG_FD_203697 | JGI IMG/M metagenome (GOLD analysis project Ga0315280, IMG submission 203697) | Sediment microbial communities from Yellowstone Lake, YNP, Wyoming, USA - YL17G06_40 | ecosystem: Environmental > Aquatic > Freshwater > Lake > Sediment | place: USA: Wyoming | collected... | reverse complement strand
CACTTCAGCGGCCGCGCGAGACCTGGGAAGGGTCTCGCGGGCCGCCAGTCCCCTCTATCTGAGAAATCACGTTTCGTGGTCTAGACAAATGGGGCCACCTCAATTCGCATACGATGAAAAGTGGAAAGCGGCAGGCGACAGTCTCGATCTGCGTGGGCTTCCGCCGGCATCGGAACCGCAAAGATGGCAAACAGAGGCGGCAAAAGTTGCTGTTTGCCGCGTGGCGTGTGCATGGTTCTCCCACCGACATTCGCGAGCGCTACCGCCTGCGATTCGGAATCGAAACGAGCTTTCGGCAGATGCGGCAGGCGCGTATTTACGCCTGCACGCGCAGCCCTCGGCTGCGGCTGTTCTTTCTGGCCGTGGCGTTGATCCTGCGCAACATCTGGGTCTGGATTCATCAGACACGCCTTGCCGAGAGATCGGGCGAGAGGTTGAAACTCCACCTCGAACGCCTGCGATTCAAACGAGTGCTCGACTGGATCTTTTACGAGGTCGTCGCCCTATTCCACGATGGGTCAACACCTTGCGTCGTATGGCCGCCATAAAGCTAACTTGAAACTACTGAATGAAGTGACGTAGGCAACCTTGAACATGGGTTTCACTCCTATGCTCTGAATCCTACTCTCCCGGCGGACACCGCAACAGAGGACTGCGGGCAAGGAGGCCCGCGATTGCTTTTCCACTTGCCGCGCGTTAGTTTCAAGGCTGTGGCCGCTTTGCCGAAAGCCGTCTGATAGCCGGCGAGAGGAGAATCATGCACGCTTTGAGATTACCCTTCCTGGCCCTGTTCATCGCTTGGCCGGCGCCAGCCGCGCTCGCCGCCGAAGCGACATCGCCTCCGGCCAACACGGTTCGCATCGCCGCCGCTCAGCCGCGAGCGAGGTTGATCGATTGGCACATGAAGAGCCCCCAGGACGTCCTGGCGAAGGTCGATCAAAACCTCGGGGAGTTGGGCGGGATTGTGGATCGGGCGGCCGCCCAGCATCGCGACGTCATCGCACTGCCGGAAGATACGCTTGGGCTTGGCCACTGGCAGGCCGGCAATGAGGCCCTCAGCCGGGAAGTCCTGCCGCGGGCCGTCAGCCGGATGCTTGTTCGCTTCGGCGCCGCCGCGGCGAAGCACCGGATGTATGTCGACTGCTGCAATAACAACGCCGAACCCAACGGGGCCATCTACAACACGGCCTTCTTGCTGGGCCGCGACGGCAAGGAGATCGGCCGCTACCGCAAAGTCTGCCCCACGATCCACGAGCGCTTCTGCACGCGGGGGGACAAGCTTCCCGTCTTCAACACCAAGGACCTGGGCGGCGTCAGGATGCTCGTCTGCTACGACATGGTCTTCCCGGAGAGCGCCGGGGCGCTGGCGCTCGGCGGGGCGGACGTGATCTTCCATCCGACGCTCGGCGGCGCGGCCATCGGCGACGAGGACATCAGCCGTGCCGCATTTCGCACCCGCGCGGTGGAGAACTTCGTCTATCTGGTGGTCTCCCAACGCGGTGCGGGCAGCATGATTATCTCGCCGCAGGGCAGGATCCTCGCCGAGGCGCAGGGCGCGGACGGCCTTGCCATTGCCGACATCGATCCATTTGGCGGACGAGAAGGGGGCGATGCCATGAACCACGAGCGCGACATGCGGGGTCGGCTTTTCCGTGAGCGCAACCCGGCCGCGTTTGGCATCCTCACCGACCGCAACCCGCCGGTGCTGGCGAAACTGCCTGCGACCATCACGGAGCAAGAGGCGGTGCGCATGGCTCAGCGAGTGCTCACCGTCGGCGAGGAAGAATCCCGATCGGCCGCCGCACTGGCCAGCCAGGGGAAGACCGCCGAGGCCATCGCCGCCTTCAACCGCCTCAGAAACGAGTACCGTGATTCGTGGATCGACCGGATAGCGGCCGAGCGCCTGGCAAAGCTCCAGCCCCAGCCGCAGCCGCAAACGCAGAAGCGCGACAGCGTCGGGCTGGCCGCGAAATACCCGGGCGACTCGGGCATCGAGGAAGATCCCAAGGTCATCTTCGTCGAGGATTTCGAGGAGCCGTCGCTCGACGCAGTGAAGCAGCGTTGGGGGGACGTGAGCCACGGCGAGATCATGTCGCTGGCCGCCGATGTGCCGCCGGGAAGCCGCGGAAGGCACTCTCTGCTCATGGCCCACGTCGGCGGCAAGGGCAACGGCGGGCACCTCTATCGCCGCCTCCCGAAGGGTCTCGACCAGGTCTACGCCCGCTTCTACGTGAAGTTTGATCCGGAGTGCGCCCCCATCCATCACTTCGGCACCTGCATCGGCGGCAACAATCCGCCGACCCGCTGGCCGATGGTGAGCGCGGGCAACCGGGCCGCCGGCGACAAATCGTTCTGGGTGGGGGTCGAGCCCTTCGGCGAGAGCTGGAGATGGGACTACTACGCCTACTGGTGCGAGATGCGGGGCAGCCCGCCGCGCGGGCAGACTTGGGGCAACAGTTTTATTCGCGACCCCGAGCTGAAGGTAGTGCGCGGCCGCTGGACGTGCGTTGAAGTGATGCTGAAGATGAATGACCTGGGCGAGCCAAACGGCGAAATCGCCCTGTGGATCGACGGCCGGCAGGTGAGCCATCTCGGTAGGGGCTTTCCCAAGGGCAAGTGGGTTTACGACAAGTTCATGCCCGGACAGGGCGGCAGCAGTGTTCGCTGGAATGACGCGAAAGGCGGGCCGGAGTACAGCACGATCGCCGCGGGCGGCGAGCCTTTCGAGGGCTTCCGCTGGCGCACGGCGAAAGAGTTGGATCTCAACTTCGTCTGGGCGTACCTCTACATCACCGAGGCGCCCGCCGGACACGTGAGCAAAGTCCGGTTCGACGAGATCGTAGTGGCCACCGACTACATTGGCCCGATCATGAAGTGACGCAATCCCCGAGCGGCGTGTGTCGACGCCTCATTGGGCAGCATCCCCTGTTCTTTGCACGGCAACCACAACCTCCTTGGTTGTGAACTTGGTTCGGTCCACGACCGTCAGCTCGAACACGTAACGACCCGCAACCGAAAGGCCGCTGGCTTTCGTGTCGCGGCCGCCTTGTTTGGCCAGCACGACCTTGGCCCCGGCAGGGCTCGCCTTCACTCTCCACCAGTGGCTGATGATGTCGCCGTCCGGGTCGCTGGTGGCCGCCGACAGGCAGGTAGTGCTCTCGGGCAGCGTCACCAGCACGGGCAGCCGATTGTGTACGTCAATCAGAACCGGCGGCTGATTGCCCGTGTAAACGTTGGGCAGCACGTCCCGCTTGACCTCGCTCGTGCCGTCCCCGATCGTCACCGTGAAGACGTAGCGCCCTGATGCGGTCAGCCCGCTGGCCTCGGTCGTCGCCGATTGCGGATCGGCGAGCGTGGCGTTGGCCCCGGCGGGCTGCGTCGTCACCGACCAGGAGTACGACAGCCGATCCAGCTCCGGGTCCTGGGCCGTTGCCGAGAGCCTGACGCGGCTGGCCGGCGTCTTGAGGAAGCTCGGCTCGGCCTTCCACTCCACAGCGGTCGGCGGCATGTTCTTGTCCGGCTGTGGGGAGATGGTCAGAACGCAGTCGGCGGGCACGTTGACGGCGAGGGAGCCGTCCGCGCCCACCGTCCTGACGCCGAGTTCCTCGTAGGGTCTTGACTCGACGCAGCGGCACACTCCGTAGTCTCCCGGCGGCAGGTTGCGGAGGGCCACCGGCTGTGGAACTTCTTCCACAGCCGGCTGTCGGGGCGGCGTGTTGTTGATCAGCACAACCGTGGTCCGGCCCTTTTGGACAAAGGCGAGCGCGCGGACGGCGGGCGCGTCGGAGACCGCCTGGATGCGGACGGCCCCCGGTCGCACGTAGTGCATCACCTGGCGGTACTGCCACTATTGGCCGCTTCGGCTGAAGGAAGTGCTATCGAGATGGAGGTAGAAGGCCCCGCCGGGCTGAGGCCCGCCGAGCCCAACAATCGACCAGTAGGACACGTCGCCCAACGTCAGATCGTCGTACAACGTCTCCAGCGTGATCCCGTCCGATCCGGCGTGGCCAATGGGGAGCCCCCTGGCAACGGCGAAATCGCGGATCTTGGGCCGGTCGGTGTTCCGCGCCTCGCCGCCGTAGAGGTGATAGCCGATCATTCCCACATTGGGCCAGAGATCGCCGTCATCGCGCACGGCTTGAATGAATTTCCAGCACGTGTTGGCGTCGTGGCACTCAGGGAAAAGCACCTTCGTGCGCAGGCCGAGCGCCCGCAGGCTGGGACCGAGCGCCTTGGTCATCTCCGCCACGATCGGCACCTCGAACGGATTGTCCTCGCTGTCGCCCGCGTCTTTGCAGATCACGCAGTAGTCGGCCTCGATGCCATGGGCGTTCTTGAGATGCACCAGCAGCGAGGAGACATACTCCGCGAATTCGGCAGGGCACTCCAACAGCCAGACCGGCACGCGGCCGGTGCTGCCGCCGTTGTGAAACGTCTGCGTGATCGCGAGCCCGAACCTCTCGCCGCGGGCGTCGACGCGCCGCTTGAACGGGAACACCCATGTCCGGAGGGAACGATCGACAACGTCCGTGCCGAATGCCGACCAGTGGACGTGCATGGGATCGGCATCGTCGTTGGTCCATTCCCAACTCCTCCCCTCGCTCCGATTCCCGCTGGGCACCGTCCAGTGCACCCGGGTCAGTCCCAGGTCGCTCACTGCCTCATCCAGGACCTGGTCCCTGACTTCCGGCGATACCTCGGGTACCAGGGCATCCCGCTCCAGCCCAGGATGGTCTGGTGGCGAGCGTCTGGGCGGATCGTCACCGTCGCATCTGCCGCCTGAGACATCGGGGCGCCAAGGCCGATTGCCGCGAAGACCAAGCCGTTCAGGGCCGGCCACAGCGCCGGCTTGGCGAAGACCTGGTGATGGCACGTAATACTACTCCCTGCTGTGGCCAAAATCAGGACACGCGTCTTCATGGATTCCCCTCCTCTGTGGATCAACACCGAGTCCGCAAGAACGACTATCGTGCAGGCCTGTCTGCCGCCTTCAAGTAAAGCACGCCATCACCATCGAACGGAGCTCGAAAGCGACTGTCCCCGGTCTGGGCGCCTAAGGAACCATCGCTGGCGGTCGCGCCTTGCTGAGGGTTGAACCATTCATACTGATAGGTTCCCGCGGGTAGGTTCACGGAAAAGGCCTCGCCCGAGTTGGCCTGGTAAACCAAGTACTCCGCGCCGACGCGGGCCAGGCAATAGCCGGCCGAGGCCAGGCGCGGTTGGGGCGTCATGCCAGCGCGGTTCATCCGCTCGGCGAAGCGGCGCGTTTGTCCCATCGCCTTGCCCGTCCGCGTCCGGATCGCCATCGATGCCGTTGACGTTGTTCGCCTTGTTCAGCGGATGACCAGGCCACGGGTTCTGCATCTCGTGCCGGTACACGCTCCACCCCTGGAACAGCATGATGCTGACGTAGATCCCGCGGTCCCGAGCGCACGTAGGGCAACGGCTCGAAATAGGCTGGTTGCGGGCGCCGGGCGGACGACCATCCTTCCCACGTCCACAGGCTGGAAGGGGCCGCCATGGTTGGCGCCAAGAATGTCCGGCCGGCCGTCGCCGTCGATGTCGGCCACGGCCAGACCGTGAACCACCGTCTCGACGCCCTGCTCGATGACGTGCTCCTGCCACTCGGGCGACGCCGGATCGGCCGGGGCCTCGTACCAGGCGATGCGATACGTACCGCCTTTCAATTCGGCGGGCGTCAGAATCACGTCCGGGCGTCCGTCCCCGTTGAAATCGCCCACTTCCACCTTACAGTCGCCGTGCTGCCAGGCGGTGGTGAAGAGGTGTTCCTTCCAAGGGCCTTTCAGAATGTCGCCGCTGTTTTCGTACCATCGGCCGCCAATGACAATGTCGGGCCGGCCGTCGCCACTGAGATCACCGACCGCCTTGATCCAGGGATTCGTCGGCGGCCGGGCGTCGATTACGATCCGCTCGAAGGGGGTTTGCGGCGCAGCCACAGGGTACCCGGCAGCCGACGAGACGCCCGACGTGTAACAGCCCGCGGCGATGGCCGCAAGCCAACACGCTCGAAATCGAGTAGTCATGGGATGGCTCAAAGATCGTTTTGTTGATGTTAGTCTATGATCCTCCTCGCGATCCCGCCAGGGGCAAACCAGGTGTTTGACCAGTCTTCGCCTTGGCTGGCCCGGTCGGATATACTGGGGGCTGTCAAGAGAGGTGATCGACGATGCGTTTGCTCGTTGGTTGTGTTGCCCTTCTCTGCCCACTTGGACTGTTTGCGGGAGTCGTGCGCGGCGGCGGGGCGGTCTTCCCGGGCGAGCGATGGCACCAGGCAACTCCCGAGTCCCAAGGCGTCGCTCCGGCGAAACTGAAGGAAGCCATCGACTACGGGGGCGACCATTTTGGCCTCGATGGGGCGAAGGAGTTGGTGATACGAGGACAAAGATGACGAGCGACAATACGCAGGTGGGCGCGCTGGTCGTAGCCGCAGCTTTGATCGCTGCGATGCTTTCGCCTGCCGCGAGGGCGCAGAATGCGCCCGGCCCGGACGGCGGACGCGGCCCGAAACGAAAGGTGACCATCGCCGTGTTACAGGCGGGCGCCAGGTCCCGGGGAAGGGCGAACCCGGGCAGCGAGGCCAACTTCGCGCTGTTTGCCGATCTGGCCCGCAACGCGGCCGCTTCCCAGCCGCGCCCCGATATGATCTGTTTCCCGGAATACGCCATCTCCGGCTGGCCCTATCCCAAGGAGGAAGTCATCAACGGCCTGGCTGAGGCGGTGCCCGGAACCGGGCACTGGTATCAGAGCTACCGGGCGCTGGCCCGGGAAACCGGCGTTCCGCTGCTTTGCTGGCTGGTCGAGTCGGCCGGGGGAAAGCTATACAACAGCGCGTTCCTTCTCGATGGGAAAGGCGAGTTCAAAGGCAAGTACCGCAAAGTGCAGGCGAACCTGCTTGAGCAGACGAAATGGGGCTGGTCGCAGGGCGAGCGCTTCGAGATTCTTGAGCTGGACGGCGTCCGCTACGGCGTCAGCATCTGCGCCGACATGTTCTTTCCGGAAACCGTCCGTTGCCTGGAACTGCTGGGCGCCGACGTCGTGATCCACCTGTCGATCGACGACGACATGGGCCACCTCGTGCCGGCGCGGGCCGTGGACAGCAAGCTGCCGATCGTGATGTCGATCTTCTTGGGCGGCTCCTACGCCGTGGACGCGGAAGGCAAGCTGCTTGGCAAGCTCACCGCTGAAGGAGCGGCCTGGCGATCGTTCACGCTGGAGCCGTTCCGGTCGTTCCGCCAGAACGACAGACCGTTGGGCGTCGTTGCCGACGGCAAGAAGGCCTGGCAGAACATGCCCAACGTAGGGGCCTATGGCGTGCTGACCGACCCGTCGCGGCGGCCCCCGTGGACCGAAGTCTTCCTGGACAAGGACGGCCGGCCGCAGACGCGCGAACAACTCCTCAAGCGATTCAAGGGCCGCTACGACGCCCACGACCCCGCGCCGCCGGCTCCGAAGACCAGCGCGCTGCCGCGTCTGAGAGTCAGCGGCGATGGCCATTTTCTCGTGAAGTCGGACGGCCAACCGTTCTTCTGGCTTGGCGACACCGCGTGGGGACTCGTCGCCAAAGCCGCGCGCGAAGACGCGGCCAGCCAGCCGTCCGTGCTCCGCTATCTCGACAACCGCGCAGCCAAGGGCTTCAACGTGATTCAAACCGTCCTGGCCGGCCAGGCCGGCGCGGCGGCCAATGCCTACGGCCAGCCGCCGTTCCACGAGCGCGATTTCACCCGTCCGCGCCTGCTCCCCGGTCCCGACGACGATTACTGGGACATGGTAGACTGGCTCGTGGACCGTGCGGCGGAGCGGGGAATCTATTCCGCGCTCCTGCCGCTGTGGCTTTCGGACATCCCACCCAACCATCCCCTCCAGCGCGACCCGGACGCGGCGTACCGCTACGGCCATTTCCTCGGGCAACGCTACGGCGCGAAGACCAGCGTGCTCTGGGTGCTCGGCGGCGACGCCTGGCAGGCGGACCGCAACGTGGGGAACCCCGCGCGTATGGCGATGATTCGCGCACTCGCCGAGGGACTGGCGGATGGCGCCAAGGGCGAGGACCGGCGCGACGGCCAGGCCGACTGGTCCACGACCCTCATGACGTTTCATCCGCCGGGCGACGGCCGCTCCTCGTCGCTGTGGCTGCACGGCGAGCCTTGGCTCGACTTCAACATGATTCAGACGACGACCAGGTTCGAGTTCGCCAACTACGACACGGTCGCGCGCGACTACGCGAAGCTGCCGGCCAAACCCACGCTCGACGCCGAGGTCGCCTACGAGGACTCGCTGTCACTCGACAAGAACGAGCCGAAAGACCGGCGTACGACGGCGTGGGACGCGCGGCGCGCGGCTTATTGGGCGGTGTTCGCCGGTGCACTGGGCCACACCTACGGCCACCGCAGCTTCATCAGCTTCCTGCGCGAGGGGGAGACGTCGCGGCACGGCGCGCACGTCCCGTGGTTCAAATCGCTCGACGCCCCGGGTGGCTTTCACATGACGCATCTCAAACAGTTGATGACCTCCCTGACCGCACCGCTCGAGCGCGTGCCGGACCAATCGCTGCTGGCGGGCGACACCGGCCAGGGGAAGGAGCACGTCGCCGCCTGCCGCGCGCGCGACGGCTCTTGAGCCCTGGTCTATTCGGCCGCGGGGAGGTCCTTCGAGCTCAAGCTCGAACAGCTCGTCGGCGTCACACTGCGCGCCGAATGGTTCAATCCCCGCGATGGCACGCGCCAACCCGCTGGCGCCTGGCCCCGGTATGGCACGCGCCGGTTCGAGCCGCCGACTCGCGGCGCGGATAACGACTGGGTACTGGTTTTGAGGGTCGACAGATGATTTCCATCAAGCGGATTCTCCGCACCCTGCCGGCCGCGCTCGGCCTGACGTTCTTCGCCATTATTCTCCAAGCAGCGGGCGGGCCGGCTGCCGTGCCTCGCAGCGTGTCCGGCGATAGCAGTGCCTACCTGCGCTACGTGCATCCCACCGTGCGCGAGCCGTTCACCGATGGCGTCAGCCTCGCCGTGCCGGCGGAGTTGGGCGACCCGCGCAGCGCCGCGCTGGGCCTGGTGGACGTGACCAAGGCTTCCTTCAACGCCGACCCGACCGGCGCACGCGACGCGACCGTCGCAGTGCAGCAGGCCATCAACTTCGCGCGCGACCACCAGATGGTCTGCTTCTTCCCACCCGGCACGTATCGGGTTTCCGACACGCTCGAGTGCGTCGAGCAGCTCTATCAGCGGGCCAACGGCCGCGTGTTCGGTGCGCCCCTCTGGCCCTGCCTGCTCGTGGGCTCGCGCGCGGCGGCGGCGCGGCCGAGGATTCTGCTCGCGCCGAACTCGCCGGGCTTCGGCGACCCGCGCCAGCCCAAATACGTTGTCCACTTCTGGGCGCGCGGCTACGCGAACCCCACCCCGGCGGACCGCGTCACCGACGGCCGCGGGCCGGAGCAGGAGCAGCCCAACATCTCGATGAACCAGATGTTCGTCAACCTCGACATCGTGATCGGCGAAGGAAACGCGGGCGCGGTCGCTCTCCGGCATCAGGCGGCGGAAGGGTCGGCCATCAAAGATTGCACGATTGACGCGACGCACGGCCTGACCGGCATCGAGGGCGGCATCGGCTCGGGCGGGAGCAGTGCGGGCGTCACGGTCCTCGGCGGGCGGGTGGGACTGGACTTCCGCACCATGCAGCCCACGCCGGTCATTACCGGTTTCACCTTGATCGGGCAGACGGAGACGGCGATTCGTTACAGCGGGCGGCAAACGCTGGCCGCCGTCGGGCGGACCGGATGACACGGCTGCGATCCAGAGCGCCATCAACGCGGTTTTGGCCATGCGTTCCGAGAGCGGCTTTCGCGGCGCGGTCTTGTTGGCTCCAGGAACCTATACCTGCTCGCGGACGATTTCCATTTCCGCCGACGGCGTTGTGCTGCGCGGCAGGGGGGCGACGGGTCCAGCCGCCAGCACGATCAAGATGGCCGGCACACGGCACTGTGCCATCGTCATTGGCAGATCCGGCGGTGGAAGGGGCCAACGCTCCGGCGCGAGTGGGTCGGCCGACGCAGGCGAGCGACAGCAGCGCGATGCCGCCGAGACGTCGATCATCGATGCTTACGTCCCTTCCGGGGCGACGAGCTTCACGGTGGCCGACGCCACCGGACTGGCCGCCGGCGACGTGATCGCCATCAGGCGCCCGGTTACCCAGGCCTGGGTCCATTTCATGCAGATGGACGATCTGGTGCGCGACGGCCGCCCGCAGATATGGATTCGCGCGGGCAGCCGCATCACTGCGGGGCGCACGATCGCGGCGATTTCAGGCAGCAGGATTACGCTGGACATCCCGCTCAGCGATTCCTTCGACTCCCGGTACTTGAATCCGCCGGGGACCGCAGTGGTCAAGACGAAGCCCGCGTCGCTGGTCGCGCAGGCCGGCGTCGAGCATCTCCACATTCAGTCCCCTCCGATGAAGATCAGTTACACGCAGCACCCCTACACGGCGATGCGGATCAATGGCCAGGATTGCTGGGCCAAGGATATCGTGATCGAGGAGACGATGGACAGCGTCAGCATCAGCGGCAGGCGCATCACGCTGGAGCGCGTCGCGGTCAATCGCACCGTCCCCAACGTGGGAGCATCCAAGCCCGCGGAGTTCGTCCCGAATGCTAGCCAGGTCCTGCTGGACCGCTGTTCGGGCAACGGTGACAATATCTGGCACGTGGCGACCGGCGGCGGTCACACCGGACCGATCGTGCTGCTCGGCTGCACCTTTCGCGGCACGCGCCATATCGAGGGGCACCAGCGATGGACCACGGGAATGCTCCTCGACAATTGCCGCGTCCCGGAGGGCGGCATCGACTTCAAGAATCGTGGCTCGATGGGTTCGGGCCACGGCTGGGGGACCGGCTGGTCGGTGGCCTGGAACTGCACCGCCAAGACTTACGTGATCCAACAGCCGCCGGGGGCCATGAACTGGGCGATTGGGTGTATCGGCCAGAGCAGGCCAACGCCGCGGCCGTTTGACTCGGAGCCAAACCTGCCCGTGGGGACCTTCGATTCGCCCGCAGCACCGGTCGCGCCTCAAAGCCTCTATCTGACGCAGTTGGCCGAGCGTCTGGGACTCCAGGCCGTTAAGAACATCGGGTATTGACACGAGGGCAGCATGAAGGGGATGAGAGTTGTGGCGGTTTTCGCCGTGCTTCTTCGTGTCGGGAGGGCCTTCTCTGAGCAATCGTTGAATCGAGGAGTCATATCTTGCACCACGTCATCCGGAAATCGCCGCCCTACGCCGCGAGCTACCTCGTTGTGCCGTTCGCTCTGCTGGGCGTCGCACTGGCCCTGTCACTGGTCGTCCTCACGGCCCCGTTGACGAGTCGTGCCGCGCAGGCCCGGGCTCCAACGAATCCCAGCCATCCCCAACCTTTTCAGCCTCAGAAAGGGCTGCCCGTGTTCCCCGGCGCCGAAGGATTCGGCACCGACACGCCGGCCGGACGCGGCAGCAAAGTGATCGAGGTCACTTCGCTGGCGGACGACGGCCCGGGAACGCTTCGGGCGGCCTTGACCGATCCCTTACCCCGGACCATCGTCTTCCGGGTCGAAGGGATCATCGAGCTCCGCAGCGAGCTGCAGATTCTTCAGCCCTTCGTCACGGTCGCCGGTCAGACTGCACCGGGCGGTGGAATCTGCGTGAAGAACGCCGGCATTATGATCGGCACCCACGACGTGCTCCTCCAGCACCTTCGCGTGCGGCCCGGCAACGGACGACAAGTAAATCCGGCGAACAACGACGCCATCTCGATTCTCGGCCGGCACTCCAATATCGGCGGTGCCCATCACGTGGTCGTGGATCACATCTCCGCGAGCTGGGGGGAAGACAAAACCGTCAGCACGTGGTACGGGGCCCACGACATCACCATCTCCTGGTCGATCATTAGCGAGGCATTGAATCGCAGCCGCCACCGCAAAGGCACCCACAGCGCCGGGCTGTTGATCGGCGACGGCAGCGAACACGTCTCCGTGCATCACTGCCTGCTGGCGCACAATGATTTCCGAAACCCCTTGATATCCAAAGGCGGCACACACGACTTCGTGAACAACGTGATCTACAACTGGGGGGCGATTCCGGCGGAGATCTTCGACACGGACTCCAACTCCTTCGTCAACTTCGTCGGCAACTTCTTCCGCCCCGGTCCGTCCACGAACTTGGGCCCCTACGAGATCACGATCAACCCGGGCCAGCGCGGAATCCCCAAAGTCTACGTCGAGGGCAATGTCGGCCCTCATCGTCCTGACCCCCGGAGTGACGAGTGGGCGCTGGTCTGTCGCGGATGGGGCAAGGAAGGGGTCGCGCCCCAGACCTACCGCGCGACCCGGCCGTTCGCCGTTCCGACGGTCAGGAAAGACCCCGCTGTGCAGGCCTTTTCAAGGGTCCTGGCCGAGGCCGGTGCGACGCAGCCGAAACGCGACACGGTCGACCGGCGTGTGGTCTCTGAAGTGGAAAACAAGGCCGGAAAGATCATCGACTCGCCCGCCGACGCGGGCGGATACCCGGAGCTGACGCGGGGAACCGCGTCCCGGGACTCGGACCACGACGGCATGCCGGACGCGTGGGAGCAACAGAAGGGCCTCGATCCGAATGACCCCCGCGACGCCGCCCGGGATCACCACGGCGATGGCTACACCAATCTCGAACGGTACTTACATTCGCTGTTACGCTGACGGAGGCGCACGAGCGGCACTGGGGCGCAGTGATGGAGGTCGGTGCGCGGAAGTCGTCCGCGTTGCAGAACGCCCTGTCACTGGTTATGCTGCGCAGCCGGCTGTCGAAAAGAGTCGTCCTGAGCCTTTGTCTCTGTGGCTACTTGCCGCCCAGCAGGCGGCCGTAGCCGGCGATGATCAAGTCGGCCAAGTTGCGCCCCAGGTAGTTCTGCACGGCGTCGGGCGTGAAGAGGCCGGGCCGGCGGCGCGGGCGAGGGTCGGTGTGGTTCGCCCCGTCCAAGAGGCCCCTGAACATCGCGCGATAACCGCCCAAGTTCCAGGCCATGCGGCCGTAAGGGGCATCGCTCCCGCAGCAAAGGTGCCGGCAGAAGGGCTCGCCCGCCAACTGGTAGGCGATCAGGTCGCTTTCCGTGTGCGTGTCGCGCCGGGCGCTGAGGACGAAATAGAGGTTCGGCTGGGCAAGCCCAAGCCGTCGCGACGCCTGATACAGCTCTTCGGCCTCGACGTATCCGGCCCCGCCGCCGCCCATGTGGACCGCCAGCAGCGGACGCGCGGGATGCCGCTTGGCGACGCGTGCCAGCCCCTCGGCCGGCGTGAACGGAGTGTCGGCCCCATAGTGAAAGGCGGGGATGGCGCCCAGTGCGACGATCCGATCCACCAGCCTCAGCGCCGGCTCGCTGTCGATCGGGAAGCGATTCTGGGCCGGATTCATCTTCACGATAGGAAATCCATAGTCACGGATCAGCGTCTCCACGAGCTTCAGCGACCGGTCCATGCCGCAAGCCTTCGGGTCTACCCAGCCCGCCGGGATGAACTTCTCGGGTACTTCCGGGAGATTTCGAAAATGTAACGGTTGGCCGCCAGCAGTGCCTGGTAGTTCTCTTCGGGATCGTTGGGGCCCGGGAAACAATAACTTGGGCAAATATGGGAAAGCAAGGCCGCGCAGCGGTCCTTGCTTTCCCATTGCTGCAGCCACTGGAAAGTTGCGACTTTCCCAATCCTTATTGAAGGAAACGCGGCCCCGGCTGACCACTCGCTTCTGCGCAACCGCCTTTCTCTGGCCGCGTTTCCTTCAATAAAATTGCCCAACTTATTGTTTCCCGGGCCCTAAACAGTCGCTGCCGGGTTCTGCCAAACCAACGCCATGTCTACCTCGGCCGTCCGCATCTCCGACAGCAAGTCCTCGCCAGATACTGGACGGCCATGATAGTAGTCGGGGGACGAATCGTACTTCTCGCGGAGCTTGGGCGCCAGCCGGGCGACGTCGGATGCGTGGGCGTCGGCGTCGATCACCAGCCGGTCCCGACTGGCCTCGATGAACTGAAGCTGCTGGCGGACGAACTCCTTGGCGCTCATTGCGGCATTCTCCGAGGAAAAGGCGACCTCCGCCCGCACCGCGGGAAACCCCAGTTCCTGGCCCGACGCGCCGACGCCTAGTGCGCTACAGATCACCACACATACGGCCCAGACGGTCCATGGCGAGCGGGCGCCGATGAGGTCATCAGGTGACCCCGGTTGTCCAGACCCCGGATTACGGTTTCTCATGCTGATTCGACCCACACAAGCTTCCCTGGCTGCGACAAGTGCTTGACTGCCCGAAGTATACCTGCCACAGTGTTGTCGTGAGAAGCACCCGCTGGAATCGAAGGAATTCCGTCAATGACAAGACCAGCACCGACGTGGCTTAAGTCACCAGGCCCACGCTGCTTGATCGCGGCAGTGGGAGTTCTCTGGCTCGTGGCGGACGCCCAGCTCAGGGCAGCCCAGCCGGCGGAAAGCTGGCGCATGTCCGGGGCCAATCCGCAGCGGACCTCCTGGGTGCCCGACGAGGTGCGAGGTCCCCTATTCCCTGCCTGGTACCGCCCCATCGAAGCCTACGTCCCCCGGGACGTACAGGTTATCGCTGCCCGCGGGAAGGTCTACGTTTCCTCGGCGCGCGGACTCTATGCGCTCGGTGCTAAAGACGGCGAGCTTGTCTGGCGATTCGACACCGAGGTGCCCTTGGGCAGCGCCCCGACCATCGACGGCCAGGTGTGCTACGTCGGCGGCATGGACCGCAAGCTACACGCCTTGGACGCCGACACTGGCAAGCCACTCTGGTCATTCGACGGCGCGCAGGCCGGCTATCGCACCAACCCTTTGGTCATCGACGGCAAGGTCTTCGTGGGCAACCGCGACGGGTACTTCTACTCGATCGGCGCGCACGGCACGCAACAGCAGGGCAACATCGTGTGGAAGTTCCGCACCGGGGGGCCGGTGCTCAACTCGGCCGCATACAAGGACGGCGTCGTGCTGTTTGTCAGCAACGACTGCCACGCCTACGCCCTGCAGGCCGCCGATGGCAAGCTCGTGTGGAAGAGCGCCCCGCTGCCCACGCATGGATTCCACTCCTGCTGGCCGGTGGTCTACAACGACTGGGTGATCCTCTGCGGCATGCCCAACTACGCCGACGGGCCGATGAGCCCGCACTACCTGAAACTGGAACAGGACGACCTGTTCGCGGCCGAGGGCGAGCGCGGGCATGAGCTCGGCCCGCGGGCGCGGGAGCCCGGAGCGTGGCCCAAGGGGGCGGCCACCATGGACGTCTCCAAGGCGGCCGTTCACTTCGGACAGAAGCCTTGGCGGCGGTTCTTCTTCGTGTTGTCGCGAAAGGACGGGAAGGAACTGGTCCTGAACATTGACGGCCAGCAGGGCTACGCGCCCATCACTCTCCATTGAAAACACACGCACTGCCCGCCGCCCGTGGTGCACCCCAGCGGCGTGGTCTATGAGAAGTGCATGTACTTGGGCCGGGCGGCGCGCGAGGGCGCCAGCACGTTTATGCCGCGCAGCCTGACTTTCGGCTGGGCAAATCAATCCCGCCGCCGGCTCGCGGCACGTGCAGCTTGTCGGCGGCTCGAAGGCGGCCGATGAGCCGGGGGCGCTGTCGGGAGCCGGCAACCTCCTCTACGAGGTCGTCTGCTGCGACCGCGAGGGTGAATGGTACGCGCTTGACGCTGGCGTCGCCGAGCGCGGCGCCCGTGCCGGCCGAGGTTCTCTTTGGGGATACTCCAACGGCCTCGAGAAACAGTTCCCCGGCTACGACCAGATGTGGCTCTAGTTCGAGAACCGCGGCATGTCGGGTCTGTGGGGCTTCTACGGCGGCCCGGACGGCAATTACCACAACCACGGCCACCAGAATCCCCTCATCCCCTACGACGGCATGATCTACTGGCTGAAGAGCAACTGCGTGATTGCTTACGGCCCCCGCAGCGGGCCGCTGCGGAAGCAGCCGCTGATCAGCCGCGAGCATCTCGCCCCGCGGCTTGCCGTCCGCAATGCCGACTTCCTCAAGCAGAGACTCTTCGAGGAAATCCAAAAGACCCTCGACGCCGGCCATCTCCAGCCCGGCTACTACAACGCCGGCCAGATGATCGCCCGCTACGACCACATGTGCGCGTATTTCCAGATCCCGGCCGACACGTTCTACGTATTGACCAGGGCCCTGCCCCACGTGCCCGAGGCGCAGCGGCAGGCTTTGCAGGCGTACCTCCAGAAGGAGTTCCGCGAACATCCGCCCACGCAGATCGCCGCCTACGGCTGGGAGGGGGCACCGCGGACCTGGGCTGAGTATCCGCCGGAAGCGCAGGCGATGCTCGGCAAGATCAAGGACGCCCCGGTCCTTGGGGGCCGCTGGATGTGGCCGTTCCCGCCGCACAATTTCTACGCCCTCTGGAAGTACGCCGAGGCCGGCCTTGGCGACGCAGGGCAACTGCTCCAAGCCGCGCGAGGCAGGCTCGAGGTGCCGCCCCGCATCCCCGAGGAGATGCTGTTGCAGAATGTCTGGCAGTTGAACATGTATATCGCCGGCTATCACGGCTATCTGGGCCTGCAAAAGCTCGCCGGGCAGGCCCCCGACCGCAACGTCAGCGGTCAACTCCAGAGGCTGGAAAAGCTCTGGGCCCAGAAGGTGAAAATCCGAAGCCCGTGGTGCGACGCCTCGGGCCAGCGCACGCGCGACTACCACAAGCAGCGGATCAACATCGCCCGCTGCTTCATCTGGATGACGCCCGAGTTGGGCGACTACCTGCGCCGCAATGCCCTCCAAAAGATCAAGCAAGGCGTAGAGCATCTCAACGACGTGGCGCCCTAGTGGTTCAAGATCGCCTTTGAGGGGACGATGGGCGAGGGCAACCTGCAACATCTTTACGACGCACACGCGCTGTTCCAGGCGAAGGCGCTCGTGCTCAAGCAGCCGCGCGACGAGCTGGACAAGTACCTCGATGTCCCGGCCTTCGCCCGCGGCGACCTGTTCTACCTGCCAAACTTGATCGAGACGATTGAGGCCGACGCGAAGGAAGGACCATGAATCAGGCTGGATTCGCGCCCTTGACGCATTACCTTGAACTGCCTGCCGCGCTCATGCAGCAGCGCGCCGCTGAGTTCCTCGCCGAAGTGCAGCGCCGCCGCTCGGTCCGCCAGTTCTCCAACAGGCCGGTGCCGCGAGAGGTGATTGAGGACTGCCTTCGGGCGGCGGGCACGGCCCCCAGCGGGGCGAACATGCAGCCCTGGCATTTCGTCGTCGTCGAAACGCCGGGGATCAAACGGCAAATCCGGGAAGCGGCTGATCGCGAAGAACTCGCCTTTTACCAACACCGTGCCTCCCCGCAGTGGCTAGCGGACTTGGCGCCGCTGGGCACCAACGCCAGCAAGCCGTTCCTGGAGTCCGCACCTTGCCTGATCGTGGTCTTCGCCCAGCTTTCCGGCCGTACGCCGCAGGGAGAAGTGCGCAAGCACTATTACGCGGTCCAGTCCACGGGCATAGCCGTGGGCATGCTGATCACGGCGATTCACCATGCGGGCTTGGTATGCCTGCCCTACACGCCCAGTCGCATGACCTTTCTCAACGGAATACTGGCGCGGCCGCCCCAGGAGCGGCCGCTGGTGGTTCTCGTGACAGGCTACCCAGCCGAGGACGCGGTGGTCCCACAGATCGAGAGGAAAACACTCCAGCAGATCGCTTCGTTCATCTGACCCGAAACAAGCGAAGCTGTACCACGCTTTCTCCCGGCAAGAGCATCGTCCGAAACCCTATTCAGCCGGTCGGTCGAGGGCGCGATTGACGGCCGCTCACTTCACACTACCCAGGGGCCGCACACTGACCTCCCTGTACCAAACCACGTCACCGGGATCGTGATTCTGGCGCCCGAGGTAACCGTGCGTCGGGCGTTTCAGCTCGCGGATCGGTTCGGTCCAGTTCTTGCGCGGTGGATTGTCCGCCGCACCGGGATCAAAGGAACTGAGGCGTTTGCCGTCGACGTCCACCGTGATGCGCTGGCCGTCGAGGGTGATGATCATCGTCCGCCAATCGGATTGCGGTTTCGTGGGAACCGGGGCTGCCTTGGTCAGAGAATAGATCGCTCCCGTGCGGTACAAAGGGTCGCTCTCATCGAGGATCTGTACTTCATAGCCGTGGTGCACGGGATACCACCCGCCGAGATGCTTCTCCGACGCTTCCTTGAGCCTTTCGATCATCTGCGGGGAGAGCTTCCCTTTCGCATCGCGATGCACCTCGGGAGATCTGTCGCCGATCTTTGCGAGAATGCCGTCGTCGATGCGCACGAAGACGCCTGCATTCGATTTGGGCTTCTCGCACCGATACACGACGCGGACCTGGCAGTCGCCGAACTTTTCCGGCTTGTAGAACAGAAGCCCCATGCCGCGCTGGTCGCACGCGGTCCGCAGCGCGTCGCCATCCACCACGAATCCGCCCCAGCCGACCTGCGCCCACGCGGCGTCGATCTTGCCGTCCGTGACTAGCGGCAGGGATCGCCACTGGCCGGAGGCTTGCTCCCACGCGGTCCCGCCCAGGTAGGTCGAAAACGACAAGCCGGAGGACTCCTGCGCCGCAAGGGGCCTAGCGGGAAGCGTCCCGAAAAGGAGACCCAGCGCGGCCAGAAACACGAAACATGTCTTCATGGGGTTCTCTCTCCTGCGTTTCGGGGCGCCAGATTCGCAACCCACAGGTCGCTGACCACGAAGGCGTCCACCGTCCAGTCCAGCCCGTCGTCCGGGAAGTTCTCCAGCATGTGGAAGCGGAGAAACCGCCCTCTGGCCGGCGGGTCGAGCTCGTAGATGAAGATACTCCCCGAGTCGTTGTTCTCGCC
>Ga0315280_10005129_pt1 | contig 18868 bp, 25 predicted proteins | sample YL17G06_40_MG_FD_203697 | JGI IMG/M metagenome (GOLD analysis project Ga0315280, IMG submission 203697) | Sediment microbial communities from Yellowstone Lake, YNP, Wyoming, USA - YL17G06_40 | ecosystem: Environmental > Aquatic > Freshwater > Lake > Sediment | place: USA: Wyoming | collected... | reverse complement strand
TTGACGAAAGATTTGGCAAAGAGTACACTGGACGCTATGTATTCCAAGAAATCACTTGGGCTAAGCGGAATCGCATCATTCAGAAGTACACTAAATACAACAAAATAAGTGGCGAAGTTGAAAGCAGTGACTTCATAGCAATCCAAGCAGAGACCATCTGGGCTAGCCTCAAGGAGCAGCCAGAGAGCAAGCCTATTTCACTTGAGAAGCTTCTGGGTGAGGATGTCGGTGTTCCTATAGAGCTTGGTGAATTATTCTCAAAGGTTGCAAACAAACTGAATGGCATGAGCCACGAGGATCTCCGTTTTTTACTCTCGCAATTAGACGAGGAAAGCCGCATCCGGCTCTTTCAGAGTTTCGGCTTTGTCAAGCCTTCGGGTGGACCCCAACACAGCTTGCAAGGCAGCCAGCAAAAACGGTCCAGCAATTCATCGTCATCCTCAACGTCTTAGACAAAATGGTGGAGGAAGAGAAGGAAAAAGCGGAGAGAGAGGCGAAAAGACGTGGCCGTTGAAATAACCTGTGATGTCGAAGGCGTTGAAGGGTTCAAAGCTGCTATGGAACGGTTTGATAGTAGCATGCAGCGTCAGGTTTACCGCTACTTACATAGTTGGGCTAGTGATGTTAAGGCTGCAGCCATGCGAAACGCTCCAGTGAGAACAGGCTATCTTAGAAGTTCAATCTATGCCACGATTAAGGATTGGGTTGCTGAGATAGGAGCTGAGGCTACTTACGCTCTTTTCGTAGAATTGGGGACTAGGCGAATGCGAGCGGAACCGTATCTTTACCCGGCAATTCAGGAGCACCTTTCAAGGCTTGAACAGATTATTTGCGAGGCTTTAGATGCAGCCAAAGCGGAGGCTGGCTTATGAGTTTTAGGGAAATAGCCATAACCGTAAGGGCTGTTAACCGTGCAAGTCACGAATTTACAAGAATACAAAGCGATGCTGAAGCCTTGAGTGCTCGCATTAAAAGCCTCGGTTCAGCCATTGCTGGTTTAGGCGCTACTGGAGCAGCCATTGGACACATAGCCCACCAGTTCGGCATACTTAATGACCAGCAAGCTCGGGTTTTCAACAGTGCCATGATGGTTGTTTCAGTTATGGGCATGTTCATGCGAACCAGCATGGGCGTAGCCATCGCTCAGAAAGTGTACTCTGCTGCATGCTGGATTGCCACGGCGGCACAAAATTCGCTCAACATTTCCTATGCCGCTTGGCTGGCCCTAACTGGGGTAGGCATAGCTTTGATTATCGGCGCGACAGCTGCCATGTGGAGCTTTGCTTCAAGCATGAATGCCGCGACGTCCAGTGTTCAAAGTTTCAACGAGGCTACTGCGGAAACGCCTGGGCGTACTCGTAGTATTCAGCGTGCAGGTGAATCTGAGCTTTACCGTCGGGGAGTTGAGGGCTCGCCTTGAGTGTTGACATTCCAAAGCTAACCGTAGCCTTGGGTTCTGTCGCGCCTCCTCAAGGTGACATCATCGAAGCCAGAGTGCATTTAGGCGCTACGAAAGAGGTTAGCAGTTGGGAGCTTTTGCTTCAGAATTGGGATAAAAAGTACAGTCCAGGCGGGACCTATCCGATTAACGTTGGCAGTGATGGCTACATCTGCATAGGCAGAGGTTCAAATGTTCCGCAGATCATTACTACGAGGACCGAGAGCATCAAATGCGAGTCAAGTCCCAATGAGAATTATCTACGCGTGTCTGGTCGATGTTGGGGTGAAAAACTTTTCCGCAGAGTTGTTACGAAAATGTATTCTAATCAGAAGGGCGAAGCCATCGTTAAGGATTTGCTGGATTACTATTCTGGTTTGAGTCATGTTCGTGATGCAACAGAGCTGGTGGAAGACACGGATACCACTTACACTAAATTGGAGTATGAAAACACGCCTGTCTTCGACATTCTAAAGTACATTGCTGGATCAGCAGATAAGGCTGGCGTCATAGGCTTTGATTTTCGCGTGGCTCCGGATGGGAAATTCGAGTTTTTTGCTAGAAACAGTAAAAGTAGCTCCGTGAGTTTGAGTGAGAAGATTGAGACTAGCGAATACCGTAAGGACATTCATTGCGTAAGAAACAAAATCAAAATCTATGGTTCTCAAGGGAAAAATTTTCCGTCAAACTTGGATTCTTGGAGTGAATCGCTGGACGGTTGGACATGTGACTCAGGTTCTATGAGTTTAAACTCTACACAGCAGAGAAAGGGAACTTACTGTCTTCAAGTGAACACTCCAAGCGGAGGCGGAGTAGCCAGTGTGTATCGTACATTTGACACTTTGGTTAAGCCTCAAACTTTTGTTGTGTGGGCTCGGATGCCTGGCAATTTGGGCGGTGGCTATGCGTACGTTAGATTAGCTGCTCCTGATTGGAGCAACTATTTTCAAGCGGACATCAAATCGTTTCTGGAAAACAACTGCATAAACACTTGGGCGCTGCTGTCGCTGGCTTTAGGGTCAGGCAATATGTATGATGCTGAAAATAATCCTAGTGGAGCTTGGACAGTAGGAGCGGGGAATCCGCAGTGGAATCAAATTAGCGGGTTGAAACTTATCGCAAATTGTGTCGGTGCTACTTCATACTTTTTGTGGGATGGTGACTTCGGTTTTCTAAACTGTGCTTTTTCCGCTGTAGCAGAAAATAGTGCAAGCCAATCAGCATATGGACTGAGGGAACTCACGGACACAGATGAGGAACTGGGAAGTGACAACGAATGCTTGTTGCGGGCTAATGCTATTCTTGCTCAGCTCAAGGACCCTGCAGAGTATCTTACGGTTCGCAGCACGGTTATCGACTATGGAACCACACCTCTATTTCCAGGAGATAAGATCACTGTGGTTCTGCCCAATGAAAACGTGAACGCTGATTTTCGGATTCTCAGCGTCGAGTATTACGTCAATGCCAGGACTCAAACGCTTGAGATTACGCTTGAGTTGGGTCGTGAGGTTCCGCTTCTGGCTGACTATGTGTATGCTCTCAAAAGCAAGACTGATCATTTGAGTAGACACAAAATTGCGAGGTTGATGTGATGATGAATAAGCAGGTTTTGAAGCAGATTAAAAGCCTTAAGCCAGGCAGCCTTATCCGTGTGGATTGGCACGATGCCAGTATAGGCAAAAGTTTGAGTGGAGGGCGTAGTGGAATAGATGTTCCCGTGTTTAGCATCGGCATTTTTATAGGGTTGCTGGGTGAAAATGATAAGCATATTATTTTGGGTCAAAACCACTTCAGATATGCGGATGGCATTTTCGACATTGACTATACTGCTATACCGCTTGTTTGGGGCATCAACATCAAAGTAATCCAAGCGGAATACATAAGCAAAGAAGAGGCTCAGCAACTTCTAAACAGTTTCTTGCTGGGCGGTAGGCGGACTCTTCCGAAACGTCCGAAGCGTCAAGAACGTTTGAGGAACCATCATGAAAGACTGGATTAAGCGGGCTTTAACAAAGACTATTCAGCGTAAGGGTTCACGTGGGAAAACGGAAGTTATTGTTGTGCAGCCGAACGAGAAGCTTGTTTATGGCGTGAAATTTGCTATTGGCATAACTGTTTGCTTGTCAGCTCTCGAGATTGCTCACATAGCTTTTCTGCGCAGTTGGAATAGTGAAGTCTTCGCAGCTATCACTGGCCTAATTGGAACCGTTTCAGGAGTCCTGATTGGACAACATGCCTAACAAATATTATTGGACCCGAGAAGAAGAGGCTAAGCTTCTTGAGTTGTGGAAGAAAGGTATAACTGACTTAAACGTTTTGGCAAAGGAGCTTGGTCGAAAGCCTTTAGCTGTCGAGCGTAAGCTTCAGAGAATGGCGGTTGTTGTTAGTAAGCAAAAATTTCAAAAAACAACAACAACTGAGATAAAAAGCAAGGACTTGTTAACACATGAAGAGGCTTTAAAGCTTTTAGCCGGTGCTATTGAGTCTCTTCAGCAACCAGGTCAAGATAAGTTGGAGCTGCAACGTCTTCGCATTTTGGTTGATGCAGTTCAAACGTATGATTCTGTTTTAGAAAAGTTTGAGAGGTGGGTTGAAATTGAATCACGGCTTTTGGCAATGGATGAGAAAATTGCTGAGCTTAAAAAAGCCAAGGGCAATAAATCCTAAAAATCGGTTCTCTCGCTTGGACATTTCTGAGAAAAAGCTGAGTGAGATTTGGCTAGAGGCTGAAAAGGAACGTGAAAAACTCAGTGAAGACCCTATTACCTTTTTCGAACAGGTTGTCGGGTTTAAGCCTACGGCTTATCAGAAAGACTTAGCAGAAAAGTTTGAAAACAATCAGTTTGTGGCTATGTGCTGGAGCAGACAGTCGGGTAAAAGCTGGATTGCTTCCTCTCTTTTGCTTAATTACGCTTTGAGGAATCCAGGATGTTACATTGGAGTTGTGGCTCCGGGTTGGCGTCAGTCTAAGCTTATCATTCGTAGAATACGGTTTTTCTTGAATAAATTGCCAAAGGAGCTCTGCTCTAAACCTCAACGTACGGTTTTATATTTTGATAATGGCAGCGTAATCGAAGCTTTTCCAAACAACCCAGATACGATACGGGGTCCGACATTGCATTGCATCTATTGGGATGAAGCCAATTTCACGCCTAACGACTGGGACATGTACACAGCCATCTTGTTCACTATCAGCACCACGAAAGGCAAAGTGTTAATCAGCAGCACACCTTGGAACACGGATTCCATTTTCTACAAAATTTTCCACAGCGAAGAGTTCAGCGACTTTGCTAAAAGCAAAGTTACATGGCGAGAATCAATGGAGCCTAACGGACCCTTAGATAAAGTTACACTTGAGAAAATTCGCAAGCAGTTTGAATTTGACCCTTGGCGTTGGAAGCGAGAGATGGAGGCGGAATGGGCTGAAGATGAGCAATCATGGCTAAACCAGTCACTTATAACAAAGTGCATCGCAAGCGAGAAAACATTAGGCTATGAAATTGAGCTTTATCCTTGGGATAGCGTTCAGAAAGGCGAGTTTTACGCTGGCCTGGACTTGGGAAAGCATCAGGATTACAGTGTTCTCGTAATAATTGAAAAGATTCAGAATAAGTTTCTGCTGCGTCATCTGAAAATTTTTCCTTTAGAAACGAGCTATGCAAGCGTGATAGGCTATGTTAAGGCTTTGCAGGACCGTTGGGGAGGCTTCTGCAAAATGCGTGTGGACATGACTGGCGTAGGCGATTACATTGTTGAGGACATGCAGAAAGCTGAAATTGAAAATTGTGAAGGCGTCCTATTTTCCTTACCCAGAAAACAGGAAATGTGTAGCTTAATGAAGCAAAGGTTGATTGAAGGGCGGTTTTATTATCCTTACTTCACATGGGAAAAGCCTTACAGAAGCGAGTTTGTGACAGAGCTCAATGTGGAACGTTTTGAGCTGCGAAAAGACGGCACCATAGCCTTCAACCATCCACAGGGAACACATGATGATGTCTTCTGGTCTACAGCCTTAGCTTTGTATGCAACGGTTGAAATGCAACCTGAACCCTTCCTCTCAATCATATCTCGTAGGGCTAATAAGTTGCAGCGTGTTCGTAAGGATCTTGCGAAGCGTAAGGTTGTGGGTGTCACAAGGTAGGATTCAGTCTTGAGAAGGCGTAAAGAGTTTTTTATGATTCGTAAGATGCGACGTACATATGATAGGCTTTCTGGCAAATTCACGTTTAACATTGCTTATGAGACTGCTGCTCCCAAGCCTTCGGAACGTGTTGTGGCCGTTGCTGAAGGTTTTGGTCTCGGGCTTGACCAATGGGAGAAATTTATAATCTATGATAATGTTGAGCTGAACATAGATCCTACGGACATCGTTTATATTACTGGTGATAGCGGTAGCGGAAAAAGCGTTCTGCTGAAGGCTTTGGAGAAGGACATCAAAGGGGACATGGGTTTAAGCACGATTAACATCGCAGACATCCAGCCTGAACTTGGCAAGCCTCTGATCGAAACAGTCGGCAAAACCCTCGAAGAAGGCTTGGAGCTTCTGAGCAAAGTAGGCTTAAACGATGCTTTCCTTTTCTTACGCAGTTATGAGCAGCTTAGTGATGGACAGAAATACCGTTATAAAATAGCAAAAATGATGGAAAGCAAAGCTCAATTTTGGATAATGGATGAAGCTATGGCTACGCTTGACAGGGACACAGCAAAAATAGTAGCTTACAACCTTCAGAAGCTTGCACGCCAACAAGGCAAAGCGGTTTTGGCAGCGACAACCCACACAGACTTGTTTGAGGATCTAAACCCGAGCGTCCACATCCACAAACGCTTCGGAAAAGAAATAACCGTTAACTATTACCCGAACAAGTCAGCCAAAGAGTGCAGTCTTGCCAAGGAGATGCAAGTAGAGGAAGGAACAACAGAAGATTGGCGAGAGCTTGCGGGCTTCCATTATCGAAGCCACAAGATAGCTGGTCCACGCAGAATCTTCTGCCTTAAACGCAAAGACGAATTATGCGGGGTAATTGTTTACTGTTATCCGCCTCCAACATGTTTCGGAAGAAGGCTTGTTTTGCCAAAAAAGATGTCTATGAAAGAGCTGAATGAGAAGCTGAGCATTATCAGCCGTGTTGTTGTACATCCAAAATACCGCACCATAGGCTTAGGCGTCAAGCTTGTAAAGGAAACATTAGCCAAAGCTGGCACGCCCTACGTGGAAATGCCAGCAGTCATGGCGAAATATAACCCGTTTGCGGAGAGAGGAGGTTTACAGAAAATAATTGAACAGCCTTCACCCAAGGAAGCGTTAAAGATCGCGGAGATCCTGCAGCAGCTTGGCTTTAACATTCAACTTTTGGGAAGCGAGAAATACGTTTTGAATAAGCTCCAAACCCTAAGCGATGAAGGCCTGGAAAAGTTGAGGGAAGCATTTATTAAACATTGTCACGCACGCTTTATGAAATACTTTTTCTGTCACATTCCCTTCGGAAGGAAGGAAGTTTACGCCAAAGAAGTAATGAAAGCCAGCCTTGAAAGGCTTGCACGTTTAATTAAAGTGTGTGGCTTTCTTCTGCAGACTAAAGTTTATCTTTTCTGGTTAAAAAGAAACCCTCAAAACTACTATCAAAATTCAATAGAAGAGTCTTCCACAAATCATAAAACTGATTTGAAACCATTAATCTTTTAGAGGGAATTAATTGAAAATAGTTAAGATTGGAAAGTATGTTATTCCCTTATGGCTTATGGCTGTCATATTGGTTTCTGGAATTGGCTCTGGAGTTTTAGCATATTATGTTTGGAGAACATTGACTATACCATTAGAAGTGAAAGAACCCATCGAAATATTATATTATCCTTCTCAATTGAGCCTTTATCCAGGTGAAACTCTAGAATTCAACATAACAATGCAAAATCATGCTTCTGTGAATTATTCTGTGGTCTTGGATTTCCAACTGAATAACACTACATACCAAACCAACCACATTACTTTTAGCAACGAGTTCTACACTGTCACACCAGGACAACAGAACCTTACAGCTTGGTTAAAGGTTAAATCAGATGCTCCACCAATAAATGCTTCATTAACTATTGGATTTAGAAGGACTGGGCAAGTGTCTTTCTTTGACGACTTTATTTCTCCAACATTGAATAGCAAATGGAGCATTATCGACCCTTATGGAGGTTCAACCTTCAACTTAACATCAATGCCAGGATACCTGACAATTTCAACAACTTCTCCACCTAGTAGAGACCTGTGGCAAGGAGTAAACTTCTACTCACCAAGGATTATTCAACCGATTAATGGAAACTTCACAGTTGAAACAAAGCTCTGGGCAATAATGAATGCAAGTGTTCAAACTGCAGGTATTGTTATCTGGAAAGACCAAAACAACTATCTCAGATTAGAAAGAGCTTACAGATATGACTATCAAGAAATACTTTTCATTGGAATGATAAATGGAACCTTTAGCGTAATATCTGCAGAAGTTTCAAATCCAGGTGCAATTTTGCACATTCCAAATATCAACACAACATATCTTCTTTTAGTGAGAATAGGCATGACTTACTCTGGATATTACTCGGTTGACGGCTTAAACTGGAATTTCGTGGCAAACATAACAATGGAGACTGACTACTCACTGAGCGCAGGACTCTTCAATATCAATAGATATGGGCCACCTGAGTTTACATCCACTGCTTTCACTGTTAGTTTTGACTATTTCACAGTTTCAGATGGAAATGATTCCTGAGGTCATTACGTAGCAGATTCCTACCATTCATAATAGTAACACTCCTAGCAGTCATAGTTTACAAAAGAAAACAATCCATGTAGAGCTTAAACCTTAGATAATGGCTCCATCAATCTTTAATTACGAAGTTTACCTGTTCTCATTCATGCCTCATTCAGGCTGAAAGTGAAAAGCAAACTCGAAAGTTCTAAAAGTTCACATTGAAAATCTGCTTTGCTGCACGGAAACGTGAAACCCGCCGTTTTCTAAGTTTTAATTTTAGCTTGGAAGCGACTCTAAGCCATTTTTAGAAAATCAACCTAAGTTTTAGGCGAGGTAGAGTAAAATGCCAAGCGAAAAAGAAATTAAAAATTTGTTTGATTTAGATAAAGAGTTTGAAAGCTTCTTGAAGGAAATGAGGAAAAAATACCAATTGAGTGACCGTGACATCTGCAAGACCTTACATATGAACGTTCCGGGAAGCTGAAAAGATGAAAGTGGAAAATAAAACGACCCTTCCTTTACAGCTTGACGACTTACTAAGCAAGCAGAGCTGGGAAGTCGAGTATCGCGGCCTCAACCTGCCAATAAAACCTATGCAACCATTAGACGAATGGAAAGTCAAAGTCCACTGGCATAACGGTAAACACCCGTTCCACGGAAGATGCCAGCCTTCCCAAAGGCTAATAACAATAGCCATAAACAAAAACATCAATTACCCATTCACACAGAAATTTGCAGTCGGAACAAAGCAGATCTTCCACCCGTTCCAAGGCTACGAATATGTCATGGAAACAGTCACTTTCAACAGCCCAAACGAGCTCATCCGCTTCATTTTCTTGCACGAGTTCAGCCACCTATTAGACTATTACCGTGGACTTAACATGCATAGAAAACAGACAAAGGCAAACCGTTTCGCCCTAAAACACTTCAAAAGGTGAAAACAATGCCCAAGTATTTAGTGGAATTAATCCTCATCGTTGAAGCAGAAACCACAGAAGAAGCCCGAAGAATCGCCGACTACGTTATAGACATTCCCATTCCAGACAAGAAAATCGAAAACAAAATAGAAACTTTGAGGTATGAGGAAATTGTCGAAATCAGAACCTAAGATCTGTCCAAACTGTCCCCTCATTTCTTTTCTGCCAATAATCATGGCTGCACGAGCCTGCTACACCCGACAGAAAGAGCCTTTAACCCCGCATAAGATTTGTCAAATGCTCCGAGCCTTCGCAAAACAACACCAGCTAACATCAGACGCTTGCCCCTATTTTTCTGAAAAAGAAACGATGGAGCGTTATCTACGTGCCGAAGCAGAGGCAGCCTGGTAAATTTTGGCCTTGGGTAAGACCGTTGATTTGGGAGAAGGCGCAGGAGCTTTATCAGATGGAGCAGGCTAAAACGGTGGGCGAGGATTTTAAGGGCATAACGGCGGAACGGAAAGAGCTTCGCGAAGGCGGCTACTTTTATCAGGCTAAATTAATCGTTTTGAGGAACCTTTGGCTGGAAAAGAAAGGCTTGCCCTGCATAGAAGAGGAGGAAACGATGCATGCCTGTAATAATGAATGAAGACGAAACTGACACGCAGTATATGTGCGACATTTGCGGTGTTGAAATTCAGGACCCCAAGGGTTCCTTCTTTTATTGATCTTCTGAATTATCTCTTCTATCAAGTCTTGATGAGACACCATATTACCACAACTTCTACTCTTTTTATTCCTACCTCTCTTTTATAATCCCAAAATGTCTTTTAGATTATCAAGATTTTCTTTTCGTCGGATGTATCTGGGAGGGATGCTTCTCTGGATTGAGCCAGATATTCCCAAAGAAGTCTCCATTTCTTTTGAAACTGCTTGATATGGTTTGCCATTTTTGTCGAACTTTCTTTGACTTATCAGGATGGCCTTGTCTAATAATCGGCTTCTATTTCTACGTCCAACGACTATGACTAAATCTTCTGGATAGTCGATTCTTTTAATATGTGCATTGTTTGAATAAAGTTGGTAGAAATTCTCCATTTCAGTCTCGGACAGCTGATTGAAATCAACAATTTCTTCGACAGTAAAATATCCAATAACGTACAATCCTTCTTTTTGTCTATTGCTCTTGAATGGGGTTAGCCCAGCATAGAAGATGAGTAAATCCTCTTCTTCCAACCCTAAGAGGTATTTTCTCTTGACGGTAGGATCACCGTAGGTGAATGTCTCAAATTCGGGGTCAAAGTGTATTATCCTGTCTGCGATTTTAGGTGGCAAGTAAGTCGATAGTGTCTGTCCGCTTCTGCCAATAGTGGTTCTGTAGGTTCTATTTTCCTTGGATTGAGAGTTTTCAGACATTGGAATATATTCAAATGATCTATCTTCAAAAATTGGGGCTAAGGCTCCGTCAGTGCCTTTGTCTATTCCTACTCGTAGCAGCATAGCTTTCATTTCTTTAGCTCCTTGACGTATTCGTCTATCTTGTTTAGGTTCCTTTTCTTCTCAAAATGGTTAAGTATGTCTTTAAGGGCAAGAGAATCCTTCTCGACGAATTTTGCCATATAACGCAAGTTATGTGAGCCTTTCTTGTCTTTCGGAAGGTTTTCTCCGAACCATCTGTTCCATAATTTGTCGTCTAATTCTTTGGCATGTTCGACTGATAGGAGAACAGGTTCTTCAGAATAATATGCGATACGATTGCTAACCTTTCTCCAAGCGGAAATCGGGAATAAACCGGTGATAAAGTACCTGTTTCTGTGGCTTTCGATCTTTCCTTGATATCTTGTATAGAATATGAAGTAACTTATTCCTCGCTTGTAGGCATTTCTAATGCCTCTCTGATTGCATTCTCTGTATTCATTGTAGGATTTTCTTTCATAACATGGCTCGAGCTTTTCTTCGTAAACATAATCTCTGATCGGTAGTTTCGAATCTGGACAAGATACAAAATAGCAGAATTTTCCATTTCCGAATCCCTTATCGTTAGGAGAAGGATACTGATTCCACCTCGCATCTTCACGAATACCGCTTGTGGAACCTAATTTCTCTTTCTGGCAGGTTTTCCGCTTACAGGTCATCTTTTACACCTGACCAACATTAATCTAAGAGTCTCTGAAAACGGCTTTCCTTCTGAAGAAATCTTTGAATGCTTGGGGAAGACGTTTCCGATGAGTACTTTTGTAAGTGAACACTGCAGCAAGAGTAAGAAAGACTATTGAGATTAAAAATATGCTAATTCTTAAGTACAGATTCAAAGATTCTATGGCAAACACGGGTGAAGCCAAGAACCATAAAAAGAACAAAAGGCTTAGCTTTACACAGTAATATCCGACATCATCAGCCTCTAATGCTCTTTTTAAATCGTTCGTTGATTTTTCCTCGCCAGTTGTATTCTTGTATGCTTCGCCATGTACCTTTTGGTTCCAAGCATATTTGTATTCTATGTACTTAGAGTAAAAATGAATACTATCAGTCAATGCGAATATGCCAAGTAACGCTGGTATAATGCTTGCCAAGAGCCATGGGATTGATGCCCATAGGCTGCTACTCATAGAAACTATGTAACTGAACAGGATTGTTAAGACTACGGATTCTACAGTAAATAGCGCTGTGAAGAAATTCCTATTGGCTTTTAGGGCTTCTATCCTATTGCCTACCGTTTGAATGACTTGATTTGGGTCGTCCTTTGGGTCGCTTTCAGATAATCTTCTGATCTCATTAACATACATCTTTGTCAACTCATCGTCAGGGTCAAACTCGTGAACTACAAAAGCATATTCTTCTGCTGTTTTTCCATCTGGTTCAGGAGTAAGCTTTTTGGCTCTTTTGGCCAATGCTCTATATAGTTCAATGCCTTTCAATTCTCTTGTATCATCGTACTTATCGAGGTTGCTGCCCATAGTCCAAAAATATATTTTGCCATTGATTCCACCTATGTTCTCTACAAATTCCTCACTTGAGCGCGACTCTCTCTTTCTGAGAGTTTCCAAATCGGATTCTTGAGTTTTTGGGTTTAATCTTAGAAATACTCCTTTGACTTTTCCTCCTGGTCGTAGACTACAAGTGGGTGCGCCACATCTTCTTTTTGAAATCCAAGTCCAATCCTTGTGCCATCCTGAAAGCTCGTCAACCCTTTCTTCCAGAGGTTTGATGCCAGACCTGTCCCAAATTAATGAGCCATATCCGAAAACCCAAATCTCAGTATCACTCATATTATTCACTACTTTTGTATGATTTAACGAGCTTAGCTTAACTTACGGGAGTAAACTTAAACTGAATCTCATACGTGAGCAGTTTGCAGCCTTTTAATGCGTTTACTGCATATTTTAGCTCTTCACTTGCGCTTCTCGCAATGAGCAGCCCCTCTACTTTTTTGTTCTTGCTGAGGTTCTCGTGAACCCAACCGAGATATCTTGCTATTTGTCCTACCGCTTTATCTGATGTATCCTCTGTTCGTTTTAATTCTATGACGAGAAAGTCACCATTGTCATTTTGGTACAATAGATCGATCTGGCCTACGATTTTTGTATCATAGAGCTCTCCTGTTATTCGGCCATCTGGTTCTTTGCATAGTCTATATCCTCTGTATTCTTCTCCAAGTACTGATTCTAATGTTGGTAGATTGGCGATATAATGGCGTAGGTCTTCCTCCAATAAGGCGCCAAGTGATTGCGAAGGAGTTGGTGGTTGGGTCTTATTCCAGTCAATTATGGTTTTATAGTCTTTTGAGTCGACTTCGCATATATTGAAACCGAGTCTGCCACAATTGTTCATGGCAGATGATAGTGATCCTTCTTCAACCCATTTTCGAATTTGTGCCAGTTCAAGACCTCTGTTCAAAGTCGTGTGTGGTCTTAATCTTAGAACATGGGGATTTTTTCTAAGTCTTTCAGCTTCTTCTTTGGTTATCCTTCCTTTCTTTAATGCCTTCTCTATATCAGGGTCAATTCCTTCGATGGCAACGATTTCATAAATGTTCTTTATCTGCCCAGGAAAAGATTCAACATCACTTGTACAGTAGTGAAGAATATAGTCGCCGACTTTTGCCTTTCCAAAGTCTTGATCGCGAGTTTTTGTGTCCCAAGTTTCATGCCGATAGTAGGCATGCTTAGATACTTCGTCAGAGTAGGCTCTATCTGAGAATATGGTCGTCATATGTTCTGCGGGTTTTCCGCTACTTTGTATCAGAAAAACTCGTTTGTCAACCATGTTTATCCGTTTCTTTAAATCGCAGATAAGTTTTGTGGGACTGTTATTCGTCTCTTGGAGATGAGCCTCAAGTCGAACATATTGTTACTGATCACATAATCGAATAGTGTTTTTTGTTAGGCTTTCCTGAATCCTTTTCCTTTTTGGAGTTTCAGAGTGAAGCTGTGTTTTCCTTTTTTGGTGTATTCTCTGAACTGTGTTTTGCAGTTGTTGCATGTGTAGGCTTGGACTGTGAATTGTCCGCCGCAACAAAAAGGGCCTTCTTCTAGGATTCCTTTTTGAGTTAAAATATGAATGTTGGGTTCATAAATGTTTAGAATCTAAGTGTTTGACTTAAATTTAGTGATAGTTTGTGAATGAGAGTGAAGCGAAAGTTCTTGGTGATGCATTTGAAGAAGCACAAAAAAGAGGAAAATAGCGCTTCAGCTAAAGATGAAAATGAGAAGTTTTATTGTTCTGTTTGTGGTCGCGAGATTGACGAGGAAGAATATGAAAGTTATGATGGCATGTGTTGGGAATGCTGGGATGACCAGCTGACAGAAGAATCAGATGACATGTTTGGAGATTTGATGTAGATTGGTGAGAAAGAATGCTGGAAAAAGACATTGAGAATCTATTAGCGAAATATCCTCATGAGTTTCTGCACAATTATGACTTGACGCTTAAAGGTCAGCAGGTAAAACTGGGGTCTTACTATGCCGACGTTGTTTTTGAAGACGGAAGAGGGGACATGATTATCGTTGAAATCAAAAGAGGAATTCTTAGACGTGATGCCTTAGGTCAAATCATAGAATACTACGGGTTACTTAGACAAAAAGAGCCAAGCAAGAATATTCGGCTAATTCTTGTTGCTAACGTCATCCCTAAAGAGATGACTGTTTTTCCTAGCGAGAAGCTAGAAATGGAGTTTGTTGAAGTCCCCGCTGTCAAAATCAGAGAGATAGCTAGGAGATATTCATATCATTTCCTAGATTCTGAAAAGCCAGAATTGATGCGAGAATACAGAGAAACCATTCAAGAGTTTGACGTTGAAACTGGCTCGGGAAAACCTAGGGTATGGATGTTTCAAGCAAATCCACAACGCTATGACATTCTTAACGCCTTAGCCGATAAAGTTGACAAAGATACGTGGACGGTGAATCAGCATCAAAATGAGATTCATTCTGGAGATATTGGCTTAATCTGGATGTCTGGGAAAGAAGGAGGAATTTATGCAGTTGTTGACGTGATTTCAGACCCCGAAATGCTGGTTGATTCTGAAGCAATGACAAAATACTGGTTATCCGAAGAGGACCGAGGTCAGAAAAGACTAAGGGTGAGAATCAAGTATAGGCTGAAGTTAGCCAATAATCCAATAATGAGAGAAGAGCTGAGGAACATTCCCGATTTGCAGAATATGGCAATTCTCAAACAAGCTCAAGGGACTAATTTTCCAGTAATGCAACATGAGTGGATGATTATTTCAAATATAATCAAAGAGAGGTTTGAATTGGAGCGATAGAGGATTCTTCTACATCTCCTTATAAACCAGTTTGACCCGTTGTTTCTTGGAGAAAGCTCGAAATCAGACTTTAGATGGCCGTTGTCGGGAGATATCTCCACTCGCTTTTGCAAGACTAATGGCTGAAGCTAGAGACGTTTGGTTCTCGCCAAACTCCCACCGATCCGAGCAAGGCCGTTTACCCAAAACCCCGCCTAATCAAAAGTGTACATGGTATAGTGCTTCAGCTTTTGGCTATCAGCTTGTTATATAACAAATTGATAATGAAAATAGCAAGGAAGACAACTGCATAAATGGTTATGACAACGATTGCCAAGTACTCGAATGTTTGAGAAATAGGTAAAACATCGAGGAAAACACAAACTGAAAATATAAATGGCAATGCAATGATGAATAAAGGAAAGGCTATAGTAATAGTATACGCAAACGGAGTTTTAGTTTTAGCTATTTGAACGACCGCCCATACCAAGGACGCACCAAAGAAAAAAAGGAAAAGTGCAACTGTCATGAAATACTCGATTAAGTGGTCAGGATTGCCGTGAAAATATGAGATCAGAAAAAGGAAAAATGGGACGAATCCAATGAAGACTGTTACGATGCTGTATTCTGTTTTCGTCGATTCTCCTTTCGTTAATGTCTTCTGAATCTCAACTAGTTGTCTGTGGATTTTCTTCAACTCTTCAAGAACTTCTGTTGACATTTCAATCCTTCCACCATTCTCTGTACAGAACAGGAACTTCGGAAATTTTGAAACCCATTTTTGCAGCCTTAGCTATCATTTCATAATTGATTGAAAAATCCTTGGATTCTAAATGCAGACGATCGAGTTTCTCCTTGTGAATTGCTCTGAAACCGCTGTCGGGATCAGTCACTTTGACACTGGTGGAGAAATAAATCATCAGGGCTCTGATTTTGCTTATTAATGCTTTATAGAACGGAATTTGAGATTTCTTAGCAGATTGAATATACCTCGAACCGATGGTTAGATCTGCTTCTTCAACATTTTTAATAAGCTTTTTTATGTCTTGAGGATTAAAGCTTAAATTTGCTTCAAAAAAGACGATTATATCGCCTCTTGCCTGTTTGAATCCCGAAAGAAGCGATTTTCCATACCCTAGATTTCTTTCATGTGTTATGACTTGTGCGCCAGCTTTCCGAGCGACATCTGCAGTGTTGTCAACCGAACCGTCGTCAACTACAATTATCTCATAAGACTCCTCTTCCTCTTTAAGCGCCTCTTGGATCGCACTCAAAGTAACGCCGATAAGTGTTTCCTCATTAAAGGCAGGTATTATAATTGAAATGCGAGGAGAACCAATATCTGAAGATGTTTTCATCACGTGACACCAAATTTTCAATATCTAACATATCTAGTCGGGCTTAAAATGCTTAATGCCCATTAAAGACGTACTATCGATGCGGGCAATAGGTTGACGGTACTGTGTAGAGGGTTCTGTCAAGTCTTCGGTTGATTTGAATTTATGTCAACTTTCGGTTGATAACTCTATACTGTGCGTGCGTCCACCATTTCGAAAATACAGTGGTGTCCTTTTTCAGTGACAAACATTAGAAGGGCTTTATGGCCTTTCGGAAGGAAGTGGTCGAAATGGAGTTGCTTTAGTTGACTCCAACTTGTTGTAAAACTAATATCGCTACCTTTAACCTCTATACCATATTTGAAACCGTCTTTTTCAGCTTCAAAATCATAGGGTTTTCCTAAGAACTTGATGTTTTTGAAACCTTTCTGCTCCAAAATTGAATGTGCCATATTCAACGCTTCACTTTCTTTCATGAACATCAATTATTCTTTAGTGAATGTCAAGCAAATAAAACTTTTCGCTGAAACTAACACTGCTTTAGTACGTGAAAATTTTGGCTCCGTTGAAGTCGCAGACGTATTCAAAACCCCGCCTCCACATTCCATTTGGAAGAAAACAGGCTTATGCAAAAGAAGTTATGAAAGCGAGCCTTGAAAGGCTTGCACGTTTAATTAAAGTGTGCGGCTTCTTGATGCAGACAAAAGTTTACCTATTCTGGGAAAGAGCATCCAAAGGACTATAGGTGTTCATGGAAAAAATTAAATTGTGCCTTAACAGTATATTTTACCAAGACCGCAAATGAAAGGAATGAAGGATTCTTCCCCTTTTTTCTATTTGTCAGAGTCTAAAGGCTGGCGTCTTGGTTGTAACATCAGCTGCGGTGGAGATATCTCCCGCTTTTCCTTTTTTTCTATGCAGACAGGGTTCTTTCTCTTTAGGATTTTGGAAATTTTCTCATCCGCAATTTTCTGTAATGATAGAACAAATCGACCAAAGAAAGAGGAGGGCATTCTTAATAAGGGGCGCTAAAAACAACATTTTATATTGCGAATCAGAGAGAAAATGAAGAGCTACAACTGGTGAATGCAAGTGTACGACAGTTGTTTCAGCAGCATGCTCGTTGGACTCAACATTGACTTAGGGTGTATTTAAATGGGTCTTAGAGCTCTTGAGGCAAAATATCTGCTTGATAGAGGGGTTGAAGAGGTCTTTTGGTACGTTCACAAGTTATTGACCTCTCTTTTTCCTCAAGGCGAAGGACCTTCAATAAGCGTTCAGACTGCAAAGCCCTTCACGTATATCAATGGTAAATTCGTAAACAAGAGAGAAAAGATAGAAAGGGATTTTGAGTTCTTTTTTGAACCCAAAAATAGCAAAACTGAAATGATTTTTAGGTGGTTTTACGCCTCCGACTGGGCTTCAATGGAAGACTTTGATTCAAAGTTTTTTCAAGATATTAAACTGTTCAACGCCATCCAACGTCTAATGAAACTGATTGCACAAGGGACAATAAGAATTGAGAAAATAGAACAATCCAGTAAGCTAAGGTGTTCATATTGTAACCGACTCTTTGATGAAACACTTGCTGTATGTCCCCACTGTGGAGCACCCAGATGAAGTGCGTACTAATTAAAGAAGTGGAAGGTCTTATTGGTTTCCATGGAAACTTTTGGTTATAAACGTTCTTTACAAAGAATTGTAGCAGACGGTATGGGATTTGGACCAGCGCATCGGTGGGGACTCCTCTTGCAAACCATTCTTTTAAACATTAACTCTTCGTTCGCACGAAGAGTTGAATGTAATTGCTTTTTCTTCCTTGATATGGTTTGCCAATTCTACTAAATCCAGTTTTCTCTAATATCTTATGCATTGCAGCGTTATCAGTCCTGACAGTTGCGTAGATGTTCTCAGATTCGAATTTTTCGAGAATCTTTTGAACGAGAATTGTACATATGCCTTTACCTCTATGGCCACAATCTGTGTATGCCCATCCTATCTCGGAACTGTACTTCTTTGCTTCTTTTGGGACCCCAGCGTTTCTGAAAACCCTATTCTTATAATTCTCATTAGATTGCTTCAAGCCAACTATTCCAATAGGTTTATCTTGTTCATAATGAAAGGCGAGACATATTGCCTTTTTTATTCTTTTTACAAGTCCATGAAGGTCAACTTCTCCGCCTTTCTTTGCTAATAGAAAGAAGTCTTCAATTTCTCTCTCGCTAAATTCTGAAGGTTCCTTAATTATGTCACACACAAATACCCTCTTTGCAAGCCAAGTGTGACTATTATGATCTTCACATCATTGCCTTCATGAAATTATAGTTGATGTTCAGGTTCTTATATTTTCTGTAAGTGGCTTCGATTTAATCGAAGTTACTTACGCTTAAATTTCTCACAGATCCCCTTTGTGGCTTCATTCCAATTGCCAAACATTGCGAAGGCAAAAGTATGCAGATCTCTGCGTGGGCTGGCGTGTTGGTTGTAACACAGTTAAAGCTGGAGACGTCTCCTGCAACTCCCGTTTTTCTTTTCTGCGCAAGAAAGTAATCGAAAAAAGCCCGTGCTTCTGGGAAAAAAAGAAATACGACTTGTTGACAAGCGATAGTGGTCGGGTGGGTAGAAGGAGCCGAGGAAAATGAAGAAGATAGCTTCCGGAATAACTCTTGTTCTTCTCATCAGCATGCTGTTGTTGAGTGGTA
>Ga0315280_10005127_pt1 | contig 18875 bp, 16 predicted proteins | sample YL17G06_40_MG_FD_203697 | JGI IMG/M metagenome (GOLD analysis project Ga0315280, IMG submission 203697) | Sediment microbial communities from Yellowstone Lake, YNP, Wyoming, USA - YL17G06_40 | ecosystem: Environmental > Aquatic > Freshwater > Lake > Sediment | place: USA: Wyoming | collected... | reverse complement strand
TCTGGGTAGAGACCAGGTGCAGTCATGGGGCTCTTGAAGTAGAAGCTCAGCCATTCCTGAATTCCTTTCATGCCGCTTCGCTGCGCGAGATCCATGAACAACGCCACATCCAGCACGACTGGAGCGGCGAGGATGGAATCTCTACATAGGAAGTTGATCTTGATCTGCATCGGGTAGCCGAGCCATCCGAAGATGTCAATGCTATCCCACCCCTCCTTGTTGTCGCCTCGAGGTGGATAGTAGTCAATTCTGACTTGATGTCTAACGTTTCCGTACAAGTCAGGATACAGTTCAGGCTGGAGTATGTACTGCAGAACTCCGAGCTTGGACTCTTCCTTGGTCTTGAAGCTTTCAGGATCGTCCAACACCTCACCGTCTCGGTTGCCTAGAATGTTCGTTGAGTACCAGCCGCGCACGCCGATCATTCGCGCTTTGAATCCTGGTGCTAGGATGGTCTTCATGAGAGTCTGGCCGGTCTTCAAGTCTTTGCCGGCGATGGGTACGTTGTTGCGTTTGGCCATCTCGACAAGCGCTGGAATGTCGACGGAGAGATTCGGGGCACCGTTCGCGAATGGGACTCCTGCCGTAAGAGCCGCATAGGCGTAGATCATTGAGGGGGATATCTCAGGAGAGTTGTCTTCCAATGCCTTCTCAAATCCCGCAAGATTCTGGTGCTCTGGCTTGATGGTAGTGTGTGCTTCTGTGGACGCGCACCAGATCATGACCAGCCTCGCAGCTCCAGTCTTGTCCTTGAACTCCTTGATGTCGGTCACGATCTGATCAGCGAGATGCTTCTTGTTGCGACCAACCTTCACGTGAGTCCCCGTGAGTCGCTTCACCCATTTCTGTTCGAAAGCGCCTTTCATTGGCTTGATGTTTCGTAGCGGCGTCTCCAGACTCTTTAGGAGTGACGGATCCAAGACAGCAGCCTTCGATGCCGCTTGGAATGCATCATCTGGAAAGATGTCCCATGCACCGAATACGAGATCTTGAAGGTCTGCCAAGGGCACGAACTCCTTGATGAGAGGGATCCTCTTTTCGGTTCGTTTCCCAAGGCGGATGGTCCCCATCTGTGTGAGGCTGCCAATCGGCTTGGCGATTCCAAGCTTCACAGCCTCGACCCCGGCAATCAGCGTCGTACTGACAGCTCCGAGACCGACAAGCAATACACCCAACTTGCCCGACGGCTTGCTGATCTCTATGCCCTTGCCCAACCCGTAACACCTTCACGGTTCAACCGAACCGATCTGCCAGGTAATTCACCTTTGTGGTACAGGCCCCTCTGGTATCTCTGTCTCGTCCGGTGCAAATCAAGGAAAGCGATACATCGCTCGCCCTTTCAGGGCAGTTGTCAACAGGTGAGATGTAAAGCCGCTAGCACTCGTCTAGTCTTTGACAACATGTTAAAGAGGTCACAGGCCTCTCTTGTCTTCTCGACGAGCAGCTCGATGCCTTTCCTTCGGAAATACACTCTGGTTTCTTCTGGGACGCTCATCATCCCGTTGTAGCCTGTTCCGACAATCGCAATCTCGGGAGCGGACTCCTCTATCGCTTGACTGATGTCAGCAACCTGCAGCAGATGCCCTTCCTTCCTTATCCAGCTGTCTATTGTCTTCTCTCCTGTGATTATCACGTCTTTCGTGTAGACAATCCCATTGATCGCAATTCGCCCGAAATCATAAGACTCGATCAATTCTACCAAGCCACCTCGACCGGACTCCAGATCATGGCGGACACAGATATGGAATCATGACTACGCATGAATACAATCACTTCGGATGTGAATCCCGTTTTCTCGTGCCGGCAAGCAACTCGCGTGAGCGCTGTCCGCCTGCGGAGGGATAATATCCAACCTCGCTATTCTGCTCTCAGGCAGTAATCATGAAGGACACGGACGATCTCACCCGCAAGCTACTGAGATTGCTGGGGATCACTCGAACCCGAGCCACGAAGGGTTCAGGTACCAGTAAGCAGGCAAGCGATGAAGAGCTAATTGTGACGGAAGGTACAGAAGCCGACGAATCGAAGACTACTCAACCAGAGTACGAACTCCTGGCAATGTACGGGTTTTCGGCCAGCTACCCTAACAACACGCGTCTTGAACTCAATCCCAAGACGCGAAGGGAGAAAGGTGACGTCGTGTTCCATCTTGAAGAGGGCCTCAAGGTTTTCCTGTCATGGGGGAGTCTGGAAGATGCAAGAAAGCGATATGCCACGGCCGCAGCTCAAGCATCTGCCAGCATTGAGCGCTCCGTCAAGAGCACACGTGCGAAACTGGACGGTACTCCTGAGACCAGGAACTTGAAGATTCAGGGGCATGATGCCACCTATACTCACGCGCGGATGTTCGTCGAGCGGGGAGGTTTCCCGTTCGGGTCACGTCGGGTGACGCAGGACTCGCACTCCATGCACCTGCAGTGCGATGAGTCGGGAAGGTACTACGTGGTGTACGCTTTCGCGCGGCCTGAGACATCCGAGCATGTGGGAAAGATCATCGAACCGATAATGCTGTCACTGAAATGCCATGCGCCTTAGGCTTGGCGTTTCTCGGCTTCTCGGACAATGCTCCAGATCTTCTTCTCGACTTCTGCCGGCAACGCGGGGGGTTGGTGTGAGGCGAGCAGCTTCTTAGCTGCCTCACGAGCCCTGACTTCAGCACCCTTCTCTCCTCTCTCATGCCACTGAGACCAAGTCGTCCTATCCGAGATCTGCGGCATCCACAGTTCTTCCCTGAAATGCCTCAGAGAATGCTTGGTGCCTAGGAAACTGCCGCCAGGCCCTATCGTCTTGATGATGTCCGCGGCAATCTTCTCCGCGGTAACGTCTATCCCCTTGAGAATCCTCTTCGCGAATCCAACGATCTCCTCGTCCAAGATGAACTGCTCAAAGCTCATCGTATTCAACGAGTCCACCATTGCCATGCCTGCAACAATGTTCAATCCCGCCATCGCCGGGATCAAGCAGGTAGCCATCTTTTCGTATCCGCTTTGCGCGTCGGCTATCTTCGAATCGGTGACAAGGCCTCCTCCACGTGTCGGCAGGCCATAGTGCCTGCCTAACTGTGCTTGGCAGACCCTCAGAAGCGCGAACTCCGGGGTCCCCATGGTAACGTTGGCGGTCTTCTGATCGAGATGTCTCGCCCAGCAAGCGTAGATGACAGGAGCACCAGGCGACGCAACTTGTGAGAGTACCAAGCCGCTCAGAAATTCGGCGTTCGCCTGAGCCATGGTGCCTGCCAAGGTGACTGGAGAACTGGCGCCTGCCATTGGGCCCGAGCTTATGCTGATAGGTATTCCGTTCCTTGCGCCTCCCACTATCTCCTGCGTCTGAAGCCGATCTTGGGTGAGCGGACTGATGGTCGTGACATCGAATGTGATAATTGGCCTCTTCTTCAATGCGTCCATGCTTCCCGCAATTGCGGCGGCCATTGCAATTGCATCCTTGACGCTGTCGTAGCCTCTCGCCTCGCTCAGAACATGCTTGCGCGTGTTCGTCAATCCGATGGCCCACTGATGCCTATCGAGAGTTGTTTGTGGAACATCCCTGGGAGCGGCAGGCAGATTTGCAACAAGGTCGCAGTTTGGCAACGCATCTGCGAGCCTGACAGCGTCTGCTAGATCGCGAGACGTGACCTCTCTCCGCGCACCTGTTGAGAGGTCATAGACATAGGTCGCGTAACCGCCGGTAGTGAAGTAGGTGTCCCACTGCCCGAGCCTCAGTGGCTCAACTTCATCCCTGCCATACAATGCAAACTCCTTCGGTGCTTTCCTCAACGCCTCCTGAACGAGCCCCTCTGGGATCTTGACGATTCCTTTACTCTCGTCAACTTGGGCTCCTGCTTCTCTCATCATTTCACGAGCGGAAGAGTCATCAACCTGCACTCCAGCGCTCGCGAGGACCACAAGTGAAGCATTGTGGATCTGACTCAACTCGTCTTTTGTGAGAATCTCGAGTTTGGTTCTCGTCAAGTTTCTCCAAACCTGTTTGCTTCTCGGCCGGGTGAAACCAGCTACCCACGGCTCTCATCAATAAAAACAAGCTGGAATGTTTGGACACCGCATTGGAACACAAGACTGTGCGCCGAAGAGAACGGATCCTCTTCAGTAAAGAGCCCAATGATGCGGAAAACAGTTGGAGAAGTTGCTGCGTTGGGAATTGCTGAATGTCGATCGAGCCCCCGACGACGGTTCAAGGATATTCTATTGGAAGGGAGTAAGCGAGCGAGTCAGTCTTGAAACAGTACTTGCTGAGCCTATCAGCCCGTCGTTCGTGTCCAGGACAATGTCCTAGATCCTGACGCCTCCCAAGTCAGGGTCGTAGAGTCCAGGCTCAACACTATGCACCATATTCGCCCTCAAGACATGCTTGGAAGAACATTCACTTTGCGAAACAAACTCGCGCACGGTGATTGGAGAGGGAATCAAGGCCGCACTAGGTAGTGGAGTTGGAGGAGGACCGAATCAGTGGGTCCACCCTTCAGTAGGCCGAATGAAATTGTCAGCGGGTCAGCAGGTGATCGAGAAAGTAATCAAATGCTAAGTGGGTGGTGCTCCACGACCACGTCACCTGCAGTGATCTGTGGCGGATTTGGCAGGAGAGAGCCCAAGGTCCTTACCCAGTTCGCGGCCAATCTGTTCGACTCTTCCGCTCCAGCTTTGTTTTCGAACATGCTAATTGAAGCCAGCACGCCGTTTCCCGCGTCTAGAACGTGGTAATTTAGGAACCTTGGGGCTTTGCTGATGATTGGCACGAATTCTTCTCTAGTTCGCCGCATCACTTCATTCACAGATCTTGGATCCGTCACGTACCGTCTCACGCTTACGTACATGGCAATCAGCCGCGAAATATGACATAGGTACCATCTAAGGCTTCGGTACGCCTTGTAGCAGAAGTCAATCAGGCTTAGCTAATCTGAATCACGTACCATTGGCGGACAGGATTGGTTCTGACCAGCTAAGTCGTAATCGCAGCCCCCGCCGAGTTCTCAGTTGAGGAGTGAGCAGGAGTTGTGGGGGGATTCTTCCCCAGCGGCTGCATCAGCTCCATCTGAATCGGCCCGACGTCGGCAAGAACTATGTTCAACGCAAAGTTGTCTGGCATTCCTCGATAGACTTTTTTCATAGTCAGTGACCACGAACCTTGATAGACTGCGGGCGATTTCTTCTGTCTCTCAGGTGCCACATCGGAATCTGTTCCATGATTTGCGGCCCACTTTGGCGGGGACTCGCTATAAGCAATCTTATCCTTGTTGCCATTTAATCGTGGTTCCGACGGTAGGGCCTTTGCCCCGGCTCTTGGATGGGCATGACTTTGACTGTTAGGCGAAGAGCAAAAATCGAGCGATTTGAGCGCTGGAGCAGGTTGCCGGTCGCTCTATTTCATTGGGTACTTGCCAAACTTCCTAATCGCTTTGATCATTATGTCAACGTTCTCGACGGGAACATCAGGCTGAACGGCGTGTTGCGGCCCCATGATGAGTCCTCCTCCGAAACCGGCAGACTTGATGGTGTTCCGAATCTCCTCCTCTATTTCCTGTCTTGTGCCGAATGGCAGAGTATGTTGAATATCAACAGTCCCCAGTTGCGAAAGCTGCGGATATTTCTTCTTTATCTCGCCCGGGATAAGCCCGCATTGAGCCTGGATAGGATTTAGACCATCCAGCCCCGTTTTCACGAGATCATCCAAGATAGAAGTTATGTTCCCGTCAGAGTGAAGCACGACCGGGACTTTGCATCCCTTGATCGCTTCGACAGCTCTTGCTAGTCGGGGAAGGATGAGCTTTCGCCAGTGAGTTGGGGACATGATGAGGCCTTGCTGCCATCCATAGTCGTCGCCGATCATGATTATGTCAGCCCCGGCGGCGACGAGGTTCTTTGCCACCTCGATCTCGAAGTTGGCAGCAATGTCCAAACACTTCTCCGCCAGTGATGGATTGACATAGATATCCTTGAGAAATGTACTCAAGCCTCGGAGTTGCCACGCCGGTTCGAATGGTCCATTTACCACGCTCATGATAGCTTTCTCGTCACCTACGAGTTCCTTCGCGCCTGCGACTTCTCGTGTTCTCTTCGGCCCGTGCGGATCCGGTGCTTGATAGCTGTCGATGTCGTCCGCACTCTTTATTGGGAACTCTACGAACTCCGAGTACAGGCCGCATACACGAAGCCTTCTTCCCCATTCGTCTACCTTGTCTTCGGACGCGTAAACATCATACGGATAGAACACATCCGGGCCTGCAACCACGAGATCAGAGTCGAATCTCTGGTACATCGGTAGGAAGTCGGCAAGGAAATCCCTAGGTTTTCGCTTGATCAGTTTCTCGACCCATTGTGGCGTGAAGCCTAGGAAGAATGTTGGGATGCAATCCGGCTCTTGGTGAGCTAGCGCCTCGAGGATCCTGTCCTTGGGCTTCATCCTCACTCAGCTGCCTATGGCAATGTACTACCAATACACAGTAGCTGAGGGCTTGCCCTCTAGTACGGCCTCGGTCTCGTCAGGTTCTAGGGTCTTCTCTATCTCTAGTTTGTAGTGCCAATCATATAGGCAGTATCTGGCGATCTTGACCTTCTTGCCTTTCAAACTCGATGGAATCTGCTCTGTGGGGGTTCCGCTTGAGAACCTTGCAAGCTCTAGGGTGAAAATACACTTCTCCCAGTTCTCGTCATCCCTCCTAACGATCTCTCCAGTTCTCTCTATTGCAAGGGCCCTGCCTTTGAGCTTCCTAACCATGGGACTCAACTTCGTCACCTTCATGCCTTCGCAGCGTATGTCGAGTTGGAATGCCATTGATACTTGCTTGAGATGGGGCAGGTTGCGGCTGTGTGGTCGGATACCTACCAAACTTTTTCGCAGTTTCATATACGGCCACGAAATTCTCGAGTTTGACGTCAATCGTCGCCTGGTTCGAGGGTGATATTATTAGACCTCCTCCTGCGCCGCAGGTGGCGATTCGTTCCTCGACTTCGTTCCTGACATCTTCAACGGTTCCGAAAGGCAAGGTTTCTTGCATAGAGATCGTGCCGCTGAGGCATAGTTTGTCTCCATATAACTCTTTGATCTTCACAGGGTTCATGCATTCTGGTTGAACAGGGTTCAAAGCATCGATCCCGATTTCGATCAAGTCAGGAATCAGCGGTTCCAAGTTTCCGTCGCTATGAAAGATGACGTACATTCCCTTTTGCTTCACAGCACTTACGAGTCTCAGCATCCGGGGCTTCACATATCTGCGCCATAGACGAGGAGAAATGATCAGCCCCGTTTGCATCGCCACATCATCGGCGATACACAAGATGTCGGCGCCCATCTCCGCAAAACGCATCCCTATTGAAACGTAGAAGCGCAATAGCTCATCAAGTAGCCGGTCCACGAATGAGGGATTTGATTGCATGTCTAAGATCATGGCCTCAAAGCCGCGGAGATACCACGCTTGTGAGAAGAACCCGTCCCCGCCCCAAATTGCACTTATGGCATACTCGTCTCTCCACGTCTTGACCAGCTTCTTTGAGGTGTCGAAACGTCCGGGTGCTTCTGCATCCGGAAACGTGTACTCATCCAGACTGTTGACTCCTTTCAATGGATGTTTGACTATTCTACTTTGAGTCCTGGTGGCGTTGAGTTGCCGTTGGATCCCCCATTCATCCTCTAGTGTGTCCGGCGCGACGCGCACGCCCCATGGGTTGTGAAAAAGCGGGTCGGAAACAGCCCGTCGTTGGAAATCTGTCGGAGGGTCGCTGCTAACCGCCCGAAAGTCGATCCCTAACATTCTGGCGAGCAGGTCAAGCTCTTCTGTAAACCCGATCACGCTGCCTGCCACTTTTTCCAGACGGAAGTGTGGAAGCAGAACTTTCTCTAGGAATGGGTATGACCACTCGCCCCATGCGATGCCCTCCAGCGGAACTCGGTCTGGCTCCTCATGGTTAAAGGCTCGGAGCGCTCTTTCTTTCGAATTCATGTACTCGTCCAGCTCCTGATTATGCTTAGCCCCTCTATAACGTCCACGACAGCGGCATCGACACGGTAGGTCTTGATCATCTCTTTTCTCGCCGCTCCTCCACCGAGAATGACCTTGACTCTTGACCTCAGCGCCTCTTTCTCAAGCTGTTTGATGACATGAGCGGACATAGGCACCGTTGTGGAAAGTAGCGCCGAAATCCCGATCACCTTAGCACCGACTTCCTTTGCTCCCTCAACAAAGCGTTCTGACGGTACATCCACTCCCAAGTCGTTCACTTCGTACCCTTGAGAGATTAGCATCGTCTTGACGATCTCTTTTCCAATGTCGTGCATGTCACCCAATGCTGAGCCCAGAACAACACGCTCCTTTGCGACGTAAGATTGGCCCTCCAAGAAAGGGACGAGAGCTTTCATCGCGTTCTTCATGATCTGCCCAGATATTATCAAGTCGGATACAAAATACTCACACGCGGCAAATCGCTGCCCGACGACGTTCAAACCCTGTCTGAGGGCATCCAAGATCTGGATCGGGCTGACACCTGCTGGCATCGCCTCCTCGACAAGCTCTTGAGCCTGTCTGACTTCCAGATTTGCCATTGCTTCCGCGATAGCTGCCAGGATCTCTTTGCCCATGTTTCCAGCTCGACACTCCCAAATTCAAACGCGCGATATCATATTTCTACTCTAGGGTAGAAGATTTCTCCATAGAGAGGCCTGAAGACATCGATACGCACATCCCCGCTCACCCCTCCTGAGGATAAAAGATATCGAGACAAAGAACATAGTTGAGGATGATAAGGCCATAATGAGCGTTGTCAACGGCACATTTGAACTGTCTTGGGCACTGAGGGGGCTTCAGAACTTCTTGAAAGATCTGATGGCGAACCCTCCCTCGTTGAGAAATGTCCTGACTTCGTCATCGACTTAGGATTCAACGGCTTCGGAACTTCTTCAGGTGGCTCCTCTTCCTCTCCTCAAAATCGCCTGAGCCACGACGGCAATGATGATCACTACTCCTTCGGCCACTTGGACCCAGAACCCGGAAATCCCTATCGCAACGATTCCCGTCTCTAAACTTCCAATTATGATAGATCCGATGAAGGTTCCGAAAATAGTTCCAATGCCCCCGAAATATGCGGTTCCGCCCAGGAATACAGAAGCTATCGTCCTTAAGAGAAAACCCGATCCAAGCGTCGGCCAGTAATATAGAACTTCCATATTAGCCAGCGTTCCGGCAAAAGCAGCGGAGCCCCCCATAATTGTGAAGATGAGTATCTTCACTCTATCTACATTTATGCCCATCATCCTCGCACCTTCAAGATTATCTCCCGCAAAATACATGTGAGCACCGAGTTTGGTTCGATTCAAAACTATCCAGAAAACTATCGTGAACAAGACAAACCATATTGCCTGAGCTGGAACAGTACCCCCTGGAACAATACCCCCGAGCCTGCCCACTAAGATCTGGCGGAACGCGGTCTTCTCAGCGTCCGATAGTATTACTCCCCATCCCCCTGACAAAACTACCTCCGATCCCCTCCAAAAGAACGATGTTCCAAGAGTTGCAACTAGCGAAGGGATGCGGGCTTTGGTCACTAATACGCCGTTGAAGGCTCCGGCGGCAAAGCCGCAAATCAAGCAGCAGAAAAAAGCTAGCCAAATGTTTCCAGTCCCGACAAACAAGGCTGAAAATACAAAGCCAGAGAATGCCATCACATCAGGAAAGGAAAGATCTATTTCCCCTGCAATAATCACGCAAGTCAAACCTAAACTCATTATCGCGTATAAGGGAAGAGTAGACATGAGGGAGTAGTAGATACCATAACTGAGAAAGGTTCGTGGGCTAACAGAAGTGTATAATATCCATAAAGCTATGAGGATTGATAATATGCTCAGCTGCAGCCTATACTTGCGTATCTTGAAGCCCCTTACTGCTTTCGTCATTTTCTCTACCGAAGCATAGTGTTTCCATTAGCACTGAATCTTCGATTTCTCCCCGCTTCAGCTCAGCTTTCCGGTCCTCGCGATTAGGGATAGTTTTCCCATAAGGTCCTCAAGGGATACACCCTCCTTCTTGAACTCTGCCACGGTTCTCCCCCTATCTAAGATGACAAACCTATCTGCAACGGGGTATACATGATAGATGTTGTGAGTTATGAAAATAGCAGACTTTCCTTTCCTTTTGATTTCTGCCACGTAATCCAATACTTTTGCTACTTCGGAAATCGACAGAGCTATAGTAGGCTCGTCAAGGATGATCAAGTCTACCTCGAAATGCAGAGCCCTACCTATAGCTACACCTTGTTTTTCTCCCCCCGATAGAGTCTTGACTATTGAGTCGGGTGTAAGTCCTAGCGCTCTAAATCCTATCTCTCTCATTACTTTCTCAGCTTGCGCTCTCTCCTCTTCTATTTGAAGAAAACCTAGCCGTGTTATTTCTCTACCCATGAAGATGTTTCTCCAGATGCTCTGTTGCTCCCCTAGTGCTCGCTCCTGATAGACAACTTCAATTTTCGATTCACGGACTTTGCGAACAGATAGATTCCTGATCTCTTCTCCCCTGATGAGTATCTTCCCCTCGTCAGGACGGTGAACTCCCGCTAGGATTTTTATCAGTGTTGATTTGCCTGCGCCGTTGTCGCCTATGAGCCCTACGACTTCGTTGTAGCCGACTGTGAAGTTGACTCCGTCTAGAGCAACAACTTCTCCGAATGATTTACGAATATTCTCCATCTCTACTAGGTAGCTCATGCTCGATCACACCTTTAGAAAAAAGGGGATTATCATTGCAAGGAACAGATCCTTGCTCGAGATGCTGTTACCTGATTCCTATCTTGGATAGCTCGACAACCGGGCCTACGTTGTCTTTGGTTACGAGGCCTCCTCCAGTGTCGACGTAGAGGCCTGAGAAACCGTATTTCTTAGTCAGACATATTTGTAGGGGCGGTAGATATCCTTGAAGCCATTGTTGTTGATCTAGCGTAACTAGGACGTAGCCATCTTGTATACCCTTCACTGTATTCGGAGCTAGGTCGAATCCGGCAGCCCATACTTCTCCCGGTTTCTTGCCAGCCGTAGTCAGCAAAACTTCTGCCGTCGCTGTTAGGTTTCCGTGATCAGTTATCACTAGTTTGCAATCGGGATTCTTCGATAGATATCCTGTAAGAATCGGTGCGCCCAAAGTTGCGTCCTTGTTCACATCTGCAGATATCTCTAGATAGTCAACCGTTACTCCGGCGTCTTTGAGGCTGTCAATGCAGCCTTTTGACCTTAGCCCACGTGTCTCCTGGGCGAGCAGCCCCCACACAAGGGCTCTAGATCCTTTCCCTAGGCTTAACATCTTCGCGCACGCGCTCCCCAGCGTATAGCCCGACCCATACAGGCTCTGACCAACGTAGCCAAAGCCGACTGCCTTGTATTTCTGATAGGCTTTCGGAAGTTCCGTGTTTATAGAAGTCACCAAGATTCCCTGTGAAAAGGCCTCATCAATGAATGTGTCCAGCGCCACGTCCCCAGGGTGCCCCATGACAGCGATGCCATCAGGTTTGCTTGCAATAGCATCTTTGAACGTGCCAACCATTTTCTCGGGGTCCCAGTCTGACCATATGTAGGTCATCTTGGGTCCCCAGATCTTTTCTGCCGCCAGTGCTCCGTTGTACACCACAGATTCGAAAGAGCCACCAGGGGTGCCTCCGCAGAAGAACCAAATCGAAACATCTTCAAAGGGCTTAGGAACTGCTGCCGTGACCGTTGCCGCTTGTGTGACGGTTGTCGTCACACCGCCCGGACCGCTTGGAGCTGAAGGCGCAGAAGCCAGACCTGCATAGTAGCCACCAGCCGCACCTACGACTCCGCCAGCGACCAGACCGCCTACAACGCCAAGTGCCTGTCTTCGAGTCATCTTGTCAGATTTTTCGCTCATTTTCTCACGATGTTAGACACTAATGTCTACGATCGTAAGCTCGATTTGAGTTTATATAAAAGACTTTCTTCCTTTTCAGTATATTCGAATCCTCGTCGATGCTGAATTGAACAATCCAATCGAGGCGCCGAGAAGGGTTTGGGGTCTGCGTGGGTTCGAGCCTGAGCATAGCATTATGCGCTTCGCAGACTGTGCCACGTGCAACTCCATGAATTGTCTCGGGCGTGAGCACCCGAGCATAATCGCTGAAAACGTAGACAGAACAGAGCGTTTCTTGAGTCGGTTGCCCTAGGTACGTTTTGGCTAAGCGTACCTAGCGATTGGTTTCCGGTCAACTTCGGGTCTGTGATGTTTCTAGTTCTAGATCCAGAACTGGCCCTCGATTTTCCGTAGCTTTGAGCGTTTCATCGCCTAAACTGCTGTGGACTCGTGTGGCAGATAGCAGGAATGCTCGCCGTGGAACCGAACGAATCGACCGCTATGAGACTTCTGCTGAAAGCGTAGACAGTCTGTGAACTGGCTTATGGTCTCAGAAGAATCTTGATATGCTGTTCTTTCCCCTCGGTAAGGACGCCAACAGCTTTGGCTATGTCTGTTAGAGGAAAAGTGTGCGTTATGAGCGGCTTCACATGTACAACATCATTTTTGATAAGATCCAAGCTTGTTTTGAAGTCTCCACTAGTGTAGGTGTAGTCTCCTCTCATCGTTATCTCATTCGTGACAAGTTTCATGACGTCGACTTCGATGATCTGCTGCAGCAGCCCCGTGATTGTGACCTCTCCACCCTTCTTGACCACGGCCAGTCCCTGCTGCAGCGTATCTTGCACGCCAACAGCTTCTATGACGGCATCAACGCCTTTCCCATTCGTCAGTTCTCTGACTCTCTTGGTCACATCTTCTTTTCCCGAATGAATTACTGCGTTAGCGCCCAATCTCTTCGCGAGATCCAGCTTGTAGTCGATCAAATCGCTAACAAACACGTTTCCGCCGACTCTATGTTTTGCAACCTGCAAGATCAGCAGCCCAACGACACCCGAACCTATGACCAGGAGATTGTCGCCAACCCTGGTCGGTGTCATGTTCACTGCATGTGTGGCAACAGAAAGCGGTTCAACAAGAGTTGCCTCATCGAACGAAACATTGTCTGGGAGCTTGTAGCACTTCCTTGCAGGCACAGCTATGTATTCTGCAAACGCCCCGGGAATATGGAGACCTATGAGCCTGATTTCCACGCAGATATTGGTCCTTCCGTTGCTGCAGGGTTCGCATGCACCACAGGATATTGTCGGCTCGACGACAACCCTGTCTCCGTTTTGAAAATCATGCACTCTGGTTCCGGTATCAGCAACTACGCCTGCGAATTCATGACCCAAGATAAGGGGAGGCACCCTTCTCTTAGACTTGCCCTCGAAAGCGTGTGCGTCAGAACCGCAAATCCCTACCGACTTAACTCTTACCAGGACATCGTCCGTGTTGACTTTTGGGTCGGGTACTTCCTCGATTCTTACGTCCTTTCCGCCATGCCAGACCGCGGCTTTCATGCGTGTGTGCATCAGTATTCTCGTCTTTTAAGCTCTCCGCCAAGGTTCTTTGGAAAAATAGAGAATCAACTGCCAAGTGCGCCGCGGCCTGTGCCTTCACAATACTCGTGGTATTCATCCAGGTGTGGAACGGGGCACCGATCGCGTTGACTTCCTCAACATCCTGTGCCATTCGGCTGACACTCAAGCTTGCTGAGGAAGGGCAACTGTTACGCCCTGCAACCTTCGGATAGAGGTCGATTTGATCGGCACAATCATTCAGTTCGTGATCTTCCTAACTCTCTGCCAGAGGAAAATCCAGGAATTGACGCTCAGACAGCTTCGCATACTACTCCTCGGCAACTTCCCCCATGCTTTCTATCTTACCTAGGGCCTTCCGAGCCCCCTTCCTGAGGACCGAAGCTCGCTCCTCCGGAACTCCGTCATAGGTGAACGTTCCAGCTCCCCACTCGATACCGGCAGCGTACTTGATTCTGTCACGAGTGATGTGGGGTGTGTAGAACTCCACATGGAGCCTGTAGTCTCGGTAGTCACCTTTCGAGGGCGCTTGGTGAAAAACCATGATGTATGCACAGTCTTTTCCAAATTGCTCCTCGTAGGTTGCTGTCGTTGCTCTGATTGCGTCCGCCAGCATCAGCTGGCCTCGTTCATCGAGGTCCGCCAAGGATCTCAAATGCATTGGAGTATAGACGTGTGTCTCGAACGGCCACATGCCGAAGAAAGGCAGCACGACGGTAAACCGCTCGTTTGAATAGATGAGCCGAGACCGACCCTCAATCTCCGATTCAAGTATTGCGTCGAAAAGGTTACGACGATGCTTGGCCTTAAACCGTCTGACTGAGGCGATCTCCCGGCGTATCCGCGGTGGTATGAAGGGTAGAGCGTACAGCTGGCTGTGCGGATGTGCCAGAGACACGCCAATTAGAGCCCCCTTGTTCTTGAAGGGCATGATGTGTTTGACGTAACGTACCGAGGCCAGCTCCTTGGTCCTATCGGCCAAGAGATGAATGAAATCGGATACCTGCCTCAGCGACATGTTGTGAAAGTCGCCCTCGTGCTCGCGTGTCTCTACTATGACCTCGCATATACCGAGAGCCCTTGACTTAGCGTAGGGTGACGTCTCGAATACGTGCGGGGCGTCTGGAGACAAGGCGGGAAACCTGTTAGGGATAGATAGAACGTTCCAGTCGCCCTGGGTCTCTGGTCCGCCCGGGCAGAAGGGACAGTACGCCTCACGCCATGGCCTCTCCTGCCGGCCTCCCGAGACAATTATCCATTCGCTCAGCAGGGGGTTCCATCTCAGCTCACGGCTCAAGCGTCTAGACCTCGTTAACCAGCATCCTGACGGCTTTCCTTATTGACTCGCTACTGTTGTGGCGAGGCCTCCAGCCCAGACTTGCCAGCTTTGAGATATCGAGCCACATATTCTTGACATCCCCAAACCAGCCTCTGCCACCCTCACGCCCGCCGCCAAACACTATCGCAACCTCCTTCAGCTTCATCTCTTCCGTCACGATGTTGGCCACTCTTCTCCCTACGTCAATAGCATCTTCTGAACCAATATTGTAGACTTGGAAGAGGCCTTCGTCTTTCCCGAATGCCTGAAGCATCGCTTCGACGGAGTCATCCACCAGAAGGTATGACTTGGTCTGCGTCCCGTCTCCCAGAACTTCGAGTCGCGCGGGGTCAGCTCTCAGCTTTCTAATGAAATCGACAACAACTCCGTGTCTGGCGCGCGACCCCACGATATTGGCCAGTCTGAATACCAAACCCCTAATCTTGCAAGTGTGGCAGTATCCGGCTATGAGGGATTCGGATGCGAGTTTGCTGGCTCCATACGTGGAGATAGGTGCAAGAGGCACGTAACCTTCTGGCGTAGGTAGCGTACTTGCCTCGCCATATACAGTCGATGACGAGGCAAACACGAAGTGCTTAATGTCATTCTTAACGGCAGCCTCCAACATCTCAAAGGTGGACCGCACGTTCTGCTCAAAATGTATTCTTGCGTCGCCGATCCTTACCTCGGGATTTGCGGCAAGATGGAAGACAGCGTCGCACCCTCTCGAGGCCTCACGTACGTCGAGTTGATTCGTCACGTCGCCTTTCATGAATCGGAAAGCCGGGTGTCGCATGCACATTGAGAGGTTTTCAAGAGTTCCCTGGCTCAGATTATCGATTACTGTGACGCTGTGTCCGAGCTGCAAGAGTCTGTCGGCGAGGTGACTGCCTATGAAGCCAGCACCGCCTGTGACGAGTATCTTCATTGGTCTCAATGATCAGCCATTCTCGTCAAACGCTCTAGGGAAAAGAACCTTGCTCCCGTCTCTAGGTCTCTTCGACTCTGGCCCCTTGATCAGGGGCCGATGTCCACACTTTGGGAAAACCTGACGCGATGCATGATTTCTTGATTGCTTCAGCAATGTTGGAATCTCTGACGAGTGCTATCACGGAACCCCCCAAACCAGCCCCGGATATCTTGGCTCCTAGCGCTCCGCACTGCAGAAGTTTGTTCCTGAGCTCCTCGAGTCTAGGAGTGCTTACTTCGTAAAGGTCGCGCAGGAGTTCATGCTGATAGTTCATGACGTTCCCTAAGGCTGACAAACGGTCTCTTAGCGATGCCTCACTAAGGTGAAGATTCCGGGGCTCTGCTTCTCTGAGCAGTTCTAAGGCATACGTTGTGGATGCCTGCATTTTGACCGTAAACAGGACTCGATCGGCAAGTCGCTTGGGCAAGGAACCTAGATAGGGGGTGATCTCCTCCTCTGTGATGTTTTCCCAGAGTGCACCGTAGTAGCTGTAGCCGAGTTTTTGGACCAGCAGCGCAGGAACCATGGCCTCCTCCATGAGCAGCCTCAGAGCCTTGTCGATCTCTTCCTGACGAATCGGGTGGATCGCTGTTATTCGACGTTGCTCGCCCGAGTATGCGATGACGAAGAGTAGGTCACGCGCCGGTAGTTGTTCAACGTTGAATGGCGGCTTCGTCTCCAGCTTCATTACTCCGCCGAACGCTGATGCGTATTGGTCGAGTCTACCGCACGGAATTCCCACGACATCGTGCTCCGCTCTGTACGCTATCTCTGCCAGCTCTCTCGGCTTCAGTTCATGTCCTAGACAAGTTGAGACGAGCTTGACTATTGAGACCTCGAGCGAGGCGCTGCTTGAGAGTCCGGACCCGATTGGCACTTCACTCCACAGCGCTATGTCCATCCCTTCAACGCTCTGAACAACATCGGAGAACAATGAGAAGATGGCTCTTACGTAGTCTCCGAACCATCCCCCGCCCCTAAGCTCTATCCTGTCCAAGCTAAATTCGTCGCGAAATTCCTCTGATTCTTCCATTAAGTTGAGCGAGGCAAACCGCACCGTGTCTGTGTGATTGAGAAAGCCTGCAGAGTAGCATCTCAGTCGCACCGCGACAGGCACAACAGGCAGTCCCTTGTAGTCCTGATGAGTATTCAGGAAGTCCGCTCGGCCTGGTGCTGATACGAATTTGACCTCTTTGCCCTTGCACGGCCCTAACAAATCGAATAGTTTCTCTTTGACCCCGGTGAAGACCATAGCCTTCAGCTCCCCACCGAATGGCGCATTCTTCCTCGGACTCCGATGTATTGACTGTTACTGCCCCGCCCGTCACGCACGCAGTTGAACCCAAAGTGATCGATAAGTGCCCATTTGAAATCGCGAGCGAACTACAATTCGAGTTGTCTGCGCTCAGGCCCCCAGCCTTAAGACTTCACAATTCAGCATACTTTTCCTTCAGGTAAGGCAGCGCTTTTCTCCCAAATTGCTCTATGAACTTCTCTTCGTTAGGACTTGAACTGCCTACCTCCACCTCGTTGAAGCCGTCATCAACCAGCCCTTCTACGAGTTTGATAACCGAGTCCATGTCCGTGAAAACCAAGTCGGATAGTTTCTCGATGTCAACGGTGTCTCCCAGTCTGTCCAGTTCTCTTGGATCGTGAATCTGTTTCGAAAAAATGTTTGGGATCAGGCCACTGCGCCATCTCGATAGCGACTGAAGCGCTTTTTCGTACTCCTCATCATAGGAGATTTTCGTCTCTATCATTCTGGGTATCTCTTCGTAGCGTCTCTCGGCCTCCTTGGCGCCTTCCCTGAAGGATACAAGAAGCCTACGATGTGCATCCGAGCCAGTATAGAGGGTCATGAAACCATCTCCATATAGGCCCGCCATCTTTGCGACCGTTGGTCCAGAAGCCGCGACGTACATGGGTACGCTTTTCAGAGGCAGCGTATACAGTCGCGCGTCACGAAGCGTGAAATACTTCCCGTTATATGTGACGAAATCTCCCTTCCAAAGTAACTTGATGATCTTGATTGTCTCTCGAAGCCTTTCAGCTCTGTCTGTGAAAATGGGCCACTCGAGTCCCAGTGGAACCTCATTCATCGCCTCGCCTGTACCAAGACCGAGAAAGATTCTGCCAGGAAACATCTCACCCAACGTTGCGAAAGCTTGTGCGATAATAGCTGGATGATACCGCGAACTAGGTGTTGTAACTCCGGTGCCTAAGCGAATAGTCTCCGTCTTGGCCCCGGCCGCACCGATCCAAACCCAAGCGTGTCCAGCGCAACCTCCCTCATGAAACCATGGATGAAAGTGATCACTAGTACAAACGAAATCGAAACCCTGCTTCTCAGCCATTAAGGTAAAGTCCAACAGCCGGCTTGGCTGCCACTTTTCTTCAACCGCTCTGTATCCTAGACCGAAGTTCATGCCTTGAGCTCACATCATCAATAACTTGATTGTTGCGACCGGCTCAGGACGCTAGTGGAGACGTCATCTACCGCAAACATCTTGCCGAGAAGCCTCGTCACGTGTTCGAGTGTGACACTTGCCAATGCGCCTCAACCTAGGTCAATTCGGCAACTCACGGTATTAGGCTTACTCGCCTGATAGCCCACTTACCTCTTCCTAGACAGCGATTCCAAGACGACTCACATGTGGCCGTCTCGACTCCTTCACTAGACGCCATGTCCAATGTCTCAGAGAAAGACCGAGAGCTCGGCCACGCCGCAATGACGCTTCCATACTCAAGACGAGATGATTGGCGAAGCAGCGTACTTCTCGGATCCCTTCTAGTACTCGGACTACTTCAGACAGCGTTTGTTCGATTCGATCCTTCTCTGCAAGCCCACGGAGATTTCCCTTCGGGCAGTTCATTTCGAAGAGCACGAAGTGTCTTGATGCCTAGAAAGCCATATGTAAACCTCAATAGCATTCTTGAGAATCTCATCTTCGTCCTGACAGTGACGGAGGTCAAGCGTAGTGAATCCCAAGGTGTATGTGAACCGGCTTATTCCTGAAGAGGCATTGAAGAAGCTGGCACAGACCTGTGACTATCGCATTTGGGAGGGTGAACTTACCGTCCCTCGCGACGTGCTCCTCAAGGAGGTCCCCGAGATAGATGCACTTCTTTCCCTTCTAACTGACAAGATTGATG
>Ga0315280_10005126_pt1 | contig 18876 bp, 14 predicted proteins | sample YL17G06_40_MG_FD_203697 | JGI IMG/M metagenome (GOLD analysis project Ga0315280, IMG submission 203697) | Sediment microbial communities from Yellowstone Lake, YNP, Wyoming, USA - YL17G06_40 | ecosystem: Environmental > Aquatic > Freshwater > Lake > Sediment | place: USA: Wyoming | collected... | reverse complement strand
ACTGGAGGGTCGCTCGCTGTTTGCCGACGAGGTCTCCGTGGACCTGGATGACCAGACGCTGGTCGCCACGGGCCACGTGATCCTCATGGAGGGGTTGAACCGGCTGGAGGGGGACCGGATCGAGTACAACTACCGCACCAACCTGGGGGTGGTCACCAACGGGCGAGCGCTCCTCTCGCCCGGGGTGAGTTTCAGCGGGATGGAGATCCGGCGCGAGGGGGAGCGGACGTACCGCCTTAAAGACGGCCGGTTCACCACGTGTCGCGCGTGCCAACCCGAGGGCCAGACCGTCGACTGGGAAATGCGGGCCCGGGAGGCCAGCGTCTACCAGGACGAATGGGTCTTCTCCCGCGATACGTCTTTCTGGGTTCGGGGGATCCCGGCGCTGTATTCTCCAATTCTCGCCCTTCCCGTCGGCCCGCGGCGGACCGGCTTCCTCATCCCGCGATTCGGCTACGGCAACACAGATGGGTTCGTGGTGAAGCAGCCCTTTTTCTGGGCGATCTCACTCTCCCAGGATGCCACCTTCACCCCCATCTATCGCGTCAAGCGCGGGTTCGATTTCCTGGCGGAATACCGGTACCTGCTGCCCGAGGGTTCCGGCGGGCAAATGAATGCCCGGTACCTCTACGACATCACGCCCGGGGCACCCCAGAGAAACCGGGCGGAGTTCAAATGGCAGCACGATCAGGTCCTAGCGCCCACCTGGAACGGCAAGGCGGACGTCCGGATCCAGAGCGATCGGACCCTGGCTAGGGATTTCGTAGATTCCACGGTGCTGGAGCGCACCCAGCGGACGCTGCCCTCCAACGTCTTCGTGACCCAGACGACCCCGCAGTACATGCTCCTGGGCCTGGTCAACTACACCCGGGACGTCTCCGATGTCACGGAGACCCGAACCGGCCGGTTGCCGGATGTGCGCTTCCAATGGTTGCCCGGCCAAGTGCGGGGGACACCACTGCTCGCGGAATGGGAGAGTTCGGCGGTGTACCTCACGCGAACCCTGGGCGAGGATGCGGGACGCGTTGACCTTCATCCCGGGCTGCGCCTGCCGGTGGCGCTGGGTCCCTGGCTGACCGCGACCAGCCTGGCGGCCGTGCGCGAAACGGCCTACACGGAGAGCGAGCGGTCCGGCAGCGGGAGCAACCGGATCCTGGCGGAGCTGGGCCAGCGGCTGACCTCGCGGTTCGGCCGGCATTTCGATGAGCCGGGCCTGGGGCTTTCGCGGCTGACCCACATCGTGGAGCCGACCCTGGCCTATCAGTACGTCCCCTGGACGAACCAGCAATCGCTGCCGCAGTTCGATCCGACAGACTTCATCAGCGCCCAGAACCGGATCACCTATCAACTCACCAACCGGCTGATCGCGCGCTGGCGCGAGGCAAGCGGGGAGGTCCGCAGCCACGAGGTGGCGACGCTGGACATCCTGCAGAGCTGGAATCTGACGCCGCGGACGCGGGAATTCTCAGATGTCTATCTCGCGGGGCTCACGCCCGAGCGGGTGGACCAGGCGGTCACCCTCGTCCGGTCCGTGGGCAATGGGTTTTCCCAGGCCCGCGAGCGGGACCTGTCCAATCTCGTCTTCAACGCCAGCCTGAGCCCGATTCCCGGCGCGGCCGTGCGAGGGACGCTCGCCTTCAACACCGCGGATCGGCGGGCCGACGCCATCAACGGCGGGATCGAGCTGCGACGGCCGGACCTTTTGACGCTGGAAATCGGGTCCACCTATGCCCGCGACCAGCAAGCGAACGGAGTGGTGGGCCGAATCGAGTTGCGCGCGACCAAGACGATCCTGCTGGATTTCCTGACCAGATATGACGTGCACTCTTCGAGCTTCCTGGAGAACGGGGTGGGCCTCCGCTACAGCAGTTGCTGCTGGGAGTTCGGCATCAGATATACCCACCGGACCCGGGGACCGAACCAGAGGACGGAAGACAGCGTCCACGTGAGCTTCGACCTCAGGATCGGCGCGCCGACGCCGGGGAGGTCGGAGGGCTGGAACCTCGGCGGAGACACGACGTCCGGAGGGCGCTAGGGAAACCCGCAGGCGTTCCCCGCCCCCCGTTGCGGCATCCCATGGTCGTACGAACGGCGATCGCGACTGACGCGGACGATCGCGAGTGCTCGGCCCTCCTGCTTGAATCCGACTCCACGAATGGGGCAGATCATCGAAGACAGATAAGAGTTGACCGACCGACCCAACCCTGTTAAGAGTTAACAATCGCGCGTTTTTGTCACTTGAAGGGAATCGGTTCATGCGATACGACCCGGCCCAAGCGCCGCGCCTGGTTGCCTGGGAGACCACCCGAGCCTGCGATCTCGCCTGCGTCCACTGCCGCGCCGTGGCTCAGCCACGCCCCGACCCCCGGCAGCTGTCCACCCGAGAGGCGTTTCGCCTGGTGGATGACATCGCCGCCTTCCAGGAGCCGGTGATTCTGATCCTCACGGGTGGAGACCCGTTGAAGCGGGAAGACATCTTCGATGTGGCGGCCCGAGCGTCGCAGGCGGGCCTTCGCGTGGTGATGTCGCCCAGCGGGACGCAGGTCACCCCAGGCACCGTCCGACGGTTGAAGGAGGTGGGGGTCCAGCGCATCTCGGTGAGCCTCGACGGGAGCACCGCAGCGCTCCACGACTCATTCCGGCAGGTGCCGGGGGCCTTCGCCGAAGCGACGCAGTCCCTGGCCTACGCCCGGGAAGGCGGACTGCCGTTCCAGATCAACACCACGGTGACCCGACACAACCGCCACGACCTGGCCAACATGCTGCGGCTGGCGGTGGATCTTTACGCGGTGACCTGGGACGTCTTCATGCTGGTGCCTACCGGCCGGGGCAAGGTCCAGATGGAGATCACGCCGGAGGAGTACGAGGAGACCCTCCACTTTGTGTATGCGGTCTCCCAGACGGCACCCATTCAGGTGAAGATGACCTGCGCCCCGCACTACAAGCGCGTCCAGATCCAGGAGCGAAGGCGGCAGGGGCGCCAGGCAGGGACCGGGGCCGGGCCCGGCACCGGATCTGGCGCGGCGCCGCGGGCCCATCCGGCCCACGGGTTCAGCCGGGGGTGCATGGCGGGGTTCGGTTTCTGCTTCGTCTCTCACATTGGGGAGGTCGGCGGCTGCGGTTACCTCCCCTTGTTGGCCGGGAGCGTCCGGCAGGCTTCCCTGGTGGAGGTGTACCGCGAGTCGCCCCTGTTCAAGAGTATCCGGGACGTGAACCTGCTCCAGGGGCGGTGCGGGACCTGCGAATACCGCGTCCTCTGCGGGGGCTGCCGGGCTCGGGCGCTGGGCGCCACGGGTAACTACCTGGAGGAGGAACCCTTCTGCACGTACGAACCCAATCCCCGGATGGCGCGGGAGCTGGCGAACGTGGAAGAGCTGCTCGCCCAAGTGGCACCCCACGAGAGCCGGGAGGACACGGCGCCCCACCCGGGCTCCATCCCACCGGCGTTCTGAGAGTGCCGGGTGAGGGCCAATTGAAAACGGGCAACGGACAGGGGACAACTGACAATCGAGGAGAAATGACCGGTTGTCGGCTGTCAGTTTTCAATTCTCACTGACGAGGGCGATGAGCATGTACTACCCGGTTTTCCGACCACGGCGACTGCGGGAGACGGAGACGCTTCGCCGGATGGTGCGCGAGACGCGTCTGGCGGTGGACGACTTGATCATGCCCTTCTTCGTGACTCACGGGCGAGGGGTTCGCCGCGAGATCAGCTCCATGCCGGGTAATTTCCAGTTCTCGGTGGACGAGCTGGTCAAAGAGGTCAAGGAGACGGCGGCGCTGGGCATCCCCGGGATCATCCTGTTCGGGCTGCCCGCCAGCAAGGACGCCGTGGGCTCCGAGGCCTACGCCAGAGACGGCATCGTCCAGCAAGCCACCCGCGCCATTAAGGATTCGGTGTCCGACCTGGTGGTCATCACCGACGTGTGCCTGTGCGAGTATACGAGCCACGGCCATTGCGGCGTGGTGGAGCGGGGGCGCGTCAAGAACGATCCGACGCTGGAACTCTTGGCGAAGACCGCCCTCTCGCACGCCGAGGCGGGCGCGGACATGGTCGCGCCCTCCGACATGATGGACGGGCGGGTGGGGGCCATCCGTGAGAAGCTGGACGACGCCGGCTACGAGGAGACGCCAATCCTGGCCTACTCCGCCAAGTACGCCAGCAGCTTTTACGGCCCCTTCCGCGAGGCGGCGGAGTCGGCGCCCCAGTTCGGTGACCGCCGCGCCTACCAGATGGACCCGGCGAACGCCGACGAGGCCCTGCGCGAGGTCGGCCTGGACCTGGAGGAGGGGGCGGACATGATCATGGTCAAGCCAGCCCTTCCCTACCTGGACGTCCTCTGGCGCGTGAAGGCGGAGTTCGGCGTGCCCGTCGCCGCCTACAACGTGAGCGGCGAGTTCGCCATGGTGAAGGCGGCGGCGCGCCTCGGCTGGCTGGACGAGGAGCACGTCATGCTGGAGATGCTGACGGCGATCAAACGGGCCGGCGCGGACCTGATCCTCACGTACTTCGCGCGCGATGCAGCCCGGCTCCTCCGGCAGCAGGATCGGTGATGCCAGAATCCTCGCCGTCCTGGTCCGGTTCCGCAGCGTGCAAGCCTCATCCCTGGCCGTCTCCGTTGCCGGTCCCTTGATGGGCCGGCGCGGGATGCGTCTTCCGTTTTGTTCGGTCTCTGAAACATTGTGTCCACGGTCTTGACAGGCCGGGGGCTGTTGCGTTAAATAGCCGCGCTTACCCGACTCGCCTGAGTCTCCGGGAGGGGAGACCCCCATGGGCGACCGCTCCACGCAATTGTTCCAGGAGGCCTGCCGCTATTTCCCCGGCGGAGTGAGCAGCCCGGTGCGCGCCTTCCGCGCCGTGGGAGGCGACCCCTTCTTCGTGTCCCATGCCAGCGGCAGCCAGATCACCGACGTGGACGGGCGGAGCTACATCGACTACCTCGGCTCCTGGGGGGCCCTGATCCTGGGCCACGCGCACCCGCGGGTGGTGGCCGCCATCCAGAAGGCGGCCGAGGCCGGCACCAGCTACGGCGCGCCCACGGAAGGGGAGACGCGCCTGGCCCGGCTCGTCCAGGCGGCCTTCCCCAGCCTCGAGCGGATGCGCTTTGTGAGCTCGGGGACCGAGGCGTGCATGAGCGCCCTGCGGGTGGCCCGGGGATTCACGCGGCGCGACGGCCTCGTGAAGTTCGAAGGGTGCTACCACGGCCACGCCGACAGCCTCTTGGTGAAGGCCGGGTCGGGGGCGCTGACCTTGGGCGTTCCCGACAGCCTGGGGGTCCCTGCGGACCTGGCCCGCCACACCCTGACCCTTCCCTACAACGATCTGGAGGCCGTCCGATCGGTCTTCGCAGGGCGCGGGAGGGAGATCGCGGCCGTGATCGTGGAGCCGGTGGCGGGCAACATGGGGGTCATCGCACCGCGGCCCGGATTCCTCGAGGGATTGCAGGCGATCACCCGGCAATACGGCGCGCTCCTGATCTTCGACGAGGTGATAACCGGGTTCCGGATCGCCCGGGGCGGCGCGCAGGAGCGCTATGGCGTTCGCCCGGATCTCACGTGTCTGGGAAAGATCGTGGGGGGAGGGCTGCCGGTGGGGGTGTACGGCGGGCGCGCCGACGTCCTGGAGCAGGTGGCGCCCCTGGGTGGGGTCTACCAGGCGGGGACCCTGTCGGGGAACCCGTTGGCCATGGCGGCCGGCATCGAGACCCTGACGCTGCTGCAGGCGCCGGGATTCTACGCGGACCTCGAGGCCAAGGGGCGGCGGCTGGCCGACGGATTGGCGGAGGCCGCGACCGCGGCCCGGATCCTTACGCAGACGAATCGCGTGGGCTCCATGCTGACCAGCTTCTTCACGGGCGTGCCCGTGACCGATTACGCCGCCGCCAAGACGTCCGACACGGCGCGCTACGGTCTCTTCTTCCGGGCGATGCTCGAACGCGGGATCAGCCTGGCGCCATCCCAATTCGAGGCCGCGTTTATCTCCGCGGCACACTCCGGCGGGGACCTGGACGCCACGGTGGCGGCGGCGCGGGAGGCGCTCGGCCTCATGGCCGGGTAATGACCAATTCCCAATGACCAATCGAGCATACACTGGATATGACCTCCGGTGGCGGTAGGCACATTGCCGGCACCGCATTGGTCATTGAAAGTTGGCCATTGGTCATTTTGAGGGAGGGGGCATGGAGACGCTGGCGAGTTCGCGACGGGGATTCGTCAACTGGCTGCTGGGGACCGGGTTCGGCGCCATGGCGGTCTGGATGCTGTATCCGGTCATCCGCTATCTGATCCCGCCCAAGAGTGGCGAGCCGTCCGTTGCCAACGTCACGGTCCCGTGGAAGCCGGCCGAGATCAAGGCGAACTCGGGCAGAATCTTCAGGTTCGGAAGCCAGCCCGGCATCCTGGTGAAGACCCCGGCGGGAGAGTTGCGCGCCTTCACCGCGGTCTGCACCCACCTGAACTGCACCGTGCAGTACCGGGAAGAGAAGCAGGACATCTGGTGCGCCTGCCACAACGGCGTCTACGACCTGAACGGCAAGAACGTGAGCGGGCCGCCCCCCCGCCCCCTTGAGCCGTACAAGGTCTACGTGAAGGGGGACGAGATCGTGGTGAGCAAGGGGGCCTGAGGATGGGACGACTCCCGGGATCCTGGGCCGAACTGGTGAAGGCGGTGGATGCCTGGGTGGAGGAGCGGATTGATCTCACGGGGATCCGCGACTTGATCCGGCACAAGGTGGTGCCGGTCCACCGGCATTCCATCTGGTATTACTTCGGCGGCATGACGTTGTTCCTGTTCATCATCCAGGTCTGCACCGGAATCCTGCTGCTTCTGTACTACCGGCCGAGCGCGGAACAGGCCTTCGAGAGCGTCCAGTTCATCATGACGGAGGTGCAGTTCGGCTGGCTGATCCGCTCGATTCATAGCTGGTCTGCCAACCTGATGATCGCCACGTTGATGATCCACCTGTTCAGCGTGTACTTCACCCGGGCCTACCGGAAGCCGCGCGAGCTGACCTGGATCAGCGGGATGCTCCTCTTCGGGATCGCGCTCACCTTCGGCTTCAGCGGGTACCTGCTCCCCTGGAACACCCTGGCCTACTTCGCCACCAAGGTCGGCACCGACGTGGCCGGCCAGGTCCCGGTGGTGGGGCACCTGATGACGCGCATCCTCCGGGGAGGCGAGGACGTCACCGGGGCCACTCTCTCCCGATTCTACGGGATCCACGTGGCGGTCCTGCCGCTGCTCACGACCGGGATCCTCAGCCTCCATCTTTTCCTCGTGCAGAAACAGGGGATGAGTGTCCCGCCGGAGATCGAGCGAGATGGACGCCCCATCCCCACCATGCCCTTCGTGCCCGACTTTCTCCTTCGGGACCTGGTGGGGTGGCTGTCGGCCCTGGCGGTCCTGGGGGCGCTGGCCGCATATTTCCCGTGGGAGCTGGGAGTCAAGGCGGACCCGTTTGCTCCCGCGCCGGCCGGCATTCGACCCGAGTGGTACTTCATGTACATGTTCCAGACGCTGAAATACCTTCCCTCCAAGATCGGTCCGATCGACGGCGAGGTGGTGGGCGTCCTGGGATTCGGCCTGGGAGGCCTGTTCCTGTTTCTGGTGCCCTTCCTGGATCGGAAGACGGCGCAGGGCGAGAAGAGCCCGTTGTTCTTCTGGATCGGCGCGGGCATCGTGACCTACATCGTGGTGCTGAGCGTACTGGGATACGTGGCGCCGGGGGGGAAGTAAGATGCGAACGGCGTGGCTCCTGCCCGCGACGTTCGTCGCTCTCTCTGTCCTCGTCCTGGCGGCGCATGCGGGGGCGCAGAAGCTCCCAGAGGGGAACTCCTGCATCGACTGCCACCGGGGGCTTGGCGACCCCCGGGTGACGCCGCCGGCGGAGAATTTCGCCCAGGACATCCACCTGGACAAGGGAATCCTCTGCCAGGACTGCCACGGGGGCGACCCCACCAACTTCGATCCCCAGGGGGCCATGAGCCGGGCGAAGGGATTCATCGGCAAGCCGAAGCATCAGGCGATCCCGGCGCTGTGCGGGAAATGCCATAGCCACGCCACGTACATGAAGAAGTTCAACCCCACCATCCGGGTGGACCAGGTGCAGGAGTATTACACCAGCGTCCACGGGAAGCTGCTGCGCCAGGGCGACCAGAAGGTGGCCACGTGCATCAGCTGCCACAGCGTCCACAACATCCGGGCGATCAAGGACCAACAGGCCTGGACGTATCCGGTACGGGTCGTGGACACCTGCGGCCGGTGCCATGGCGATCCCGCCTACATGAGGGGCTACAAGGTCACCACCGACGTGGTGGAGAACTACAAGAAGAGCGTCCACTACGAGGCGCTGACGAAGAAGGGGGATCTGTCGGCGCCCACCTGCAACATCTGCCACGGCAACCACGGGGCCTCGCCGCCCGGGGTGAATTCCGTGGCCAACGTGTGCGGGACATGCCACAGCCTGACCGAGGACCTGTTCAACAGGAGTCCCCATAAGAAGGCGTTTATCACCATGGGCCTGGCCGGCTGCGTGACGTGCCACAGCAACCATGACGTGGAGCGGCCGAGCGACAGCATGGTTGGCACCGGGGACAAGGCAGTGTGTGTGAACTGCCATGACCCCAAATCCGCCGGCTACCAGAAGGCCGCGGAGATTCGGGCATCCCTGGACGGCTTGCGGGGGGCGGTGCAGCGGGCCACAGCCATCTTGGACCGGGCCGAACACGCCGGAATGGAGGTCAGCCAGGCCAAGTTCGAGTTGCACGGCGCCAGCGACGACTTGCTCAAGGCGCGGGCGACGGTCCATCTCGCCGATCCTGCGGCCGTCGAGAAGCTGACGAGTGAGGGGGGCCAGATCGCCAACAATACGTACACCAAGGGTGCAAAGGCGCTGGAAGAACTGGCGTTTCGGCATCGGGGCCTTTGGATCTCTGTCGGCATCATCCTGGTGACGATCGTTGGCCTGGCGCTGAAGATCAAAGAGATCGACCGGCGACGAGGGGAGGGGTAGGCGGGCAGAGCTGGACTTGACGGGAGCGGCTCGGATTTTTGCCGCCGCCGTGAATACGCGGATCTAGCCGGCCGTCGAAGGGTCAAGGCAGAGATCGGCCGGTGGGCGAATATGTCGAAGGACGAAGGGAGGTGAGTTGAGTGAGGCTGACGTGGAGGTCAACCTTGGCCCTCGCGGTTGTGGTTGGACTGATCGCCTTCTTCGGAGCCATCGTGGTGCAGGAGGCCTGGGCCCAGGTCAAAGGTCCCGCAGACTTCGAGTTCGCGGACGGTAGCCAGGGCAAGGTCGTCTACAGCCATGAGAAGCACATGGCCCAGAATCTGAAGTGCACCGACTGCCACACGAAGATCTTCAAGATGGTCAAGGGGCAGCGGTCCACCTTCAAGATGGCGGACATGAACAATGGCCAGGCTTGTGGGGTGTGCCACAACGGCAGCAAGGCATTCAGCGTGAAGGACGCGGCCAACTGCAGCAAGTGCCACAAGAAGCGCTAGTCCCGATCCCCAGATCCGACGGTCCTACTTCCGGAGCCCATCCCGAACCATCGGGGTGGGCTCCGGTGTTTTTGGATCGGCCGCGACTTCTGCAGGAGTGGGAAAAGCCACAGCACTACAATGGGATGACACATTCCTGCAACCCCCGCCCGAACGCGAGACAAATCCCAAATTGTATGGTCTCAATCGAAGCACGGTAAGTGTTGTGATTTTCATCACTAATAGAACTACCTTAATTCACGGTTGTTCAGTCCACATTGTGACTTCACGTCGGCACACAAGTTGCTCAAGATCCAGTGGGTTTCTTTATTTTCCCACCATAATGGTATCGTATGATGTCAAAGAAAATGCTGCTGACCCTGATTGGAGTGGCAATCATTCTATCGGTGGCCTCACCGGGCGTGGCCGCGCCGGCTTCTCCTGCAGCCGTGACGGCACCGGCAGGGCAGACGAAGGGACCCAGCAGCGAGGATTGTCTCGGCTGCCATGCTGACAAGGACCTCAAGAAAGAGGCGGGAGGCAAGTCGGTTTCGCTCTTTGCGGACGACGCCGTTCTCAAGACGTCCGTCCACGGAAAACTACAGTGTACGGCATGCCACACCGGCATCGCCGAGATTCCCCATGCCGAGCAGCTCGCCCCGGTCCAGTGCCAGAAGTGCCACGTCAAAGAGGCAGGCGTCCTGGCCGAGAGTGTCCACGGGGCATCGGGGATCGACTGCCAGAGCTGTCACGGGACGCACGAGGTTGCACCCGCCAGGGCCATGGGGACAGCGCCATGTCAAGCCTGCCATGACGAAACCGTCAAGCTCTATCTGGGAAGCGTCCACGGCCGTGCCCTCGCCAGCGGTGTCAAAGAGGCGGCCCTATGCTTCGACTGCCACGGCGGGGCTCATCAGGTGCGGGCACAGGCGGACCCGGATTCCCCCACCAACCGGAACCGCATGGCGGAGACCTGCGGTCGCTGCCATGCCGACCGCGCCCTGGTCGAGCGTTGGCAGATTCCGATCCCTCAGGCATACCAACTCTATCAAAGGAGCGTGCACGGCCGGGCGGTAGCGGCGGGGAAGCGGGCAGCCACCTGCAACGACTGCCACTCAAGCCATGACCTCCGCCGGGCCAACGATCCCAGGTCATCCGTCTACAGGGACAACGTCCCGCAGACGTGCGGAAAATGCCACGCCAAGGAGAGCAAGGAATACCTGGGCAGTATCCACGGCACCGCCATGCGTAACGGGGCGAGCGATGCACCGGTCTGCACCGACTGCCATGGGGAGCATCTCATCCGCGCCGCGCGCGATCCTGAATCCTCGGTCAGTCTTGCGCGGGTCTCCAAGACCTGCGCCAGTTGCCACGATGTGGCACGGATCAATGAGAAGTACGGCATTCCGGGCGGCCGCGTAGAGACCTATGCTGACAGCTTTCATGGGCTGGCCGTCAGGGGGGGCTCCACCGTCGCGGCAAACTGCGCCAGTTGCCACGGGTTTCACAATATCCGCCCCTCGAGCGACCCAACGTCGAGTATTTTCAAAGACAATCTCCCGGCCACGTGCGGAAAGTGCCATCCCGGCGCGGGCGAAAATTTCGCCAAGGGCAAGGTGCATGTGGCGCTGACCGCCCGGGAAGAGCCGCTTCTGTATTACGTACGAAATTTCTATCTCCTCCTGATCGCGGTCACGATCGCCGGGATGGGCCTGCACAATGGCCTCGATTTCTTCAAGAAGCTCCGGCGGGAGTATCGTCGCCGGGGCGGAGGGGCTGCCACGCAGAGCGCTGGCGAATTCAATAGCGATGCGCGCGGCCCGCAGCGGTGGGTTCTGCGCATGAGCCTCACCGAGCGCTGGCAGCACGGGATGCTTGCCGTCAGTTTCATCGTTCTGGTGTACACCGGGTTCGCCCTGAAGTTCCCCGACACCTGGCTCTTCACCTGGTTCGTGGCCTTGGAGAAAGGGCATGCCATCCGAAGCTGGGTCCATCGCGGCGCAGCCATCGTCATGGTCCTCGCCTGCCTTTGGCACCTTGCGTACCTGCCGACGCGCCGGGGCCGATCCCTCCTGCTCCACATGCTGCCGCGCTTCCAGGATGTCATCGAGACGTTCCAGAACCTGGGATACCTCCTGGGCTTGCGGGCCGAGCCCCCGCGCTTCGACCGCTTCAGTTATATCGAGAAGGCCGAGTACTGGGCGCTGATCTGGGGCTCCGTGGTCATGGCGGCGACGGGGGCCGTGCTCTGGTTCGAGAACTTCGCCCTCAGGTTCCTGGCCAAATGGGCGCTGGACGTGGCCACGCTTGTCCACTATTACGAGGCCTGGCTGGCCACCCTGGCGATCATCGTCTGGCACTTTTACACGGTGATCTTCAATCCGGACGTGTACCCCATGAACTGGACCTGGCTGACGGGGAAGGTGTCCGAGGAGATGCTCCGGCACGAACACCCCCGAGAGTACGAGCGGTTGGAGGAGCAGGGGGAACTCTGATCGTTCGGTCAACCGCGGAGAAGCAGTTCGCCGCGAATCGGAGCGCCGGCAGGACCTGTCACCGATCCCTCCCCGACTTCCGATCCACGCGTGCACCTCATCCGGCTTTCTCCGCCGGCAGGGGGAAAGAGGCTTGCGATTCCCCGAACGGGGATGATGCAGTACCGATGGAACAGCCCCGAGGGAGAGGGGGGATCGCCCACCATCCCCAGCCACATGTACACGGCGCGGGAGGACTTTGGCTTCGCCGTCAAGGCCAGGGGCCTCCACAACCCGGATCTGGCCGAGGCGATCCTCACGGAGAGCAAGAAGGCCGCCCTGCGGGCCGTGACCCTGTCGGGTAAATAGTTGCATGGATATGGCTGGTGGCGTATGGTGAACCCGGCCGGACGCCATGTCCCATAGGCGATACAGGGGAACTGGCAGAATGAGCGCGGGGTATCGGATCATCAAGAAGGAAGTTTACTCGCCCGTCACGTACATGTGGGAGGTCGAGGCACCGGATGTGGCGCGGGCGGCGCAGCCCGGCCACTTCCTGATAGTCCGGATGAACGAAGAGGGCGAGCGCATCCCTCTCACCGTGGCGGATTTCGATCGCCAGCGCGGCACGGTGACGGCGGTCATCCAGGCGGTGGGGAAGTCCACCCAGGAGATGATGCAGCTCAACCAGGGGGATTCGATTCTCGACCTCATCGGGCCGCTGGGCGAGGCCAGTCACATCGAAAAGCGATCCAAGGTCATCCTGGTGGGGGGTGGGCTCGGCGTCGCCCCGGTGTACCCGCAACTGCGCGCCTACAAGGAACGCGGCAGCACCACGCTGTCCATCATCGGATTCCGCACCAAGAGCCTGGTCTTCTGGGAAGAGAGATTCCGGGCGTACAGCGACGAGCTGCACATCGCCACCGACGATGGGTCCTACGGCCACAAGGGCTTCGTGAGCCAGGTCCTCCAGATCCTCCTGGAGAAGCACCGGGACACGGAGGAGGTCGTGGCCATCGGCCCGCTGCCTATGATGAAGGCCTGCTGCGATGTGACGCGCCCGTTCGGGGTCCGCACCATGGTCAGCCTGAACTCCATCATGGTGGACGGCACGGGCATGTGCGGGAGCTGCCGCGTGACCGTCAACGGGAAGCTGAAATTCGCCTGCGTGGACGGCCCGGACTTCGACGGGCACCAGGTGGACTTCGACGAACTGCTGCGGCGCCAGCGCCGGTTCCAGCGGGAGGAGCAGGAGTCGCTCAAGCGATTCGAGCAGGAGTGCCGGCTGCGGGGGCGAACGGCGTGAAACGTAAAACGTGAGGTGTCCTCCGTATCACGTTTCACGCATCACGTTTCGAGAAGGATCGATTCATGGCCACCGTCAAGAGTATTCACACCATCCCCAAAGGCCGGACCCCCATGGCCGAGCAAGACCCGCAGGCCCGGGGAAAGAATTTCGACGAGGTGGCCCTGGGGTACACCCTGGCGGACGCGCTGCGAGAGGCCGACCGTTGTCTCGAGTGCAAGAAGCCCCGCTGCATCGCGGGCTGTCCCGTGGGCATTGACATCCCGGGCTTCATCGGGGCCATCGCCCAGCAGGACATGCGGAAGGCGTATGAGATCCTGCGCCGGGACAACCCGCTCCCCGCGGTGTGCGGCCGGGTGTGTCCCCAGGAGACGCAGTGCGAGATCCGCTGCATCGTGGGGGTCAAGGCCGAGCCCGTCTGCGTCGGCCGCCTGGAGCGGTTTGCCGCCGATTATGCCATGGCCCACTTCGATCCGGAGACGCCCGCCATCGCCCCGGCAGGGAAGAAGGCGGCCATCATCGGCTCGGGGCCGGCGGGAGTCGCCTGCGCGGCCGACCTGGCACGGGCCGGCGTGGACGTCACCATCTTCGAGGCGCTGCACATGGCGGGTGGGGTGCTGAAGTACGGGATCCCGGAGTTCCGGCTGCCCAAGGTGATCGTGGACCGCGAGATCGAACTCTTGAAGCGGATGGGGGTGAAGATCGAGCTGAACACGGTCATCGGAAAGCTGTTCACGATTCCCCAGCTCATGCAGGAGAAGGGGTTTGATGTCGTCTTTATCGGGACCGGGGCCGGCTCCCCCAAGTTCCAGGGGATCCCCGGGGAGAACCTGAACGGTGTCTTCTCGGCCAACGAGTTCCTGACGCGCACCAATCTCATGCGGGGCTTCCGGTTTCCCGAGTATGACACACCGGTGGGGATGGGCCGTCGGGTCGCGGTCATCGGGGCCGGCAACACCGCCATGGACTGCGTCCGCTGCGCCCTGCGGATGGGGGCCGAGAAGGTCACGCTGGTGTACCGGCGCACCCAGAAAGAATCGCCGGCGCGGGCCGAGGAACTCCACCACGCGATGGAGGAGGGGATCGAGTTCCAGTGGCTCACCAACCCGGTGAAGATCTTGGGGAACGCTGAAGGCTGGGTCATCGGGATGGAGTGCATCCGGATGGTCCTGGGCGAGCCGGACGCCTCCGGCCGGCGCGCGCCGGTGGAGCAGCCCGGGACGAACTTCGTCATTCCCGTGGACAGCGTCATCTACGCCCTCGGGACGCGGGCCAATCCCATCATCGCCAGGAGCACCCCCGGTCTGAAGACGAACCAGTGGGGCTACATCGAGGTGGACGAGCAGACCGGGATGACCTCGATCCCCGGCATCTTCGCGGGCGGCGACATCGTCACCGGGGCGGCCACCGTGATCCTGGCCCTGGGGGCGGGCCGGCGTGCCGCCAAGGGGATGCTGGAGTACATGGGCCTGCGGACCGCAGCGGTGCCGGCAGAGGCTGCCGCCGCCGAGGCCTGAGGGAATTTCACGAGACATTGGCTTGACTGCGGGCCTCCGGAGCCGCTGAAGCGCCGACCGCGTCTGAGGAGATTGTGGGATGCCGAGCACATGTCCGAAATGCCACCAGGTCCTCGAAGAGGACTACGTCTGCTGTGCGGACGTGACCTACACCTGGAAGTGCACGCAGTGCCGGAAGCTATCCAAGGGCTTCGTGATCCCCTTCGGTCGGTGCGAGGTGTGCGGGGGCGCGCTGGAAATCGTGGACGACTCCGCCTACCGGGATGTGGCCCGTCTCCGGCCCATCCAACAGGCGCTGCAGGCGGAGATGAACGCGTACACCTTCTACTCGATGCTGGCGGCCGAGGCGACGGATCCGGACGTGAGGGCACTGTTCGCCAGCCTGAGCGAGATGGAGCGCGGACACCTGGAGAACCTGGCGGAGAAGTACCGTGGAGCGGGAGATCTACCGCGAACTGGCCGCCGAGGAGGACGAGCACATCGCCCTCCTGGAGTCGGGCCTGGCCAAGACCAGGGCGGCCTGGGGCCGCTGAATCCTCCCCCAGGTGCGTCGGATGGGGGGGCCTCTTCCGGCGCTACCACCTAGGCCGGCTGGCCGCAAGTGCCGCCCGACGCGCGTGATCGCCGCCCCGTGGTGCCATCCCTGCCAATGCTGCACAGCCTGAAGGTCAAGTTTATCGCCGCCCTGATCCTGCTGGTCAGTGGGCTCATCGGGCTATCCACGTGGTGGATGCTCACCCTCCACCGGGGACACATGCTTCGCGCCACGCAGGACAAGGTCCGGGCTATCGCCGACTCGATCGATCGGGGGATCTACGTGGCCATGCGGGAAGGGCGCAGCCATGATGTGCAGCGCATCCTGGAGGAAACGGGGCGCGACCCGGACATCGAACGGGTCATCGTCTTTGACAGCCGGGGGAGGATCCTGAAGGCCTCGGTGGCGGAGCTGGTCGGGCGGACCCTGGATCGGGATCGCCTATCACGATATCTGGATCAGCCGGAATCCACGGTGGTGAGCCTGCGGGAGAATGGCCGGCTCATCCAGTCGGTGGTGAAGAAGATCCGCAACGTTCCGGAATGCTTCCCCTGCCACGGGAGCCAGGCGACCGTCAACGGCATCCTGCATGTGGACATGTCCTTCCGGCAGACCGAGGAGCAGATCGCCGAGATGGAGCGGTCGGCGCTCTGGACGGTGCTTCTCACAACGGCGGTCATGGCGACCGGCGGGGCGATCCTGATGGTCCGGCTTGTCGAGCGTCCGGTGGCCGGCCTGGTCCGCGCCATGGCCAGGGTGGAGGGCGGCGACCTGGAGACCCGGGCCAATCTGCGGACGCGGGACGAGCTCGGGCGACTGGCCGACAGCTTCAACACCATGGTGGAGAAGTTGAAAGCCGCCCGGGCGGAGATCGAGGGGTATCACCAGCAGCGCCTGGCACGCGCCGAGCGCCTAGCGACTCTGGGGGAGATGGCCGCCTCGCTGGCGCATGAGGTCAAGAACCCCCTGGCGGGGATTGCCGGGGCCGTGCAGGTGATGGCGGATGAGTTGCCGGAGGCCGACCCGCGCAAGGAGATCATGCACGAGATCCTCACCCAGGTGCACCGGCTGGACCGGACGGTGCAGGATCTGCTGGCGTTCGCCCGGCCCGGGAAGCCCGATGTCGAGCCCTGTGATATCCATCAGGTCTTGGACCGCGTCCTGATCCTGCTGGCGGAGAACCCCGAGGCGAAGCAGGTGCGCGTGGTCCGGGCGTACCAGCCCGGCTTGCCCCGCGTGCACGGGGATGGGAAGCAGTTAAGGCAGGTCTTCCTGAATCTGATCCTCAATGCCGTCCAGGCCATGCCTGGGGGAGGCCAGGTCACCTTGCAGACCGGGGTGCACGACGGTTCCGGGGAGGACCGAGAGGACCCATCGCCCCACGGCCCCATGGTGGAGGTCACCGTGACCGACACCGGGCCCGGCATCCCGCCCAACATCCTCAAGGATCTCTTCACGCCCTTCGTGACGACGAAACGTCGAGGCACCGGCCTCGGCCTGTCGGTCAGCCGCCGGATCGTCGAGGACCACGAGGGATGGATCACGGCGGAGAGTCCACCGGGCCAGGGGGCGACGTTCCGGGTCTTCTTGCCCTTGGAGCCCTCCAGCCATCGGACAGGAGAGCGGGTGTCATGAGGCCGAGCCAGGCCACGATCCTGGTGGTGGATGACGAGCACCTGATTCGCTGGTCGCTGGAGCAGCAGCTCCAGCGGGAGGGGTGCGCCATCCTCCTGGCGGAGACGGGTGCCGAGGCGCTCCGGAAGGCGCAGGCGGAGACGCCCGACCTGGTCCTGCTGGACGTCCGCCTCCCGGACGCCGACGGCCTGGAGATCCTGGAGCGCCTCCGGGCCAATGATCCGGACAGCCTGGTCATCATGATTACAGCCCACGGCGGAGTGGAATCGGCCGTGCGGGCCATGAAGCTCGGCGCCCACGACTACATCATCAAGCCCTTCGACATGGATGAGCTGAAGCTCACGGTCAGGAAGGCGCTGGAAACGAGGATACTGCGGCGCGAGGTGGCGCGCTTGCACGCAGAGCAGCGGGAGGGGTCCCGCCTCGACGACATCGTCGGCGTCAGCCAAGCCATTCGGGATCTCAAGGCGCTCATCCGGCGCATCGCCGAGAGCGATGCGACCACGGTCCTCCTGGAAGGCGAAAGCGGCACCGGAAAGGATCTCGTGGCGCGGGCCATCCACTTCGAGAGCGCGCGGGTGCAGGCGCCCTTTCTGGCGGTGAATTGCGTGGCGCTGCCCGAGCACCTGCTGGAGAGCGAGCTGTTCGGCCACGAGAAGGGCGCCTTCACCGATGCCAAGGCCCTCAAGAAGGGCCTGTTCGAGGAGGCCGACGGCGGTACCGTGTACCTGGACGAGATCGGCGACATGAAGCCCGGCCTCCAGGCCAAGCTGCTGCGTCTCATTGAGGAGAAGACCTTCCGGCGGGTCGGAGGGGTCAAGTACCTGCGGGTGGACGTTCGCATCATCGCCGCGACGAACCGGGACCTCGCCAAGGCCATGCAGGAAGAACAGTTCCGGAAGGATCTCTACTTCCGGCTGAAGGTGTTCCCCATCTATATTTCCCCGCTCCGGGAACACCCTGAAGATATCCTGCCCCTGGCCATGTTCTTCGTCGCCCGGTTCAACCGCGAGATGCGGCGCGAGATCCTCGGCCTTCACCCGGAGGCGCAGGCCTGCCTGAAGAGCTACGCCTGGCCGGGCAACGTCCGGGAGCTGCGCAACATCATCGAGCGGGGCATGATCCTGGCTGGGGGGGATACGCTGTGCGTCGAGCATCTGCTGCCCGAGATCGGGGTCGGACCGGTGGAAGCAACGCCCGGCCCACCGCCTCCTCCGAAGGCCCCGCCCGTCGCGCTGCCTGCGGGCGGCCTGCGCCTGGAGGAGGTGGAGCGGGATCTCGTTCGCCAGGCGCTGGAGGCCACGGACGGCAATCAGGTCCGGGCGGCGCGCCTCCTGGGGATCAGCCGCGATGCCCTGCGCAACCGGATGAAAAAGTTCGGGCTCTTGCCCTCCACATGAGTGGCTCCACCCGTTCGATCTTTCCTCTCCTCGCTGCGCAGTTCTGCGCACCTCCTGGGGGGTTTCCCGCACGCAGGCCGAACGGCCTGCTGCAGCCCGCGTTTCTCCTTCGTTGAAAAACGCCTCTTCTACTGGACCTTCCGCTGCGTCGCTCCTCGGTCCGGATTCTGTGGCATCGTGATTGCTCTGCGCGAAATCCTGGCAGAGTCCAATCCATGTCACCGACCGCGATCCTGATCATCGACGACGATAGACTGATCCGCTGGTCGCTCGCGACCGTCCTCGGGCGTGCCGGTTGCCGACTCCACGAGGCCGCCACGGGCCAGGAGGGGCTGGCGGCCATCGAGCGCGACGTCCCGGACTTGGTCCTCTTGGATGTCAAGCTTCCGGACATGGACGGCTTCGCCGTTCTCGCCGCAATCCATCAGGCGCACCCGAACCTTCCCGTCCTGATGATGACTGCAGACGCCACCCCCGAAACCGCCCGGCAGGCGCTTCGTCTGGGCGCGCGCGGCTACCTTGACA
>Ga0315280_10005125_pt1 | contig 18878 bp, 15 predicted proteins | sample YL17G06_40_MG_FD_203697 | JGI IMG/M metagenome (GOLD analysis project Ga0315280, IMG submission 203697) | Sediment microbial communities from Yellowstone Lake, YNP, Wyoming, USA - YL17G06_40 | ecosystem: Environmental > Aquatic > Freshwater > Lake > Sediment | place: USA: Wyoming | collected... | reverse complement strand
CTGTGGAAAAGGCGGAGCCAGGCGTGCTGTTACCCCCATCAAAAGGAGCATAGGGACGTGAAGAGACATCCATAGCCAGGCGGCACAAGAAGACTATCAAACACGTTACATACGCGCACACACATTACCTGAAACGACGACGGACGACGGTTCAAATCACGACGCCCGCACCATGAGATCCACCAACAAGACGTCTTGCCTGAATTTCATACAGATTCAAATAGCGAGAATACTAGAAAGAAACGATTATTAGCTCAGCGCCCCCCTCGGCAAAGCTTGTCGGGTCAAGCATGGCAAGAGGCTGCAGCCTCAGTTCTTTGGCTCTTCTCTCAGATCGGTTCTGTAGTATTCATTGTGCTAATGGAATCAGTCAAGACTACGCTCGGGAGTTTTCAGTATTCGATCATCGTTCTGGTCGTGCTGGATCTCGTGGCTGCGGGGCTATGCTCGCGCATCACAGAGACTGGCAGAAAGTTGCAAAGTGCGGCCCACCAATAGCCCCCTGATGGGACCTGGTCAACGGCTCATCGCATCCACTTGCCATCAAACTGATCCAATCTTCGCGAGTCTGTTTCAGTTGCTCTTTCCATACTGAACGCTAAATGTGCGTCGGAATCAGACGGCGTTTCGTGACGAACTTGTGGAAGATCTCTGCAAACGCATGGGATTCTTTGAGAGACAGACACGCTTCTTCCGACTTGGGGAAAGAGTTCCGCTTGAAGAGTTGTTGTCGAACAAGCCTCGTGCAACCTCCACAACCCTGCCTTTCAAGTCATCCAGCATGGCTGGTTCGATTCTCCCTAGCCTCTTCTGAGACATGTCATGGTCACTCTCTGCGGGATCGAAGAGCGATGCCTATGGCATCAACGATCCTTAAATGCGTCTAGGAGTCCGCCGTGCTCTGGTCCTCTCGGAAGAACTGGCCAAACATCAATGACCTTGTCCCCGTCAACGACATGGTATACGTCAAAGTAGCTGACAGCGAATGGTGTATAGCCAGGGAATAGTTCAACGGTGTCCCCGACCTTCAGAGGACACGAACCGTATGTGCTGAAGATCCCGTGTTCCTCATCGTAGCGTAGGATCGGGTAGTCGTAATCCTTGAGTACAGCCTCTGCTGCGCCAACGGTCTTCTTCCCGGCGTCGGTGACGACATGCTCCGGCCGCCGACTAATGACTGTCGCAAGAACGGTGGTGGCCTGCCTGAACCTGGGATCTAAGCGGACGTGGTAGCCGTCATTTGCGGCGTACGAACCGGGCTGTATCTCTGTAATCCGCGGGTTGGAGGCGGTGATCTCCCATGTGCCGGTCCCCGCGGCGGAGAGAATCGGACACGAAAATCCGTTGCGAATCAGCAGATCGGCAACCTCAACAAAATAGTCCATGGCCTTGCGAGCCATGTATTCGCGTTTTGCTTTGTGAAACTCTCGCGAGCAGTGTCCCTCGTAGCCGGTAAGACCATCAAGACGCACACCCGGCAGCTCGGAAATCCGACGCGCTAAGCTAAGCGCCTCCTCAGGGGAGCTGACACCGCAGCGTCGCATGCCCGTATCAACTTCGATTACGCATCCGATCTCGCTGCCGGTCTCCCTAGCGGCCTTTGACAACGCTTCAACGTTCGAGGAGTCGTCAACTGCGACTTTCAGAGGGATTTCGCGAGAGAGGAGAGCTGCTGTCCGAATTTTCTCCGGTCCGACCACTTCGTTGATCACAAACACATCCTTGATGCCGCTGCGTGCAATTGCAAGCGCCTCCCAGATTGTGGCTGTGCCGATTCCTATGGCACCGGCTTCCATCTGTAAGCGTGCGATGTCTGGACTCTTGTGAACCTTGACATGCGCACGGAGCTTCGACGGCTTCGACCTCATGAGTTCAGCCATCAAGGTAAGATTCCGACGCAGAATTCCCAGGTCGAGGATCAGAGCGGGGGTGACCAGCTCTCTACGGTTGCGGCCGATTGCCGAAGCGTAGGTGGATCGGATTCTTTCGCGTGTTTGATCGATCATTTGAAGCCACTCGCGACACATGCCTAGCAGCTCCAGCTTCATATTTGTGCGATTCGGCGCTTCACTCTCTGTGAGCACATGCGTCCTCTACGCCACGGACAAGAGTTTCTTGGGTGCCGAAAAGCATAAGATGCGAGTTGTCTTCCCGCGTACCGAGTGGCTTTGCCGAAAGTCGAGATACAGCTTAACCTTGGTGAGAATGATTACGATCCACAGGAATTCGTCAACGCAGCCGTCTGCGCTAACGAGTTGGGTTTCCGTACGGTTTGGTTTGGCGATCACATCTTCCCATGGTTCCATTCAGGCAAGCGGTCATCCTTCGTTTGGTCAGTGCTCAGTGTTGCTTTGGAGAAGACAGATCGAATAAAGGTAGGACCGTGGGTTACGGTGCCGATAGGCGCAAGGTATCACCCTGCAATTGTGGCGCAGGCGGCCGCGACTCTTGACAACATGTACCCTGGTCGAGTGTTGCTTGGCGTAGGTTCAGGCGAAGCCCTGAATGAAAGGCCCTTCTGGAATGGCACTTGGCCGAAATGGGACGAAAGAATGGAAAGGCTGATCGAAGGGATCCGACTGATACGGATGATGTGGGATTCCAAGGAACCATTCAAGTTCGAAGGAAAGTTCTTCTCATCGGACTTCTACCACCTTTACACGAAGCCGAGGCGAAAGATACCGATCTTCTTCTCAGCGATTGGCAAGAGAGCGGCACGGTATGCTGGTATGTACGCAGACCAACTGATCACGATATGCCCCAGAAACGATCTCCAGACGATGAAAGAGGTGATCCTGCCTGCTTACAGGCAAGGTAGGATTGAGGCTAACAAGAAGAGGCCTGGAGGAGTCGCGATAGAAGTGAACTTTAGCTTTCTCAAACCAGAAGAGATCGTTAGAACCCAGTGGAGAACGCTTGGCCTCTACCACAAGGATTCGTGGAGCATTCCAAACCCTATGGCCGTTGAAGAAGAAGGCAGGAGAGTCACCGTTGACGAGGTCCGGAAGGGCACGCACATCTGCAGCAAATGGAGTGACCTCATCAAAGTCATTGAACAATACGCGAAGATCGGCGTAACTGCAGTCTCGCTCTACACCGGGGCAGACAAGAAGCAAATACGTGCAGTCGCAAAGAATGTTCTAAGCGTCTTCTAGCACACCGAGGACATCACGTCTCGCATTTATACAGACTTCACCTGTCGCAATAGAATGGAACCTGTGTGGTATCAGTCCTCCTTTCATGCGGAACAGGGACGGATGTTCGATTTGCCAACGCTTCTCACAACACCTTGAACGTGAACCCGAATTTCCACATAGTCTTGCCGCCTGAGGTCACGAAAGTTAAGCGCGGAATGACAATCACTGATCGTCTCGGAAACTTGGGAGACGAAATCCGATGGCCAACAACAGTGGACAATAACGGAAATGCTGTTGATCTCAGCAAGGTTGGTCAGCCCTGCGACGGTACTGGAGAGAACCTGTACTCCCCGAAACTAAAGGAGTCGTGGTGCACGGGCTTCAACGAATCGCGAAAGAGGCTATTGGGTTCTCATTCCAAGCTGAGATCCTGCCCTATCTGCTTGTCTGGATAAACTACGGGGCTACTATCATAGTGCTGGAGCTGAGCACAGGTAGGCCTGACAATCTGGAGGTCGCCGTGAATGAGTGGAAGAACTACGCCACAATCCAGCCACGAGCGAAGATATCGTGGACTGAAAGAATATTCCTGAATCGTAATGTCAGACATGTCGAGAAAGTCACGCCCGACAAAGGAATCACGCAGTAGGCAAACTCTTGCCGCCATGTGACTTGATGGTATGCGGTAACGCTCTTAAGTGGCTCTGAGCATTCGCAATGCGGTTTAGCGAATGTCATCGAGTAAGTCGATTCAACCTGTTTCACACACAGATTATGCGAAACATGGACTAACGAGGCGGACTTTGCTCGATATGCTGCGAAAGATGATCGAGATCAGAAGGTTCGAGGAACGTGTCGAGCGGCTATTCCTGCAGGAAGGTGCCCTGATTGGTCCGTCGCATCTCTACTTGGGAGAGGAAGCGGTCGCAGCCGGCGCTATTGGCGCGCTCAACGAGAACGATTTAATCACCAGCACTTACCGTGGCCACGGCCATGCCATTGCGAAAGGGGTTCCAATGAACCTGCTGATGGCAGAACTCTTCGGAAAGGCGACAGGCACCTGTAAGGGCTTGGGCGGTTCAATGCATGTCGCGATCTATCCCGAGAAGGGGTCCATGTATGCGACAGCGATTGTCGGCAGCGGAGTACCAATAGCGACGGGCGTGGGACTAGGACTTCAAAGGGAGGGAAAGCGGCGAGTCGTGATGACATTCTTTGGGGATGGTGCAACTAACACCGGTGCCTTCCACGAAGGAATTAACCTCGCATCTGTCTGGAAAGTCCCTGTGATCTTTGTCTGCGAGAACAACATGTACGCCATGTCTACTCGAGCAGACTACGCGGTCGCGGCGGAAAGCGTTGCTGCCAGAGCTCAAGCTTACAAGATGCGAAGCGCGGTAGCCGATGGAAATGATCCTGTTTCAGTCTATTTGGCTGCCAGAGAAGCAATTGACGCTGCTCGGAATGGTCAAGGCCCAACTCTCCTTGAGTGCGTGACTTACAAGCTGCATGGCCACGGAGTATACGACAAGGGTGACTACAGGCCAGAGGAAGAAGTCGAAGCGTGGCTCAAACGAGATCCGATCAACGGGCTTGAAGCCAGACTCCTCAAAGCCAATCTGGCAACACAATCAGACTTCGAGAAGATTGAGAAAGAGGTCGCGGCCGAAGTGGAAGAGTCCGTTACATTCGCAAGAGCTAGCCCAGTTCTGCCATTCGATCAACTTGCGAAGTACGTGTACGTGATGTGAAGAGAGATGCCGGAACTAACCTACGCGGACGCCTTGCGCGAGGCTCTGCGCGAAGAGATGCTCAGAGATCCTCGTGTCGTGTTGATGGGCGAGGAGATCGGAGTCTTCGAGGGAGTATACAAAGTCACACGAGGGCTACTGAAGGAGTTTGGTCCGGAGAGAGTTAGGGACACTCCGATCTCTGAAGCTGCGATTGCCGGCGCCGCTGTGGGTGCCGCGCTAGGTGGCCTCAAGCCGGTTGCCGAGATCATGTACATGGATTTTCTGACAATATGCCTTGATCAGATAGCGACGAACGCTGCAAAGATGCACTTCATGAGCGGCGGTAAGCTCAGGGTTCCATTTGTCCTCAGAACACAGTACAGCCTCGGACGAGTGCATGGTGCACAGCATTCCCAGTTCTTTCCGTCAATATTCTTCCAAGTGCCTGGCCTGAAAGTTGTCTTACCTTCCACACCACATGATGCCAAAGGTCTTCTGAAAGCTGCAATCCGAGAGGACAACCCGGTGGTCTTCATTGAAAGTGGCATGCTCTACAGAATCAAAGGCCCGGTTCCTGACGGGGAATATGTCGTGCCCTTGGGCCAATGTGATGTCAAGAAAACGGGTAGTGATATCACAATTGTCGCAGTCTCGAGAACTGTAACTGAGGCTTTGGCCGCGGCGATGAAACTGGAAGAGCAGGGCATCACCGCAGATGTCATAGACCCGAGGACGATCCAGCCGCTTGATTTGGCAACAATCTTGGAGTCTGTGAGGAAAACTGGCAGGTTGATAATCGCGTCTGACGATGTCAAGTGTGGAGGCATCGGATCAGAAATAGCGGCCCAGGTAGTGGAAGAAGCCTTCGACTCTCTAGACGCTCCCATCTTGCGTGTCGCCTCACCGGACATGCCAATCCCGTTTTCGCCAACGCTCGAACAGGCGTACATGCCCAATGCGCAGAAGATCATTGAAGCAGCGAAGAAACTGATTGGGTGAGCTACAGTGATGTTCAGGGTTGCAATGCCCCGTCTGGATCCCGGCATGCAGTCAGGCAAGATAGTCGAGTGGCTGAAAAAGGAAGGAGACCGCGTCGAGAAGGACATGCCGATTGTCAGGATCGAAGGAGAGAAGACCACTTTCGAAGTGAACTCCCCTGGACCGGGGGTGGTCCGGAAATTCCTGTTTGAGCCCGGCATGGATGTTCAGGTAGGGCAAACGATCGCCCTTGTAGGTGAGCCAAACGAGCCGCTGCCAGTCGAAGCCGAAGCACCGACCACTCTCGAGCCTGTCGTGGTGCAAGAAGCCAAGGTTGCTCCTCCTGTTATTTCACGAGTGGCAGAGCCTCTAGCCTCGCCGGTCGCACGTAAGATGGCCCGAGAGGCCGGCATCGACATTTCGAAGATCAAGGGGTCCGGACCTGGCGGTAGAATAGTTCGTGAGGACATTCAGAGAGCAATCGAGCAGATGAAGGCTCAGCCGGTAGTGACCGCTGTTTCCGCCCAAGGAGCTAGGGCTGTTCCGGTTGCGAGGACGATCAAACTGGCGGGAAAGCGAAAGGCTACGGCGGAGCGCCTCTCGTACGGTTTCCACACGACCGTTCCGGTCACGATCACGATGGAGACAAGGATGGAAGCGGTCCTTGAGCAGAGAAAACAGCTTCACAGCCAAACTGGTGAGGAGATCTCCATTACGGCATACGTTGTCAAGGCTGCTGCAAAGGCTCTGGAAGATCACCAGATGATCAACTCGTCTCTTGAGGGAGACGAACTTCGAATCTACGGTGACATCAATGTCGCTGTGGCAATCAACACGCCTGACGGACTAGTGGCTCCAGTGATACCACAGACGAACAGGAGGTCGTTGTCTGAGGTATCGCGTGACATTCGTGAACTGACAGAACGAGCTGTGCAGAACAAGCTCACCGTTTCAGATCTTACCGGAGGCACATTCACCGTATCGAACCTTGGCGGTTATGGTGTCGATCTCTTTGCGCCAGTCATCAATCCGCCGCAATGCGCAATCCTTGGTTTCGGCCGAACCTCTGAGAGACCCATAATCGTCGAAAAGCAGGTGCGAGCGGCATCAGTCACGACACTCTCGTTAGTGTTCGATCACAGGATCGTTGACGGCGTTCCGGCGGCTCAGTACCTTCAGAGAGTCAAAGAGCTGCTAGAGGATCCGAAGAAGCTCGAGTGATCGCCCTCGGTTCGCAGCTAGGGCGTGATTGCCACTTTGATCGCCGCGCCTTTCTGCATTAGACGCAACGCTGCTTCAACCTCAGTCAGTTTCATTCTGTGAGTGACGAGCGATGCAACCTTTACCTGACTTGCCGAGATCAGCCTCAAGGACTCGTGCACATCACTTGGCGTGTGATGAAATACTCCCTTCAATGTGAGTTCTCCGTAGTGCATTATGCCCGTGTCAATTGAGGCAGTGCTTCCTGCTGGGCATCCCCCGAAGAGTACAGTCGTTCCCCCTTTCCTAGTCGCCCGTACGGCCAACTCCCAGGTCTCTGGTTTTCCGACAGCTTCGATTGTGACATCTGCTCCGCGGTTGTCTGTCAAGGCCTTCACCTGGCTCGCAGGATCGTCGGATGTCACCGTCTTGTCCGCGCCTAGCAGGGCGGCCCTCTGCAACCTCTCAGGGCTCGCGTCGGCAACGACAACGGTCCCGGCACCGCAGATTTTCGCAAGCTGCACGTGCAACAGTCCGATTGGCCCAGCACCAATGACGAAAACGAGATCGGGTGCCTTGATATTGGACAGTTCGATTCCGTGAACTACGCACGCCAATGGTTCAACGAATGCGGCAGCCTCGAATGGGACATCCTTAGGAATCTCGTAGGTGTTCTGCTTCACGATTCGCGGTGGTAGCCGTACGTATTCGGCATACGCGCCAGGGGAGGAGAATCCGACAAGAACCTCGTCCAGCCGGTCGCATAGGTTTGGTTTGCCGATCCGGCAGTAGTAGCAGGACATGCAAGGTGCTGAGTTTGCGGCGACAACCCTCATGCCTTCCTCAAAGCCTTCGACTTCTTCTCCTACCTTCTCCACAGTTCCGGCAAATTCGTGTCCTATGATAAGTGGAGGAATTGCGAGCCTATGGCCGCGAAGGAACATCTTAAGATCAGTACCACATGTGAGCGCAACATGATTCCGGATCAGCAATTCGCCCCTGCCTATCTTGGGCACGTCGACCTCTTCGACGCGCAAGTCGCCAGGACCATAGAAACGAGCCGCTTTCAATCGATGCTCACATCCAGAAACTATTCATGAACCATGACTTTCAGGGATGATTGTGCGTCGTCTGCAATTCGAAAGGCCTCCGCAATCTCACTCAAGTGAAACCGATGCGTTATCATGTCAGTCAAACGGATCATTCCGGCTTCCATCATTTCCAAGGCCCTTTTGATCTCATTCTCCGTCGTCGAGTAACTCGGAATCAGCTTGATCTCACGTATGAACATGCTACTTGCATCGCAGGCGAATACACTCCCCTCCGGGGGGATCCCGAAAAGGAGGATCTTGCCACCTTTCCTCACGAGTGGGAAGGAAGCTTGGATCGCCTTCACGTTTCCTGAAGCGACGACTACGTTATCAACTCCGCGACCTTCCGTCGCATCGAGGATTTGCTTATTCAGGTCCGCGGCGGCAGCGTTGAACGCCTGATCAGCTCCGAACTTCTTTGCCCACTTCACCCTAGATTCGATCATGTCGGTAGCGATTATCAGGCCGGCTCCGAACGCTCGGAGAAGCTGCACGTACGAAAGTCCCGCAGGCCCAGCTCCAACTATCAAGGTACTATCTTCTTTCCGGACTCCGAGTCTATCCATGCCTCTTATGCAACAACCTGTCGGCTCCGCTAGCGCAGCCTTCTCATAGCTCAGGCCATCTGGAAGCCTGAATACGGCGCCCTTGCTAACGTTGGCCGCGGGTACTCGGAAGTATTCTGCGAACCCACATGGGTCAAGATTGCTCTTGGGAAACTCCTGACAGAGCGTGTGGTCGCCATGCAGACAATAGTAGCATGTGCGGCATGGCACGTGGTGATGCACGGCGACTCGATCGCCTTCCGAATAGCTCCCTACATCTGATCCAACTTCCTCGATGTCTCCGGCCACTTCATGTCCGAGGACAGGCGGGGTCACTCTCATGCCATGGATTTTCTCCAAGTCAGTTCCGCAAATCCCGCACGCTTTCATCTTCACAAGAAGCTCTCCGCGCCCAGTGCGCGGTCTGTCGACATTGGCGAGTTGAAGTCGTCCCAGAGAATCAACATGTGCAGCTTTCAAGGTGCGGCCAAGTTGCATGTCTAGCCTCTCAGCTTGGATAAAGGAACCGCTTTTTTCGCCACACCCCCAGATCTGCGACTATGGATGACCTTTCATAGATCAGTGACTCAAGGATTGGAGCTTGCTACCGGTCGCTTGGACCAATAGCGGTTAAACTACCGGGCTAGCGCGCAAGCACACGGGCCGGATTCCGGATCATCATGTGATCGATCTCTCCGTCTGTCAGTCCATTTCGTTTCATCATTGGCACGATTGTCCTCAGGATCTGATCGTATCCATGACCGTCGCATCTTCTGGTGTACATCTTTAAGATTGGGAAGAACCTATGAGTTACATTGGGCCGAGACTTGCTTAATCGAGTGGCTCTCGCAAGCGCTTGTGCATATTGGTTCGGGGTTCGAGATCGGAGGTTGAGAAGAAGGGTTGAACGATAGAATCAAGAAGCTCCGAGAACAAAGCTTGAACGCCAAAGCTCGTCTCTCGACAGAAAGGGCGGAGCTGGTCACCGATTTCTATGGGCGTATTCGCGGCGTCTCAGTTCCGGTCCGCAGGGCTCTTGCTTTCAAGTACTTGATGGAAAACAAGACGATCTGCATCAACGATGGAGAATTGATCGTGGGAGAGCGAGGACCATTTCCGAAAGCTGTCCCCACGTATCCAGAGCTATGCTGTCACAGCCTTCAAGATCTGGGCATCCTCAGCGGCCGCTCCAAGGTGCCTTTCATTGTTAGCGCCGAGGATCGAGAAACCTACCAGAGGAGGATCATACCCTTCTGGCAGGGTCAGTCGATGCGCGACATGATCTTCCAAGAGATGTCGGACGATTGGAAGGCTGCATACGAAGCGGGGATCTTCACAGAATTCATGGAACAACGTGCCCCGGGTCACACGGTATTGGGCGACAAGATCTATCGCCAAGGGTTTCTCGATATCAAAGCTGACATTCAGACAGGCTTGCGGGGTCTGGACTATCTTGACGATCTAGAGGCCTACGACAAGCGCGAAGAACTGAAGGCGACGTCCATTTGCGCAGACGCGATCATTCGTTTTGCTGTACGGCATGCTGAGAAAGCACGGGAGATCGCCAAAGGCGAGAGCGATCCTCAGCGACGTGAGGAGCTAGAGAGAATTGCGGACGTCTGCTCCCATGTCCCCGCGCATGCACCGCGTGATTTCTGGGAAGCCCTCCAATTCTACTGGTTTGTCCATCTGGGCGTGATCACTGAGCTGAATACTTGGGACTCATTCTCGCCTGGCCGCCTTGATCAGCACTTGTATCCATTCTACAAGATGGGTCTTGAAGACGGGACGCTTACTCCTGAGAAGGCGAAAGAGCTAACGGAATGTCTGTGGGTGAAGTTCAACAACCACCCCGCTCCGCCAAAGGTCGGCGTCACAGCCGCTGAGAGCGGAACATACAATGATTTTGCCGCCATCGATCTCGGCGGTCTCAGGCCAGATGGTTCCGACGGCGTGAACGAACTGACCTACCTGATCCTTGACGTCATTGACGAGATGAGACTCATACAGCCATCGTCGAATGTTCAACTCTCCAAGAGGAGTCCCGACCTAGTCTTGGAGAGAGCGTGTGAGATTGTCAGGCAGGGGTGGGGTCAGCCCTCGATCTTCAATGCGGATCTTGTCGTGGAGGAGCTTGTGCGTCAGGGAAAGTCGATTGAGGACGCCCGAACTGGAGGTACAAGCGGTTGTGTGGAGACCGGCTGTTTTGGCAAAGAAGCCTACATACTAACGGGATACTTCAATCTTGCAAAGGTCTTGGAGGTCACGCTGAACAACGGACTGGATCCCCGTACGGGAAAGAGGATCGGTTTGGAGACGGGAGATCCTTTGCACTTCGAGTCATTCGAGAACTTATTTGACGCCTTCAGAAAACAGCTGAAGCACTTCGTTGATATCAAAGTCAAGGGAAACAACATCATCGAAAGACTGTACGCCAACCACATGCCTGCTCCCTTTCTTTCAACACTCATCGACGACTGCGTGAAGCGAAGCAAGGACTACAACGACGGAGGTGCCCGATACAACTCATCCTACATAATGGGTGTGGGAATCGGCACATTAGCCGATAGCCTAGCTGCGATCAAGTACCATGTCTTCGACGAGAAAGAACTCTCCATCACGACGCTCCTGCAGGCGCTCAAAGATGACTTTCAAGGTAACGAGAAGCTTCGCCTCATGCTCTGGAACAAGACGTCCAAGTACGGCAACGACGACGACTATGCTGACGACCTGCTGAGAGCTGCGTTCAACATGTTCTATGATGAGATCAATGGTAGAGGAAACACTCGAGGCGGGCTCTATCGAGTCAATTACCTTTCAACCACTTGCCACGTCTATTTTGGTGCTGTGACAGGCGCAACACCAGACGGTAGGAGAGCTGGTGAACCTGTTTCTGAAGGCGTGTCGCCCGTGCAGGGTGCAGATCGCCATGGCCCGACGGCTGTGATCAAGTCGGTGGCCAAGATGGATCAAGTTCGAACCGGCGGAACGCTCCTTAATCAGAAGTTCACTCCGATGTTGCTGGAGGGAGACCATGGCATTGAGGATCTCTCACATCTGGTCCGAGCCTACTTCAAGCTGGGTGGCCACCATATTCAATTCAACGTGGTGACCTCGGAGACTCTACGTGACGCTCAGGCAAACCCCGATAAGCACAGAGACCTTATCGTCCGAGTCGCAGGCTACAGCGACTACTTCTGCGACCTCAACAAAGCCTTACAGGACGAAATCATCGCCCGCACAGAACACAAGTCCTACTGACTGACTTGCAGAGAGTGTCCGTGTCGGATGCATGCACGAATCTCCCGGCACGGTCCGCCGAACCATTGACTGAGCAACCTGATGCCCGACCCGTGGCACCTACTGCTCTAGACCCAGTGTGGTCTTGATTCGTTCGAAGATGGGTCTGGCGAAGGTTCCGGCCTCCAAACTCAGAACGATCGCATATTCCGGCGTTCTGAACAGCATCAATGTGAGTTGCTGAAAAGATAGGAGAGAGTATCTGATCTTGCCTAGGTCATCCTCCAGTTTCTGGGCCATTCCAAGTATCAAGTCGGGAATCAGTTCGATAAATTCTCGAACCTTGTCATCGGATCCACGCGACTCGAGACCCTGCCTCATGCGCGAGACTTTGACATCATAGTCAGGGCCCTTGCCAACAACTCCGACGTATCGTATGTTGTTGTCAACGGAGAAAATCGCATCGGCTATCTGTTCCGGGTCCATGGCGCAAGGGCCCCCATTGAGATCGATATGAACTCTCAGAAGGCGCAAGTCCATCTCTGGTTTCTGCCCTGTCCGGGCGTCAGAGGAACGAATGCTGAGAGTCGATTGGTTGCTTGATGATGTAGAGAACTTGAGCCCGCTGCGTAACACGTTGAGAAGAAATGTGGTTCAGGGTTCAAGAGCCAGCAATGCGGCACCAAGAGCGCCTGTGATCTGCGGATTGTCAGGCATCCATAGTTCCGCGCTGAGCTGTTTCGACAAGTAGTATCGGAAAGCTGGATTCAGCGCCACACCTCCAGTGACACAGACGGGCGTGACAACACCAACGCGCTTCGAGAGTGTGCTGATCTTCGACGCCATGGCTGCGTGGACTCCTGCCGCAATATCCTTTGGGCTCTCTCCTGCCCCGATTCGTCCAACTACCTCGCTTTCCGCAAAGACTGTGCAGGTACTGCTGATCATGCAAGGTGAGTTGGACTGCAGAGCAAATGGACCTAGCTCGTCAATGGAAACCTCAAGGACCCGGGCCATGACTTCCAGGAACCTTCCGGTGCCAGCGCTACACTTGTCGTTGAGTTCGAAATCTGTTGGCCTACCGTTCTCGCCTACGCGGATGACTTTTGAATCCTGACCACCAATATCAATCAAGAGGCGGATACTAGGATTCAGATGGTGCACGCCAATACTATGGCACGTTATTTCAGTCACGGATTTCTCCGCGAAATCAATGAGAGATCGACCGTAGCCCGTGCTGATCGTAGGGGCATTCTTGGTGTCTGCCCCAGATTCTCTGCTGAGCTCTCCCAGACATCTCATTGCTGCACCAACTCCAGATGCTCCAGTAGGAACGACGCGAGAGCCTAGGATGTTCCCCCTAGAGTCAACCATCACGGCTTTGGTGGTGGTTGACCCCACATCAAGTCCGATTCCGAGACTTCGTCCTGACACTGGTTTCTCTCCTGTTACTCGAGCATTTCTAGTAGTGCGTCGATGCGTGTCTGAATCTGGGCCTCGTTGAAGAGACGACTGTCCACCATGTCTCCCTCGATCACCACGCCTGGCACGCCCGTTGCCTCCGTGACGAGTTCCTTGGAAACCAGCTGCCCTAAGGAATATCGCTTGCAGGACCTGACTGAGAACATGACGAACCCGTCAAGATCATAGTCCTTGATGAGCTCTACCATTTTGTCAACTTTCGCTTGAAGACCCTTGTTGAGGTATACATTGCTGTATATGGTGGCCGCACTGTCGAAGAGGTCCTTCCCCTCAAGGGAGCCTGACCAAGCGTGAGTGTACGTGTCTGCTGGAAACACCACGCCCCTCTTAGCTAATCCGTTGAAGAATCTGAAGATGGTGAACCAAGGAGGTATATTGTCCCAAAGGAGCCTAATCCGCTCATCCCTTATTGCTCCGACGCTCTGGGAAACACGTTCACGCACCTCATCATAGAGTGCCTGATAGAACTCAATGGTGTGCTCTGCGCCCCTCATTGTAACCACAGGCGCCATCGTGGTGAATCTATCTGCGCAGTTGAGGGGACTCGGTTTGTTCTTGCAAGCTTCAAGTGACTTTGTCCAGAGACCGATTGCTTTGCTCGAGTTTGCCGCTACCTCTCTCAGCCGCTCCTCCTCAAGTGAAACACCGAATCTGCTAGACAGGAACTCGACGAGATGGTCAAGGCCTTTGCGCACGTAAGCTAGGTGATGTGATTGCTGTTCCTCCTCGAAAGGTGGGGTATCGAGAAGGAAGACAGGTGCACCTGTCATCTGTGAGATAGTATCATACCAGCGCAGGACCGTGCCGCATATGTTGTTGCAGGCAAGGAGTGCTTGGGGTTTCGGAAGCCCCTCCAATGGGCTCAATTCGGGCTTCCTAGTACTGCCAATACTCGAGCGTGCATAGGAGCAGAGCTCTTGAGAGTAGCCAATCTCCTCAGCAAATCCACAGACCGTCGGGCCTACCTTCTGCGATCCAACGACTGCACCATACTGTTCCGGATAGGTGGGCGTTATGCCCATTGCTACTGGTATCTCAACGGGGAAGCCCGAAGTCACCCATGCTAGGCGACCCTCCTCGCTGGCCGCATTACCCTCAAGCACGTAGCGAAACAGCACTCCCTGCAGCAGGTCCTGCGTATTAAGAGGCCTGTATGCTTTCTCTTCCTTCCCGGAGCTCATCTCGGTCATTCTACCTCGCACCTCCTTCAAGTGTCTCGAGGAATGATTGGATCCTTCCCTCCAGCCTGTTTCTATCAGATAGCTCAGGATCTGTTGGCAATCGGACCGAGGGAACATTCACCTCAGATGCGGACTTCACAAGAGAGGGAGCCTCGAACTGATCAGGGTCACAGAATGATTGCTCGCACACCACTAGCCCGTCGATTGAAAGTCGCGACAGGACACCCTTGAGAAACTCAAGCCTGCCGGGGAGCCCTTCCTGTGTTGGTTCGGAAGGAGCACCTAGGATAGATCTGGAGATAGCAACAAACGGGTCGCCCTCCAGATCAACGGGAGGCGTGAAGACCGTCTTGAAACCGAAGCTGAGCAAATCCAAGACAACAACCTCCCCGCCAATTTTCTCTGAGCCCTTGAACAAAGAGGCGACTACTATCGGCTCCACCATGCCGCCCGCAACCAAGATTCTCGGGATGCTCGATTCCACGTCAATCCTGATATCTCCCAGCGCCCCGCTCAGCAATTCCTTCCGCAGTGACTTCGCTACAGTGAGTTGACCTCTCTCCTCCAGAATCTGCGAAGCAGTATTAGCGGACTTGCTAATCTGATCGACTGCGTCAGCACTTGGGATGGCCAAGAACTGCCTTACCACGCGAGCCGCCTCGGAATAAGAAACAAGACTTGGATCTACGACTCTGCACGAATAGAGGATTTGCGCGGCATCTCTGAAATCGTTGACGAGAGATGCCGCGGCGGAAAGAGCGTCACTCGAGAGAGGGCGCCCGTATACGTCCTTCAGGCAATGACTGAGAATCCTCAATTCCTCTGCCAAGAATCGAACCGAGTCGTCACTAGGTCTGGCCGCCGGATAGCTCAGTCTGAAGACCTTGTCCTCTGGGAAGCGGCGCCGCCACACATCTGACACATTGTGCAGCGAGTCACATGTATTGCTGGGAAAAAGAAGCCCGCTAAGGAAAGGTAGTCCACCGTTTGAGCGTTGGCCGAACAAGTTTCTTGTGAGCGAGCATGAGAATGTCTGAAGACTCGCCTCGAATCCGCCCTGAACGCTCGGATTAGTCCATACTAGTGAAGGAGTGATTCCGTGCGCGAATATGAGTTCAAGCGGCGCATGCGGATACACATAGCCAATTATCGTTCCTCCGCTCCCTGAGAGTTCCCTTAGATGTTGTTCGAAATTCCCGAAAACCTCCCCGAGCCTCAACTGGAACCCAATCCTTTCTTGCGTTGGAGCTTCGACCGAACAGCGCTCCACGTCCGACAGCCAGCGTCTTATTCCTTGTGCTTTAAACCAGCTGCGGACCGGGTATTCTGGCGGAGCCCAGATTCCGAGTCCGTAGAAGGAATTATCAACAAGTACTGCGGAAACTATCAGACTGTTCTTCCTTGACTACTTCCTCAATCAGACCAAAGGGAGTTGTGACGAAGTAAGATGGACGAGTATCTTTGGCACAAACACAAGTGGCCTGCGGACGTACCAAAAGCGCTGACATATCCAAGGGAACCACTCTTTGCCATGCTTGATAGGTCCGCAGAGAAGAGCGGCAACCTACCATACACGGTGTGGGAGGGGCAATCGTGGACCTTTTCACAAGTGAGGGATGATGCAAATCGAATTGCTAACTTCCTGGCAAGTAGAGGCATAAAGAAGGGCGACAGAGTTGCCGTCTTTCTGCCGAATACCCCGCACTTTCCCCCAGTCCTATTTGGTTCTCTGAAGACTGGAGCGACTGTCGTCACGTGCAACCCCATGTACAAGGCAGGGGAACTGAATTTCCAGTTGAAGGACTCGGGAGCACTTGCGGTCTTTGTGTTGGATCACCCTGCATTCACACCAACCTGCTATGAGGCCATCAAGAACACAGCCGTCAAGACTGTGGTCGTGTGCAGTGCGAAGAACTTCCTGCCCAAGGCCAAGGCTGTGCTCGGAGGTCTTCTCGGGAAGATCCCGAAGAGTCCCTACTACCAGAAGGATGTGACATTCTTCTACGGTGACATCATGACCAAGAACGAGCCTGTAGCGCCCAAGGTCGACGTTGATCCTGACGACGTTGCCATGGTATTGTACACCGGAGGAACCACAGGTACACCTAAAGGCGCAGCTCTGAGCCACAGGAACCTCGTGGCTAATGTTCACCAAATCTACGAGTGGGTCAATCTAGCACCCGAGGACATCGACGCAGCAAAGAAAATCGAGTATGGGAAAGAAGTTTTCGTCGGGGCACTGCCGTGGTACCACAGCTACGGTCTGACTTTGACACTGTTGATCAGCACAAACTACGCTTGCCAACTAGTATGCGTCCCAGATCCAAGAGCCGGCAAGCCACCATTGGCAGACCTGCTCAAGGCACTGGAGAGGTACAAGGGGACTATTTTCAATTGCGTGCCTGCTCTGTATGCAGGCGTAGTCAGTCATCCAGATGTGAAGAAGTACAATCTCAGATCCATCAAGATATGCAGCTCTGGAGCGGCACCTCTGCCGCCAGAACTTGCGAAGAGATTCGAGGAGGTGACTGGGGCGATCCTGTTTGAGGGATACGGCCTAAGCGAAACATCTCCCGTGACTCACATCAACCCCACAAACAGAAGAGACCGCAAGTTCGGCTCAATCGGATTACCAGTCTCGGATACCATCGCAAAGATACTTGATGTCGAAACAGGGACTAGGGAGATGCCTGTCAAGGAAACTGGCGAGCTTGCAGTGCACGGACCGCAGGTGATGAAGGGATACTGGAACAAGCCACAAGAGACAGAGAACGTGATGAGAGAGATTGATGGCAGGCGTTTCTTCCTGACGGGCGACATCGGGTACATGGACGAAGAAGGTTACTTCATTATCTCAGATCGCAAGAAGCAGATGATAAACGTCGGAGGCCTGAAAGCCTACCCGCGCGAAATCGAGGACATGTTCTATGAGCATCCAAAGGTGAAAATGGTCGCCGCGATCGGCGTCCCACGAGAGGACGAGCCAAGTAACGAATTCGTCAAGGCATTTGTCGTCCTGAAAGATGGAGTGAAAGCAACTCCGGAAGAGTTCATCGACTGGGCACGAAAGAGAATGGCAGGTTACAAGAGACCTAGGGAAGTCGAGTTCAGAGACTCGCTACCACTTAGTAATGTGGGGAAGGTACTACACAGAGTGCTCCGAGAAGAGGAGCTACGGAAGAGAGGAACGAAGTAGCAGGGAGAGACACCTTCATCATCAGTTTCTGTGCTGCGGGGTAGGAGTTCGCGCACCAACGTACGAGTAAAGCCCCCTCATGGAAGTGCGGGGCTGCATTGAACCAATCATATTCTAACCGGACTGCAGGCACCTGAGTCGCCGGACAGCCTCGAACAAGCATTCCTTTAACTTGCACTACGACAGATTGAGAACAGCGCTGAGGGTAATGAACTATCAACAGCTGTGCGATCAAGTCTTCTCCGTCGACAAACGCGTCAGGTATGTTACTGTGACCGATAGCCAGTGCAGAGTTCTGGCGGGAGGGATGCGACCTGGCGTAGTTCCATTGGAACATACTCCTGAGGAGGCGGAGAAAATCGATCTCCAAGTCACTGTCCTCGATGGCGTCATGCAAACATGGGCTGAGTCTTTGGGACGCGCGAGATTCGCGTTGATACGACATGAGAGAGCGTACATGCTGGTGGTTCCATTCGACAACAAACACCTTGAGCTTTCAATCGAGACAAGCGCGTCCTTTCAGGAGATTGGCAGAATAGTCACTGCGATTGAGGATGTTCTTCATCAGTGATTGGAGCAAGCACAGGTTCGCTAACGAGTGCAGCTACTAGCAGGTTGCCGGCAGCAGCGACTTCACGCCACAACTCAACAAGGATCGCAGGCGCCTCTATCGGTGCGGCATTACCCTAGGTATGCACACAGCCACATCGGGAAGAGCATGGAATGCCCACAGAGGCTAAACTGGCCTCTGTCCTTGAACGATTCTCGCCACTTCCCGCCCGACATGGTGCGGTGAAGCCTGAATTTGACCCGCCTTGCCTGCCTTCGACTACTGTTTGGCTCCGCACTTTCCACAGAAGCCAGACCCGCCGTGGAGCTCAGCTCCACAGTTTGTACAGAATCTCTTGCCTCCTACACTGGGGGCGACTGCGGGGACAGGCACCGTGCCCACTGGCGCTGCGCCGGACTTGATTACGACCGTTTTCGCGATCTTGTCGCCCAGCCGCTGTTTCTTGTCCGATCGCGACATGAAGATCAAGCCGATGATGTAGAGAAACGGCAACGCGTCGATTATCCTGAGTATGTTCCTGATGA
>Ga0315280_10005124_pt1 | contig 18880 bp, 15 predicted proteins | sample YL17G06_40_MG_FD_203697 | JGI IMG/M metagenome (GOLD analysis project Ga0315280, IMG submission 203697) | Sediment microbial communities from Yellowstone Lake, YNP, Wyoming, USA - YL17G06_40 | ecosystem: Environmental > Aquatic > Freshwater > Lake > Sediment | place: USA: Wyoming | collected... | reverse complement strand
CGGCTTCTTTCTGCGCGCCGGCCATGGCCAGCGAGACGGATAGCGTCGCCGCCAAAAGGATCAGGATCGTTCTCTTGAACATGCGCGTTTCTCATCTCGATCAGCTTCTCGTGGAAGGCGCAGTCCTCTCTCGTACAGGCTTTCACCTCGCGGCGCTTGGCGGAGTTCTTAAAACGAGTATTAATAACGCGCAGCTTTTCGGGCGTGCCTGAACTCGTCAGGCCGCACACGAGACGGCTGTACAGAAGGCTCTCACCTGGTTTGATCTTTCCTGAAACTATGAGGTTCTTGATCTCATTGTAGGTCTTCTCTCCAAGGGTGGTGTGCCGTATCTCTCTCACTATTTTGCCGGCGCTTCCGCGGCTCATTTATTTATAAGCCCAATTTCGGTACGAATCAAGCGGCCGAAAAGTGGACCCGTTAGCGATCCTGATTAAGTTCCCTTTAGCGCCGTGCCTGTACGATTTCCCACAGCCTTCCCAGCGCCTCCTCCAGCCTCCGCCCCAGCGCTTCCCCTCCCCGGGTGGTCACATCGTCCTCGTTCTCCAGCACGGTGTGGGGCAGGCGGCAACCCTGAACCTCAAGGTAATGGGGATCGGCGCCGCTGAGCTGCTCCCAGTCGTCTTCCCGGTACAGGCGCTCCATGTTCTCCTCGGGCAGGCTGTGCTCCAGGATGCTGTAGGGCCTGTCCGGGTTGAAGCGCCGGCGGTTCTTGCGCCGCGACTCGGCGTAGGAGACACGCACGTACAGCACCGCCGCCCGGGAGAGGACCTCCTCGGCGAGTTGGCTGAAGGCCCGAACGTAGCCTCCGTGCTCGCTTCCCCGGGAGAACTCGAGGATCACCGTGCGCCGCTCGTGGAGGGTGGGGTCCGCGGCCAGGAGCTTGCGGTAACCCAAGCAGAGGCGGCGGATCAATACGTCCCAGAGGTATGTTTGCTTGAAGGCGCCCTCCTCGCTGGTGTGTAGCCGGGGGTGCCCCAACTGGCTCAGCACGCCGTCCTCCTCGAACCACTCCCAGAGCAGGGGGAAGTCGTCCAGGACCTCCAACCCACCGAGGTGGAAGCGGCGCCGGCGCTCCTCGGCCTCGATCCCGGCCAGGTAGTCGATGATTTCGCTCTTGCCCGCCGCCGGCCTGGCGATCAGGAGGAGCAGGGGCAGGATCCCCGCGCTCTCGAGCTGCGGCTTCATGCCCGCCTCAGAGCCCCGAGATCGTGATGGGCACCGCTTTCACTCCCCAGATCTCCCCGGCGTACTCCCGGATGGTGCGATCGCTGGAGAACTTACCCATCCCGGCCACGTTGAGGATCGACCTGCGGGTCCACTCCTTCGGGTCCCGGTACAGGGTGCCCACCTCCTCCTGGCAGCGGACGTAGGCCTGGTAGTCGGCCAGCAGCAGGAAGGGGTCCCCGTGCTTCAGCAGGCTGTCCACCAGGGGCTGGAAGAGCCAGGGCTGCTCCGGCGAGAAATGCCCCAGGGCGATCATGTCGATGGCCCGCTTCAGCTCCGGGTTGCCATGGTAATGGTCCCAGGGGTTGTAGCCCGAGGCCTTCAGGGCCGCCACCTCCCCGGCCTTCAGGCCGAAGATGAAGATGTTCTCCTCCCCCACCTCTTCCCGGATCTCTATGTTGGCCCCGTCCAGGGTGCCGATGGTCAGGGCTCCATTCAGGGCGAATTTCATGTTCCCCGTGCCCGAGGCCTCCGTGCCGGCGGTGGAGATCTGCTCGGAGAGGTCGGCGGCGGGCATGATCTTCTCCGCCAGGCTCACCCCGTAGTTGGCCAGGAACACCACCTTCAGCCTGTCACCCACTTCCTGGTCCCGGTTCACCACCTCGGCCACGGAGTTGATCAGCTTGATGATCAGCTTGGCCAGGGTGTAGCCGGGGGCGGCCTTGCCGGCAAAGATGACCGCCCGGGGCACGTGGTCGCCTTTCGGGTCGGCCTTGATACGGTTGTAGAGGGCGATCACGTGGAGCACGTTGAGCAGCTGGCGCTTGTACTCGTGGATGCGCTTGACCTGGCAGTCGAAGAGGGCCTGTGGATCCAGCTTGACCCCGTTCTGGGCCAGCACCACGGAGGCCAGGCGCTCCTTGTTGGCCCGCTTGACCTCCCGCCACTGCCGCTGGAAAGCGGCATCTTCCGCCAGGGGAGCAAGCCCGGCCAGCTGGTCCAGATCCGTCACCCAGCCCTCCCCGATCTTTCCGCTCACCAGCCGGGCCAGGGCCGGGTTGCACACCGCGAGCCAGCGGCGCTGGGAGATGCCGTTGGTCTTGTTGTTGAAACGCTCCGGCCACAGCTCGTAGAAGTCCCGGAAGATCTCATTTTTAAGGATGTCCGAGTGCAGGGCGGAGACGCCATTGACGGAGTGGCTGCCCACGATGGCCAGGTGGGCCATGCGGATCCTCTTCTCCTCCCCCTCCTCCATGAGGGACATCCGGCGCAGCCGCTCCGTGTCCCCGGGCCAACGCCGCGCCACCTCCCCCAGGAAGCGGCGGTTGATCTCGTAGAGGATCTGCAAGTGCCGGGGCAGCACCCGCTCGAACAGGCTTACCGGCCACTTCTCCAGAGCCTCGGGCAGGACGGTATGGTTGGTGTAACCGAAGGTCTTCACGGTGATCTCCCAGGCTTCCTCCCAGCCCAGGTTCTCCTGGTCCACCAGGATGCGCATCAGCTCGGGGATGCCGATGGCCGGATGGGTGTCGTTCAGCTGGATGGCCACCTGGCCCGGGAAGGCGTCGAAGCCCTGCTTCCAGGTCTTCTTGTAGCGCCGCAGGATATCCTGGAGGGTGGCGGAGACGAAGAAGTACTCCTGCTTCAGCCGCAGCTCCTTGCCCTCGAAGACGTTGTCGTTGGGGTACAGAACCTTGGAGATAGTCTCCGACTGCGCCTTGTCCGAGACCGCCCGCTCGTAGTCGCCGTGGTTGAAGTAGTTCAGCTCGAACTCCCGGGTGGACTTGGCGGCCCAGAGCCTCATGTTGTTCACCGTGCCATTGCGGTAGCCGGGCACGGGGGTGTCGTAGGCCATGGCCATCACCTGCTGGGTATCCACCCAGTCGCAGCGAAAGCGGCCCTCCCGGTCCGTGTACTGGTGCACCCGCCCGTAGAAGTCTACCGAGTACAGGTACTCGGGCCTCTCGATCTCCCAGGGATTGCCGTAGCGCAGCCAGGAGTCCGGCGTCTCCAGTTGGTGGCCGTCCCGGATGCGCTGGAAGAAGATGCCGTACTCGTAGCGGATCCCGTAGCCGTAGGCGGGAAGCTGCAGGGTGGCCATGGAGTCCAGAAAGCAGGCGGCCAGCCTGCCCAGGCCGCCGTTGCCCAGGCCGGCGTCGGCCTCGGTTTCCTCGATCTCTTCCAGGCTGTTCCCCAGCTCCTCCATGGCGCGGTCGAGGTCCTCCCGCAGCCCCAAGTTGATCATGGCATTGCCCAGGGTGCGGCCGATGAGGAACTCGAGGGACAGGTAGTAGACCCGCTTGGAGACCTGGTTGTAGTAGGTCTGCTGGGTCTCGATCCAGCGCTCGAACAGGCGGTCACGCACCGTGAGCGCCAGGCTCTTGAAGGCGTCCAGTTTCGTGGCGCTGTATTCGTCCTTGGCCAGGGAGTACTCCAGGTGGCTGACAAAGTCCTGCTTCAAGGACTTCACATCCAGTCCCTTGATGGGGTTGGTGGAAGGGTTCAGCTTGGCAGCCGAGGTCGCTTTATTAGGCATGCCGCCTCCTTTCCCGTCAACGGTGGACCAATAATAGTCCAGAAGGCGGTTAAAATCAATTTCACTGCCAGGAGGCCACCAGACCGGCCAGGCGCCGGATCCCCTCCCGGATCTCCTCTTCCGTGGGGAAGGAAAAATTAAGCCTCATCGTGTTGTGCCCGCCCCCGTTGGGGTAGAAGGAGGCGCCGACCACGTAGGCCACATTCCGTGCGATGGCTGCGGCGAACATCTGCTCCGTGTTCATCGCCTCCGGCAGGATGAGCCAGAGGAACAGGCCGCCCTGGGGCCTGGTCCAGCACAGTCCCGGGGCCTTGGGCATATGCTGCTCGAGAGCTTCCAGCATGACGGCGAGCTTGCGGCGGTAGATGTCGCAGTTCTGGCGGATGCGGGCTGGTATTAACCCTCTTTTGAGGAACTCCTCGGCGATCCTCTGGGAAAGGGCGGAGGTGCAAAGGTCGGCCGACTGCTTGGCCTGTACGAGCTTGTCGATGACCTCGGCGGCGGCGGTGACCCAACCCAGGCGTATGCCGGGGGAAAGGATCTTGGAGAAGGTGAACAGGTCGATGACCCGCCTGAACCCTGAACAAGGGCGGTCGTCGGGCCCGCACTCGAGGGCGGAAAGCATGGGCAGGGTTTCCCCCGCGAAGCGCAGCCAGCGGTAGGGCATATCCTCCACGATGAGGAAATCGAACTCCGAGGCGATCTCCAGCAGCTCCCGCCGGCGCGGCAGGGACATGGTGATACCGCTGGGGTTCTGGAAATCGGGCACCGTGTAGAGGAACTTGAGCTTCTCTCTCAGGTAGTCCCTCCCCGCCCTCCTCTGCAGAGCCTCCAGCTCCCGCCGCAGCAGGTCGGTGCGCAGGCCCTCCTCGTCCATTTCGATGGCCAGAAAATTGGTCCCGTAGCTCTTGAAGGCGCTGACGGCCCCCAGGTAGCTCGGGTTCTCGGTGATGATCAGGTCGCCCCGGTCGAGGAAAATCTTGCCCATCAGGTCCAGCGACTGCTGGGAGGCGGTGGTGATGACCAGCTCCTCCCGGTCCAGCTTCAGGCCGTTTTCCGCCATGAAGGAGACCAGCAGGTCTCTCAGGGAAGTGAGGCCCTCGGTGGCGCTGTACTGCAGGGAGATCTCCGCGCCGCTCTGGATCACCTCGTGGCAGATCTCGGCCAGCTCCCGGGCCGGGAAGGACCCGGGGTGGGGAAGACCGCCGGCGAAGGAGATCAGGCCGGGCTTGTTGACCAGTTTCAGCAGCTCCCGGATGGGGGACCGTTTCATCCCTTCCGCCCTGGAGGAGAATCTGTCGGCCATGGCCCGGTGGGTTTGAACCTTTACCTCAGCCATTCGCTCAGCTCCTTTCTTTCTTTTATCAGGTGATAGCGGATAAACTCGTTCAGGCACACCATGGCCCTCTCGGCCGTCAGGTAGGTGGGCACCCCGCCGGAGTCCAGCACCTGGCCGAACCTGTTGTACACGGCGTCCGCGCCCGAGACGACGTTGACCGAGACGACCGTCGGTTTCTTGTACCGGTGCACCGTGGCCACGATGCGGGCGGCGATGTTTTCCTTGTAGCTGTTGATCTCCTGGTCCGTGGTGTGGATCAGCTGGGCCTGGGGCACGATGGAGATGAAGAGGGCGTCCACGTTGGGGCACTGGAGGAAGAGGTCGATGCAGCGCTCGAATAGCTCGTCGCAGACCATCGGGGTGAGGTCCAGCAGGGAGTCCACGCTCACGTAGGGGGGGACGATCTGCGCCATCTTCCGCGCCGTTTCCTCGTCCAGCTCGGCCAGGACCAGGTCCTCCAGGTTATCCGCGGCGTAGGTCTTCTCGTAACCGGCGTTGGCGATCACCGCCACCCTGCCGCCAGTCACCTTGAAGTCGTTCAGCAGGGCGAAGGTCTTGACGAAATCCCCGTGGTCGATCATCGAGTCGGCCACGACCAGCCCCGCCTGCTTCATGGCCGCCTTGGCCACCTCATACTCCCCCGAGATGCTGGCCGTGTGGCTGCGGGTGGCCTTCTGTCCCGCCTGGGTCCTGCCCGCCTTGTAGACCACGATCGGCTTCCTGCTTTTGGCGGTGGCGTTGAAGAACTTCCGCCCCGCCCCTTTATTGAACCCTTCGATGTACAGTCCGATCACGTCCACCATGGGGTCTTTCTCAAAGTACTGCACCAGGTCCGAAGGTTCCACGTCGAGCTGGTTGCCGTAGCTCACGATGACCTTGGGCGAGATGGCATTGCGCAGGTTGTAGATCTCCATGATGCCCATGGCGCCGCTCTGGGTCAGGATGGCGACGTTCTTCTTCTTCTTCAGGTTGATCTTGAACTTCTCCTCCGGGATGAAAAAGGTGTTGATCCCTCTACATCTGCGGCCTCCGGCGTATACGATGCCCAGGCAGTTGGGCCCTATCACCCTCATCTGGTGCTCCCGGGCGATCTGCAGGATCCGCTCCTCCATGGAGCGGTCCTTGGTCGTTTCGCTGAAACCCCCCGGGATGAGGATGATCGCCCGCACCCCCTTGGCCCCGCATTCCTGGACGACGGGCGCGGTGGCCTGCGCCGGCACGGTGATCACCGCCAGGTCCACCCGGGAGGCGATATCGAGCACCGAGCGGTACAGGGGCAGGGGCTTGCCGGCGATAGAGGCCTCCCCACCCTTGACGTTGACGCCATAAACGTCCTCCCGCTCGAGCTCCAGCAGGTTCTTCATGATGATGTTGCCCGCCTTGGTGTTGTCGGCGGCGCTCAGGCCGATCACGGCGATGCCCTCCGGCTCGAAGAAGGGGGCCAGGGTGGCGAGGGGCTGGAGCTCGAGGTCCAGGCTCCCTTCCTGCCTGCCGGCGAAGGTGGCGTAGCCGTCCAGGGCGATGAAGGCGCCGCCGGAGTCGAACACGAAGGGGTTGATCTCGAACTCCTTGAGGGCGTAGCGGCTCGGGCTGGGGAAGAAGTTGGAGAAATGCGCCGCCAGGGCGCTGAACTTCACCTCCACCTCCACGATCTTGGCGATAAAGTCCGTCTTCCCCTCGGCCAGGAACTTTTTCTGGATCCTGGTCGAGGAGAGCACCGCCGAGGCCCACTTCCGGTTGATCGGGGCCAGGATCAGGTTGGGGGCGGAGTAGTTGGCGGCGAAATGCTCGGCGTCGCTGCCGCCCTTGCTGAAGGAGATCACCGGCCCGAAAGCCTCGCTCTCCCGGAAGCCCAGCAGGATCTCGTTGCCGAGGTCCTTGGAATACTCGACGTACTCCACCAGCAGGATGCCCTCCACCGCATGACCCCGGCCCTCCACTTCGGCGCGCATCTGCTGGAGGGCGAACTTGACGAAATCCAGGTCCTTGTAAACGACCCTGACCCCCCCGGCCTTCTGTTTGTGGGCCAGGCCGCGGGAGATCGCCTTCAGCACCACCCGGTCCGACCCGAACAGGGAGAGGGTCTCGCGGGTGATTTCCTCCTGGTCGCCGACCCTCATGTAGACGGGGGTGGGGATCTCCAGCTCCGTCAGGATCTCGTAGACCTCGTGCTCGAAGAGCTGTTCCCGCCCTTCCCGGGCGGCCCGCTCCAGGACGGCCTCGACGTTCTTGATCCAGGCGCGGCTCTTCAGCAGGCTCATCCCCGTTCTTCCTCCGCGCCCAGGCGAAAGGCCTCCAGGTTCGCCTCCACCACCGCCGGGCCCTTGGCGGCGAACATCTCCTCCATGGCCCGCAGGAGGCTCTCCCGCCGCACCGGGAGGCTGCCGCTGGCGGCTCCCACCATGACCATGTTGGTGGCGCGGGCGCAGCCGGCCCGCCTGGCCAGCTCCTCGGCGTCGATCAGCCTCCGGTCGGGGAGCTCCTGAAGCCGCCGGTAGAGCTCTGCGGGAGCGGGGTAATCCGGGATGTTCTTCAGGGGCTCGGAGGCGCTCACCACGATCCCCCGCGGGTTGAGGTAGTGGAGGTAACGCAGGCTCTCCAGGGGCTCCAGGCCCAGGATCATGTCCGCGCTCCCCAGCGCCACCAGGTCGCTGGCTATGGCGTGGTCTGCGAGCCGCAGGTGGGCCTGGACGGCGCCTCCCCGCTGGGCCATGCCGTGCACCTCCGACTGCTTCACCTGCAGCCCGTCCAGCATGGCCCCCCGGGCGATGATGGCGGCCAGGGACAGCACCCCTTGGCCGCCGACGCCGGCGAGGATCACGTCGTACTTCACCTGCGGCCTCCTTCCCTGTGTTTCTGCCGGGAGGTCCGGATGCACTCCCTCTGGGCCAGGATCACGGACACCCCCCTGTAGTCAAGCTCCGCGCGGATGATGGCGGCGTTGGCTTGCGTGTTCTTCTTCAGGGGTACGATCCTTTTACAGTGCCCGGGCTCCACCCCCAGGCCCAGGATGAGGGGCTCCAGGTCCGCCGAGGCCACGATGGTGGGTTGGCCGCCTGTCATGGCGGTGGTGCCGTTGTCCAGGATGACGAGGGTCAGGGGGGTGCGGGCGGATACGGCGTCCACCAGGCCGGGAATGCCGGAGTGCAGAAAAGTGCTGTCGCCGATGGTGGCCACCGCCGGGTGCAGGCCAGCCTCCGCGGCCCCCTTGGCCATGCCCACCGAGGCACCCATGCACAAGCAGGTCTCCACCGCCTGAAAGGGAGGCAGGAAGCCCAGGGTGTAGCAGCCGATATCGGAGGTCACCAGTTTTTCCACGAAGGGGGAGAGGGCCAGGTTCAGGGCCTCGAAGGTGTCCCGATGCGGGCAGCCCGCGCACAGCTGGGGCGGCCTGCCCGGCAGGTTCGGGGGCTGCGGAACAAGACCCTTCCGCGCCTTCAATCCCAGCGCGCTCCGCACGCTGTCCGGGGTGAGCTCCCCGCTCGCAGGGACGTGCCCGGAAAGCTTGCCGGCCACCTCCACCGCCTGGGGCAGGATGCCGCGAAGATACCGCTCCACGAAGGGGTAGCCCTCTTCGATCATCACGATCCGCTTCACTCTCCCGGCCAGGGCGCGGACCTTTCCCACCGGGATGGGATAGACGCCGATGTGCAGGCGGGAGGGCTTGACGGCAAGCTCGGGGAGGTTCTCCTCGAAGTAGTTGCCGCCCAGCCCCGTGGTGATGACCCCGAAATCGGAGAACTCCCCGTTCAGCTCCAGGGGATTGTAGGCCGAGGCCTCGGAGTAGCTCAAGAACTCCTCCTGGGCCTCCAGCAGCTCCTCCCAGTGCCTTCTGGAGATGGCCGGCAGGGTGATCCAGCCGGTCCTGTCCTTGGACTTGTCCGGCGGGTTCTCGGGCCGTCTCTCCCCGGTGCGGACCACCGCCCGGGAGTGGGAAAGTCGGGTCACCAGCTTGATCAGCACCGGAATGTGGAACCGCTCCGAGAGCTCGAAAGCCTCCCGGCTCATCTCGTAGGCCTCCTGCTGGTTGCGCGGCTCCAGGCAAATGACCCGGGCGAAATCGGCGTAACAGCGGCTGTCCTGCTCGTTCTGGGAGGAGTGCATGCCCGGATCGTCCGCCACGGCCAGCACGAGGCCGCCGTGGACGGCGAGCAGGGCGGAGTTGATGAAGGGATCTGCGGCCACGTTCAGGCCCACGTGCTTCATGGTAACCAGCGCCCTGCGGCCCATCAGGGAAGTCCCGAGCGCCGTCTCGTAGGCGGTCTTCTCGTTGGAGCACCAGGAGGCGTGAGGCCGGCCCTGTTTCCGGGAATGCTCCAGGATGAACTCCAGGATCTCCGTGGCAGGAGTCCCCGGGTAGCCGTAGGCGGCCGACAGGCCGGCGTCGATGGCGCCCATGGCCACCGCTTCATCGCCCAACAAAACCATCTCAGACATGATCGGCACCTCTTCGCGCGGCGAGTGATTCCAACGGTCCCTAATACCTTTTTAAGAGATTTTCATCGGGCGGTCAAGGAAAAATCCTTGATTCCTACGTCGTTTGTTCTTACAATCGAATAGAATTTGTTATCTTATTGATATTTTTGATTTTTATACGGAATCGGGGGGATGAAGAGGCATGAAGCTTGACGCGATCAACAAGAGAATCCTGGACATCCTCCAGGAGCAGGGGGCCATCACCAACGCCGAGCTGGCCAGCCAGATCGGCCTGGCCCCGGCCTCGGTCTTCGAGAGGGTCAGGAAGCTGGAGGCCGGGGGCATCATCAGGAAATACGTGGCCCTGGTGGATAGGGAGAAGATCGGCAAGGGCATCACCGCTTTCGTTTTCCTCACCGTGAGCGATTATTCCGCCAAGGCCATCCAGAAGCTGAGCGCCGAGATCGGGGAGCTGCCCGAGGTCCTGGAGTGCTACCGGCTGGGGGGTGAGCAGGATTACCTGCTCAAGGTGGTCACCGACGACATCCCTTCCTACGACCGCTTCATCTGCGATAAGCTCTCCACCCTGTCCGCGCTGGGGAAGTTCAGCAGCATGTTCGTGCTTTCTACCATAAAAGAGCAAACGAAAATATCCCTCGAGGTGAACCCATGAGCTTTGAGAAATTGAAAGCGGGCCTCTCCCGCACCGGGCCGGTCCGGGTCGCCGTGGCCGCCGCGGAGGGTGAGGAGGTCTTCCAGGCCCTGCGGGACGCCTGCGACCAGGGGCTTTGCACCCCCGTGCTGGTGGGAAATGAAGAGAAGTCGCGCGCACAAGCCCAGCGAGCCGGACTGAAGGAGTTCGAAGCGGTGGCCGCCGGAAGCCCCCAGGAGGCGGCGGAGCTGGCCGTGCTCTGGGTGCGCGAGGGCAGGGCCGAGCTGATCATGAAGGGCCAGCTTTCCACCTCCACCCTGATCAAGGCGGTGTTGAAAGACAAGGGAGGGGTGCACCCGGGCGGCCTGCTCTCACACCTGGCCGTTTTCGAAACCCCCGGCGGCAGGCTCCTGGGCCTGACGGATTCGGGGCTGAATATCGCCCCCAACCTGGAGCAGAAGCTCCAGATCCTGCGCAACGCCGTCGGTTTCTTCCACCTGCTTGGCTTTGAGGAGCCCAGGGTGGCCGTCCTGTCGGCGGTGGAGGTCGTGAACCCGGAAATGCCCTCCACCCTGGACGCCGCCCTGCTGGCGCAGATGGGGGAGCGAAAGCAGATCCAGGGCGCGGCGGTGGACGGCCCCCTGTCCCTGGACCTGGCCCTGAGCCCGGAGGCCTGCCGGCTCAAGGGGGTGGGCGGACCCGTGGCCGGGAAGGCGGACATCTTGCTGGCCCCGGACCTGGAAAGCGGCAACATCCTGGGCAAGGCCCTGGTGCTGCTGGCCCGCTTTCCGGCCGGCGGGATCGTGGTCGGGGCCCTCTGCCCGATCGTGCTGCTCTCCCGCTGCGACTCGGCGCGGGAAAGGCTGAACTCCCTCATCCTGGGGGTCTTCCATGTTCACCATCTTCGTCATTAACCCCGGCTCCACCTCGACCAAGCTCGCCCTCTACCAGGGGGCGGAGGATGAAACCCCGGTCCTGCGCTGCCAGGAGACGATCCGGCACTCCACCGAGGAGCTGGACCGGCACCCCAGGCCCCAGGACCAGCTCGAGCTCCGCCTCGAGGCGGCCCGCCGTTTCCTCACCGCGCAGGGTACGGGCTCGATCCAGATGCTCTCCGCCCGGGGCGGGCTGGTCAAGCCCCTGGCCTCCGGCTGCTATGGGGTGAACGAGGCGATGCTGGAGGACCTGCGCGGTAACCGCTTCGGGGCGCACGCCTCCAACCTGGGCGCCCAGATCGCCCACGCCCTGGCCGGGGAGCTCCGCTGCCCCGCCATGATCGCCGACCCGGTGGGGGTGGACGAGTTCACCCCCCTGGCCCGCTACACCGGCTTTCCCGGCATGCTGCGGCGCAGCCAGTCCCATACCCTGAACATCCGCGCCACGGCAGGCAGGCTGGCCAGAGAGCTGGGTCGCAGCCTGGAGAGCCTGCGGCTGGTGGTGGCGCACCTGGGGGGCGGAATCTCCATAGCTCCCCTGCATGAGGGCAGGATCCTCGACGTGAACAACGCCAACGACGGCGGGCCCTTCTCCGCCCAGAGGTGTGGTTCGCTCCCCACCACCCAGCTGGTGGAGCTGGCCTTCTCCGGCCGCTACCGCGACGCCTCCGAGCTGAACCGGGTGCTCACCACCCAATCCGGCCTGCTCGGGCTGCTGGGCAGCGACGACGGCCGGGAGGTGATCCGCAGGATCGAGGCCGGGGACGAGCGGGCGCAGGAGGTGTTCCGCGCCATGGCCTACCAGATCGCCAAGGAGATCGGCGCCATGGCCACCGTCCTGTACGGAAGGGTGGACTGGATCCTCCTAACCGGGGGCCTGGCCCACCCTCCCCTCACGGACTGGATCGGGCAGAGGACGGACTGGATCGCCCCCCTCAGGGTCTATCCCGGCGAGGACGAGATGCTCGCCCTGGCCGAGGCGGGCCTGCGCGTGCTGCTCGGCCGGGCGGCCCTGAAGGAGTACTGAGTTCCATTGTCCCCGCGAGGGGATTCAGCGTTTCTTCCGCCGCTTGAGGACCCAGTGCAGCGGCAGGTAGACTGCCAGCACGCCGACGGAGGCCAGCAAGAGAATGGCCGCCAAACCGATCCAGCTCAGCACCCCCGCGCCTTTGAGCAGGCGATAGGGGTTTAGGCTCGCAACGGCCACGTACCTTCCGTCGGGGTTCTGGTAGCGGGGGGCCATGTTGGGGATGCCGTCCCGGTTGCTATCCGGGAAGGAGCGCAAGTATTCGATCAGGGCCGTCCAATCCTTCAGCTCCTGGAGGCCGGGTGTTTCCGGCTCGGCGTCCACCCGGGCCGCCGCCAGGTCCTCAATGGGGTTCCCCTCCCCGTCCTTGGGCACCATGGCCAGCAGGCCCCGGGTGAAGCGGCCCACGATCTTGATGAAGGCGGCATTGTACAGGTTGGCGGCTACCCGGTAGAGGGTCTTGTTGTTCGGGGAGGTATCCAGAGGCGCGTAGTTGCCCTGCTCGTCCTCGATCAGGATCTCCGTGACCCGGTCGAAGAGCATCCGCCGGGGATTGGTGCGCACCTTGAGCCCGGAGAGCTGGAGGAAGTAGTCGCTGCCCTTCAGGGGGAAGATGGTGGTCGGCACCTCCATGACCTTCTTGATCTCAGCGCCGTAGAGGTAGAAGCTGAGGATCGGGTAGGCCATGCTGCCGTCCGAGCCGATGCCGAGGGGAACCGTGCGGAACAGGTCGCAGACCGTAACCACACCCGTGCGGCCTTTCTGGATATCGCTGCGGATCAGGCCGTTGGACTGGATGGCCACCCGCACCCGGCTGCCTGGATCCTGCGGATCGTAGACCCGCCGGTTGGCCGCCCAGCGCACGGAGTCGGCAAGCAGGTTCCCCAGCCCACACTCTTCATCGGCCAGGGTGAGGCTGAAGGAGGTCTCGACTACGGGTTGAAAGAACCGCAGCCCGCGGTCCTTCAGCACCCGTTCGTCGATCACCCGCTCGTAGGCCTCGATCTTCGCCTGGATCTCCCCCTGCCCGGCAATGGTATCGTCGATGGCCACGTAGTCGTAGCTCACCAGGCGTACCCCCTTGTCGCCGATGGCTATATCCAGAACCCCCGCCACCCGGCCGTACTCCCAGGACTGCACGATGATCGTGGTCCCGACCATGAGGGGCCGGGGCAGCCGGGTGTGGGTATGCCCGCTGAGGATCACATCGATGCCCGGGACCTCTTTGGCCAGGAGTTCATCCTCCGATTTTTTTCTGCTCTTGTTCAGCCCGCCGTGGGACAGGCAGATCACCACCTCGGCCTTCTCCTGCTCCCGCAGCCGCTTCACCATGGCGCGGGCGGTCTCGATGGGATCCGCGAAGGTCACCGGAGCGGCGAAGGGGGCCACTTCCGCCGCGTCCCTGCCGACCAGCCCGAAAAGGCCCACCCTGAGACCTCCTCTATCCAGAACCAGGAAAGGGCGGATCAGGCCCCGCTGGAATGCCGCCTCCAGGGTGTCGTCTTCCGTCTGTTGCCGCGAAAAGACCAGGTTGGAGGCCACCACCACGGGAAGCCTGTCCCTGGAGGAGGCGGCTTCCAGGATCCTGGCCAGGCCGGCAGGCTTCAGGTCAAACTCGTGATTGCCGAGGGTGACCGCCTCGTAGCCCATCTCCTTCAACAACGACAACTCCACCGCCTCCTCACGGGCGATGGTGTGGAAGAGGGAGCCCATCAGGAAATCTCCGGCATCGAGGGCGAGGACAGGATTGGAGCGTCCTTGCCTGACCCTGCGGATCACCGCCGCCAACCTGGCCCAACCGCCCACCGTTTCATCGCCCCCGCCGCCGAGGGGGTCGTAGTCGATGTTGGGCGAAAAGCCCAACAGCTGGGAGTGCAGGTCGTTGGTATGAACGAGGGTCAGCATCCTTTCGGCGCTTAAGGGGAGCGCCAGGACCAAGAACGGGACCGCGACGCGGAGGAGCCTTCTGACCGTCATCACCTTCCCTCCTATACTGCTTCTGTTTATCAGAAAATCGCGAATCGATCTATGCCTGAAGCCGGGACCGGGCGGGGGAGTTGACAGGGATAGGAAAAAACTGCTATCCCTTGCTGAAAGCTATAATTGCCAATGGCAACTATCATGGCCGTAGAGGGCCTGGTGGACAGGATCTTGCAGCTGAAGCGGCGCTGCAGGTTCGATGAAGAGATCGGGATGCGCTTCGGCTTGAGCCCCCGGGAGGTGAGGGGGATCCTGGTCTTGGCCCGGGTGGAAGAGCTGGGCTGCGGCGAGCTGGCGGGCCGCATGGGACTTTCGCCTTCCCGGGCCAGCCGTGTCATCCAGAAGCTCGGCGAAAGGGGTTACCTGTCCCGCAGGAGGAACCCTCTCGACAGGAGGGGCGTGACCATCTCACTCAAAGACAAGGGCCGGCAACTGTGCAGGTTGCTGGAGCGCGCGTGCGCGGATTGCGAGCGCCGCCTGCGCTCCCGGTTGAGTGCCGCGCAATTGGATAAGGTCCGCAAGGGGTTGGAGATACTGCTCGCTCAGCTGTAGCTTCCAGAAGAAGGAGGAAAGAAATGGGACAGCTCGAGGGCAAAACAGCGCTGATCACGGGGGGCGGGACGGGCATCGGCCTGGCCATTGCCAGACGCTTCCACGAGGAAGGGGCCTTCGTGGTGATCTGCGGCCGCAGGCAGGAGGTGCTGCTCTCAGCGGCCAGGGCGATATCCACTCGGCAGGAGCGGGTGATGGCCCAGGCGGCGGACGTGACCGTCGAGGAGCAGGTGAAGAGCCTGGTGCAAAAGACCCTCACGGCCAGCGGCAGGATCGATATCCTGGTGAACAACGCCGGCATCATGCGCTTCGGCAGAATGGAGGAAGCCACCCTCCGGCTCTGGGAGACAATGATGAGGGCGAACGCTTACGCCCCCTGGCGCCTCATGGTGGAGGTGGTCCCCCACATGCGCAGGTCGGGCGGCGGGTCCATCATCAATCTCTCCTCGATCTCGGGCAACAAGGCCTTCCCGAACTCCGGGGTCTACTGCACCACCAAGGCCGCCCTGCAGATGCTCTCCCAGGTGATGGCCATGGAGGTGGCCGCCGACGGTATCCGCATCAACCTGATCTGTCCCGGCCTGGTGGAGGACACCGAGCTGGCCCTGCCCATCTTCGGCCAGGATAAAGTGAAGGATTTCTGGGCCAGGTTCCGACCTCTGCACCCCATGGGCAGGAGCGGGAAACCCGAGGATATCGCCGAGGCGGCCCTGTTCTTCGCCTCCGACCGGAGCTCCTGGATCACCGGCGCCCTCCTGCCCGTGGACGGGGGCAGGCACATGGCCACCAACCGCCCTGCGGACTAGGGGCCGTCGCGCCAGTTCGACCTCAGGCCGGTGAGTTCATCCTCTCGAAGACCTTGTACAGGCTGTGGGTGCCCATGTTCTCCAGGCCCATGGCCACGGCCGCCAGGTAGAACTGGTTGGCCAGGGCCAGACCGGGAAGGGAGAGCTTCATGCGCCGGGCCTCATCCAGGGCAATGCCCATGTCCTTGACGAAGTGCTTGATGAAGAACCCAGGGTCGAAGTTGCCCCTGGCGATCCTGGGGCCGTAGTTGTTGAGCGACCAGGACCCGGCCGCGCCCTTGCCGATGACCTCGATCACCTGGAGCATGTCTAACCCGGCCCGGTGGGCATAGAGCAGGCATTCGATCACGCCGACCATGGTGGTGGCGATGTGGATCTGGTTGGCCATCTTGGTGTGCTGGCCGGCTCCGGGACCGCCCATGTAGGCGATGTTCTGGCCCAGGGCCTGGAAATAGGGAAGCGCGGCCTCGAAGCTCTCCCGGTCGCCCCCTACCATGATGGCCAGCCTTGCCTCGCGAGCGCCCACGTCGCCGCCCGAGACCGGAGCGTCCAGGGCCGATACGGACTTTTCCTTGGCCCGCTCGTAGATACGCTTGGCCAGGGCCGGCTCCGAGGTGGTCATCTCCACGACCATAGCCCCCGGCTTCAGCGTCGAGAGTACCCCCTTTCGCCCCAGGACCACCTCCTCCACGTCGGCGGGGTAGCCCACCATGGTGAAGACGATGTCGCTGCGCGCCGCCACCTCCGCGGGGCTCTCGCGCCAGGCGGCCCCTTTTTCCAGCAGATCACGGGCCTTCTCCCTGCTCCTGTTGTAGACCGAGACTTGGCAGCCCTTGTCGAGCAGGTGCAGGCACATGGACCTGCCCATCACCCCGGTGCCGATCCAGCCGAGCCTCTTCTCTGTCATCCTAACTCCTCCTTGCGTCTTTTCCTTATAAGGCATGATAGCTCGGAACGCTGACACGCTTCTACCCCCACCTCCTACCCCCGGCCGCGTTTACAACCCCCCGGCAGCGCGGGGGTGGGAGGCGAATTTATTTCTTGACAGACGCCGTTTTATGCTTTAATGTTTAAATGTTTTAAAATATAGTTCATTAGGGGCCCCCGAGAGGCCGAAGGAGTCAAGATGCCGGAGACCAAGAAGCGCGCCAGGGCCGCGGAGCTGGGAATCAGAATCGGGCGCTTGCAGCGCGGTAAAAACAACGCCATCACCGACGTGCCGGGAGTGCTGGTGGGCCACGCTACGGTCTTCCAGGGTGAGGCGCGCCAAGACCGGGTGCAAGGGATAGCACGTACGGGCGTGACCGTGGTCTACCCCCGCAAAACCATCTGGGACGATCAGGCCTATGCGGGCTGCTTCGCCCTGAACGGCAACGGTGAAATGACAGGCCTGCTCTGGGTGGAGGAATCCGGGCTGCTCAGCACCCCGATCGGTATCACCAACACCCACAGCGTGGGCCTGGTGCGGGATGCGTTTATCTCCTACCATTACAAGAAAAACCCCGCCTCGAGAAAGTCCTGGATCATGCCGGTGGTGGGCGAGACCTGGGACGGTTTCCTGAACGACATCTACGGCATGCACGTCCGAGAGGAGCACGTTTTCAAGGCCCTCGACTCCGCCTGCTCCGGCCCCGTGGGGGAAGGCGCGGTGGGCGGAGGGACGGGGATGACCTGCCATGAGTTCAAGGGGGGCATCGGCACCAGCTCGCGGATCGTTGCCCTGCAGCGCAGGGAGTTCACCGTGGGGACGCTGGTACAGGCCAACTACGGCCGGCGCTATCAGCTGGTAGTGGACGGCGTGCCGGTGGGAAGGGAAATCCCCATCAGCGAGGTGCCGGGCAGGACGGATTTTGAAGAAATCCTCCTGCCGCCACAACACGAAGGCTCCATTATCGTGATCATCGCCACGGACATCCCCCTGCTGCCCGACCAGTGCAGGCGGCTGGCGCGGCGAGCCGCCCTGGGGCTGGCCCGGGTGGGCTCCATCAGCTCCGACAATTCTGGCGACATCTTTCTCGCCTTCTCCACGGGCAACCTCATCAATTTTTCGAAACTAGAGTCCAACGAAGAAGCCTTCGCGGTGAGGACGCTCAGCCACGAGGCCATGACCTGGATCTTCGAGGCGGTGGTGGAAAGCGTGGAGGAAGCCATCCTCAACGCCCTGTGCGCTGCCACCACCGTCACCGGCATCCGGGGGCAGACGGCGTACGCCCTGCCCCTGGACAGGATGATGCAGATCCTGCGCCAATACGGCAGGGCAAGATGAAAGGAGGGAGAAACGAAACCGATCAGTTTTCACCAACAGGTTCACCTGATAAAAAATATTATTAAGGAGGAGCAAATGAAAAAGAAACTGCTGATCCTGGCTCTCGCCATCCTGACGATGGTCCTGCTGGGATGCGCGAAACAACCGGCCGCGGAGGCCAAAAAAGAAGCGGGACAGGGGCAGGAAAAACCCCTGGCCTCGACGGGAAAGGTCATCAAGTGGTCCTTCTTCTCGGCTTACGGGCCGGAGGACGGCGCTTGCTGCGAGGTGTGGCCTCGGCTGTTCCAGGAGATCAAGGAAGCCACGGGCGGGCAGCTGGAGATCACGGCTTTCTGGTCCGGGCAACATCCCTTCGAAGGCAAGGACATGCTCAAGGTGATCCGCGACGGCGAGGCGCAGCTGGTCCACTTCTACGGGGGCTACCTTACCGCAGTGGAGCCGGTCTTCGGGGTGGACGCCATCCCGATGCTGCTGCCGGTGGACCCCATGGACGCCTTCAAGGTCATCTCCGCGCTCTGGGGCAACTACAGCCAGGACCGCGGCGGAGTTCTCGAAGACATCCTGGAGAGCCGCTGGAACGCCTCCATGATCCACATGGTCCCCGCCTCGGCCCAGCGCTTCTTCACCAAGGGCTACGAGGCCAAGGGTATCGGCGCCTTCAAGGGCCACAAGGTCCGGGTGTATTCTCCGGAGCTCGCCAAGCTGGTGGAAATCATGGGCGGCACCCCGGTTTCCGTAGCCTTCGGCGAGGTCTACACCAGTCTGTCCACGAACCTGATCGACGGCCTGGTCACCTCCACCCTTTTCGCCAACTCGGGAGGGTTCTTCGACATCTGCAACACGATCAACATGTGGGAGATCATGTCCGCCACGGACGGGTTGATGGTCGGCAAGAAAGCCCTGGCCGATCTTCCCGGGGAAGTGAGAGCCGTGTTCCTGAAGATCATGCACGACTCCGCCGTGAAGCCCGAGCTGCTGGAGCTCACCGACAACGCCATGGTGCTGGAAAAGCGGCTGCTGTCCGGAAAAGTCAAGGCTTTCGTTCCCAAAGAGGAGGAGCGCAACAAGGTCGCCGCCGCAGTGGAAAAGGAGATCTGGAACCCTTGGATAAACAAGGTGGGCGAGGAAGGCAAAAAGGTGCTCAAACAGGTCGACGAGGTGAAGGCGGGGCTGAAGAAGAAATAGCGCTGCCCAGCCGCGCGCA
>Ga0315280_10005123_pt1 | contig 18880 bp, 19 predicted proteins | sample YL17G06_40_MG_FD_203697 | JGI IMG/M metagenome (GOLD analysis project Ga0315280, IMG submission 203697) | Sediment microbial communities from Yellowstone Lake, YNP, Wyoming, USA - YL17G06_40 | ecosystem: Environmental > Aquatic > Freshwater > Lake > Sediment | place: USA: Wyoming | collected... | reverse complement strand
AACAACGTTAAAAAGACCATAAACCGGCGACCCATTGTTCACAGTTTAAGTCCTATCGGCGGCGCCACAACTAAACCTAGGGCCAGAACCCGAAAAGCCCCCCAAAATCCCCTTTTTTCAGGTATACGTAAGTGCGTGCGCTGCGCTACCATGAGGTAAAATAATGGAAAAGGTAAAACTTCGTTTTAGATTCAACCATTACGATCGATCATCAGCAAAAACTATGTCCACTGGAGGCACTTGGCAAGTGACTTACCCAAACTATCATCAGTTCCGCAGTGTAGTTTCCTTTTTATTTTTCCATCGAGAGCGTATTGCAGAATATCGACATGTCGACCGTGTCTATCTGAATAGTGCTGACCTGTTATAATCACATAGTCATTTTTGCCCAGAACTATCCTGAACTCTTTTTTGCTTTCGAAATCCTCAGGAAGTTTCCACTTTTCTCCCCAAATGTATATATCAGCGTAGTCTGATTCAGGCATTTCAACGCGACCTTCAGTAGTAAGTTCCAAGCTCGACTTCTTAAGTTTTTGAGTAGACATAATATGGTCCCCCCTTGGCAAACTATGTCAGGCAGCATGGCTGTTCTGAACTGATAAGCAAAGCACTCGTGTAATATTTGGAGACTCAAGATGCATGCTCGGAGCACACGTGCTAATACGAGAACTAAAAGATGGAAAACTGGCTATAAGGCGAGAGCTTTAGGCATCGAATTCGAAGTGTGAATGCTGGGGGCGGGCTTTTGCGCTTCAGAATCAGGTCCTTCACGGCTTTTAGTCATGTTTCTCGCCTAGAATCATGTAGGATAGCTGATTATTAAGCCTTTGTGAAAATGGAAACCAGCACATGTGTATTTTCTTAGTGTGGCTGTCAAGAGTTTAAAAGACGATGATAACATTAGATTAATGGGATTTCGCGTAATCCCAACACCGAAGCGAGACAAGCCTAGACGCAAACGAATAAACGACATAAACCTAAGCAATTGGAAAAGAGAGATAAAGGAAAAAGAAATAATTCTTAAGAGTTTGTGGATTTTTCCGAGCAGAGAAAAGTCCGGTGAGCACACAAACGAATATTGGGGCAATTTTATTCCACAGATTGTTTACCAGGCGTTGATGAGATATACAAAAAAAGGAGATTGGGTTTTGGATCTCTTTGCCGGTGAAGGAACAAGTCTAATTGAATGCAAGCGATGGGACCGAAATGCAGTTGGAGTTGAACTTGTTCCCCAAGTCGTCGCCAGAGCGAATCAACTGACAAAGGTTCAAAAGAATCCTCGAGTTTTCGCCAAGACCATTGTTGGAGACAGCACTTCCATCAGCGCAAGAAGGCGTGTCGAAACCATTTTAGCTGCACACAACATTACCCAAGTCCAGCTGATCATACTTCATCCCCCCTATTACGACATAATTCGTTTCAGCGGTGACCCACGCGACTTGTCAAACGCCCCATCCATTCCAATCTTTCTGAAAAAATTAAAGCGGGTCGTGAGAAACTTTGCAGACTTGCTTGAAGAAGGCAGATATATGATTTTAGTGATGGGCGATGTGTATTCAAAAGGCGAGTGTGTTCCGTTAGGGTTTATGGCTATGGACGAGATTAGAAGCACTGGGAAATTCAGGCTCAAGGCTATTATAATCAAAAACATAACAAACAACAGAGGCAAATTTGGACGAGAGCGTCTGTGGGAATATCGCGCTCTGAAAAACGGTTTTTACATTTTTGAACACGAGTACATTTTTGTTTTTCAAAAGGTTTGACTCAACTGTTTTTTAAGAATAACAGTAGTTTTTGGGTGAAGGCCGTAATAGTAGGTTCCGCCGTTTTCAAGCTTTTTTAGCCAGCCCTTAAGCACCATATCCCTCAAAACCGCTAACTCTTCGGCTGTAAATTCCGCCTCGCTTTTTATATCTTTTTCTAAGCGGAGGATTTTCAGAGCCGTCTCGGGCGGGATAGGGACAAAAACATTTTTTCTAGAGTATAAATCCCAACGGTCCCGCTCTTTGAACAGGATAAGCAGTCCTTTTTTAGCAGCTTTTTCTCGGGCGATTCTGGCATTAACAGCGTGAAAAGGTTGAAACGGTAGGGGTTCCTCACATAATTCCTGCTCATCGATTTCCTTGACATCTTCTTCAACCGCTTTTTCCTCGAAGTCGATTTGCTCGGGAGGAACTATAATAATCTCAAACTTTGGCGGCTGGAGCGTAAATTCAAGCGGGTTTTTCTCTCTTCTTTTAAGGAAAGCCAACAATTTGCCAAACATTTTACAGTCATGGAGGTCCATGCATGGCAAAACTCTTATATAAATATTTCTGCTATTGATATCATTTAGTGGTTTCATTGCGTAGCTACTTGTTAACGCAACGAGAACGAAAAATCCTTAAGATGTATGTAGAAGAAAACGTTAAGCTGGACGGTTTTTCAGTTCTCGCATTAAGACTGAAGAGATGGAAGAGAGAACCGGTATTGAACGATTTAGAGCTAATGGAAAAAGCATTAGAGAAATTCGAGTCAGAGGAAAGAACTTGACTCTTCTCTGACAACCTAAGGCTCCAAGTATGCCTCATGTTGATGTTAAGAGATAAATCTGCAATCTTTGTATGAATTATAGTTTACCCCAACAACAACCAACAACAACAACCCAACGCGGTGATACTGTGCTCTTGAACAATGTAGGTACAAGCCCTCAGACCTACATTGTTTCGGGCTGGTTCTGGCATCATCAAAAGGTAGGGGTAATAGGTGAAATGAATACAGGACATGAAATACCTGTTTCTTTTTGACTAAGATTTAATGCACACACAAATCATAAATTCAGAAGGCATTAAGAGTAGTGTTTGGTAAGTGAGACTACTTGTCAGAAGAAAAGAACAAGAAGAAAGCGACTTTTCGAAAAGTTGAGGAGGGTATGATACTCGAAAGTGAGGACGGAAAGACCTACGCCTTTGGTCTTCCTGAAACAGTTGAAAAAATGACTGGCGCTGAGGGAAGTGGGGGCGTATCAATAATCGGTATCGGAGGAAAAGTCAAGGGGCAGCAATATTCCAAAGTAAAATACAAGTGGCACATAGTTTCAGGAAGTCCATTGCCCGATGAAGAAATGAAAAAAGCGAAAGATAACATCACAGCCACCTCAGGAACTGTTGTAGTTTCCTTGAGCAACGCTTCTCTATTTGATACGATGCCCAAATGTAGAAAATGTGGTACCCCCTTGCTCATAATTGGAGAAGGTTTTAATTGCCAAAAATGCGGTGAATCAACTGTTTGATTTTGGATTGATGCACAACAGTTTGCCGCACAAGTGCTGAAGGTATAACCATGTCGGAAAAAGAAAGGAAAATTGTTGGCTCTCCTCTTAATTTCAGGGGTTTAGTATATGCCCCTATTAACGAACAAGGCGTTGTTTACCTATTTGGGCTTATCGCTAATGACTTAAACATAAGAGTCGAAAGCATCCAGCAAGGCTATCCTGATTGCACTGCGGTTAGATTTGCTGGCAAAGGAAAATGGAAGAGAATAAACATAGAATTTGAGTTTAAGAGCAGTGGCTTTGACCATGACCCTGACAAGTGTGATGTTCTGGTTTGCTGGGAAGACGACTTACCAGAAGGTAAAAGAGAGTCAGTCAAGGGATTACAAATTTACGAATTAAAAACATTGATTAATACACCCGAAGTGCCAAACATTCAACCCAGAAACCCAGAGGAAAGTGGTGAAGAAGTTGAATACGATTTAGATTATCATTTCAAAAGAAAGAATGTTAACAAAGACGTCCAAGACCTTTTCGCAGAACTGGACAAAAAAATAAGAGATATCGACGAATCAATTTGGGTAAAATTTGCACAGACTGCCATTACCTACTATTCTCCAGAAAAAACATTTGTGGCTTTGACGCTTCGGAAGAACTCTTTAGCCCTCGACATATACACTGGACAGAAGAAAATCGAAGGGGTTCAAAACATAAAAAACCATGAAAACTGGGGGACTCTCCACATACACAACAAAAATGAGTTAGCAATTGCCGTGTTAGCAATTGAAAAATCCTTCGGCTACATAAGAGAAGCAATAAAGAACAATGAAAACACTGGATGGTATGCCTTAACTCCCAAAGGCAAATAAATCGCTATTAGTGTTAGACATTAGTGTGTGTGGATAAAACTTTACCCCAACCAAACCAAACCAAAAATATCAACGACGACACACATTCCATCTCAACAATTATATTTGTAATTGAGGACATTGATTCAGTGGTGGATACGATATTGAACAGTTTATATGAGAATTACTTCACTGCAATAAGAGAGAAACATGAGACTGGTCAGACTACCGAGCAAAGTTTCTATAATGTCTTGGAGACGTTTGCAGAACAAATATCTGCCAAATTAGGAACAAATGTCATAATTATTCAAATACCGAAGAAAACTGAAGGAGGGCTACCAGATTTTCTGGTTCTAAGGAAAATCGACAAGAAGATTATCGGTTATATTGAAGCCAAGCCTCTAGGAACAGATTTATCAGTAATATCAAAAACCCCTCAGCTAGAGAGGTATAAAGAATCATTTCAAAATTTGGTTCTAACCAATTACTCTTTCTTTGTATTTTTCAGAAACGGTGAGAGGATAGATGAAGTTAGATTGCATGGTTTAGAAGCTTTCTTGGAAACTGGGCGAATGACACTAGATGATAAGGACATCAAGGCTTTTGAAAACAATATGAATGATTTCCTCTCCTTTACATATCGAAGGCTAACAACACCAAAAGCGTTAGCCGTGATACTAGCAAAAAAGACCCATATCTTGAAAGAGGTCTTCTTGGAAGAGTCAAATGTCGGTGAAGAAACAAAGAAAGAATTCTTGTTGAATCTATTTAGCATGTTTAAAGAGACACTTAACAAAAGTATGACCTTAGAGCAATTCTCCGACTTAATTGCTCAAACAATAACTTATGGTTTGTTCTTTGCAAAAACCGAGTCAAAAGAAGGAGACCTAGAACTGGAAAAAGCATCTTGGTTCATACCTAAGTCAATACCCATACTTCAAAGCCTATTCTATAATCTAACCAGTCCCCAAAACATATCTGAACATCTAAGGCGTATTCTTGAAGACATAATCAACATATTGAATAATACAGATATGGATGCCATTTTCCGAAAATTTCACTCTGAAAAATGGACAGATGACCCTTCTATACATTTTTATGAGACTTTTCTAAAAGAATATGACCCTAAAGTGAGAATTCGAAAGGGAGTTTTCTATACACCCAACCCAGTCGTTTCCTACATAATCAACTCAATCCATTTGATACTTAAAGAGAATTTTGAATCCGCAAATGGTCTAGCTGAAAACAACGTCACTCTTCTTGACCCTGCAGCTGGAACGCTCACTTTTCCGCTCTTGGCAATTAGAAGAATCAAGCAAGAACTTAAAGACCAAAACAAGGAAGGATTGTTTAATAGTATCGTTAAGGAACACATATTGAGAAATTTCTATGCATTTGAATTACTTCTTGCACCTTATACAATAGCTCATTTCAAGGCTAGCTTGACACTTAAAGACCTTGGATACAATATGGAAAATGAGGAGAGATTCAATCTATTTTTGACAAACACATTGGAAAAAGAAGCAATTGCTCAGCGGGACATATACTTTCTACCTTTAATTGCCAAAGAAAGCAGGGAAGCCATGAGAGTAAAAGAGAAGGTTCCAATACTTGTTGTTTGTGCCAATCCACCTTATTCGGTGAGCTCAGAAAACAAATCTGCCTTCATAGAAGAACTAATGAATGATTACAAGGAAGATGTAAGGAAAGAAAAGAATATACAACCCTTAAGTGATGACTACATCAAGTTCATTCGTTTTGCTCACTGGAAGATTGAACAAGCAGGGGAAGGTATCATAGGGTATATTACAAACAATGAATATCTAGGTGGGCTTATCCATAGAGGAATGAGAAAAAAACTATTGGAAACGTTTGACAAGATATACATTCTTAACTTACATGGAGATATAAGAAAGGGGGATACTTCACTAAGAGACACGACCGACGAGAATGTATTTGACATTACTAAAGGTGTCGCCATTGCATTGTTTATCAAGAATTCGAAACTCAAGCAGAAAAAGGTATTCTATTCGGATTTGATTGGCTCACGAGAAGAGAAATACCAATACCTCCTAAACAACAACGTTCTTACAACAAAGTGGGAACTTATAGAACCGAGAGAACCATTCTATTTCCTCCTTCCAAGAAAGACCGAAATACATGCTGAAGAGCAATACAAGAGTTTTTATCCCATAACTGATATTTTTCAAAAGTATGAATGTGGGGTCAAAACTCACAGAGACAAATTCATAGTGGCAGATACTAAAGAAGAATTGAAAGAGAGATTGAATTCTTTCTTGGATAAGGAAGTGACTGATGAAACCTTGAAGAAGAGATTTAACCTCAAAGACACTAGCACTTGGGATTTACAAGAGGCACGAAAGGAATTGAGAGAAATTGGTGTCAAAGAAAATGAATTTAGAGCATATGACTATCGACCTTTTTGTTCTAGATGGACGTATTTATCCAACATTCTAGTAACCAGACCCAGAGGAGAAGAAATCCATGATGTAAATGAGCAAAATCCTGCTTTAGTGACTACTAGACAATTAGCATATTTGCCTTTTCAACATGTTTTTGTCACAAACAAGCTTGCCGATATTTGCCTAATTTCATTGCGGACAAAGGAAAGTTCTTACATTTTTCCACTTTACCTACATAAAGGCAAGAAGCGAACATCTAATGTTAAAGACAATATTCTCCGAAAACTAAAGACATCTGTCGCCAATGATATTGAACCCATAGATATATTCAAGTATATCTACGCTATTCTCCACACTACCAAATATCGAGATAAATATGCTGAATTCCTAAAGATAAGCTATCCCAGAATCCCATTTACATCAAACCATACACTCTTTTTCAGTTTTGTCAGGTTAGGGGAGAAGCTAATAAACATACACTTTTTGAATTTCTGCTCTGAAGAGGAGAGAAATGTTGGATATCCCGTAGATGGCACTAACATTATTGAGGAAAGAAGATATGACACAGACAACAAGAGGATTTACATAAACAAGACGCAATTCTTCGAAAGAATATCTGACGAAGAATGGAATTTCTACATAGGCGGTCATCAGGTTTTAGATAGATGGCTTAGAGAAATGAAGAACAAACGATTATCCTTGCAAGAAATTCGCCACTTCATAAAGATAGTTGCATGTATTAGGGAAACAATTAAACTAATGCAAATGCTGGATGGTCTTTATGACAATTTAGAGAAGAGCATAATATCCACTAAAGCTACAGACAGAAATCTAACTCATTATAGTTGACGCTACATAAATAAATTCAACATGAAATACTTGAAGTTGTTAAGTGTATGCATGAAGAATTAAGAATTGCCAATGGTTTTTCTCAAGACCTTTCTCGCATACCTATCCGCTTCCATTTCTTCTCTTCTTTCACTCATTTCCCATCCGTCAACGTAGGCTAGGTGATGATATAGTTCATGTAAAACGTTGGACTTATTCAATCCTCTCTTAGTGAAGTAAGCTTTATTGTCCTCGTAACAAGCTATATCTCCGTTTCCTACTTTCCTACCATTTAATACAATTCTCATCCTTCTTACTCCGTAATACCTTGTCAGGAAGTCAACCGCTTTTTGACAGCCCTTAAGCTCGTAGATTAAGAGAAATCTCTCACGTATCTTCTTAGAAGGAACTCTTATTCTCATGAGGACACCCTAGGACAAAACGACTATCCTAGGATTCCAAGCCGTTTTTTCATCTCTCAGATACTTGGCGAATAGCAGCGCTTCTTCACCAATCAGGGTTTCAATTTCCTGACTCTCTCCCCTTCTTATTCGAGGAATAGTCACTTTTGTTTCAAAGTGTCACAACTCGTTCTTAACCCCGCATCTCTCCCTAGTCTCCTTCTGGTTTTTTTGGTCCTTTTTTTCTCGGTTAAGTCTGCTTAATTTGACGGTCTTTTTGTTCTTGTTTTTGTTTTGTTTTTTGTGTTTTCTTGTTTTTCTGCGCCTGCCTTCTGCTGGTTTTGTCCTGTTTTTCTGGTTTGTCCCTGTTTTTTCGGCTTTGTCTGTTTCGTTTTCTGCTTTTGTTTTCTCGTTTTTGTCTTGTTGGTCTTGTTTCTGGCTTTTTTCAGCTCGTTTTCAGCTTTTCGTCCAGCTTGTTTTCAGCTCGTTTGGGTCTTGTTTCCTTTTTTCGCCTCCTTTTCTGTCTTCTGCTGCTTGTTTCTGGTTTTTTCGTTCTCTTCTTGTTTCTTGTTGGACTTGCTTCTGGTTTTGTTTTCTTTTCGTTTTTCTGGTTTCTTGTTTTGACTTTTTGCTTGCTTTTTGCTTGCTTTCTCGTTTTGCTCATTCTTGTTTTTTCTGTTTTCTGCTTTTCTTTGTTTTTGTTGCTTTTTGTCTATTTTCTTGTTTTCTCGTTTTTTTCTTTTTGCAATATTTTGTCCTAGTGCGCAAGTCCGCTTTTAGCGATATCTTACCAACCCGTTCTAGTTGTTAATTTCTTACCAACCCCTGTCAGTCGTTAATATCTCGCGCGCGAAATCAGAACAAACAGTCCGCCCTAATCAACATGAGACTGTTGTGCAATGTTTTTGAGGCGACGAAACTGGCAGGGGGTCCGAGAGCGAACGCGAAAGGCCATGGTGAATGCGGTCTCCAGGGTCTTTTTGCAGAATCTAGATGAGACAAAATTTGGGAATGTTAAAAATGTGAAAGTTCAGCTCGCCCGGCCAAGATAGTGCCAAACTTGTTTGCCCTTATGCTTCGTAACATGGTAAGCGTAAGGACCATGCGGACAGAGGCTACAATTGGGTTTGCAGCAGAACACCAGCTTTGTAACGATGCATCCATTCTTCTTTCGCGGTTTTGCTTGGCTTTCTTTGGTTTTTGTCATATTCTACCACGAGGTTGGTAAGGCACTCAACTTCACGTGGTCGCATCTCTTTAAAAAGTTTGTAAATTCGAGTTCGCTTACAAAGAGAAACAAAACAGTCTAAGAAAAACGATGGGCGTTCTATGCTCAAACCTCGCCGTTGGGGCCCTCAACATGATGGAAGAACTGCAAAAGAGGAAAAAAGAAGATGCGGAAGAAAACCCCTCCGACCCTCAAGACTGCAAAAAACTGTAAAACTTTAAAAAGCCACAGAACATTACTTACCGAGCCTTTCACCTCGAACATACATAAATAGGATCCAATGCTGATCCGACGATTCCCATCCGTGGGAAACCGCCACTTTGACCTACAGCACTTGCTGACTCTTCTTGATTTTCTCCATAACCAAAGTTTCCCATAACCATCAAAACCTTTCCCAAAACCACCAAAAACCTGGAAAAAAGACCAAAAATGGGAAATACCTTGGGAAACACGCGAAAAACAAAAACAAACACAGAAAGCTAGACCGAAACCCAAACAATCCCCTTCCAAACTTCTGACGTTAGTGCAAGCTGAAAAATAGCAACGAATTGACCGCAATACATCTCTCCGCCTGAAAGGCTCAAGTTTTCCAAAAAAAAGGAGGTTGAGAAAAAATGTCGTATAGACCGTTATGTTGTCCAAAATGCGGGAACGAACTAATTCCCACAAACCACGTACGCGAGTTGACTCAACAAACCTATAAAACCGATAGCGTAGGCACAGCAGTAGCCTTAATCTCATGTGAAAAATGCAATGAGCTATGGGGCTTTGTAGTTGCATCAGATTCTAAGAGCTGGACTATAATACCTGTCCAACCAGAAGGCTTACCGACGCTACACGAAGCAATCAGAAACCTAATGCGCCTCGGGACTCCAGTGGCAGAAATTACACGACGAATCGAAAAAGAACTCCTTGAAGGAAAGACCCGGGACCCATCAGACACCGCTTTTCACTAGCACTTCTTTTTCGTTGGGAAACAAGCACCTAAAAAGAATTCAGGAGGTAGAAATGAATGTATCAACCACTATCTTGTAAAAAATGCGGCCAAACAATCCTCGACGAGACTGATGTCGCAAGCCTAGTGAGGTCTGCAGCTGCCGGAATAAGCAGAAGCGTGATTGATTGTCCGCACTGTGGCTGTCGATGGGGACTTGTCGTGGTCTCTGATTCCAGCGGTTGGTTGACGTGTCTTATGCCGCCTGAAGCTCTCAACGTTTTCTATCAGTCGTTTCAAGAAGCGCGAAACCTGGGCGTTCAAGTGAATATAATATCGGCGATCCTGGATAAGTTGATGGCTAAACATATGGAGGCTAAATGATGGAAGATATTCAATGCTTAAAGTGTGGAGCTTTGCTTTTCAGTGGCGATTGTATTCAAGAGCTTTGCGAGAAAATAGTAGTCGAGGACGATTTCAGTTTGGCCGAATTTGTCGCCACCTGTACTAACTGCAGCGCTCAATTCGGAATTGTCGTAGCTTCGGACTCTGTTGGACTGATGATTCTGTTTGTCTCGCCATCAAAAACCCATCAATGCTTCAATGAATTGAAACAGATGCTCCAAGGGGGACTATCGATTGCAGCCATTTCTCAAATAATTAACAACGCGCGAAAGCCGGAATACGTCAGTTTCTTGTAAGAGATGCCGGCGGGGTTTTTGGCGGGTCCAGAAGCAAATCAACTGGACTCCCTCTGCCGATGTTTTCCAGGCGCATAGAGTACGCGTCTGAAGAGCCAAAACCAGCCTGAAGATGACCTCTCCTTGGCGCCGGATTTTTGTCTGGTTGGGGAGTGTCGAAACACGGGGTTCGCCCTCGTGTCGCTGGAAATTTATACGACGCCTCTTTAAAAGCGCCGTTAAAATGGAGGTGGGATAGTGTGGAAAAGAAAGAAATCTCAAAGATCACTAGCTCAGTACAGGATGACTTTCCAGGCTGTGTCTGGAGATGTCAAGCCAAAAATAGCTGTGGTATCCAAGTCGGGAGACATCACGGTACGGCTTCTCCCAATAAAGCTTTTTCTCTACTGCTAGGCTACCTGATTTTGCGCCGGCTGCGTTTGTTCCAGCAGCCTGGCCAGCTGGCGGCTCAGCATATTGGCCGTGTCTGAATGGAGGTGATAGTAGTATGTCTTGTCGCCTTCATTCAGTTTTTGCATCCACCCTTTATTTACCAAGTCATTGATGATGATTCTTTCTTGAACCGTGAACTCGCCTGCTTCTCGCAGGTCCTGAAAGCATCTTAACAGTTTTAAAGTGGCTTCTTGACTCAAGCACCAGTAGACCCAGCTTCTCCCGAACATATCATATTTATCGTGTTCACGGAAAAGAATAACGTAACCAAGCTGCTGGGCTAATTGATGGGCGATGTGGTGGTCTCTGGCCTGAAAAAGCTGTAGTGGCCTCGGAGTTTCACATACCTCCTCTGGTGGCATTATTACGACTCGATGTTGCGGCGGTTGCATCTGAATTATTGTCGGCGGCTTCTTTTTCAGTCTGGAGAAAAGCCTTTTGATTCGTTGCAGTCTTTTTGCCTCTAAAATGATCCATGCCGGAACGTCGTTTATAAAGGTTGGTCCCACGGCTAAAAGCAGGCGATTAGCGTGATTTCTCAAGTTTACGTGTAACACCATGTCTCTCCCCTATCTAAAATCAAGTGTGCAAGTGGAAAGCACTTCAAGACGCTTGGATTTTCTCCTGGCAACCCCGTTTTTCGAGCAATCAGTCTAAGGGAGGTTGAAAGATTGGCAAAATTTGAAGCTACAGTTGTGAAAGGAAAAGGACGAGAACTACATTACTACAACAGTCGACTCTTTAAGCTGATAAGAAAAACTGCGAATAAGCTCCAGACGAAATATAAGAATAAATCTCGACGACCTGACTGGTATATTCATTTCGGGTTCTACAAAGTCTTTGGTTTTGAAAACGTCCCAAAAGAGGAATTCTTCAACATCAGGCAAACCTTCAATGAATATATTGACCGCGTGTTGGAAGTAAAGCGACACAAACACCAATATGCTCTCGTCAAAAAGAATAGCACGTGGATTTGGCTGAAATGTGCCGGATGTGATGCAGTAGACCAGATCGTATACAACAACTTTGAAGGGGTCGCAAGGAAAATTATACTCCCTTACCTGCTTAGTCTTGAACGTAATTGCCCCTTGTACCGTAGCGGTTGGGAGCGAAGGAGAATTCAGCAGTTTTTGACTGAATACAAAGAGCGGGCGATTCAAAGCGTCGCAGCAGAGATTGACCAGCAAATCTTGAAGCTACGCAAGAAACTGGAAAAAGCACAATCAGAAAAGAAGAGAATCGCACTACAAGAGCAGATTCAGAGACTACATAAAGAACGTGAAACATACGAGCTGGCTAACCTTGTTCTCTAGTTAGCAAAGCACATACGCGTCAAAAACTCGGACCTTGTTCATTCAAAAGGAGGAAGGATGTCTTGCACTCGCTAGAGCAACTACCTAAAGTAAAAAGGAGTTTGCGGGAGATGTCTTCACCTAAGGTCGGGTTCAAATCCCACTCCCGGCGTTTACGGTGAACCCCATGTAGGCGGGCAGACTTGAACAAGCTTACCAACCTCATAAAAATCTGCGGTTTCTTGATGGAGACGAAAGTCTACCTGTTCTGGAGTCCTGAAAATGGATGCGCACGCTAGAACTTACGTGCTATGAGTTTGGCAAACATGTAGATGATAAAAGTCACAACAATCAAAATAGCGACATTCAGAAGTGGGCCTCCGACATCAGCTCGCCCGGCGAGACTCGTCGTCGTGTACAGAAACATGGCAAAGGCTGCGACGGCAAGTATGCCATACGCCCAAAAACTAAACTTTGTCGTCATCAGTTCTCACCCCCATTAAAGTTCCTATGCCTTGAGTCTACGGTCTATTCTGATCGAATGAAAACGAACTTTTCCTCGGGTGACCTGAGCCAGCACTGGCGTAGCCCCGATAGTTCTTGCTTGGATTTTCAATCTTTTCCGTTCATCTGGAGAAATTCCGGGCATTGTTGCCTTTCGCGACGCTTTTACTTGTATAACCCATTTCTTGGAGCCCTTCTCTGCCTTAACGTCTGATGCCCCTCTACTTGCCTGCGAGACAGAGACCTTGTAGCCTCTTCTCCGAAGCCTTGCCGCAACTTCCTTTTCCTTGTTTATCCCGTACTTGTAATGTGATGTCAAGATTCCGTCCTCGGTTTGATTCGAGTATGACATATCATCATGCTTGATAGCTATGCAGAACCTTCTTATAAGGTTTGTCATGATAGCCCTTCACAAGGACAAAATGCAGATTTCTTTCAAACATACTTATAAGGTACAACAAATAAAATGATTACGAAGGTGAATCAACACGAAGGAGACAACAGAACTCAGAATAAACACAATAATCGTGGGTGGAGATTTTGAGAGCTTCAAAGCAGCTTTGAATCGATCCATTCTTGGAGTAACCTTTAGAAAATTTAAGAGAAAGAAATCTCAATTTTACCAACACCGTGCTCATAATTCAGCAATTACGCAAAAGGTCTGCGACTGGCTCTACGAATATTTGCTAGCCAATAAGGATCTGCGTGTTGGGAAAAATCTTAGAGACTTCAAGGTCAAAACTAGTCTCACAATAAGGTGGAATGAAACAGGCAAGATATTGAATGTCTCAGCTGTTGACGTATCTGTCTACCTAGAAGTTGGAAGGCTAATAGTTGATGAACTAGATAGTTCCGGGAAGTCAGAAAAGGTCAAGATAGATCTGTTCTATTCAGACATAGACCTATCAAGTCAAAACATACGATCCACGCTGCCAAGCATCGTGAATTCTATGGGAGAGAAGAACTTTGAGTATAGCGAACATGATATTCTGGCGGAAGGAAAAGAAATCGCTAAGCTTTGGAATGTGAAACTCGTCCCGACTGTCATTTTAAATGACGAAAAGAAGTTAGAGAATCCTGACGAAAAGACATTGCGTCGTGAAATAGAAGGCATGTTTGCCCCCGAGATCGCGTCAACAAACCCACGTTTCGAATTTGCCAGTGCTGCAAGGGCAAGCGTTGGGTTACTGGCTAGCATTCTGAAACCATAAGCTTGGGCATGATTATAGAGGAGAACCAATTCCTGTTTAAAGGACAGAAAAAGAGGGGTTTTGCGGGAGATTTGAGACGTTAGAAGATCTCTTATCTCTGCTATTGATTTCGCTTTGGGATTGTGCACTCCTTAGGAATAGGTTTACCTGTTGCTTTACGAGTAGCTTATACTCGTCTTGCTGTTGGTTAACACTGCATTGTTGGAAATGGAACGTTAAGCAGAGTATTTGTGGGCTTAAACAGAATGCTTACTCAATCGTCAGAGGATTAAAGAAACTGGTTGAATATGCATAGAAGATTTCTCCATAAAACCTAAATTGTCTGAAGAGTATACTCTATGGTTGTGCAGGAGAAGGGAGAACACTGCTTATGGAGAAGAAGACAGCTTCAGCAATAATGCTCACATTACTGTTAACAAGCATGTTGACGTTGGCGTTTAACGTCCAACCAGTCAAGGCTGAACCAGCCGAGATTATCATCGACACTGAGGTTGGGGAGAGTAGATTTACAACATATCCGCCAAGGCAATCTCCTTATTATTGGGTTCATGTTCAAGATCATGATGCTTTTCTCACTAGGGCTTATGGCGGTAACTTTTGGTATACACTTTGTGGTGCGGAGGGAACTGGTGAACCACTATATTATGGGACGTGGCAAGCATCTTTGCCATACAGTGGGGTGTATGAAGTTTTTGTGTGGATTCCGAACCCTGATCCTTTTGAGTATGGTGGACGTGTATATACGCCGACTCAAAGTGCGATTTATCAAATCTACTATAAGGATGGAATGACCACCAGAACCGTTAACCAAAGATTGAGGACAGGAGGCTGGTATAGTGTAGGAACGTTCACTTTTGCTACGACTGCTTCTGTTATACTTAATGATAGGACAGGTGAACCGTATCTTTCTACGATGATAGCTTTTGACGCAATAAAATTTGTATATATTAATAATCCTCCTGTGCTCTCTAATGGTTACGTTACTCCTTCTTCTGGAGATACCTCAACAGTTTTTGATTATTACGTCACATACGCGGACCCTGATGGGGATTCGCCGACTCTGAAATATGTCTACATTGATGGCTCTCCCTATACGATGGTGAAAATATCTGGGGATTACGTTTCAGGAGCCGCCTTCAAATATTCAACAACCCTTTCAGCGGGAAGCCACAACTACTATTTCTATTTCGATGATGGTCACGGTCATGCTGTGAGGCTTCCCACAACAGGCACATATTCCGGACCAAATGTTTCTCCACCGCCTCCACCATTTGATTTCACCCTTGGAATAAGTCCCTCTTCGGGTTCTGTCCAACAAGGTGGAAGTGTAAGTGCGACGGTTACAGTAACGCTTACAAGTGGCTCAACCCAAACCGTTACCCTTACAACTTCAGGGCTTCCTTCGGAAGCTTATGCCACTTTCAACCCATCTTCTGGGTACCCTACTTTCACAAGTACATTTGCCATTTCAACATCAACAACAACTCCTACTGGAACATTTTATATAACAATAATAGGCTCTGGAGGAGGCTTAACGAGAACAGCCACATATACATTAACTGTGACTCCGCTACTCGTCCCCGACTTTTCAATCACGGCTTTTCCAGCCTTATTAACTATTCAGCAAGGTAGCTTGGGTACTTCGACAATCACGATAACATCGATAAATGGCTTTTATCAACCTGTTCAACTGTCTGTTTCTGGAGCGCCGTCAGGAGTCACAGCAACACTAAGTCCTTCACAAGTTACTCCTCCACCAGACAGCTCAACAATTTCCACCTTAACAGTTTCAGTGGACACAACAGCCACGCCTGGAAGCTACACCTTAACCGTGACCGGAACCAGCGGCGCCTTAGCCCACAGTATATACATATCCTTAGAAATCATAGCTGCGCCTCCACCCCCAAATCAACCACCAAACACACCAACTGCGATTTCTCAGTATAAATCTGATGGAGTAACTATCATTCCAGAAGGAGAAACAACCCTGGAGTCAACAGTTGTCTTCAAAGCAACGGTTAGCGATCCCGACGGCGACTCTGTTAGACTTGAAATTGAGCTTCGCCAGATGGGTGAGGCTTTTACGGGAGAGCCGACTCCAGAAACCATTAGTGATTTTGTGCCCAGCGGAAGTCAAGTAACGATCGCTCGTTACGGGCTTGTTAATGGTGATTATCACTGGCGGTATAGGGCAAAGGATATCCACGGAGATGTAAGCGATTGGACAGAATTCGGGAGCGTAGGAAACATGGATTTTAGGGTCGGACTGGTATTTCGTCCCCCTTACGCAGTGGGCGACAAATACGCAGATAAGTCAGCATATGGTCCGTGGACACGCACGTATTGCTACTCTTCTGTTGATAAAATAACAGGGGTAGGAGCGATCGTGGCTGCCGCGACTGTCGTGTCGTTTACCGGCGTTGCATACTCAGAAGCATCCATTACTTTCATTGATACTTGGAGAAGCACCTTCTCAGGGGAATGTAGGATCGTCGGAACATTCAGCATTAGTGGTGATATTGGTGTATGGATTCTCTACGCCGATGCCGTGAGCTCCATAGCTCTCGACGCGTCGTTGACTGTCTATGATAGCACAGAGGGCAGGGACGTTCTGACCGCGACAAAACCTATCTCCGAATTGATTTTATATAGCATGGACAATATACATAAGAGCTTTCCTGGCTCCACTTTCTTCTTAGAAGGTCTTCTAGATCTAATCGAGGGCCATTCCTATTCATGGATTTTCGAGATAAGGCTCAAAGCGACGGTGGCGACAGTACCATGGGTTGCATCAGGAAACGCTTGGGGAGGTATACGCGAAGCAAAGCTTATTCAGGTATGTTTGCAGCCTCCTGAACCGTGGAGTTCCCCACCAGAGGGGCCTGTATATACAATAGAAAATGCCTTATGGGTGGCGGTAGGTTCACCAGTCGAGGTTTTGGTAGTAGACCCTGATGGCAGACGCGTGGGGTTTGATTTCATTTCAAAACAAGAGGTTAATGAAATACCTGACGCTTGGTATAGCGGTCCAAACGCGGAATTGCAGTTTATATACATACCAAGACCTCTCATTGGCCATTACGAGATCTCATTAGCGGGCACAGACCGAGGAACTTATGCACTAATAGCGACTTCCATTGAGCCAGGAGAAGCCACACCCTTCAGGACTATTGAAATCCCGGTAGCAACCAATGAAATTCATCAATACACTATTGATTGGGATGCTCTTTCCCTTGGTGAAGAAGGCGTCACAGTGCAAGTGGACTCTGATGGCGACCGTGTTTTTGAGCACATTTTCACTTCTGACAGCGAACTTACTCAAAGCGAATTCTTGACTGGAACCGGTCAACGCGCACTCCTCTTTGAAATCATTTGGGGAGAAGAAACTTTCATAGTTTCTGTGGAAAGCAACTCAACAGTGTACAATTTCGCCTTTAGCCAACCAGACAAAGAGATTAGTTTTAACGTCACTGGTGAAGATGGCACCATCGGCTTCTGCAACGTGACAATTCCAAAGGCACTTTTGAAAGGTGAACCTTGGACAGTGTTAATAGACGATGCACCAGTGACTTTTACAATAACAGAAAATGCAACTCATACCTCCCTCTACTTCACATACACTCACAGCACTCACCTAATCCAAATAATAGGCACATGGGTAATCGCACCACCACCGCCGCCAACCTATAGCCTGACAATCACAACAACAGTAGGCGGAACAACAGACCCAGCTCCCGGAACATACAGCTACACAGCCAACTCGTCAGTTGAGGTTACAGCTATCACAAATGCGGATTACGTTTTCGACCATTGGGAGCTTGACACAATCAATGTTGGCTCGGCAAATCCCTACACAGTTCTAATGGATAACAACCACACACTAAAGGCAGTGTTCGCATATTCGCCTCCTCCACCCTCACTCACAGCATCTATAAGTCCGCTTTCAGCCTCAATCCTCGTAGGTCAATCAGTAACTTTCACGTCAACAGTTTCAGGCGGATACACCCCATACACTTATCAATGGTACCTCAACGGCGCCCCAGTTTCAGGAGCAACATCAAGCACATGGACCTTCACACCCACAACAAGCGGAATCTACTACGTATACCTCAAAGTCACAGACGCTAAAGCCAACACTGCACAGTCAGAAACCGCACGCATAACAGCGGGACCAGTCCCAGTTGGAGGCTACTCAATCCCAATACAAGTCCAAACAAAAGCAGAACCAGTCTTACCCTACATCGCTCTAATAGCAATCTTAACAGCGATCTTCACAAAATTGAGACCAAAAACCAAAAGAAAACGCTAAAAACCACGCAATCCCACCTTTCAACACACAAGCAGATGACAAACCATCAGCATTTATAACCCTGTTCAAGCTCATGCAATGCTTGGAGAAAACAGACCTTAAAAGTCCCACAACGGGAGATATCTCCACTGTGTTTGTGTTCGAATAAACCTTATCCTTTAGTGCGTACGCCGCATAAACTCCTAAAAAACCAGCTGCTGCGTATTTTTCGCTAGGCTTTTATACGACAGAACGACATGATCATGTTCAGCATTGCCAGACCCAACCATCGCCTTTCTCGTAATCTCTCTCATCGACGCCGGCCTCTACCTGCTAGCCTACCTGCTCGTCCGATTTTTAAGGAGGGAGAAAAACGAAGAATAGAATTTGCTGTCCACACTGCCACCACTCTTTTGCCCGAGACTATTCGCAGATGATCGAGCAAAGTTGCAGCAAAGCAGTCAGTGTTCAAACGGGCTGTCCGCACTGTCGAAAGCACCTTTTCTTCATCGTCCAGCCAGGCCACGTGCTCTATCT
>Ga0315280_10005121_pt1 | contig 18889 bp, 18 predicted proteins | sample YL17G06_40_MG_FD_203697 | JGI IMG/M metagenome (GOLD analysis project Ga0315280, IMG submission 203697) | Sediment microbial communities from Yellowstone Lake, YNP, Wyoming, USA - YL17G06_40 | ecosystem: Environmental > Aquatic > Freshwater > Lake > Sediment | place: USA: Wyoming | collected... | reverse complement strand
AATTCGAGGTTCTGAGGCTCTCGAGAATACTCGGTGGAGTTACTAGGACCAAGGTCTTGCTTGAAACCATCCGTGAGAAGAACATTGAGATTGAGAACCTCTTGTCCTACCTGAGGAGCGTTGAGAGAATTCCGTCTTCGCTTGAACAGAATATGGCGGATTTGCAAAGAAGAGTGGCTGAATTAGAGAAAAAGGTTGGTGTCCCCAAGAAACTGGATGAGGCAATCTTAGGTAAGCTGAAGAAAATCGAAGTTGAAGAGGTTAGGAAAATCTGCGCTGATGCTATCGAAGAGTTGATAAGTCTTAATGCTGAGGTTAGATCAATAGCTTCTGAATGGATTTCTGTTTGGTATAAGAGAAAAAGGTTCATGTATATAGGTTGTAAGAAGAGATTCTCTGTTTTCCAGGCGCAAATTCCCAATGGAACGTGGACCAAGCGGGTCAGAATTCTAACAAGTGAAGATTGGAGAAAATATATGGATCAAACGATTACTCCTATCTTAAAAAGTTTAGAACACTAAACATTACAGGTTTACTGGGCCTTTATTGGTTGGCAGCTTCGTGCTTGTCCCCTAGAAGTCTTAAGTAATGCAGAGTCTAGAGAGTAGTTTGAAAAGCAAAAACTGCCTTAGCATTTTGAAAGGCTTTGTTATGGTGCTTCCAAATTCTTCAGACTAACTTCCGCTTTATGTAAATTTTGGTACAAATCCAAATATTGGCTATGCAAGCCTTTTTACAAAGTACTCGACTGCCATCTTACTCCCGGGGCTCTGGAAGACCATTAAGCGTTTCCTTAAATGGGTTTAAGCGTTTGCTTAAAGGTTTCAGCTTTTGATTAAGTCTGTGTTGTCGTGATTTCCGTAAGTGGTTAGAAAATAGGTTTGCTTGGAGATGAGTCTGAACATTTCCTCTGTTGCCTCTTCACCGAAATCCCCAGCAGAAAGCACGAGTGCTGTCTTCTCATATTCTACAGCTTTGTAGAGGGCTTGAAAAACTTTAGATTCGTCTCGACCATTAAATGGTCTAGTGCAATAATGAAGATCGCTGACCATTAGTATTTTCAAGTTTAACACTCCAGACCCTATCTAGTCTTAATATATAGTTAACGTTGATACTTTAAAGGGTCTCACTAGTTTCATTCACGAGAACGGTGTTCCCCAGATCTTAAAGAGAGAATCGATCAAATACTGCCATGTCAGCATAGAAAGGGTGATTGGATCTCTTTGTTGAAGGAAATAGTTGACAGTTATATGCAGAGGGTTTCTGGGTTAGAAGCGCATTGTGATAGATGCCTCAGAACAGAGCGGTGGGGAGGAAGCGTAGTTCTAATGGTTGTGGATGCAGCCTTCACATCAATCGGCTTAAACTATTTCACAGCAGTTGTTCCAAAGGTCGAGGAATTCGATAAGAAATTTGTTGAAAAAGGAGGAACAAAAAATCTCAAAGACCTTACGAAAGCGAATATAGATGAGTTAAGAAAAGTATGGAGAAACAAAAGATCATGGACGATTGCAAAAGAAATAGCCTCTTATTTATCAGCAATAAGCGATAATGATAAATCATCTCTAAGAACCTGGGCGAAGAATGCTAGCCTTGAGAAATGGAGAGAAGACCCGATTGGAAGGATTAAAGGTGTTGGCCTAATCACCTTTCAATATTTGAGGACGATGGGAGGCGTTGATACCGCTGTGCCTGATAAAATTGTCAAAAGAGTGATAAACGAGATTTTGGAGAAAGCTGGTTTAGAGCCTATCAACAACGATGTAGAATTTGTGAAGAAAGCCGAAGAGATTGCCTTAGCCTGCGGATATAGGCCCATAGAGCTTTGCTGGATGACATGGCTTATACAGCCTGAGGGAAAAATGATGAGGATGGTAAAATATTCCAATATTCTTTCAAAGATATAACACATTGCTTAAGGGAATAACGGCAATTTATCTTTCAATAAACTCATTCTTATCAGAAACATCCTTTCGTCATGGCTTATGAAGTCATAAGTAATCGGACTTGCCGGATATTGTCCCTTTAGATAGGTCTATGGTCAGTGTGGTCATCGATATTTCATAACATAACCCTTTTCCGCGCGCGTATCAGAGCGATCTTCGCGGTCTTCACCTTCAAACGTCCCACACGTTCAGCCCTTTCAGCTCCCGAACACCCTGAGCCTTCTCCCTCCGGATGTGCCTGTACCTCGCCTTCAGAGCCTCCACCATCTGCTCCTAGTCGAGGGGGTGGCGCGCGCTCAATTTTTTATCTGCGTCAGGACGACGGAATGAGATCTGCCAGCGCAAAGAAGGACATGAAGTATATTCCCATGAGCATACATGTGATTCCTAGAACCACGACGAATAACCCACGATTTGAGTTGCCAAGCTCCCTTTTCCATGCGTAGGCTCCAAGAATTATCGCCGCTGAACCAAATATCTCAGGCACAACAAGCAAGCTAAGAATAGCACTGATTAATCCAAAATTGGCATACCTTCTCGTCATATCTCTCGGCGAGGGATACGATGGAGCTGATGAAGGTGACGTAGATTGAGGCAATGGACAGCCACAATTGCTACAGAAAGTTGCGCCCTCAGGAACTAGTGCGCCGCATTTTGGACAATAAGGCACATTTTCACCTATCTCTTACTAATGCTTGCTTACTCTTTTACTTTCTCGTTGAAACTTTCATTCTTGAGAACTCAATAAGGAAGGAGTCTTCTGACAACAGGCGAGAGGCTTGGGCAGGGATAAGGTTCATGCCATAATCGAGAACGTTGAAAAGAACCCCCTCTATCTACCGACGATGGGCCCCGCAAAGAAGACCGCTAAGCTAAAGCAGTTAAGAGAGGCACTATGAAGTAATTGATTGGTAAAGTCAAGGAAGATCCCCCTGCTAAGGGGGGGGAGCAATCGACCTGAGGTGCCTTGAGTAACCAAGACGAGCTACTCAAGAGTGACCCCAATAAGCCATCAATGTTACCTTCTCTTCCATAAAAAGATCATATATGGCGACCGATAGAAGTGACCCAGGGGTGATTGTGACGCTCACCTGTGCGAAGTGTGGGAAAGAGATTCCTGCAGGGCAGGAGGTAAAGAAAGGCTTCCTAATGAAGAAGAGTTACCACAACGAATGCGCGCCCAAGTAGAAACATCCCTTCTAGCCTCTGCTCAGACGGGGATCGGAATCATCGCAGGCTTGGCGCGTCCGGTTATCCTCACGCGCGCGCAACTGTGGTTGTAGGGGAGTTATCGGTGTTACCCTACCCGTGTTTCCCCGACATGTTTTATGCGCTATTTCACAGCCTTTACAGGCTCAGGGTAACCGTAAAGGGTTAGGGCGGGGTTTGAGCAGTGGATTAGGTTTCTTACTGATTTGTTCTCTAGGTCTTTTCTGCCTCCGATGTATAACCAGATCAAGCCTGTCTCAGCGTTAAGCGAGTTTGGCACGGATACGACCCTCATCGAATCGACTGACAATATGAAGTGCGCTCTGTCAAAGATGCGCGCGCATTTAGCTCCAGTGCAGACCATACGTCCAGTTCTGAAGATGAGGGTAGCAGTTTTCGGCTTCTTTAGTCTGAAAACAAGCCCTGGAAAAAGCCCTGGTCTGTATTCTATTTGAGGAAAGACTCTAACTATGGATGGCAGATCAATGGCATGATTCAAGGAGCTAAAGCAACAATATTCTCAATGCGAGTAAGAGCTTCACTTCTTCTCAAGTAACTCCATCTCTTACTAACATGAACATGCAGTTACATGCAACTCTCAAACGATAACTCTTTTGATACCCATGTTGAATATTCGAGGGACTTCGGGTATTGCTAGTGCAACTTCGCTAGCACGCGCTCTGCCGTTTCTATCATGTGAATTGAAAAAGAAAAATTGGGAAGGTTGAAGACAGCAGAACCGTGTTCTAGGGTCAGCAACTACGCGGTTTATGGCAAAGAGACAAGGTGAGCTCAATTGAAAATCTTGCGCGTGCTCGAGAAAACGCCAACGGGTGTCGTCAGAGCAGCCTATTTTTCACTTTTTCTCTTCGGGTTTTTTCTCTTGGGGTTGAGGCTTCTTCTTTCTTGCTGGCAATTACCTTCCCTCCTGCAGCTCTCGCAGTAAACAACTAAACCAGCGAAAATCTCCTGTGATTCAAGAAAGATATACGCGTTTCTATCTAACGAAAAGCCTCCGTAGTGTTGCAGGAAGTCTTTTGGCTGACTTGTTCTTCCCAGAGGTAGAGGGCATCTTTAGTGCGGATGCCCTTTTCCATCCAGTGAAGCCCATGATGAGCAAGGATGCAAGAACAACCGCGAGGACGATGTTAAATATCTGTGGCTTCAGCTATTCCTAGCAATTAGAAAGAGCCTCTCCTTCATGGTTAATTTCTCTTCTGCGTTATTTTTGCGAATCAACCGCATAACCTTCCACACTCTACGCCATTGGGGAGCCACCATGGAGTACCATCGAACCAAGGACATCCTACACGTCCAGGAGAGGCTTGACCACAGAAGCTTAACCAGCACGCTGATCTACACGCCCCGGTCAACTTTGAAGGCAATGAATATCACGCCGCAACATCAAAAAGCCTAGAAGAGGATGAAGAACTCATCAAGGCTGGGTTTGAGTATGTCACAGAGCGAGACGGAGTCAAAATCTATCGCAAGCGAAAGTGAGCTTGAAGTAGTAGGACGAGAAGGCGAAGAGCTCATCGTAAGGCATCGCCAGACGGGAAACGTTTCGCGTGTAGTGGATACATTCGCCGAGATGTTCCCGATGTGGGTTGGCAGGGTGCTCATAACCGCTGCGACCGAGGAGTGGGCGTTAACCTCAGCCCGAGCGGCCACGGGCTTCGCCGTCTCGATAATCATGTCTCCGGCGGAGGCCGGAATCGAGAAAACCCTGCCCCCAGAGAAGACGCCAGATGGTAGACCCGGCGCCGTCATTCAGGTCTACCACACGTTCGGGTACGGTGTTAAGGACCAGCTGATCAGGAGGGTCGGTCAGTGCATCCTAACCTGCCCCACAACCGCTGCCTTCAACGCCATGGAAGGGGCGAAGAAGAGGCTGAAGATCGGGGCGAGCCTGAGGTTCTTCGGGGACGGTTTTGAGAAGAAGGACAAGATCGGGAACCGAACCGTCTGGCGAATACCCGTCATGGAGGGCGAGTTCCTAATAGAGGATAGATTCGGAGTCAAGAGAGGGGTGGCTGGAGGAAACTTCCTGATCCTTGCCAAAGACCAAAAGGCGGGTCTGGAGTCGGCTGTTCGAGCGGCGGAAGCGATCCGCCGGGTTGAGGGGGCGGTGCTAACCTTTCCGGGAGGCGTCTGCCGGTCAGGCTCCAAGGTCGGCTCGATGAAGTACAAGCTTCCAGCGTCTACAAACAACCCGTTTTGCCCAACCCTAAAGAGCGTAGCCGGCAGTCAGCTCCCCGCAGAAGTAAACAGCGTCTACGAGCTCGTCATCAACGGTCTGGACCTCCAAGCGGTGAAGCAGGCGATGACTGAGGGGGTAAAGGCGGCTCTTAGAGTGCCGGGCGTGGTCAAGATCACGGCTGCCAACTACGGAGGGAAGCTGGGCCCATACAGAGCCTACCTCAAGGAGGCCCTTGAGCTCTCCTAGTCCCTACCGCCTAGAAGGCTCCTCGGCAGGATGTAGTCTCTCCCCCCGGCTTCGGGGGAGCCGACCAGAATCCTGTGGTATTCTCCGCCGCCCCGCCTGTCCACGACACGCTCAAGTTTCCCTGACGCTCTGATCGCTTCGCCGGTAGAGAGGAAGCCCCCGTAGAAACCCTCGTACGAGGTCAGCTCCTTGGGTTCGGCGATAGCCTTCCCTTCGATCACTCGGCTGTTCTCGAGTTGGTATGTGCAGGGAAGGAAGAGGGATTCGGGAGTCTCGACTACCGTCGCTTCGACGGTGACCATCCCATCTGAGAGGAACCGCCTGTCCCCGTACTCCTCGCCCACCTCGCTCTCAACCCTAACAGGGTGGACGGAGAAGATCCTATCCCTAAACATGCCGTAGTTCCACTTCCGATTGTAGAGGCTCCTCGCCGCCTGCAGCGAAATCGGGTAGTCTCTAGACTTCTCCTCAGCCCACTCCTCCATCTTCTGAGCCGGAAGCCTAGCGATCGACGCCCCATCCGCGGAAAAAGCCGAGACGAGGCTTTCCTTCACCTTTAGGCTCTGGCTGTAGCCGTAGACAGTCAGGTCCACGTCGGAGAACTCCTCCCTGTGGATGCCGAGAAGGATAGATCCGGTCACACCGAAGAAGTCAGGAGGCACATCGCTCAGCTCGGAGAGGAGCAGCACCAGCTCGACCGCACTCCACTGAAGGGAATCCGGATGCTCAGCTCTCAGAAGCTCTTGAAGCTTCTCCTCAGGTCGGAAATGGACCGCGACATTCACTTTGGGAACGGCGGACATCTTGACTCCGAACACGTCGGAGTGGAACACGTAGGCAGGATACTCCCTCTCTAGGTTGTCGATGTTCCGGAGGAGCATGGGCATGGTGTACGCTGTCATCGAGCGGTCATACCTCTCCTTCCTTCCCCATCTCCCCGCGGGGCTCGGGACGTACTTGAGATAGGAGATCACCCGCTCCTTCGGATGTACGTTCCCAACAACGCAGAACAAGAGACCCTCGGGGGTTGCGACGAAGTCCCGGTCTCTGAAGCCTCTCATCAAACGCCCACCGACGATTATGCTCCTCTCCATATTTCAAGACTCCTCAAAGCGGAAGATGTCAGGAGAGAGGCGCGCGACAAGCGGAGCTAGGAATCGACAACCGACATGAAGTCTTCTCTTGCATTTCCGAGTAGGAGTCGATTCGCAGCACCGCCATCGATGAACTCAACCCTCTCCAATGTGCCGGACGCCGCTACCCTCTCGCCCGAGTGTGCCTGCTCACAGAACCTCCCCCGAAAGGACACGATCTCGGCGATCGACACCCCCTCAGGCCCCTCAACAACCCTCACGTGAGAGACCTTGTAGGAGCAAGGTGTGAAGATAGAGTCGGAGTCGTCTGTGATCGTTGCTTCTACCGCGAGGCGACCGAGAGGTCGGTAGGTTCTGTCACCGTAGACCTCCCCCACCTCATCAGGAGCCTTCACGTGTCGAATGAAGAAGTCCCTTCTCCTGAACGTGCCCTCGATCGTCTTACGCCGCTCGAGCCGAGCGAAGTCGTGAAAAGACATGGCTGTGTCCTGGGAACGGAACTCGAACAGCCTGCGCAGCCCCTCTTCCGAGTATCGCTCGACCTCGCGACCCTCGTCCAGAAGCTCCTCAACCCTCCGGCGGGCGAGCAGGCAATTCCTCGCCCCATACACCAAGATGTCAACGTCGGACTGGGGAGTGTGAAGCCCCACCAGTACCGAACCGGAGATCCCGATGGCATCCAAGCCGAGACCAGGCGAAGTGCTGAGTAGAAGAGCGAAGTCGAGAGCGTCTCGCTCGGCAGAGTCAAGATGCCCGCGTTTTGCGAGCTCCGGCACTTTTTCGATTGGCCGGTTGATCCTGGATATGGCTTCGTGAGGGATTTCGCTCATGTACCTCCCAAAGACACGGTCAAAACGGTAGTACTCGGGGTACCGATCCCTCAACAGCGCGAAACGGTCAGCCAGAGGGTAGACCTTCCTGAAGCAGAGACCGTTCCGCACCCTCTCTCCGTTGGGGTCGGGCACAAACCTCGGAAAAGCGACCACTCGGTCCCCAGGATGGACCAAGCCCTTTACGTCGCAGATCAGACCATCGAAGGTTTCGATGTAGTCGCCTTCCCTAGCCTCAAGGGCTTCCATGAGGTTCTACAGCTCCGCCAATCTTGCTCTAGGGTCCGAGCCCTTTAAAGCACGTTCTCGGAACCGATAGCCAGACAAGGACGCGCCATGGCCAAGCGAGTTCTGCATGCATATTTTGAAAAAGCCTCGGAGGTCTTAGCCTCCGGCGCTCATGGCAAAGAGAGGACAATCTTGAACATAGCTCTTATCAAGCCTCAGCGCAACTTCAGCCTTCTGGAGCTCTCTTCCTATGTACGCGGCGTGGTCGAGCCTTGAGACCAGCCCTCTTGCGACTATGGTTTGGGAGATGCTCTCAGAGTCCTCTCCCTTGAGGATGACATCGGGCTTGGCATCACCCAGACGAAAGTGGAGAGCTGCGATTCTCGCGTTGGCTCGGTCAATCAAGACCTTGAAGTATCCCGCGGGGTCTTGAGGGAATGCATCGGAGGGGGGCGCTTCGAGGACCTGGGCTCCTTCCTCCACCGACAGATCATAGGGCTCTTCCGTCAGCCTCTTCTCCTTCAGAACGAGAAGGTCTAAGCCCAGGTCCTTAGGAGGTGATCTTCGGCGCCTGGCAAGGAACATCATCTTGACAGCCTTTGAGAGCTCGGATACAGATCGCCTGGTTTTCCGGCTACCCTCCGTCGTGAGGATCAGGCTTGCGCTCACCTCTGAACCCACTGCCGCGAGAAGCGCGTTCACTCCAGGACTGTCGGCGTCCATGAGCTCGGTGACGTTTCCCACACCTAAGAGCAGAGGAGTATGGGGGTCTTTTTTCCTGAAGAGGCGGTATGCCACCAGGGCTTCAAGCACTCCCGGGGCACCCACAGGGTCGAGGACCAGGTCACCTATGATCTTCCTCACCCCACGCCTTCTAGCCATCTCAATGTTCTCCCGAAGCCTCTCCACCCGTTCCTCCGCTTCGAGGGGATAAGCGCCCTCTTCTCTGTCGGTTGGGATCACAACGAACCCCACATCGGGATTCGGATGGGCTAGAGAGTCGATGTTGCTTCCGTCGAGGCTGAGAACAAGGTCCGCTCCCGCCGAGATGGCGGCTTCGATCTCGTCCAGGTTGAAACTGTCGATGCTCACGGGAAGCCGAACGGTCTCCTTGACTATCCTCACAGCTCTCTCGGCGTCGGTAGCGCGCGCCTCCCCAGCGATCATGCCCACATCAATAATGTCAGCCCCCTGGTCGGCGTAGTAAAGAGCTTGACAGCGAAGCTCCCTATCCGACAGGAGAGGGGCGTCTAGGATCTCAGCGATCACCCTCGTCGGAAAGTCCGGTCCTATCGAGATGCTCGAGACACCACGCCCTAGGAGGAGATTCCAAGGCTTCTCAAGGAGCTCTTGTCTTCGACTCTCCGTGTCCTCGATCTCTTTGAAGGCGCTTTGCCGCAGTTGCGCCTGAAGCACGTCACAAGCCGGGGTTGTCTTCGAGAGCTTCGCCTGTGGAATCATCCTCAGGACGAAGGGCAGGTCGGCGGCGTGGCGTGGCCCCTTAAAGGTCGGAATACCCAAGGCGTCTTCAACGACCGAAAGGTCGCCTCGGACGAGGCCTGGTGTCAAAACGAGGTCAAAGTCTGCGAGGTCTTCTCCCCGTAGGTGGCTGGCTATGAGTCTCGGCGTAAGGAGAGCCGCTACAGCCACGGGAAGTGCCTTGACTTCGAACTCGACCTGGCTCTCCCTAGCGTACCCTTCTACATCCCGCTTGGCTAGCTGTCCGGTTACAAGAAGGACCCGCACTGTTCACACCCCCGTGGCTGATGTCTTGAGGTAAGGTGACAGGGCGTCCTTGATTCTCCCGGGATTCTCAAGCACCTTCACCCCTCTCATCCTCCGTAGCTTCTCGACATTCTCAAGGTCAATGCCCCGAGCTCTCACTCTCAGCTTCACGCCCCTTTTCACGGCTTCAAAAGGACAAGCCTTCACGCAGAGGAGACACCCCGCGCACTTAAGAAGGTCTATCCTGCCCCGTCCTTCAACTATCAGAAAGGCCGAGTTGGGGCAAGCCTCTCGGGCTACACAGGGCTCACAGGCGCGGCACAGACCTCTCTCGACCCTGACGGGGATGAACGTTTCGACCTCCTGCTTCTGGTCCGTGGGGAGAATCAGAATTGGAACCCCTCCCTTCTGGGCGTGGGCTACGGCGTTCGTCACAAGGTTGTCGGCTATTCCGTGGACGATCTTGGCAACAGTGTTGGCCGTAGCCGGCGCAACAACAAGCACTTTGTACGCGCCTCTCGCAAGCCTTGCAGCCGTAGGCTTCGAAGCCCCCTCACCTTCGTCTGTCAGCACCTCCTCATAGTAGGCTCCCGAGGCTACCTCGCGGAGAACAGCCTCAAGACCATACATCCTAACAACCTCCTTAGCGGCCGCCGAGAGGAAGACCGTAATCCCAACACCGGAGGCTTTGAGGTCCCGCATCACCTGGAAGATCTCAGAGAGCCGATGACCCGCGCCAGTGATAGCCCAGGCTATATAGCTCGCCAAGCCACCCATCCAACCGCGCCTATACTCAACTAGATCTCTTCAACCTTCTCTATGTACATCAGGGTATATCGAAGCTCGGGAACATGTCTCATCCTCAAGATCGCTCTGGTCCGGCCGTATCTTGTCTGGACCTTCGCATCGACCATGGAGCCTCTGAGGGTTTCGTAGTCGTAGGGATGCCTCTTTGACCGTCCTATGACTTGGGCATCTATCTTCACCTCAACCTTTTCTCTGTAGGGTTGAAGGGCCATGCTCCGCTCCATGGCGTCCTCCAAAGCCTGTATGACTCTGGGGTCTCTGCTCACGGGAGTGCCTGTGAACTGGTGATACAGAGCCCCCAGGGTAATGGCACCCTCAAAGATCGCCCTCTCCCTATCTGTGACCGACTTGTCGAAGTACTTCTTCGCTATCTCCTCCACATCTCTCATACGGTTCGCCCCTACGCCTCAGTCATATCTTACAGTTCTTCGATGGTCGAGTTTCTTATTCCCTTAATTCCTTTGCCCCGGCCCGTCACGTTGACGAGGTCGGCCCTCGCCCAGGTGGCAACCCATTCGAGGAGCCCCCTCGCCACCTCCAGTTTGAGCCTCTTAGTGCGGTTGGCTCGCGCCGCCCTTCTCAGGCGGGGCTTAGAGTACCTACCGATGTAGACGCCCAGGTCCATCCCCGCTAGCACCACTCTGGAGGCGGAGAAAGCCTCGGCGAGGAACACGCACCTGTCACCATCCGTGAAACCTCCAAAGTTGTAAACCCTCGGCCTGGGCTCCGCCTGGGTGGTTCCGACAACTCTGGCATCGAATCTCGGCACGCAAGCCTTCAGGGAGGGAACGTTGTCGCCGTGAGCGTGAACAACCACCACGGCGCCGGCTTGGCTGGCGGAAAGGATATCTTCGAACCTTCCGTCGAGGTCTGTAACCACGATGTCCGGCGCCCTTCTCAGGAGCTTCAAAACCGCCGTTGTCGCCCCATCCGCCGCCATCAATCGGTACCCCAAGTCAGACCCTCTTTTGGCTAGGGATCTGAGATTTCGCTCCAAGGACGGACCCGCCCCAAGGACGATTATGCGCTGACCCTCGACAAGGCGCCTCAGCTCCCGCAGCTGAAGGGACCTTCCCACGAGGAGGTCGCTGAGGAGGTCTGTGGCCCGCTGATCCGCCGCCCTGTCGAAGCCGAAGGTTTGCAGTATCTTCTCGTACCAAGGCCACCATTTCTCAAGCCTCATCCAACCACCTCAAGGCGCCGCCGAAAAGACGGCGTGAGCACACGGCCTAAGGGGCATAAGCCTTACCGGAGACTTCCCTCCGCAGTTGGGTGAGGGTTGCGGTCCGTCTCGCAACAAAGTCGTGCTTGTGGACGCTCTCCTCGCTCCTCTGGAAGAAAGTCACACGGATGTGGTCGGGGAGCGTGGGAAAGTCCCTGAGAAAGCCCTTAACCATGAACCTGATGCAGTCCTCAGCGAAGCGAGGTTTGCGGAAGGCGGTTCTGACAACCTCTGCCTCGTCAGCCCTCTTGAGAAGCTCGAAGCTCGACGCACTCATAGAGTTTTCTATGATCCTTGTCAGGTGTATGGCGTCGATCGAGAATCCGTCTGGAACATCCAGAGTGATCGACCCGAAGCTCCGCTGCATGTGGGATGCTATGGGAGTCCCCCGCAGCAGGCGCTTGACCAAGCCTTCTTCGACCCCTAGGTCTCTGACCAGCTCGCGTTGTGAGAGGTCTCTCAGGATCTCCTGGGCACAGGGGCATACAGTGATGCCTTTTATCCCAACGCCGATCATCCTTCCGACCTTTATCGAGCCGTCAGACATTCTGCGAGCAACAGCCCGGCCTGCGAGCTTGAAGGAGTCGTACGTGAGGTTTCGAGTAACCGGCGTTTCTTTGGAGAAGATGACCTCTCCGTTGGCTTTCACAAGAGCCCTCGACGCATACTCGTGCCTCTCAAGCAGCTGCCTCGCGATGTCAGCACAGAGGTCCTCCAGCTTGTATGCCTTGCCCGCAAACTCGTTGAAGACCTCCGCGACAACCTCGTAGCTCCGAGAGGCATGAATCCCCTTCCTGTGCGGCGGCAGGTCAATCAGGGCTTCGAAGACGGGCACGACAACAACCTGCTTGTCCTCGAAGAGGTTGAAGACTATGGGCATCTTGAGGTTGGTCACCCCAACCTCCGTCAACGAAACGGCGATCTCAGGCTTTTTCATGTGAACGTCCGGCAAAACCACGCGTCGACGCCTCCAGAAGCGGTGCTGGTCGGGTTACCTCCCCGTAGAATCCCCCTCAAACCTATATATACCCTTGCGGAGCTCCACGATTACCAGGACATCTCCTTGGGTTTCCTTGAGAAGCTAGGCTTTCTTCGAGGGTGCATCGTGGAGACCATCGTTACAACCCTCGACAGAACCGGAAAGCCGAACGCCGCACCTATGGGCGCATTCACGGAGGACATGGAAAACCTGATCCTCAGGCCCTACACTGATACCCTAACCTACAGGAACCTGGATGCCAGCAGATCGGCTGTGGTGAACCTGACTCTAAACCCCGAAGTCTTCTACAGAACCGCCTTCAAAGACGCAAACTCCAGGCTCCCATCCTCATGGTTTGAAGACGCGGAGACCGTGAATGCCCCGAGGCTTAAAGGCGCCTACGCCTTCATCGAGGTCTCTGTTCTGGAGATATCCCATGGCGGGGGAGAAAGGGCCGAGGCGAAGTGCGCTCCTCGCCTCGTAAGGAGTGTAGGACAGCCGTCTCCAGCGTACTGCCGTGCCATCTTCGCCACCCTAGAAAGCATCATACACGCAACGCGCGTGAGAACCTTCCTCTCAGAGGGTAGACGGGAGGAGGCCGCGGAACTCATGAAGCTAGTAGAACACTACAGGAGCCTCGTTCAGAGGGTGGCGCCCAATTCCCCCTACGAGCGAACAATGGAGTCGCTCGCAAGAAAGATAGAGTCGTGGAGGAGATCGATCAATGAAAGTAAGGGCTAGAACCCCTTCCCGACTGCACTTGGGCATAATAGACCTGAACGGCGACCTAGGACGCCTCTTCGGCGGTTTGGGCGTCGCCCTAAGACACCCCAGTATTCTGCTAGAGGTAAAGCCCTCAGAAAACCTAGAGGTTATCGGACCGAGATCAAGGGAAGTGAGGCTCCAAGCTGAAAGGTTCTTCAGACATTTCGGCCTCCCGGGTAAAGCCCAGATCATACTAGAAGAGGACATTCCCAGGCACGTAGGCCTCGGGTCCGGAACACAGCTATCTCTGGCTGTGGCTGTCTCCTTGGCGAAGCTCTCGGGACTCAAGGCGGACGTTCTCAAGCTAGCCAAGATCATGGGGAGGGGCTCCTTCTCAGGCGTTGGGACAGGCGTCTTCAAACACGGCGGATTCGTCTTGGAGGGGGGGCAAAGCGCAAGCCGGCGAGGGGAAGGCGTAGACCATCGCACGTCTATGCCTCCCATAATCCTCCACCACCCCTTCCCTGCAAGATGGAGGTTCGTCGTAGCCACTCCAAATGTCCGGAGGGGCTTCACCGACGAGGAGGAGAAGGAAGCCTTCAGAAGCCTCGAACCGGCGCCCCCTGAGAGAGTGGGGAGGATATGCCGCCTCCTAGTCATGGCCATGCTTCCCTCCCTCGTGGAGAGGGACATCCGCGGTTTCGGGACAGCTCTAACAGAAATCCAAGAAATCGTGGGGGACTGCTTCGCCGGCGTCCAGGGCGGGAGGTTCCGTACGCCGGTTGTCGGAGAGTGCATAAGCCACATGCTCAGCAACGGTGCCTACGGGGCAGGTCAAAGCTCGTGGGGACCCACGGTGTATGGTCTGGTCAACGGCGACGGGGAGGCGGAAGACCTCAGAAGAAAGGTTGAGGCTTTCTTGGATCGAAGGGGCGGAGGCAAGGTCTTCTTTACAGGCGCCGATAACAGCGGTGCGCGGGTGGAGATCTCTCAATGACTGTGGAGGCTTCCCCTAGGATGAGCCAGGTCTGAAGGGCACGAGGCCCTCCCTGACCCGGGCAACCTTAGGGTGGTACAAGTGGTCCATGGCGGTACCCCTTGCCCCCCGGACCTTCACCCAGTCTATCAGTTCTCTGAACTTGCCTCCGGCCAATCCATCTCCGACCAGGGCGTAGCCCTGAGCCGTCTCCTTTACGTCCTTTACCCCCCTCAAGCCCGAGACCTTTCTCACAGGGGCTATGGACCCAAGCTTTTCCTTGAGGACCTTCTCTACCCTTGGAATCCTCACAATCCTCCCCGAGATGAGTATCTCCTTGGGCTTTGGCACGGAAGCACCCATGGAAAGGACGCCCTTGTGCACGCCTTCAAGCATGGCTTCCCAGGCGAGGGCGCATTTTGGGTCGGCTTCCAAGTTCTTTAGCATAGACTCAGGGTCCAAGACGCCCGAGATAGTCGCAGAGCCACCCGCAAAGACATCGGCTTTGTCCCAGGTGCCGCCAAGGGGGGCGAGCTCGGCATCCATACTCCCCAGGGTCAGGAAGCCCGGTCCTGGCATGGTCGTTCCCCCGATTCCGTCAACGATTCCACCTCCCTGGACCCCAAGGACGGCGTTGTAGCCGAACCCCATCTCCACCTGGACAAAGGAGACCTCCGAATAGGGAATGGAGAGCCTTTCAGCCTGGTCTCGGATGCCGAGGATGGCGACGCACATCTTGTCCACGGTACCCATGTCAACCTTGTTGACCTTCCGGTGCTCCGGCACGGTGGGAAGATGCACCACTCCCGGGACGTAAACGACCGGCCAAGCCCTTCTCTTCATCTCCACCGCGGACTCCGCCATGGCATAGTAGATCAAGGCTCCGAAAACCTTCCTTCGAAGGGCTTCCTCGATGCTTTCCCGCCTTGTTAGAAGAATGTACTGGTAGTACCAGTCCCTTAGCAAGGTCAGGGGTATATCCTTGAGATATGTCAGCTCCACACCATACCCCGAAGGACCGACAACCAAGTCCGCGGGCATGGCCTCCGAGACAGCCTCAACCAAGAGTCCTGGCTCTGCCGCCACCCTAGCGGTATCAACGACCCTTTCAAAGTATGGCTTCCCATCCTTGAGCGCGCAGACGTCCATACTTCTAGTGCCGGGGTCTATGCCGACAACTCTCACCATGCAGCATCCCACAAGAGGAAAAGGAGACAAGGATTTTAAAACAGTTGCCGCGGATTGACCGAGAGGAACCATTGCCGGGAAGCCTCGTGAAGGGGTTTGCAGTTACTTTGAATTCGATGAAGATTCCAGATGCTCCTGCCTGCGACCTCATGCTCCCTTCCTTGGGTTCAGATTCTTTGTCCTCACTGATCCCTCCTGAGACGGAACAGAACCAGGGGAAAGTGGTCGACTGACTCGAGCATTCGCCACGTGACCTCGGATGGCTCCACTCCAAACATTGTAGCAGCGTCCCAGATGGTTCTGCCCGCGCCAGATCCCCTAGCGTGATGGGCGAGCTCAGACAGGTTGAGAACATCCTCCGTGCTGAGCCGAGACCCTGAGACGGCGAGTGGCGTAGCTCTCTCCCTCAACCGGAGAGACTTGCCCACAACGTACGTGACAAAACCGCCGAAGGACTTGATACTCGAGATCGGGTAAGGACGAGACGTGAAATGAAACGATCTTATGGAGAACGTCGAGTCCGTGTCGGCGATCATAACTGTCACTCTCCTTCCAAGCTTATCTCCGATGGAACTTCGGATTCGATCCGCCTCTCGGCTGGGCTCGTGCAGGGGAAGGCACGCGTAGCGGAGAGGGAGGTTGCTCACGTCGATGCCTCCTTCCGAGCCGTACTTAAGCGCTGAGAGGAGCCCAGCGATTCGCAAGACAACCTGTTTGTGCTGAGCCCCCTCCAAGAGAGGGTATCGGCGAAGGTGCTCGATCGTCCTCACCTTCAGGTGACAGAGAGGACCCAGAAAGTACCCCCAGACACGACGCATCCAGAACCCCGCAATGAAACTGGCAGCCCCACCCGGAGCGACCTTGCTCTCGTCGACCAAGTTGCCTCTTGCGGTGGATATCGCCTTTTCCGAGACGACGATCACATCGCCATCCTCCACCCGAGAACCGAGAGACTTGACGATTGCGGTGCAGTAGTCGGTTCCAGGCTTCCAGTACCATGTCCTTATCGCCTTGAAGCGCCATTTCGCAGACAAATCGAACTCGCCCTTAGCGCAATACCTTCAGCAGCTGCTCGAAGTAGCGTGGACCATACGTGAGCGTTATCTGTTTGTGGCTTCCACCGGATGACTCTACCTCCTCAAGGTTCCCCGCAACGACTACCGTCTCCCCCTTCCGCGCCTGCATCCGGTACTCCTCCACATAGGAGGTGATCGTGTCCACATCAAAAACTGGACTACCATCCAAAACCCTCTCGACACGGACTCGATAGATCGAGGGCATGAAGAAGGAGTCCTCATCATCCAAGATCGTGGCCACGGCCTTCAGCCAGCCAACTCGCCGCACCTTGACCGTCGGGTCGAAGCCGGTTCCGATCTCATCCCAACGCCTTACCGGCTCGAACTCGACAGCTACTCTCCTGCACATCTTCTCCCCCACGTAGATTGAGTAGATCCGCTTCCTCCTCTGATGCCATGCGTACTCGTCCAGCGTGTACTCGCTGAACGCCCAGTGCTTTCGGCTTGAGAGTTCATCCCAGAGGTCGAACTCGTTCCTGATCGGGTTTCTCACCTCAGAGTGAAATGTGCCGAGCAGGTCTGTCAGCTCGCCTACACTCGCCCGTCCGTAGATTGTCAGGTCGAGATCTGAATAGTCTGAGTGATGGAAGTCATGCAGTATTGACCCGAAGACGCCGAAGTCGCTTGGTCGGAGACGCGACCTTTCGGTTATCGAGTCGACCACTTCGACGAGAAGCTGTGTGAGCCTGTCACGCCCCGTGCCCTCCAGGATCTCAGCCAACCTATCTTCAGGGTGCCTGACCAGGTCTATCTGGTCATGGCTGAGCCCCACTAGCGTTGCGTTTAGAGTGTCGGAGTGGAGGAGGTACTGCGGGTACCTCTCCTTCACGAAGTGTATGCCTTCGTCGAAGTAGAACTTGTAGAAGAGGCTTCCGTCCTTCCGGATCCTAGGCGCTCTGGGATTTGAGGAGTGGAAGAGGCTGGATGGGGCGTACTCAGGGTCGCAGAAGCAGTGGAAGGGAGGGTGCTCGTATCCCAGAACCCTGAAGATCAAGCCCTCGCGACTGACTGCGTAGTCACGGTCCCTGAGACGCATTCACACCACAACTTCTCATGCTTAGCATGATATCTGGCGCATCTTAAGTCTAAGCCGACGGATCCAGACAAAACTTGACAAAAAGTTAATAGTCTGTGTGCCCATGAAAAAAACAGCTCTATTTCTCGAATTCAATTCTATCGCGGAGGAAAGTGAAAGTGGCAAAGACGACCAGCATCAAGATCAAGGAGCTGAAGACCAGCTTCGGAACCATCAAGGACCTGGAACTATCTCTGGGTCGGCTCCCCAGGGAAGAGTGGGCCGAGACCATGGGTCCCACACCATTCCCCAGGATCACGGACCTTAGGGACTGGGACTTCAAGCTCCTGGGCAGGTACAAGCCTATGTACATGCCCATATGTGACCTCTGCTGCTTCTGTACCTACGGCAAGTGCGACCTGACGAAGGGGAAGCGCGGGGCCTGCGGCATCGACATCAAGTCCCAGCAATCTAGGTGGACTCTCCTCACCTGCCTACTGGGCGCATCGGCGCACGCGGGTCACGCAGCGCACTTGGTTGAGCACCTCATAGAGAAGTTAGGGGCAGACCAACCCATCGAGCTCGGAACGGATATCGAGGTTGAGGCCCCCATAATGAGAACGATCTGCGGAATCAAGCCGAGGGTTTTAGGGGACCTCAGGGAAGGAGTGGAGTACGTTCAGGGTCAGATCATGCACCTCCTGTCCGCCGTGAACACCGGGCAGGAGGGCGATCACCTCGACTTCGAGTCGAAGGCGTTGCACACGGGCATGATAGATAGCCTGGCGATGGAGATTGCCGACATCGCTCAGATCGTGGGGTTCGATTTTCCGAAGGGTGAGGCGGAAGCCCCCCTATCCGAGATAGGCTTCGGCGTGGTCGACCCGTCGAAGCCAGTCATTCTGTGCGTCGGCCACAACGCTCTACCAGGGATCGAGGCCGTGAACTACCTCAAGTCCAACAGCATGTTCGACAAGGTCGAGGTGTGCGGACTCTGCTGTACCGCCCACGACATCACAAGACACGAGCACCTAGCGAAGATCGTCGGACCTGTTTCCCAGCAACTTCGGTTCATCAGAGCGGGCATAGCGGATGTCGTCATGCTCGACGAGCAATGTGTCCGAGCCGACTCGCTGGAGGAGGCTAAGAAAGCCGGCGCCCCGGTCCTAGTCACAAGCGACAAGAACTGCCTAGCACTCCCCAACAGGACAGACGCCAATGTCAATGACACAGTCGAGGAGCTCGTGTCGGGTAAGATTCCGGGCGCGCTGATCCTAAACCCCGCGAAGGCTGGGGAGGTGGCGGTAAAAGTCGCCACGAAGATCTTGCCGAAGCGAACGAAGTTCAAGGCCATCCCGAGTCAGGAGGAGCTCGTGGAGTGGGCCAAGAAGTGCCAGAACTGCGGCGACTGCAGAAGATCGTGTCCCAACGACATGCCCGTCC
>Ga0315280_10005120_pt1 | contig 18890 bp, 9 predicted proteins | sample YL17G06_40_MG_FD_203697 | JGI IMG/M metagenome (GOLD analysis project Ga0315280, IMG submission 203697) | Sediment microbial communities from Yellowstone Lake, YNP, Wyoming, USA - YL17G06_40 | ecosystem: Environmental > Aquatic > Freshwater > Lake > Sediment | place: USA: Wyoming | collected... | reverse complement strand
TTGCCCTTGGAGTCGTAGAGGTAGGCGAAGTCGTTGCCGCCGGCGGTCGAATAGCCGTAGTAGGTGGCGAAGCCCGAGGCGTAGTTCCAGAAGCCCGGGCCGCTCATGTAGGCGTGCTGGGCGTAGGGTTTGACGGCGAAGCTGTCGACGGCCGGGGAGTCATAGAAGTGGGCCTGGTCGGTGCCGAAGTTGTTTTTGTAGGCGTAGATCAGGTCGAAGCCCGAGACGGAGTAGGAGTAGGTTGCCGCGTCGTCGGTCATGGTGGCTTCGCGGTATCGGGCGGTGAAGATATCGTTGCCGCGGCTGTCCCACAACTTGGCGACTTGCGAAGGGCCGCCTCCGGCCTGGACGTTGATGGTCTCCAGGTTGGAGCCGATCACCGTGTAGCCGGTCCCGACCACCTTTACCGACCCCTTCCCGGTCTGGCCGAGATACGCCGCATCACCTCCGTTGCCGCCGTTGATGTTGATCGAATCGTTGCCGCCGAGGCCGTTGAAGGTCAAGGTCACGGGGGTGGCAGCGAAGTAGGTGTAGTTCTGCGCCGGCTCGCCGGCGCGAGTGACGCTCACGTGCTGATAGACCCCGTCGGTGGAGAAGGCGAACAGGTCATCGCCACTCGTGCCGTCGAAACCGGTAGGGTTGTTGGTCAAATCGAAAACGTACGCCGCGCTGTTTCCCAGAGCGCCGCGAAGTTCGCCGACGACGGCGAGGCCGCGCGCCGCCGCGACGGACTGCCCAAAACGATGGGAGTAATCTGAGGCGGGCTCGGTTAAGGTTTGTAAAAGAGTCCCCGTGGTGACATCAAAGACGTACGCCGCGCCGGCCCCGATCGCCGCCGTATCGTCATTCCGCGCTCCGACTACCGCAGTCGTATCAGAGACGGCGACTCTCAGCCCGAACCAGTCAAACAGTGCTGGTGTCGGGTTGTTGAACGTGTACAGCAGATCGCCCGTCGCCGCGTCGAACACGTAGGCTGAGCCGGCCTGTTCCGCGCCCGTATTATCTTTCGACGCTCCCACCACGATCGTGCTTGCGGTAGCGGCGACCGATACGCCGAAAAGGTCCCCGTTTTCCGGCGTCGGGTTGTTCAGAGTACGGAGGAGGTTGCCGGTGTTAGCGTCGAAAACGTAGACGGAGCCCGGGCTATCCGAGTCGTACCAAGTGCCTGGCGCCCCGACGACGATGGAGGTGCCCAAAATGGCGACGGAGGCGCCAAACTCGCGAACCGGTTGTGACGCGGGGTTTCGCAGCGTCCGGGACAGAACAAAGCCCCTGGTGGCGTCGAAGACATACACGGAGCCGGTCCGGCCGTCCCCATAACCAGGAGCGCCGACGGCGGCCATCGCAGCGGATAACGCGACGGAACTTCCGAATTCCTCGTGCGGTTCCGGGCTCGGGTCCCGCACCGTGGCCAGGAGCGCGCCGGTACGGGAGTCGAAAACATACGCCGAGCCGGCATCCGTCGCGGGAGTATTGTCGGCGGGCGCCCCGACGATTGCGGTGTCGCCGCAAACGGCCACCGATGAGCCAAAGAAGTCTCCGGATGGCGGCCTGGGGTTGTACAGGTTGGTCAGGTGTGTGCCCGTCGTTGGATTGAAGGCGTAGGCACGCCCGAGACTCGCCATCGCGCCGTTGGGTGTATATTCTGGATTGCCGACAACGGCAAGATCGCCGTCCACGGCGACCGAGGCGCCGAACATAGAACCGAACAAGGGTTGAGCATCTGGATCGTGGAGCGTCCACAGGAGATCGCCGAGGGAGAGAAGGCTGCGGTCTTCGAGGGGTTCGACGCAAAGCGTTCGGCCGCGGGCGGCGCGTCCCACCGTACGGTGGGGGGCGGCGCAGGTGCGTCGGCGCGACATGGGGGGGCGAGCCGAAAAGGGAGTGCGCAACATAGGAGTTCCTCCTTAGACAAGACAAGATCGATTGTCACCGGCGCGCGGTGATGCTAAGAAGAGACGATTGCGCCGCGATCGGCCTGCGCGCCGAGCATTCATGAAGGCCCCCCAATGACGATTCTATGATTTCAGAAAACGAGCGATACCCGTGGTCTGGTCTGGAGGTGATGAAACGCTCAGATGTCGGTCCAGGTGCCGGTGAACGCGAGTGTATAATCGATCGTGTCGATGACGTGCTTCTGGTTGGTCGTGCCGGCGGCGACGACCGTTATGCTGTCCGCCGCAGCGTCGAACCCCCTCAACTTGAAGTAATATCCGAACGGGCTCCGCGGCGTCGTCAGGTCGCCCGTGCCAAGGTCCAAGGCGCCGTCGCTGAGCACGGCGTCGGCAAGCTTACCCCAGAATGTGTTGGTCCCGGTGGACGATCCGGTCAGGGTCGCGGTGTCGTTGCCGCCGTTGCCGTCGACGGTGATCTTGTCGAATCCGCGGTGGGTCGTCTCGGTGGCCCAGTACGTCAGGCGGACCGTCTGTCCGAGGGCCTGCGTGGTGGAATAGGTGAACGTGCTGTCGTTGGGCGTCCCCACAAACGTGTCGTTGCCGGTGCTCCCCATGAGGATGGCCGTGTTGAAAGCCGAGTCGCCGTCCTCCCTCATGATGAGGTGCGTCTTGAAGCCGTACGCGTAGAGCTTGACCGTCTTCCCTCCGGGCGTGATGCCGTTGAGTTCAGCGATAATATGCGTGGGGTGCTCGGGGTCCGGGTTGGCGGTGAAGGTGTCGCCGCCGCCGGTGGTGCGGAAGTAGGCCGCGTCGTTGGTGCTCTCCATGCCGTAGCCGTAGTACTCGTTGAAATCGCTAGCGAGGTTCCGGTAGTTGATGCCGCTTTGTCCCGCATCGCTGACGTAGCCCTGATAACTACGCGCGCTGAAGCTTACGGGGTCGTTGCCGGACTCGTGGCGGAAGTAGGCCCTGTCGACGCCGGTTCCACCAGCGTTGTGCTGGCCGTAGGTGTATGTGAAACCGGACGCCGTCCAGAGGTAGGTATACGTGCCCGTCGCGACGACCCCGGTCTCTGGGTCGAGCGTGCCGTTGGTCATTTCTGCGTACGCGCCGCGGGCCCAGAAGGTGTCCGAACCCGTGGTATCATAGAATCTCGCGGTGTCCTGACCGCCGCCGCTGGTGGCGCTTAGCTCCTCGATGCTGTTGGCGGTGAGGTGGTATGTGCCCGTCGCCCCGTCGAAGGTGAGTTGGCCGGGGTGGACGAGGAGCGTCTCCTGGGCGGTGCCGCCGGTGATGGTCATTGTGTCGATGCCGCCGTCGGCGTTGAAAGTGAGGCTCAGTGGCTGCGAGGCGAGGTACGTGTAGTTCTGCGTCTGCTGACCGTCGAGCGTCACGCTGACGGAATGAGAGCTCGCACCGACGGTGAAAGTGAAGATGTCGTGGCCGGCGGTCCCGTTGAACGTCGTCGGGTTGGTGGTCCACTGTTCCACGGGCGTCCCGGCGTAGAGGTTTCCCGCGGCGTCGCGGATCCCGGAGCCTGCGCCGGTGAGCGTTAGGACGTAGTGCCCCGGGGTGGCGGTGATATTGCCGAGGCCGTTGAGGCGGAGGATGGTCAAATCGCCGCCGGGGTTGGTGAGGTATTGGTCGGGCGGCGCCAGCAGGTTGGCGCCCCCGTCGCGCGCGAGCGACCAGGCCGATAGCGCCGCATCGTAGACGTTCTCGGTAAAGACAGTGTCGATCGTGGACACGGAAGTGGTGCGGGGATCGGGCGAGACGGCGGTGATGCTCGCGGTCGGGGCCGTGGTGTCCAACGTGAAGCCCAGCGCGGTTGAAACCGCGCCCACGTTGCCCGCCACGTCGGCCTGGCGGACCTGGACGGAGTTCGCACCTTCGGCGGCGGTGAAGCTCGAAGCCCAGGTGGCTGCGCCATCGGTCGAGTATTCGACCGACGCGCCCGTTTCGACGCCGGTCAGCGTGAGCGAGCTGTCCATGGTGATCTTGTCGCTGGAGGAAATGCCGGTGTCGTTGGTTAGTGAGAGACCCGGGGCCGCGGGCATGGCGGTGTCGATGCTGATTGACAGGATGGGGGAATCCGGCGACTCAGCGTAGCCCGGCACGGTCTGACGCGCGGTTATCGAGTGGGCGCCGTCGGTGAGATCGTGCGTCCCGTCGGTGGTCACGGTCGTGGTCGTGCCGGTGGCCGTAGCGCTGCCGATCGCCGTGCCGTTGGCGTAGATCGTCACTGTGGCTCCGGATATCGTATCGGAGACAGCGAAATCGAGCGTCTTGCCCGTGGTGTTGTTCAGTTTCGTGATATTGTCGGTGGAGGAGATCCCTGTATCGCTGGCGGCAGTGAGGTCCGGGGCGGCGGGGGGATCGCTCACCGGAGGCACGACGTCCCAGTCTACGGTCCCGTCGCTGGGCTCGTTTCCCGCCTTGTCCTGGATCCCGGAGCCCGCGCCGGTGAACGCCAGGACGTAGTGGCCCACGGCCTCCGTAAGGTCGGTCAACGGCTCCAACGTCCACTCGCCCGTCGTCCCGTTGTAGTTCAAATGTGGGTAGGGTGGTTGGTCCGGGTCGAGCATGTTGCCCCCGCCGTCGCGTGTCAGGCTCAGCGACTGGATGGCGATGTTGCCGTAGACGTTCCATTCGTCGACGAAGTGGATGGTGATACTATCCACGGGGTCGCTCCGTGGATTGGGGTCGATGGTACCGAAGACGGGTAAGGGGGGACCGGTGTGGATCGTCACAGTGACGGCCGAGCTCTGCGCAGACTCGTTGCCGGCCAAGTCCACCGATGCGACCGCGTATTCATACGTGCCGTCCGGCTGCTCGCCGGTCGTGTACGGATAGGGAGTGCCGGGCTGATGGCCCTCCGGCTCGTCATCGCCGGTCTCCCAATAGCCGCTGATCCGGGCGCTGATCTGCCCGTCGTCGCGGTAAAAGCGCAAGTAGTCGGGCGGAATCGTCAGGCCCGAGAGGTTAAACCTGGGCGTGTTGTCGCAGGTGATGTTGTCCCAATTGTCGGGTCCGAGATCGCTGGCCGCCTGAAGGACAGGAGCGTCGGGGACCGGAGGGGCGACCGTATCGACCTGGATTTTCAACGCGAGCGAGTGGCCCGACTCCGTGCCGCCGATCGTCTGCGTCGCGGTGATGTCGCGAACGCCGTCGGCGAGGTCGTGGGTGCCGTCCGTGGTTACGGTGGTCGTGGTGTCGGTGGCGACGATGCTGCCGATCATCGTTGTGTGGTCGGCATAGAGCTTTATCGTCGCGCCGGGAGTCGTTCCGAAGACCGCGAACTGCAGCGTCTTGCTGCCGTCGCTATTGTCCAGCTTCGTGATGTTGTCGCAGTCGGAGATGCCCGTGTCGGTAGTGACTATAAGGTCCGGAGACCTGGCCGCGAGGTACACGATACCCGAATCGGTGGAGCCGTCGTCTGCATAGGGAGCGCCGGTGACCACGATTCCCCCGGAGACAGCGACCGACCAACCAAAGGTGTTGAGCCCGCTGGTGTTGGGATCGGCTAGGGTGTTAACAGGGAGCCTGCCTATTTCCGGGTCAGGCTCTTCGCCGCCAGTTGGTCCGCCCGGCTGTCCGTCCGCCAAGTCGAAAACCGAGGCGGAACCGTCGTTATCGATTTCATGTCCCTGATCGGAATCCCAGACCTTATTGCCGGCTCCGACGACGACGTTCGTGCCGGAGATAGCAACCGAGTGGCCGAAGTCGTCATACCCTTGGTAGCCGGCGCCGTAGTGGTTGTTCAAGTCGTAGTAGGGGCCATGAAGCCTCCACAATAGGTTCCCGTCCTCGGCGTCAAACACAAACGCGAGCCCCGTGTCCTCGCCCTCGTCCGCATCCCTGCCGACCACGACCGTTGTTCCACAGACCGCCACGGAGAACCCGAAGTAGTCATCATTGTGGTTCCCCGAATGCTCACCGACCGAGTCCGGGTCGGTAAGCGTATACTCGTGCGTATAGGCGCCTGCCTCCAAGGCGAACAGGGAGGCGCGACCCGTAACGTCGTGGTATAGGGAGCCCCAGTTGGGTGCTCCGATGGCGACAAACGGTCCGGACGTGTCTGTGCGCGAGATGCCGACCGAGGAACCGAAGGACTCGCCCGCTTGCATGTCAGGTTGGTGGTTGAGACGCCCGTACGGCGCGTCAGTAGTCACGCTCCAATTGCTGCCCCCGGGGAGGTCGAAGACGTACGCAGACCCGGCGCCCGCGAGTTCCAGGTCATTGCCGGGCGTGTCGTTTGGCACACCCAACACGGCGGTGGTGCCGGAAATTGCCACGGAGTACCCGAAGTTGTCGCCCGCTGCCCAAGCCGGATGTGTCGCCAACTCCGGGTTGTGGACGGTTCCAATCTGGTCCCAAGTCCACCCTGGCGGGTCGCTATGGTAGGTGCGTTTGTAGACGTAGGCTATGCCCGTGTCCGTCGCTGTGTCGTCGCGGTACGGCGCGCCGACAACGATTGTGTCGCCCGAGATAGCCACGGAGAAGCCGAACTGGTCCGCTCCTTGCGGGGACACGTCCTCGAGGGTTGCCACAGGCTCGCCGCCCGTTGTGATGTCGAAGACATAAGCGCGGCCGACATTGCCGTTGTATCCCGGTGCGCCAACGACCGCCCAATTGCCGTCCGCCGCGACGGCCTCGCCGAAGTGGTCGTTAGCATGGCTCTCCAGGCTCCCCGGCTCGTGCAAGGCCTGCCAAAACGGCGGCAACTCCAACAGGTAACGCGGTTCTAGCGCTTCACACGCCAAGCGGCGGTGGCGGAGGTCGGCCCGAACGCGCCGTGCCCCCCCCCGCGCTGAAGCCCCTTGGAATGCCGAGTGCCGCGGCCGCCTCCCGTGGTACGCAGAAAAGCGCTTCATGGCTTGTCGCCCGCTAGTTGACAACCGCCACCGCTGGGAATCTGTCACTCAGTGTACCACGCGCCAGGAAAGCTGCAATGCAGCTATTGGGGGGGTAATTGGTGAGGAGTCTGGGAGTTTTCCGCTGGTGGGGGGTCGGGAGGTGGCGGGTGGCGCGTGCTATGAGGTAGGTGGGGTTTGAAGTTTTGGGGTGAGGAGCCATCGGGAAGAGCGGAGAGTGCAAAGTGAGAAGTGAAAAGTGCAAAGGCGGGAGGGGCGAGGACGCAGAGCGTCGTCACGAGACGAACCGCACCGGGCCGACACGGCCCGGCTCTGAACCCCGAACCCTGAACCCTACTTGGCCGGCACGAGGCGGAAGTCCTCGTCGAATCGGAGCACCGTGAGGTTCTTGCCGATCGGCAACTCGCCCAGCGGCTTTTCGATCTTCGCCCGGTCGCCGACCACGATCACCTGCAGGTGCCCAAGGTCAAGGTACTTGTCGGAAACGCGGAGCACGTCGTCCGCCGTGACCGCGTTGACCTTGGGGACGACCGTGTTGAAGTAGTCGTCGGGCAAGTGATAAAGGACGAGGGTCTCTAATTGATGGGCCACGGCCGTGGGGGTTTCAAAACCTGCCGGATAACCGCGGGTGATGTGCTTTTTGCAGAAGTCCAGCTCCTCATCGCCCAGCGGGCGCTTGCCGCGCATCCCCTCAAGCTCCTTGAGGAGCTCGGCCACGGCCAGGTGCGTGACCGCGGTCTGCACACTCGAAGTAGCCAAAAACGGTCCCGGCTGGCGGACGCGCCAGTCGAACTGGCTGCGGGCCCCGTAGGTGTAGCCTTTCTCTTCGCGAAGGTTCATATTCAACCGGCTGGAGAACTGCCCACCGAAGACGGTGTTCATGACCAAAAGCGAGAAGTAGTCGGGCGAGGTGCGAGGGGCACCGATCAGGGCGGTGGCGATCACCGACTGGGGCGCGCCGGGCCTGTCAATGAGCACGATTTCCGCGGGCTTCGGGGCGGGAAGGCGGGGAAATCCCTTGCTGACCGGGGTCCCCACGGCTTTCCAGCCGGAGAGCGCCTTTTCCAGCTCGCCGGCAATCTCCTGGAGGGTCGTATCGCCGACGACGATCAGCGTGGCCTGGTCCGGCCGGATCCAGAGCTTGTAGAACTCGTTGAGCTCATCCCGCGTGATCGATTTGAGGCCGCTGGGAGTGCCGAACTGCGGTCTGCCGTAGGGGTGATTCTGGCCGTAAAGCGTCCCCACGACGCCCATGCCCGCCAAGGCATTGGGCTCGTCGCGGACTTGGAGCAATCGGCCCAGGGCGATGTTGCGCTGGCGATCGAGCTCCGCCTGGGGAAAGACGGGGTTTTGCATCACGTCGCCGTAGACGTCCAATGCCTTGGGAAGCTGCCGCTTCAGGCAGTAGAGCCGGGCCACGGTGTCGTCCCATTCGGCCGAGACCGTGAGGCTGGCCCCGATGCCGGCCAACTCTTCGGCGATCTCGATGGCCGAGCGGAGCTTGGTCCCTTCGTCCCACACCGCGGCCATCAGTCCGGCCAGGCCCGGCTTCGTATCGCAGCACCGCCCGGCAGGAAACAAGGCGTGGATGCTCACCGACGGCATCTCGTGATTCTCCACCACCAAAAGCTCCATCCCGTTGGACAGCCGGCTGCGGTGGATCGGCGGGAGGTGAAAGGCGGGCTCGGGGCCGGCTTTGGGAAGCGCAGCACGAGCGGCGTCTTCCGAAGGAGGCGGCGACGGTTTCACCACCAGCGGCCGCTCGCCCTTGGCCAATTCCGCCCGCTTTTCCGCTGCCGCGATGCGCGGGTCGGGCGCGATCGTCACTTTCTTCCCCGGCAGGACTTCCAGCGTGATGCGCTTGTCGGTGAGATACTGTTTGGCCACGCGCTGGACCCCCCCCGGATCGACCTTCAAGTATCGGCCGAAGTCCTTGTTGAGATACCCCGGGTCGCCCGTATAGACGTTGTACATGTTGAGCCGGTCGGCCCGTCCGCCGAACTCGCTGATCGACTCCAGGGCCCGAACCAATTGGGCCTCGGTGCGATTGACCGCCCGGGCGACCTCTTCCGCCGTGGGCGGCTCGGCCTGGATGCGGGCAATCTCCTCCAGAATCACGGGCTCGATCTCGACGAGCGTATGGCCGGGCCGCGCCGAGACGCTCATCATGAATCCCCCGGCCAATTCCTGCGAATTCTGCGAAACCTGCACGTCCTGGGCAATCTGCTTGTCGCGGACCAGCGTGCGGTAGAGGCGCGAGGTCTTGCCGTTGCCGAGGATGTCGGCCAGGACCTCCAGCTCGGCGTCGTCCGGGCCATAAAGCGGCACGCTGTGCCACGCCAGAAAGATCCGCGCCAGGCCGACGCGGTCGGTCATCTGAATCCGCTGCGGTTTCTCCATCGCCGGCGCGGGCAGCCTGAGCTTCTCGACCCTGGGCCCCCCCGGCAGCGACCCGAAATACTCGGCCACCAGCCGCTTCGCCTCAGCCGGATTGAAGTCGCCGGCTATGCACAGGCTGGCATTGCCCGGATGGTAGTAGCGGCGGAAGAAGTTGCTCACGTCCTCCAGCGAGGCGGCGTCGAGGTCCGCCATCGAGCCGATCGTCGGCCAACTGTAGGGATAGCTCGGCGGATACGCGGCCGCGAGGATCGTCTCGTAGGTCAGCCCGTACGGCCGGTTCTCGTAGCTCTGGCGGCGCTCGTTCTTGACCACGTCGCGCTGGTTGTTAAGCCGGGCGGGGGTCATGGCCGGCAGCAGGAACCCCATGCGGTCCGATTCCATCCACAGGGCCAGCTCCAGGTAGTTCGAGGGCACCGTCTCCCAGTAGTTGGTGCGGTCCTGGCTCGTGGAGCCGTTCAGACGCCCGCCGGCCTTCTGCAAGGGGCCAAAGTAATCGCTGTCGTAGTGCTTCGTCCCCTGGAACATCATGTGCTCAAACAGGTGCGCGAAGCCGGTCCGTCCGGGCTGCTCATTCTTCGAGCCCACGTGATACCACACGTTCACGCCCACGATCGGCGTCGAGTGATCCTCGTGCAGGATCACCTGCAAGCCGTTGGGGAGCGCGTACTTCTCAAAGCGGATTTCCGGGAGACGGCCAGGAAGCTCGCCGCCCGGGGCCGAAACCAGCACACTAGCACAAGCGATTGCCATAAGAGAACTCATAGGGGCTCCACAAATTTAGCCGGTTCTTGTTAGCGGTACAACGCTAGACCCACCACCGGGCGACGCAGGACATGATGTATTATCAAGGGAAACGACCAATGACCAAGGCACAATGGCCAACGGAAGATCGCCGCATTGGTCTTTGGTCCTTGGGCATTGGCCCTTGGCCATTGGTCATTTCCGTTCATCCTTCATCCTTCATCCCTCATCCTTTATCACTCATCCTTCATCATTTCCCGCTCGGGTGCCCAGATGAAATAGCGGGCCTTGCCCTCGGCCTTGGCCCGGTACATGGCCCGGTCGGCGTCGTGGAGCATGACCTCGGGGTCGCGGTATCCGTGCCAGCTCAGGGCGATGCCGATGCTGGCGGTGACGTTGGCCCGGCGGCCCTCGATCTCGACCGGCGTCTCCAAGCCGGATCGGACGCGACCCGCCACGCGGACCACGTCCGAGGGATCGCGAAGATGGTCCAAAAGCACGGTGAACTCGTCGCCACCGAACCGGGCCACCATGTCTTCCGGCCGGAAACAGGTTTGGAGCCTGGCGGCAATCTCCTGCAACACCCGGTCGCCGTGCAAGTGGCCCCACGCGTCGTTGACCGCCTTGAATCCGTCCAAGTCGATGAACAGCACGCCGAAATGATAGTCGCCGCGGCACCGGGCCTTGCGCAGGGCCACGATCAAGCGTCCTTCAAACTGCCGGCGGTCCGGCAGCCCGGTCAAGCCGTCGCGGTCTCCCGCGGGTGGTGGGTGGCCGGTGGTGGGTGGCGCATAGTGGAGACCCGTCACCCGCCACGCGTCACCCGCCACCGGGCTGAGACTCTCGCCCGTGGCGCGGGCCACCAGCACCAAGTATTCCCCCGCCGGCGCAGCCACAACGCGGACCCGGCACTCCACCGGCACCGCCGTCCCATCGCAGTTGCGGAACGAAATGCGCACTGGATGGGGTTTCATGACTGCGGGAGGGCGAGGCTCCTGCCGAGCCATGGTCATGGCGGTGACGTCCGCCCTTTCGGCCGGCTCGGCAGGAGCCTCGCCCTCCCGGAATCCCGCAAGCTCAGGCGACTCCGGCGCGATCCGCAACAACTCGACGCCCTGCAGTTCCTCCGGCGCGTATCCCAGCAAGTGGCAGGCAGCCGGATTGGCGGCGGCCACGCGCAACGTGGCACGCTGGACAAACAACACGGCGTCGGGCGACGCCTCCCATGCCGCCTGCAACAGCGTCAACTCGTCCACCGGTCCGAGGCCGCTGGGAACGGCGGCCCGCTGCGCGTCGTCGTCCGTGCCCGAGGGACCCCCGGCCGAAGGTTTGGTTTCTTTCTCGACCATGAGATCTCAGCCCTCCATCCTGACCTCCAAGGATACCCGCGAAGACCTCCGGCGGCAACGCCCTGGGGACTGTCCCGATTCTCGCGAAGCGAAAACGGGGCTGTCCCCCTTCCGCCGCAAGAGCAACTCGCCTCTCCCGCCCGCGGGAGAGGGGCAGGGGGTGATGGGACGCGGCGGCAAGACACACGAAGTTGTCGTTGGACGGCCGCTCGCAGTGCCCTCCGCCCGGCATTCGCGGAAGAGCTGCACGTGCCCTTTTCCGCTCCTCCGCGGTATTTTGGCCGAGAAATCGCGGAAATGCACGCAACTTCTATGGCTGCGCACCGATAATCAAACGCCGGAAGAACACTGCCGCGGCCCAGCGGCCTTCTCTCACAGAAAGGAGATCAGCCCATGCCCTTGGGAATTATCGTTCGAGAGGTCGATAAGACGTTCTTCGACCCTTTGGGCTTCCGCACCCGGCTCGAGGAGCTTTTCTCGGAAGTCTGCTCCGATCCTCGGACGCCAGCGACAATGAGGAGCTTTTGGGTGCTTCATGCGCTAGGCCCGGGAAGAACCTTTGACGCGGACCCGGACAAGGGAGAGGATCACGGTCTACGCTCCGACGCAATCATTGGCGTGCTCCCGTCGGATCTGGTGATTTACATTGTTCCCACTCAGTCGCGGAGCGTGATCAAGGCACGCTATGGGGTCAATCCGCCCGGGGCGGACTTCGGCGGCTCGGCGTACGTCCGCGGGAAGTATGGCAACATCTCCGAGATCTACACCGACTATGAGGGGATCACCAGCGGTTCCGATGCGGCGGACCTGGCGTTTCACGAGCTGATGCACAACAAGCTCCAGATGGGCGACGAGATGCACTCCATGGAGGGCGACCTCGGTCTGGGCAGGGCGGTCCTCGGGACCTCTTTCTTCGGGAACCGGCTCGGCCCCGGCGACCTCCGGCGGCTCTGCCCCGCCCTGGCCAGCAACGTGCCGCAGTGTACGAACGCCGACCGGTACCTCAAGTGACCGGCACCTCGCCGAACGAGCATTTCGCCCGTTGCGAAGCCGGACTTTGCAGCGAGGGGAAAATGGGATGAAAGCTCTCTACGTTCTGGCATGTTGTAGTTTCCTCGCCGCGATCCTCTGTGATCTCTGCGCCAAACGGCACTTCTCCGCGTCGGCAGGCGCCGTGGCCAGGTCTGTCGCACTTGGCGAACCCGAGCAAGCATCGGCCAAGCAGGAAGCCGATGCCGCACTGCACATGGGAAGCGGATTCGCCCTCGCCGGGTTGTTTGCTGCCGGTCTAGGCGTCGCCTCATGGGCCGTTTCGATGGTCCAAGCAGTGCGGCTTGGCAAACGTCTGACACCTGTGATCCCATTGATCCTGCTCATTGGCTACGCGATGCTGTACCTTCTGATGGTGTAAGCGAGATGCACGAAACCGGGCTGGTCCCTACCGGCTCATCGGGACATCCCCGATGACGCTGCCCCGTTGTGGCCTGGTCTCCTGACCACGCCACCCGGGCAACCGAAGGTCTTCCGAGAGGGCAACTTGTTGTGGCAAGGTCAGGAGACCTTGCCACAACGCGACGGAGAGCTTGCCACAACGAGGTCAGAAGGGGGCGGCTTGCGCGATTGCCCCTCGGGAAGCCGCTGCATAGAATTATGCCTCGTTGGAAGAAGGGTGTCCCGTGCGAGTTGGCAGCGCAAAGTAAGGAGTGGAAGGGAATACCGGTGCCTCTTCTCTGTTCAGTGTTTCACCTGGCCTGACCCGCGGTTCTCCGCAGGGAACGGAGGAATCAGAGAAGAGGCATCGGTATTTCGCCGGGATGAATTCGAATTCCCGTTGTGGCGTGGTCTCCTGACCACGCCACCCGGGCAACCGAAGGTCTTCCGAGACGCCAGCCCGTGGCAAGGTCGGGAGACCTTGCCACAACGAGTGATCTCGCGAGCCACGCAAATATGAAAGTCCTCATCGTCTACTACAGCACCTACGGCAACGTCTATAAGATGGCCAATCTGGTGGCCGAAGGGGTCCGCGAGGTGGCCGGGGCGGAGCCGGTCCTCCGCACCGTGGGCGAGTTGATTCCCCAGCACGTGATCGACTCGCGCCCGGACATGAAGGCCGGCCGCGAACTACAGAAGGACGTGCCGCTGGTGAGCTTGGACGATTTCCGCGAGGCGGGGGCGATCGCCTTCGGCACGCCCACCCGCTTCGGCAACGTCTCCGCCCAGCTCAAAAACCAGATCGACCAGCTCACCTCCCTGTGGCTCAAGGGGGAGCTGGAGGGCAAGGCGGCGGGCGCGTTCGTCTCGACCGGCAGCCTTCACGGCGGCCAGGAGACGACGATCCACACGCTCATGGCCCCGCTTTTGCACCTCGGGATGATCCTGGTGGGCGTGCCCTACTCGGTCCAGGAACTGTTCACCACGCAGGGCGGCGGGTCTCCCTACGGTCCGGGCCACGTGGCCGGCGGCGACAGCCGGCGCGAGATCGACCCCCAAGAGGCCGCCATCTGCCGGGCCCTCGGCCGGCGCCTGGCCCAGGTCGGGCTGTGCCTGGCGTCGAGCAAATCCCAATGATAGCAGAATCCCGAAGTATCGAAGACTTCGGGATTCTCAAGAGAGTCGGTTAGTCGAGACTCATCGTCACCGTCTTCAGCTCGGTGTAGGCATCGATCCCCTGCTGGCCCAACTCGCGGCCGATGCCCGACATCTTGAACCCGCCGAACGGCGTGGCCGGATCGAGCACGTTGTAGCAGTTGACCCAGACCGTGCCGGCGCGGATCCTCGCCGCCAGGGCGTGGGCCTTCGCCACGTCGCGGGTCCAGACCCCGGCCGCCAGCCCGAAGAACGTCTTGTTCGCCCGGTCGGCAACCTCGTCGAGGTCCGAAAACCGCAGCACGGAGAGGACCGGGCCGAAGATCTCGTCCTGGGCGATCTTCATGTCGTCGGTCACTTCGGCAAACAGCGTCGGCTCGACAAAGTAGCCGCGGTCTCCATGGCGGTCGCCGCCAGTGACGCACCGGGCCCCCTCCACTTTGCCTTGGCGGATGTAGTACATGATCTTGTCGAACTGGGCCTTATCGACCTGCGGCCCCTGCTCGGTCTGCGGGTCGAAGGGATCGCCGACGCGGTAGTTGCGGTTGCGCTGGGCAAGCTGATCCACCACGCGGTCGTAGACCTTGTCCTGGACGAACAGCCGGCTGCCGGCACAGCAGCACTGGCCGTGGTTGAAGTAAAGCGCCATGTGGGACCCCGCCACGGCCGCGTCCAGGTCGGCATCCGCAAAGATGATGTTGGGGCTCTTGCCGCCCAGCTCAAACGTGAGCCGCTTCAAGGTGGGAGCGGCGTCGGCCATGATTTGCTGGGCCGTCTTGTACTCGCCCGTAAAGGCGATCTTGTCCACGCCGGGGTGCTTGACCAGGGCGGCGCCGGTGTGCGGCCCGTCGCCGGGCACGACGTTGATCACGCCGTCGGGGAAGCCCGCCTCCTGGGCAAGATGGGCCATGCGCAGGGCGGTCAGCGGGGTCTGCTCGGCCGGCTTGAGCACCACCGTGCAGCCGGCGGCCAGCGCCGGGCCCCACTTCCATGCGAGCAACACCATGGGAAAATTCCAGGGGATGATCTGCCCGGCCACCCCCACCGGCTCCCGCCGGGTATAATTGAAGTAGTTGCCCGGCATCGGGATCGTCTGACCATAGATTTTGTCGGCATAGCCGGCGTAGTAGCGCAGCGTCTCGATGGTCATCGGCACGTCGAGGTTCTTCGAATCGCGGATCGTCTTCCCGTTGTCTAGCGTCTCCAGGGCGGCCAGCTCCGCCGACTCCTGCTGCACCAGGTCGGCCAGCCGGAACAGTAGCCGCCCGCGGTCGCGGGCGCTCATCCGCGGCCAGGGGCCTTTTTCAAACGCATCACGGGCCGCGCGCACGGCCCGGTCGATGTCTTCGGCGGTCCCCTCGGCGATCTCGGCGATCACCTCCTCGGTCGCCGGGTTGATCGTGGGAAAGGTCTTGCCGTTGCTGGCCGGGACCCAGTGCCCGCCGATAAAGCATTCCGTGTGGCGAGTTTCCGGAATGGTAATGGTTTCTGTTACTGTAGCCATCGTCTAGCTCCTCAAGCAGTCCGGGAAAAAAGACAAAGCGGCACCTCGTAACGAGAGCCGGCGGCCGCGCCGCGAGCCGCCTGACTCTAGTAATTGTGGCTCCTCGACAGAATTCGTGGGTGAAAAACGGGCTTCCTGGGGCTCCGCCCCAGACCCCGGCGTTTTCAAGGCATCGCAGGGCAAATGAATGACCCACAAAGGAAGCCCTGTTTTCCGAGGATTTCTCCAGTGCGGCGTGCTGCGGTCGCTTGCTTCAGGCGACGACATGGACCTTGCCGACCAAGGTGAATTCATCACGGAATCCGGGAACCGAATGGCAACCATTCATTTGCCCTGCAATGCCTCGAAAAACGCACGTAGGAATCGCCGATCGGCCGGAACTTCACCCACAAATTCTGTCGAGGAGCCTCATTTTCACTTCTCACTCTAGCGTGACCTTTCCGAAAGCTACGCCCCTTCCCCGCAGGAAGACACCAATCCCTAATCCCTAGCCCCTCATCCCTCGCCCCCAGCCCCTCATTCCTCGTCCCTTCCCTCCGGCTCTAACTCGATCACCACCAGTTCCGGCCGGCAGAGGAACCGCAGCCGGGGAGCGCCGCCGCGTTCCATGCCTGTGCCGCGCGACACCAGCAGCCAGGCCCCGCTCGGCAGTTGCGACACCCCGCAAGCCATACGGCGCGGAAGCGTGCTGTTGGTCACCACTGGGCCCAGCAGTGGCAATCGCACCTGGCCGCCGTGCGTGTGTCCGGCCACGAGCAGGTCCGCGTCGATCCGTCCCGACGCATAGTCCGGAGCGTGCCCGAGCACAATGTGGTACTGCTCCGGCTTCGGACTAGGGATCGTCAGATTCCGCCGATAGGACTCCCCTAAGTCCAGGCAAGTCAGCCGCACCGGCCCCAACGAAAAGGAATTCGTCCGCTCGCTCACCGTGACCGGCAAGTGATCGAACATCTCGGGCCATTCCCGACCGTCCGTATTCCCTCTGACCGCGAACACTCCCAGTTCCGCCGAGAGTCCCAGTTGGCGGAGGTACGCGTTCACATCCCGCCGCAACGTTCGCTCCACCTCGGGCGGGGCCTGGGTATAGTCGCCGGCCAGCAGGATCAGGTCCGGATTCTCCTCCAGGACCCGGCGCAGAACCTCCCGCTCGTACGACCCCAAGGTTTCCGCCTGGAAATCGGCCAAGACCACAATCCGCACCGGCCGGGTGAGTTTCGGGCTGCGGAGTCGGACCCGAGTGACCTCCAGCCAGGTGGGCTCGATCCAGAAGGCGTCCACCGCCACGCCCAGCAGCACCATCATCCCCGCCGCAGAGAGGATTGCCGTGGTGCGGGCCGCTTTCCCCAGGAGGATTGCGCTTCCGCCAAGGAGCAGGCTTCCGTGTACAAAAAGGCCGTAGGCCGCCAGCCCCGCGACCGCAAACTTCTCACCCCCCAAAACCACCGCCGAGACGACGGCAACGATCCCCGACGCCACGCCCGCCGCAATCCATGCCCGGACGGTCCGTTCGCGGCTCAGCGCCAGTAGCACCAGCGCGTCCATGCCGCCCATCAAGGAGTTGTAGATCAGCGGGGGCCAGTTCATCGTTTGCGCTGGGCAGCATCACCTGGAAAGCGCATAATCCTCCTATTCTCCCGCGGCCTCGCCGGCGCGGCAAGCCCCTCGGCACGCCGGCACGGGCTCCAAATGCCCCGGCGTGCCTGTCCCCCTTCGTCCCTCCCCTTGATTGCGCCGGCCTCCGCGCGCAAAATGACCGACCGCACGCGAGGGTGCAGGGAGCAGGGGTCAGGGACCAGGGGAACTCTGGACTCTCAACTCTGGACTCTCGACTCTCGACTCTCAACTCTCGACTCTGGACTCTTAACCCATGTCCGGCATCCCCGTCATCAGCGTCGAAGGCGACAGCATTGCCCGCGCCTGGGAGAACTCCCTCATCGCGCTCCATCGTTCCGGCTGCACGCTCCCGACCCAATACGACAAGCCCGACGATCCCTGGAGCCGCGACGCCACGATGCTCATCACCGTCCACGACCCGTTGGCCGAGCCGATGATCCACCGCGACTTCCCCGGCGGCTTCGAGGAGCTTCAGGAATACGTGATGGAGGTCTGCGACGGCATCAAGGACCACCTGGTCCGCGACCCCAACGACCCCGCCGACACCCGCTGGGAATACACCTACCACCAGCGGCTCTTCCGCTACGAGGTCCCATCGCTCGGGCCCATCGACCAGATCGAGCGGCTCTGCTGCCAACTGGCCGAAGCCCCGCACACCCGCCGGGCCCAGGCGGTCACCTGGAAGGTCTGGGAGGACGCCTGCTGCTACGATCCGGCCTGTCTCCAGAGCGTCTGGTGCCGGATCACGCCCGAGTGCGAGGGGGCGGTGCTGAACATGAACGTCCGCTTCCGCTCCAACGACGCCTACAAGGCGGCCATGATGAACATGTTCGCCCTGGTCCAGTTGCAGCAGCGGATAGCCTCCCGGGTCACCGAGCTTTCCGGGCTGCCGCTCCGCCTGGGCCGCTACTGCCACCTCGCCGACAGCTACCACATCTACGGCAGCAACCTCAAGGAGTTCCAGGGCCGGTTCCTCGGCGCCCTGGAGCGACGCACCTTCGAGCAGCGTACCATCCGCTACGAAGACGTCCGCGACATCATGGAATCCGCCCGCCCCCAGATCCTCGAAAAGGCCCGCAAAATGAGCCGCTGAACGCAACTTGTGCCCCCTTTGGCGGACCCGCCCCCTTCCCATTCACACCTTCAAACCTCGGCACCTTTATCCCCTATCCCTCGCCCCTGCCCCCTGGTTCCTGCGCCCTGCCAGGTCCAACACTCGGCCCCCGACCCTTTTTTTGCGCCGACGCCCCGCCTGTAACCTCCCTAGAGGCTTGGACTTGCGCTTGCTCCCATGTCCGTAAGCGCGAATACCTCACAAGGGTCATATTCTAACTAGCAGGCCTCGTTTTCGCCCCAACGTCTGATCCACCAACGACTTCCGACGCAGTTGCCATGACGGCAACTTCCCGTTCTACGCCCCTTCGCGTTAACTACCACTTACGACGACGATCAATCCAGCCCCATCACCGTAACCCGTTCCCGCTCCATCGCTTACGTCCCCGCCCGCCCCCCGCCGCTCGGCGCAAGCCAAAGTTGCGCCCACTGCAACGTCGCTGCGCGCCATGACAACTTCAGTGACGTAAGCAGCGAAAAGGTCACCTCTCCCTCCGGGAGATGGTCAAGGTGAGGGCTCCGGCCTCGTTGTTCTACAGAAGCCCAGGGTCGTTCACGACCCTTCTGTATGCCCTCGCCGTTACACACAAGTCGCCAACATCTTCGCCCCGCAGGGGCGTTTGACGGTAGCCCAGCGATTCATCGCTGGGTTCGGAAGCAAGAAACAACCTATTCGTCCCATAGGGACGATGGAGAACGAGCCTGGAAATGACGCTTTCGACCGTCCCTACGGGACTTGGGACTTTTCCTCGGCTGCCTATCTTCTCAGCAGTGAACTGCTGAGGCCACTATCACACGTCCCTCCGGGACGGCG
>Ga0315280_10005119_pt1 | contig 18891 bp, 16 predicted proteins | sample YL17G06_40_MG_FD_203697 | JGI IMG/M metagenome (GOLD analysis project Ga0315280, IMG submission 203697) | Sediment microbial communities from Yellowstone Lake, YNP, Wyoming, USA - YL17G06_40 | ecosystem: Environmental > Aquatic > Freshwater > Lake > Sediment | place: USA: Wyoming | collected... | reverse complement strand
CACCGCCTTATAGTTATGATATTCGTTTAATATATCCTGCTTTTTTTTCCGATGAGACAATGAGCGAAATAAAAACCATTAATGAAAAAATCATTAAGGCTATTGGTATAAATATGGGTATTACTCATGCGGAATACATCATAACAGATAAAGGTGTAAGGCTAATAGAAATTGCGGCACGGGGTTGTGGTTCTGGAGTCGCTACGATGTTGATACCCGCTATCACTGGCGTTGATATAATCAAAGTTAAGATTAAGCAGGCGATAGGAGAAGAAACACAACTGGATAAACATCGATTTCAAAAATCCGGAATATTGGAATTCCTATTGTTGCCACAAGGAAAAATTAAAAGCATAACAGGACTGGAAATCGCAAAGAAAATAAAAGGCGTTATAGATATTAAATACAACGCAGGAATAGGAGATACAATAGGGGTTATAGAAAGTGGAGAGTATAGACCAGGCCATTTACTTGCTTTTGGAGAAAGCCGAAAAGAAGTCCTTGCAATAGCAGAAGAAATTAAGAATATTGTGAAAGTTGATATGGAGAATATAAATGTTAAATGATACGGAAAAGTATAAGATAATTGAGCGATATACTGAACGTTTCAAGAAATATGGCATTGACTTCAGAACGTTAAACCCAGGAAGCGAAGAAAAGCAAAGAATTCAACATTCTATTCATTCATCTATAGGTGAACTAAATAACCGAACTATTCTGGACATAGGATGTGGTCTTGCAAGCTACTATGAGTTTTTGTTATCTAAAGGATTTAAGGTTAACTATATTGGGTACGATATAGTTGAACCGTTCATAGAGTGTAATCGAGAGAGATTTCCTGAAGCGCATTTTGAAACCAGAGATATTTTCAGGGAAGGAATCGTCCATTCTGCAGATTATGTTTGTATGTGTCAGGTATTTAATAATAAATATGACGCGATTGATAATGAGGAAGTGGTAAAAAAAGCAATTGCATTAGCTTTTGATGCTGCAAGAATAGGGATTTCCATAGATATGTTGACTAAATATGTCAATTACGAAGTAGAAGGATTATACTATTTTTTACCAGAAAACCTATTCAGTTATGCTAAATCGCTAACTAGGTTCGTTATGTTGAGGCACGACTATTTGCCATTTGATTTTACACTATTTTTATATAAGGATCGTACATCATGACGGCTATAAATCTGCTTTTTACAGTTGATGTAGAAAACGATGGAGTCGCTATTCATAATGAAAGGAATCGGTTAAGTTGGAACGCCATATCAACTATTCCGATAATAAAGGATATTTTCGATTCTCATAAGTTAAGGGTTTCTTGGTTTGTAAGAGCAGATAATCAATTATGGGAAATTTATGGTACTTCAGCATATCTGTTAATCAAACATGATAGTCTATGGAATGACTTAAAAGGTTCTGGAGATGAAATTGGATGGCATCCCCATCTGTATCAATGGAGTGAAAATACTAACAGCTATGTTGTTGATATAGATAACGAGCGCTGTGTTCAAAAATTGACTGATACCTATTCGGAATTACATGCAAAGGGATTCAACTATACTTCTGTCAGAATTGGGGAAGCATTTCACAACAACAATATGATGAAAACAATAAGCAATTTGGGATTAAAGATTGATTCTACTGCAATCCCCGGCAGGAAAAGGCAGGATTCAGCAAGATTCTTTGATTGGGAAATTACGCCAAATGAGCCTTATCATCCATCAAAAGAGGATTATCGTGTGCCATCCACACAGGACTATTTACCCATTTTAGAAGTTCCTATGACTACTATTCCAATAAAAGCGAGCTATGATAAGGAATCCTTGCGTAGATATATAAATCTAAGTTACCATCACTCCTTATTCAAATCAGGTTTTGACGCATATTTGGATACGATACAGAAACAGGAAAAGGAACAGGCTTTTATAACAATAATACTTCATCCTGATGAAGTAAATAATGAAAGAAATGAACACCCTCTATACTCATTTTCCATAACTGAGATAAATAAGAATATCGAATATATAATAAACACTTTCGATTCTTATGATCTTGAGTATCGTTCTTTGAAAATGCAGAATGTTCTGAGGTATTTTTCACCATCATGATACAAAAACAGTTTGTCGAAGAAATAATATGTGAGTACCTTAATCAAAGATTCTGTTTTTTGGTTGGGCGTGGTACAACAGCCATTTATCTCGCATTAAAAGTAATAGAAAGCAAGGTTGGGCAAGGGGAGGTTATTCTGCCAACGATTAGCTGTACGTCACCTGCCCAGGTTGTCTACTATTCTGGGTTTAAGCCTGTATTTGCTGACGTAAATCTTACAAACTTTACTCTTGATATTGAGTCTCTAAAATCACGGATAACTAAAGAAACCAAAGCTATTTTACCTATTCATATTTTTGGTCATTGTTCGCAAATGAATGAGATACTGGAAATTGCAGAGGAATGTGGTATATATGTGATTGAAGATGCGGCTCAGGCATTGGGTGGAAATTATAAGGGTAAGAAGATCGGAAGTTTGGGGGATTTCTCTATCCTGAGCTTTATGGGAACCAAGATAATTAACGCGGGCGAAGGTGGTGCTATTGTAACTGATAATGAGGAATTTGCCTCAATAATAGGTAATGAAGTTAGTAGATTGCCATGTAAAATACATTTTTATGATTATGCTCTAAAATCTTTGAGCCATCGAAACCTATATCATGCTCTAGCCGATCTTCTAAGAGTTGACAATAATTTCATGCTAAGTAGTGCATTTATGGCAATTATTCCATTTTACAGCGACATTTACATCCATGAATTCTCTGGCGATGAATCTACACTAAGAAAGATCGCAGACGGGTTCAAAAATTTAGACGCAGATATTAATCAGCAAATTGAGCGAGCAATGTTATATAAAAATTTATTGCAGGATGATAACTTAGTTCATCCGGTAGGATGGGAAAGCGAAGGTGTGGTTTGGCGATACAGCTTCTTAATTAAAGATACGAAAAAGCTAATCCACATAACCAACGAACTCCGAAAGAATGGCATTAATGCGTCAAACCACTACTGGTCTGTAGCAGATCTATTTTACAATGAAAAAACTTACTCTAATACATCCTATATTTGTCCAAGAATTTTAAATCTATGGGTAGATGATAATGCAGATAGGGCATATATTGAGAAAAGCTGCGAAATCATTCTGAAAAATTTGGATTAAGCTTCTTATGTTACCAAGCTATAATGTATGATAGAAGGAAATATGTTAAATGAATATGGATAAAAACATTGAGATCCTCGAGTGCACACTCCGTGATGGTAGTTATGCGGTAAATTTTCAATTTACCGCAGAAGATACTTATAAAATTTGCTGTGCTCTGGAAGATGCTGGTTTTCGTATGATAGAGATCGGGCATGGAGTTGGGTTGGGCGGATCTTGTCAGCAACATGGGATTGCCGCTGCTACTGATGAGGAATATCTAAAGGCTGCGACTTCTGCATTAAAAAAGGCTAGTTTCGGCACTTTTTTTATCCCTGGCATCGGAAAGAAAGAGCATTTGGATTTAGCAAATGATTATGGTATGAGGTTCGTTCGTATTGGAACTAATATTACTCAATCAGAAGAAGCTGAAGAATATATCAAATATGCAAAGGAAATAGGGCTTGCGGTATCATATAACGCAATGAAATCTTACGTTGTCTCTCCAGAGGAGCTAACCCAAAGAGCAAAACATATAGTTGACTGGGGAGCTGATGTATTTGTCGTTGTTGATTCTGCTGGTGGAATGCTCCCTCTGGATGTTAAAAGGTATGTTGAGTCTTTACGGAGTAATATTGATATTAAAATAGGGTTCCATGGACATAACAGCTTTATGTTAGCAAATGCAAATAACCTTGCGGCACTAGAATCTGGGGCAACGGTGCTTGATAGTACCATGCAAGGGATCGGGCGCGGTGGGGGTAATGCACAAACTGAAATAATGCTTGTTCTTTATGAAAAAATAGGAATTAATACAGGTGTTGATAAATATAAAGCAATGGATATTGGTGAAGAAATAATACGCCCATTGATGAAAGGAGAATGTGGTGTTAGATCACTTGATGTTACTATGGGCTATGCCTTTTTTCATTCAAGCTTTCTCAAGCGAATTAACAAAACCGTTGAGGAATTTCACGTTGATATAAGAAAACTAATTATTGAGGTGAGTAAAATCGAAAAAGTGAATCCAACAGAGGAACTTATAAGACAGATTGCATGTAATTTATCTAAAAAAGAGAAAGAAAATCTATTGGGGGCATTTATCCATGAATGAACTGCAACGGCTTTTTGAGTTGGAAAAACAACAAAATATTAGTGATCTTGGTTCAGATCCTGAAATGAAACGACTAAGACTTGATTTTATGCATAAGACAGCAAAATATAACTATACTTACAACTTCACATGGTTAGGCCGTCCCATAATCCAGCTTCCGCAAGACATTATAGCAATGCAAGAAATCGTCTGGAAAGTGAAGCCGGATCTAATAATAGAAACAGGAATTGCTCATGGCGGGTCTCTAATCTTCTATTCTTCCATGCTGGAACTGATAGGTGAAAATGGACAGGTTTTAGGTATTGACATTGATATCCGAGAACATAACCGTATAGAAATTGAAAATCACCCGATGTTTAAGAGAATTAAAATGATACAAGGCTCTTCTGTTGATGAAGATGTTATAAAGCATGTTTATGATTTCGCAAAGTATAAAAAGCAGATTTTAGCCGTTTTGGACTCTAATCATACTCATGATCATGTTCTAAAGGAATTGAAGCTATATTCTCCCTTGGTAACTAAAGGTAGCTATCTTGTTGTTTTTGATACAGGGCTTGAGGATGTACCTGAAGAACTTTTCTCTAAACTGTTTCCCAATAAACCATGGAGTAAAAATAATAACCCTAAAACAGCGGTTCATGAATTCCTAAAAATAAATGATCGCTTTGAGATTGATAAAGAAGTTGAAAATAAACTCCTTATTACAGTTGCTCCTGATGGCTATTTGAAGTGTGTAAAGGATTGATTATGGAACGTATCCCCGTATCAGGACCATGGATCACTCAAAAAGAGATTGACTACGTAACCGACGCTGTTACTAATGCTTGGTATAGCAACGCTAATATGTTCCATGAACGCTTTGAGAAGGCGTTTAGGGAATATATTAAAGTCAAGTATGCTATGGCATTACCGTCTTGCACTTCCGCTATCCATTTGTCGCTTTTATCGCTAGGTATAGGCAAAGGTGATGAGGTTATCATACCAGATATTACCTGGATCGCCTCATCTGCACCTATTACTTATGTTGGCGCAACACCGGTTTTTGCTGACATTGATCCGCAGACATGGTGTTTATCTGCTGAATCGCTGGAAGAGTGTATCACTCCAAGAACCAAAGCAATCATTCCAGTTGACCTTTATGGCAATATGCCCGATATGGATGCTATTCAAGACATTGCAAAGCGACATAATATAGCGATTGTTGAGGATTCAGCACAGGCTATCGGTTCGGAATATAAAGGCAAAATGGCTGGCAGTTTCGGTGATAGCGGAGTTTTCAGCTTTCATGGTTCCAAAACTCTCACGACTGGTGAAGGTGGGATGCTGGTCACTGATCGGGAAGATATTTATAAAAGAAGCATTATCCTGAGAGATCATGGTCGTATCCCCGGCGAAAAGCGAATGTTTTGGAATGCAGAGGTCGCTTATAAGTATAAGATGTCCAGTATGCAAGCGGCACTTGGGTTAGCACAATTAGAGCGAATTAACGAATTGATTGAGCGAAAACGGCAAATCTTCAAATGGTATGAATCAGAATTGTGCAATATTGACGCACTCACCTTGAACTACGAGGCTCCAGAGACAAAGAACACTTATTGGATGGTGACAGTCATATTAGACGAAAAGCTTGGTATAAAAAAGGAAGCCCTGATAGCAATGATGATGGAGAAAAACATTGATTGTCGTCCGTTCTTTTATCCATTAAGTTCTCTCCCGGCTTATGAAAACTTGGACGAAGCAAAAATTGCTCAACGCAGAAATAAAAACGCTTACAGAATATCACCTTACGGGATTAATCTTCCTTGTGGAATGAATATGACAGAAGAAAAAGTTGACTATGTATGCGAATGTTTGAAATCAATCATCAAAAGCAATGGTTAAGGAAATTTAATGTCCAGACTGTCAAAAAATATCATATACAATCTGCTTGGTCAGGGCTCGCTTTTGATCCTCGGTTTTGTCTCAATTAAATATATTTTCAAGCAATTGGGTGCTGAAGCACTTGGTATTATAACCTTTACTCAGATGGTAAATGGTATGATCCAGATAGCTCTTGAAATGGGAATCAGTTCTAGCACAACACGTGAAGTTTCCTCATGTTATGGTTCAGAGCCTGAATATATAAAAAAACTTATTCGGACGTTTTCATTATTCTATTGGAGCGGTTTTGTCGTTGCTGGCGTTGCTCTCTTCTTTCTTGCCCCCGTTTTTGTGGAGCATTGGATCCACTTGAAAACTATGGACACAGCAACAGCCATAACGGTTCTTCGTGTTTTGGGCGTAGCTTCGATTATATCATTACCGGGCGGACTTTATTCCAGCTTATTGTTTGGGTTACAAAGGATGGGGATTATCAATCTTATCAGTGTGTCAAATACCATCGTTCAGCAGACTGGCACAATATTAATCCTGATATTTGGAGGCAATTTGCTTTATGTTATTTACTGGTATGCTGGTTGCTATTACCTCAGGGTGTTTGCTTGCTTTGTGGTTTCCTCTCACTTTTTTGATCTACGATCATTTGTCCCCGGTTATTCATCCGAAGTGATACGAAGGAATTTCAGATATGCATCGAGAATGATGTCAACTTCCATTACAGCATTCATTCATATGCAAGCAGATAGAATGATTATCAGCAAGCTTTTGCCCATAAGCACACTCGGTTATTACAACGTTGCTTATAGCTTTGTTTCAAAATTGCAGTTTATCACAGGATCCGTTGCTAATGCAGTATTTCCATCATTCTCGTCATTATACAAAACTGGTAATCGCAGTCAATTAATGTCGCAATATTGGAAACTGCAAGACCTGATCTGCTTTGGGATAGCTCCTATAGTTGCAATCATCCCATTTGCTCTGGTGCCATTGTTTTCTTACCTTTTGAATGAGGAGATTGCACATATTGTATTACTTCCTGCGACATTGTTGGCTATCGGATTCTATATGAATGGAACTTTAAACATCCCATATTCCTTCTCTCTTGCAATTGGTAAACCAGGGATCGGTGCGCGCCAGAATTTCTATGCACTATTTGTTGTTTTGCCTGTAACGGCTTTATTGATCTATTACTTAGGTTTGACCGGCGCTGGTTTATCATGGGTTTTTTATCATATCTTTGCTTATGCTTATGGTGTGCCAAGGACTTGCAGAGAATGTCTTGAGATACCATTGCGGAGGTGGTATCTTCACGTCCTCAAAGTATTTGCTCTGATTGGATTAACTTATGGTGTTGCATGGGTGATACTGAGCATAATCGGTAGTGGCTCAATATTATCACTGAGTTTAGCTTACGTTTCTGCCACGATTGTTTATTTGACAGTAAGTTATTTTGCTATCGGCGAGGAGTTCCGTATAAAGATCAATCAGCTTTTTGTGTCCTTGAAAGCACGAATTACGGAGTTTGCATAAATGAGCGATATAACGAAACCGTTGATCACAACAATAATTCCAACATATCGCCGTCCCAAGCTGCTGCGACGGGCGATAAAGAGTGTGATGAACCAGACCTATCCTCACTTTCAGGTATGTGTCTATGACAACGCCTCAGGAGATGAAACAGCTTCTGTCGTCGCAGAATTAGCAAAAAAGGATCCCCGAGTCAAATATCATTGCCATTCTGAGAATATCGGAGGGTTTAATAATTTAAATTATGGCATGGAGCACGTAAATACTCCTTATTTTTCTTTTCTATCTGATGATGACATTCTTTTGCCGGAGTTTTTTCAGACAGCTATGGATGGTTTTGAAAAGTATCCGGATGCTGTGTTTTCAGCAGGATCGTGTATTAACATGAACGATAAGGGCAAGGTAGGTTCTGTTATGCCATGGTCATGGGAAAGGGATGGATATTTTACTCCTCCAGAAGGTCTTTTTCAAATGATGGGGGGGAAACATATCACTTGGACATCCATCGTTTTCCGTAAGGAAGTTATCGAAAACATTGGTAGCTTTGATAAAGAGGTTGAAGCAGGCGATCTCGATTTTGAGTTGCGAATAGCAGCCCATTTCCCTTATGTCGTTTCCAAAAAACCATGTGCTATATTTGTTATTCACGATTCTTCTTATTGTGGATCAGCCACTTATAAATCATTTTGGCCCGGTTGGAGCAAAATGATTCGCAATATAACTGAGGATGAACAACTCCCTTTTGACGTTAGAAAGCGTGCTGAGAATATTTTGACAGATCAAATTAAATATACGCTACGTGGATTTTTAATAAAATCCTTAAAGAAAAAGAATTTTGACGAAGCTTATGAAATAGCAAGAATATTTAAGGATTATTACCAAGAAAAGAAAAAATTCATATTTTTCAGTTTTTTAATAAGCATTATAAAGTATATACCATTGATTTATTATCTTATCATTTTATTGAATAAAATTCGTTTGATCTATAAACTAAGGAGAATCAGAAGGCAATTACAAAAACAATTTGGTGATTATGCAAAGTTATTGGAATTTATCTGAACATATTTGTTTACAGAAAGGCTAGGAGAAAGATGGCAGTTCAAAAAGTGATAAAAGCAAGAACTCCTGTTAGGATAGACTTTAGCGGCGGGTGGACAGATGTAGCTCTTTTTACAGAAGAATCCAAAGGATTTGTTGTTAATGCTACTATTAATATATATTCTTACGTTACCATAAAAAAGTTGCCAGACAAAGAAGTTTTGAAGCAATCTTATGGCTATAATCATAAAGAAAAAGTAGAGAACAAAAACATAAGTATATATTCAGCAGATTTCGACATTTATGAGGAAGCCGAAGAGGTTAAGCAACTGGAATATAATGGTAATATTGATCTTGCAAAAGCGGCAATTAAGCATCTAGGTATAAGTGGTGGTTTAGAAGTCATTACCAGATCCAATGCTCCCGCAGGTTCTGGATTGGGAACATCAGCATCTATGGGCGTTGCATTGATTGGTGCTTTAAGCGCATTTACTGGATTGACGTCTTTACCTTATGAAATAGCAGAAAAAGCCAGCCTGATCGAACGTCAGGAACTGAATATATTGGGTGGCAAACAGGATCATTATGCGTCTGCTTTAGGTGGCATAAATTTTATGGAGTTTATGGGAGAAGATGTAAAGGTCTCAAAAATCCAGATTTCTAATGACATTATATTTGAGCTTGAAAAAAATCTGGTACTTTGTTATACTGGAAAATCCCGTTTGAGTGGCGATATTCACGCCAAAGTAAAAGAGGCTTATGAGAAAGAAGACCCCAAAACAAGGCAGGCTTTAAGAAATCTGAGAGCAATTGCGTCTGAAATGAAAGATGCTCTGCTAAAAGGGGATTTGACAAATTTTGGAAAATTACTGAGCGAAAACTGGGAAAATCAAAAAGCTCTTCATCCATCGGTCACTAATCCACAAATAGATGCTATATTTGAATCTGTTATGGAAAGCGGAGCTCTTGGCGGGAAAGCCTGTGGTGCCGGCGGAGGCGGATGTTTGATATTCTATTGTGCTCCGGATCATGAACATATAGTTAGAAAAAAATTGGAAGAATCTGGGGTTGAAATTATTGACTTTAACTTCACTTCTGAAGGGATTTCTATTTGGAGACCTTGAGATGAGGTTCGAGCTTTTCTTTCTTAAAGGCTTCCTGTTCTTATGGAATCCAGATGAAGGAAATTTGCTTGAGTGTAGTGTTTAATATCTGTCTTTACCCAAAATAAGGAAATGTAGATGATGCGAATACTTTTAATAAATCCACCATTCAATCGGCTTAAAGGGTTAAAAACAACATATTTTCCTTTAGGATTAGGCTACCTTGCTGCTGTCCTAAGAGAGAACGGATTTGAAGCTAGTATTTATAACGCTGAAAATTCTAGAGAAAGATTACCATCAGCCTCTAGTCTCAGGTTATTAGAAAACCATCACAAATATATCCAAGCTTTAAATGCTGAATCACACTATGTATGGCAGGAGATAAAGGACACACTATCTCTGTTCAAACCAGATATAGTGGGTATTTCTGTAATGACAGCGAAGTATGGATCTGCTATCAAAATTTCTAACTTATGTAAAGAGTTTAATCCAAACATAAAGATAATATGGGGCGGCCCTCATCCTACTATTCAGGCAGATGCAGTTTTACAGAACGATTGTGTAGATTTCGTCATTAGGGGAGAGGGCGAGTTAAGTATGGTAAGCCTTTGCCTTGCTTTAAATAATAATTCCAATACTTTTGACCAAATAGAAGGTTTGTCCTATAAAAATGATGGAGAACCTGTCCATATGCCTGCTCGAAAGTTAATAACGAATCTTGATGATCTTCCCCAACCAGCTAAGGACTTTTCCCTGTACCCGGAACTTTATTCTCCAACAAACATGGGGGATATAGTAACCAGCAGAGGTTGCCCTTTCGAATGCGCATTCTGTGGTGCTCAGAATACCTGGGGTAGAAAGGTAAGGTTCCGATCTGTGGAAAAAGTAATAAATGAAATTATAGATATTTATGAGAAATATAATACCAGAGAGTTCTGGTTCTGGGATGATACTTTTACTGTAAATCGAAAGCGTACTATTGAACTATGTCAAAAACTAATTGACAAAAAACTTAATATGTCCTGGGGATGCACTACCAGAGTAAATATGGTGGATGATGAGCTTTTAGGAATAATGAAGAAATCTGGTTGTAATACGATAGAATTTGGTATTGAATCAGGAAGTGAAAGAATCCTGAATTTGATAAAAAAGAACATTACATTAGAGCAGATAATGGAAGCAGTTCGATTAGCTAGAAAACATAAACTAGATTGTAAAACTTTTTTCATGGTTGGTTTTCCAGAGGAAACTAAAGAGGATATCGAACAGACAAAGCATTTGATAAAAACACTTAACCACCGTGGTGTTGAGTTTAGTATTTTTACACCATACCCAGGCTGTGAATTGTATAATCGGACTGTCGAATTAGGATTACTACCCCAAAACCTTGATTGGAGCCAGTTTTCACATCAAAGTCCAGAAAATCATTTTATGAAGTATATTACTAAAGAGGATTTTCGAGAAATCATTGATGAGATGACAGAATTCATTGAACGGTATAACTTCAGTTTACGAAACGCTTATCACTACTTTCGATCTAATAGCTCATATTATATAAATAATCCACGCGCTTTTATTAGGAAGACTTTACCATACCTGAAACGCAAGCTGGGTATAGATCAGTAATTCTTTAAAAGATATAACGGTTCAAGTGTGAGAGTGAAATTAGGGGATTATGTTCTCTATGGAGGTTTTGATGAATATTCTTGTCGTTACTGGTTATAATCCATTCGCTGTTAAGGATGGCAATGCCATGAGGGTATGTGCTATGTTGCGTGAACTTATACAGCAAGAACATAACATCAGCCTTCTTATATATACTACCCCGTGGAGCAAATACAAGAAAACACAATCTTTTTATGGGATAAAACAGTATATCTTCTCAGTAAGACTAGAACTGCTTATATTAGGTTTCCTATTGCGGCGACTTTTTCGGTTACCTGTTTTTTCTTTGATAACTACCCTACTCCCCCCTTTTTATAGATTTAAGAAAACTGTGAAAAGCATTATTCAAAAAGATAAGATTGATATTATCCAATGTGAGAATACTTATACTGTTTTTCAGATAAGTAAGTATGTAGGGGCAATTCCAATAGTGGTTAGCGCTCTTGATATACTTTATGATAGATACGTGCAAATATTGAAAAACATGAATGTTATGAAACATTTGCGAAAGGCTTTTTTAAAATGGTGGCAACGGGTGGAAATAAATAGTATAAAACGATCTTCTATTTGCGCTTGTGTATCTGATGAAGATCGTAACCGACTCATAGAAATGGGTATTGAGCCGGAAAAGCTTGTTGTTATTCCAAACGGAGTGGATTGTGATTCCATCACACCGATGCCTAAGGATATAGGCCTTTTAAAGCAATTAGGGTTAAATGAATACGATCCAATTTTGTTTTTTGGAGGGAGTGGGCAATATCAAAACATAAAGGCTCTTCACGACATAATAGACATTATTCTACCGCGCACCATTGAAAATTTTCCTAACCTTAAAATTATATTTATCGGGACCATGTGTACATATATTATTGAGAAGAACCTGTGCAAATCATATTCTAAGAATATCATAAATGCAGGTTATGTAGAAAACCTCAATAATTACTATAGTTTAGTGGACATCGTCATTCTTCCCATAACTATTGGCTCTGGAACAAAACTTAAAGCAGGTGAAGCCTTTGCTGCTGGCAAGGCTGTAATATCAACAAGCATGGGGGCCATTGGGTATGATGTTATTGATGGAGAAGATGTGATCATTGAGGACTGTATAGATAGATTTCCTGATCAAATAAGGAATTTATTAGATTGTCCGGATTTGAGAAGAAAATTGGGCAAGAATGCTAGGGAAAAGTCATCAAGATATGATTGGAAATTTCTTATGAAAAAGTATGATGAAATTTATCAAACGCTGTCACTTAATTTATCATAGTGTGTAATAGAATATAATTCCATTCATAATTTCGTAAACCACTCACAGTATGATTATGTTTGCGGTGAGGTGTATGAGAACCTTTCAGAGATGTTTTTTCGCTTATGTCCTTTCTTGACCACTTTCAGTTGCTATACACCTAGATAAATTGAGCGAACCGCATATTTATAGTTTTCATCATCCTTTATGAATTGCAGATTATGTTTTGGGGGAGTTTACACAAAATGCTCAACGGATCCATTAGAATATCTTACATCCTTTTAATGATTCTCTCTCTTTCTCTTTATATTATTCTATTGTTTTGGTGGCAATCTTGGGTAATATTCGGAATTATCTTATACATAGTATTGAGCGTTTATTTTTCGAATAAACTTAGAGACCCTTTAAACATGCATCTAATTGCGATAAGTTCGATCTTTTTATATGCTGTTCCTTCTTCTGTCTTGATCTTACAAGGTGAGATCGTATTAGACAGAGATGAATCTTTAATGCTGTTTTCCTCAATCTGTTTAGGTCTGCTTGGCTATACTTCTGGTGTTTTGGTTATTAAAAAATCATCTATATTTAAACATAATACTCGATTATCTGTAAAACTGAATAAATTATTAGGTCTGCTTGGCTATACTTCTGGTGTTCTGGTTATTAAAAGCTCATCTATATTTAAACATAATACTCGATTATCTGTAAAACTGAATAGATTATTCTGGACAACTTATAAATACAGGTATATTTTAGTGTTCATTTCTTGTCTAATTCTTTTCTATAAAGGATTTGCACCCATGTCCATGTCATATCAAGAATCTGTGGATTATCGAGCGCAGGTACCGGGAGTTGTGCAGTATTATAATTCTTTAATTGGAACCATTTTCTCTATATTAACATTAGGTATGATTAGCGTATTCGGGGACATTAAAAAATACAGAAAACTGTCTTGGCTCAGTTATTTGACCATCATACTTATTGTTCTCTCCATTATAGGAGGACACAGAAGCATAATTATATCTTTGTGCGCCTATTTAATGCTCGCTTTTCAACCTCGTCTAAAAAGAAAATATATTATGTTAATTGGTATTCTAGCGATCATGATTATCTTCACAGTATCGGGAGCTGTAAGATTTGCGAGGTCTGGCATATCGTTCACTTACAATCTGAGATACTTCTATGAGTATTTCATAAACTTAAAATCACTTATATCTATTTTTTGGGGATTAAGTGATTTTACGGGCCCTTTTTCAGTTTTCATAACTTTGGTTAAGAATATTCCTCAAAATATAAATTTTGATTATTTTGCTTACATAAAAGACCTTAGTTTATTGATACCAACATTATTATATCCTGGACGCCCTTTGCCCTATAATAAATGGTATGTGGCAACATTCGACCCGGACCGTTTTCAGGCGGGCGGTGGATTAACATTTTATATATTAGGCTTTGGGTATTTGTTTGCCGGACCTTTCGGCGTATTCATACATTTATTTCTATTTGGGGTTTTATTTGAATTATTCAATAAATTCTTCAAGATGGTTGGCGATCCTGCTGGTATATTTCTATATGGTTATTTCTTTGTTAATTTGATATTATTCGCTGTAAGTGATGGGTTTGTGACTTTCATTAAAAACTCCATCATTTTATATGGGATAATCCCTATCTCTTTGTTATTCTTATCCGCATTTTTCTTGGATTCTCTAAAACCCAAGTAAGGAGAAGTTTATAATGAGAATGGTCTACATCACAGCCCGAACTCCCTGGGGACAGGGAGAGACGTTTATTTTAGAAGAGATGCTCGAAATCAAACGACAAGAGGTTGAATTATTAATAGTTCCTCGCAACCCTTCAAAATCAATCTTCCACAAAAAGGCTGAGGAACTTTTGGAAAACGCTATTTGGATGCCTTTGATAAATTTTAGGATGGTCGCTGTTTTTCTAGGAGCATTACTGACGAATCTTTCAGTATGGAAAGTCCTAACATCTATTATTAAAGCCTCTCGAAATCCTCGAATTTTAGTCAAAAATTTAGTGGTTTTTCCGAAATCTGTTTTCATAGCCAAGTATATTCAAAAGAAAGATATCAAACAGATCCACGCTCATTGGGGAGCCACAACAGCTACGATGGCTTATGTTATTTCTGAGATTACAGGGATCCCATGGAGTTTAACTTTACATAGGGGTGATGTAAAAGGAAACAATATCCTTAAAAAAAAAGTAGAATCGGCTGAGTTTGTAAGATGCATTTCTGAATGTACTAAAAAAATGTTGCTTAGAATAGTTGGTGAAGGGTACGAACAGAAAATAAGAATCATACATATGGGAGTGGAATTTCCGACAGACGTCAGTGAATTTCGAAACCGTAAAGGAACTTTCATAATGATTACTCCCGCTAATCTCTTGGAAGTAAAAGGCCACAAATACCTAATTAAAGCCTGTTATACTTTAATTCAACAAGGAATCTCAGATTTCCAATGCATCTTTTATGGCGAAGGAAAGCTTAGGGCTAATTTAGAGAACCTCATTAAAAATAAAGGGCTAGTTAATCACATAAGAATGCCAGGAGCTATTCCCCATGAAGAACTCATGATGATATATAAAAACAGGCAAGTGGATGTTGTTGTCTTACCTTCTATTAATACTAGCGATGGAGAACATGAAGGAATTCCTGTGTCTCTGATGGAGGCTATGGCTTATGGAGCGCCCATCATCTCTACAAATACGGGAGGTATCCCAGAATTAATAGGAAATGGTAGTGGAATAATGGTGCCTGAGAAAGATGAAAAATCAATATATGATAGCATTTATGAACTTATGAAAAATGAAAATGACTTAAAATTATTTGCACAACGTGGTAGAAAAAAGATAGCAGAAGAATTCAATGTGCAAGTGGTGGTTAAAGAATTGATTAGTTTATTTTCCGATGGAGAATAAAGTAACTAAGGAAACTGGTATAGATTATGGTAACCTTACGATTTGTTTCGATTATCATTCCCTGCCGAGATGAAGAAAAATTCATTGGAAATTGTCTTGATTCTATTGTTGCCAATGATTATCCAAATGACCATCTTGAGATTCTGGTTATTGATGGAATGAGCAATGATGGCACAAGGAGTATTGTCGAAGAATACAAACAGAAATATTCATTTATCAAGCTTTTGGATAATCCCCAAAAAATTACGCCTGTTGCATTAAACATAGGTATCAAAAATGCCAATGGAGAGATTATTACGAGGATGGATGCACATGCTACTTATGAAAAGGATTATATGTCAAAATGTGTGAAGTATCTGGGTGAGTATGAAGCGGATAACGTGGGTGGAACAATGATAACAATACCCAGAGAAAATACTTTCATTGGTAGGGCAATAGTTTCTGCTTTATCTCATCGCTTTGGCGTAGGTGGCTCTGTTTTTAGAACAGGTTCAAAAGAGCCAAGATGGGTTGATACTGTATTTGGTGGCTGTTACAAAAGGGAAGTGTTTGACAAGATTGGTCTTTTTAACGAAAACCTTGTAAGCACTCAGGATATGGAATTTAACCAGAGACTTAGAAAGGCAGGGGGTAAAATTCTTTTACATCCTGAAATTGTAAGTAATTATTATACTCGCTCTGACTTTAAATCTTTCTGCAAAAATAACTTAAGAAATGGTATATGGGCTATTTATCCACTGAAGTTTGTTGATCATATACCAGTTTCGTGGAGGCACTTTATTCCTCTTGTATTTGTGTCGGGGTTAATAGGTTCAGCAGTATTATCAGCCTTTTCTCATGTTTTTCTATGTTTGCTTTTGTTTATAGCTGGCTCTTATGCGCTGGCGAATATTTACTTTTCCTTTAAGATATCAGCAAAAGAGAGGGATTTCAGATATTTATTTGTTATGCCAATAATATTTGCTACCCTTCATATAATTTATGGTTTAGGTTCATTATGGGGTGCGATAAAACTTTTAAGAAAGTAAATTCATGAAGGATAGAAAAAATGATAAAAAATATATGTTTTACATTTTAAAATCCGAATGTATGAAACATAATGAGACGACTTTAAGTGAGGGTTACTCATTCGAGATCTGGAAACCTAAAATATGTAAATTAATACCAAACGTTCCGGTTAAGTGGCCATTCTTTATCTGGTCAGTTTTGCATTACCTCAGATTATTTAAGAATTCCAATTATGGTGTATCTATAGTTTACCAAGATGGTAAGATAGTGCATTATTGTGCGATATTACCAAAGTTTTTTAGAACTACGTTTATGTCAAAAAATGATCTTGAGATAGGTCCTTGTTGGACTCATGTTGAACACCGAAGAAAGGGTATAGCTACTTACGCAATCCAAAAAGCTCTTGAAACATATAAAGAGCATGACTGTAGGTTTTGGTATATCGTTGGAGAGGATAATCATGCATCCAGACAACTTGCAGAAAAACTTGGTTTTACATTGTATGGAAAGGGTGTTAAAAAAAAGAGATTTTGGTCTAGAATTATTGGAACTTTTGTCATAGAGGAAAAATATTCATAGGACTGGAGGTTAATGAAATTGAACTGGAAAGGTAAAAAGATATTGGTAACAGGTGCCGGTGGATTTATCGGCAGTCATCTGACAGAACGATTGGTTGAGCTAGGAACTCATGTCAAAGCCTTCGTTAGATACAACTCTAGAAACGATTGGGGTCTGCTCGAAGAATTGCCTGCGGATATTCGGAACGAACTTGAGATCGTAGCTGGCGATCTAAAAGATTCTGATGATGTCAGAGATGCTGTCAAAGATACCGAAATAGTATTTCACCTTGGCGCACTGATTGCCATCCCATACTCTTACGTCAACCCCGGCGATGCGGTTCAGACAAACGTCATTGGATCTCTGAATATACTGAACGCTTCCAGGGAATACGGAGTTGAGAAGGTGGTCCATACTTCCACGAGTGAAGTATATGGTACAGCTCAATACGTGCCAATAGATGAAAAGCACCCTTTACAGGCACAATCTCCTTATGCGGCAAGTAAGATCGCAGCAGATAAACTGGCAGAAAGCTTTTACCTATCTTATAATCTTCCGGTTGCAACAATCAGGCCATTCAACACTTACGGACCAAGGCAATCCGCAAGGGCAGTGATCCCTACTATTATCACTCAGGCTTTGAGCAAGGACAAGGTGTATCTTGGGTCTTTACATCCAACCAGAGATTTTACTTACGTACAAGACACTGTGGATGGCTTCATAAAGGTTGCGGAGTCATCCTGCTCAATCGGTGAAGTAATCAACGTTGGTTCTGGCAAGGAGATTTCAATAGGGGAACTGGCTGGTAAAATCATATCTTTAATAGGCAGAGATGTAGAAATTGTATCTGATGATGCTCGTATTCGTCCCGAAAAAAGTGAAGTGAACAGGCTTCTTGCGGATAACTCGAAAGCAAAAGAACTTCTCCAATGGGAACCAAGAATTTCCATAGATGAGGGATTGAAAAGGACGATCGAATGGATCTCGGAGCATATTAGCAGTTATAAGGTAGATATATATAACGTATAGAGATTACTATGGAAAGCCGAAAAGAGAAGGAAAGAGAATACTTCGACAAAAAAACGCTGGAATCACTGCCAGATAGTTATGACTGGAGGAGTGGTTCTGAAATATTTAGACCTATTATTCGTGACCCATATATTTTCTGCGAGCAATGGCTAAAGCAAAGATGCTTGGATAAAAAGATATTGGATTATGGATGTGGACAAGGGATTCATTCCATATTTCCAGCACAAAATGGGGCTTATGTCATAGGAATAGATATATCAATTGAATCAATTAAAATCGCAAGACAAAGGTCAATCCGGGAAGGAGTTGATAAGAATACAACGTTTCTCATGATGGATGCAGAAACGTTAGGTTTTGATGATAATTGTTTTGACCTCATTATCACTAATGGCAGTCTTTCTTACCTGGATCTTCAGAAAGCATTTTCAGAGATGGCAAGGGTATTGAAGCCGGAAGGTTACGTAATTGGAGTTGATACAATCGGACATAATCCAGTCTTAAACTTAAACAGGAGGGTAAGACTAAAAATCAGTCAGAGAACAAAATGGTCAATTGATCACATCTTAAAAAAAAGCGATTATGATATAACAAAAAGCTA
>Ga0315280_10005117_pt1 | contig 18898 bp, 15 predicted proteins | sample YL17G06_40_MG_FD_203697 | JGI IMG/M metagenome (GOLD analysis project Ga0315280, IMG submission 203697) | Sediment microbial communities from Yellowstone Lake, YNP, Wyoming, USA - YL17G06_40 | ecosystem: Environmental > Aquatic > Freshwater > Lake > Sediment | place: USA: Wyoming | collected... | reverse complement strand
TCGGCTGCCTGCTTTTCCTCCAGCAGCAGCGTCGCCAGGTTCACGTTGGCCTGGGGCAGGTCGGGGCGCACGGCCAGCGTCTTCCGATAGGCCTCAATGGCCTTGGCCCGCTCGCCCATCATGGTGTAGGCGTAGGCGATGTCGAACAACGCCCGGTAGTTCTTCGGATCCCTGGCGGCCAGTTGTTCCAGTGCGGCGAGAGCTTTCGCGTAGTCCTTGGCGTTAATCGCTTCCTCGGCTTTGGCCAGCGCCTCATGGTCGGCTGCGCCGGTCTGCGCCCAAACCATTGCGCTCAACACAAAGGCACAAAGGCACAAAGACACCAAGAGGACCTGAGACTTGAGACCGGAGACCGGAGACCGGAGACTGGCCTGCCTACAAACAGGTCCCAGGTCCCAAGTCCCAGGTCCCAGGTCTTCTTTGTGTCTTTGTGTCTTTGTGCCTTTGTGATGAAACAAATTCATTTCTTTTGGTTGCGCATGTGAAAAACCTGCGCCAGGAACTTACCAGTATAGGACTGGGGACAGCGGGCCACGGTTTCCGGCGTGCCGGCCACCACCACCTGGCCGCCCCGCTCGCCGCCTTCCGGGCCCAGGTCGATCACCCAGTCGGCGGATTTGATTACTTCCAGATTGTGCTCGATGATCAGGATGCTGGCTCCCTGGTTCAGCAGGCGGCGGAAGGCGTTCAGCAGCTTGCCGATGTCGTCGAAGTGCAGGCCGGTGGTCGGCTCGTCGAAAATGTAGAGGGTGCGCTCGGCGTTGTGCGCGGCCAGGTGGGCGGCCAGCTTGACGCGCTGCGCCTCGCCGCCGGACAGCGTGGTGGCCGACTGGCCCAGGCGCAGGTAGCCCAGGCCCACGTCCTCGAGCACCTTCAGGCGGTTCACGATCTTGGGGATGCCGGAAAAAAAGCCCAGCGCCTCGCGCACCGTCATCTGCAGCACGTCGTCGATGTTGCGGCCGTTATGACGGATCTCGAGCACTCCGCTCTTGAAGCGCTTTCCGTTGCACTCCTCGCAGACCAACTCGACGTCGGCCAGGAACTGCATCTCGACGGTAACGGTGCCGGCGCCCTGGCAGGCTTCGCAGCGCCCGGCCGGGATATTGAAGGAGAAATGGGTGCGCGTGTAGCCGCGCTTGGCGGCGTCGGGCGTGGCGGCGAACAGCTCGCGGATGGCATCGAAGGCCTTGATGTAGGTGATGGGATTGGAGCGCGGCGTGCGGCCGATCGGCGACTGATCCACCAGCGCCACGTCCCGGATCAGGTTGGCGCCCTCGACGCGGGCACAGTTGAGGCGGGGCGCCGGCGCCGGCTCTTGCGCTTCCCCGGCGGTTTCGGCGGCGCGCTGGCGCAGCTCGGCCGGCGGCCGCGGCTTCATAGCCTGCAGCGCCTGCAGCCCCTCGTACAGCACGTTGTGCACCAGCGTCGATTTTCCGGAGCCGGAAACGCCGGTGACGGCCACCATGGTTTCCAGCGGGACGGCAACATCGATGCCCTTCAGGTTGTTGGCGAACGCGCCCACGATCTTCAGCAGCCGCCGGGGATTGGCCGGGCGGCGCTGCTGGGGTATGGCGATGCGCAGATCGCCCTTCAGGTAGCGCCCGGTCAACGCCGTGCCGTTGCGCAGCAGTTCCGCCAGGGTGCCCGAAAAGACCACCCGCCCGCCGTGTTCCCCGGCGCCCGGCCCCAGGTCCAGCAGGTGATCGGCGGCGCGGATCATGTCCGGGTCGTGCTCCACCACCAGGATGGTGTTGCCCAGATCGCGCAGCTCGGCCAGCAGCCGGATCAGGCGGTTGGTGTCGCGGGGGTGAAGGCCGATGGAGGGCTCGTCGAGCACGTACAGCGCCCCCACCAGCCGCGAGCCCAGCGACGTGGCGAGCTGGATGCGCTGCGCTTCGCCGCCGGACAGCGTCGATGCCAGCCGGTCCAGCGTCAGGTACTCCAGGCCCACCTGGTGCAGGAACTCGAGCCGCTGCCGGATCTCCTCCAGCACCCGGTCGGCGATCTCCGCTTCCATGGGGCTCAGGCGCAGGCGCAAAAAGAAACCGCGCGCCTGCTCGATGCTCATGCGGCCGACCTGGCCGATGTCCGTGTCGGCGATCCGCACCTGGAAGGCCTGCCGCCGCAGCCGCGCCCCCTTGCACTCCGGGCACAGGGTGTAGCCGCGATAGCGGCTCAGGAAAACCCGGATGTGCAGCTTGTATTTTTTCTGCTCCAGGTAATCGAAAAAGCCGCGGATGCCCTCGAACCTGGGCCCGCCCTCGATGATGAATTCCTTCTCTTCGGGCCTGAGCTGATAGAAGGGCACATCCAGGCGCACGCCGGCGGCCCTGGCCTTGCGCTTCAGATCATTGCCGAAGGCGCGGTACTTGGGCTTGGTCCAGGGCTCGATGGCCCCCTGCTCCAGCGATTTCGACTTGTCGGGGACCACCAGGTCCATGTCGAAATCGATGACGTTGCCGAATCCCTGGCAGCGCGGGCAGGCACCGTACGGGCTGTTGAAGGAGAAGAGGCGGGGCTCCGGCTCCTCGTAGGCCGCGTGGCAGCTCTTGCACTCGAATCGCTCGCTGAAGCGCAGTGGCATAGCCTTCAGGCTGTGCGCTTCTTGCGGATCGCCGTCGCCTGGCACAGCCTGAAGGCCATGCCACTGCGGCTCGAAAATGGCCTCGCCCGCCTGCCGGTAACAGGTTTCCACGCTGTCGGCGATGCGCTGGCGCAGGGCCGGGTCGGCCGCCAGCGCCAGCCGATCCACGAGCACGTAGACGCCGCGGGTGAAGTTGAGGTCCAGCAGCGACTCCGGCCTCGAGAACTCGAAGGTCTTGCCGTCCTGGTAGAGGCGGGTGAAGCCGGCTTTGCGCAGGTCGAACAGGTGGGCGCGCAGGGCCTCCATGTCCAGGGCGGGGCGCTCGGCCCCCTGCTTAGCGGCGCCGGCCGCGGCCGTGCCGCGCACCGGAAACAGCAAGTAATAACGGCTGCCGGGGGCCAGCGCCAGCACCCGGTCGGCCACCTCGTCCACCGTATCCTTCTTCACCAGCCCCCCGCACTCCAGGCAGTGGGTGCGGCCCACCCGCGAGAACAGCAGGCGCAGGTAGTCGTAGATCTCGGTGGCCGTGGCCACCGTGGAACGGGGATTGCGCGTGGTGTTTTTCTGCCGGATGGCGATACCCGGCGCGATTCCCAGGATCTCGTCCACGTCCGGCTTCTCGATGCGCTCCAGGAACTGCCGGGCGTAGGCGGAGAGCGACTCGATGTAGCGCCGCTGCCCTTCGGCGTAGATGGTGTCAAATGCCAGGCTGGACTTGCCGGAGCCGCTGACCCCGGTCACCACCGTCAGGGCGTTGTGGGGGATTTCGAAATTGATGTTCTTCAGGTTGTGGACGCGCGCGCCGCGCACCTGAATGCGTTCGTTGCCCATGGGTCCCCTGCGTGCAACTTGTGGCCCAAGCCAATCCTTGATTATAGCGCGGATCACACCGGGCTGGGCTGGCGCGATCGGGCAGGCTTGTCGCTCGGCTGGCGAGCACTTGGCCTTGACACGCACGTCCCGGGGGTGCATATTTGGAGTTGTGATACCCCCCCTTTTCCTTCGGGAGAAGGGTGCGAGGCCGCCCTGCGGGGCGGCCTCCGCCTTTTATAGTGAAGACGCACGTTTATGTAGACGGGCTCAACCTTTACTACGGGTGTCTCAAGGGCACCCGCTACAAGTGGCTGGATCTCGCCTGTCTCTGCCGGTATCTTTTACCGAGGGACGACATCCAGCGGATCAAATACTTCACCGCCATCGTCCGCGCTTTTCCACACGATCCCGACGCTCCGACGAGGCAAGAGACTTATCTACGCGCCCTGGCTACCATTCCCAACCTCACGATCCACTACGGGCACTTTTTATCGAGCCGCTGCACCATGGTCCTCGCATCTTCGAAAAGCCATCCGCCGGAGAACGTGGACGTCATCAAGACGGAGGAAAAGGGCTCAGACGTGAATCTCGCCACGCACCTGCTCCTGGATGGCTTTCGGCGTGATTACGAATGCGCTACCGAACGTTCCACAACCCGCTTCTGTGGTAAGGGCTAGTCGATTGCCCTTGGTGGGCATAGGGCAGCGAGCACGGACGGCGTGCCGGGAGAGAGCGTGCGGAAGCTCGTCGCCTCGGCCTTACCCCTCGCACTTCTGTGCTCGGCCTCCGCTTCCCGGTTGCCCTCCACCGCTGCGCGTCAGGCGGCCCGCGCGCTCCAGCGGTCGCCAGGCCTCAGGTGCCCATGGGGGAATAGGTCCCATCATCGCCGCCTCTCGGCGTGCTTCATACTGACTTGACATCAGTCCGCAAGGCAGTACACTGTTCACGACGCGACGCGCGCAACAGAGCACAGGCCTGTGGAGGGCCGAGGGAGCGTTACAATCAGGAACATTGGCTGTCCCCGTGGGTCCGTTGCGCCCGTGAGATAAAGACGCAGCCTTACGTGGAGCGCCACCTGCACCTTCCACCTTTCACGGAGGCAAGGAGGATAACAACTTGACAACCAGTGATTTCAATCATCTTCTCATTGTTCATCTCCGTGACCTCCCGGCCTTCTCACTCTACTGGAACGAGGCGTTAGGGAACTGCATTCCCGATCCACTCCTTCTGCATCTTCAACCATCGGAGACAATTCCTGTCTACCAACGGACCATCACCGTGAATCTTGGCCCGTGTCGTCCCACTGATAGTATCCTTTCGGCCACCAGCGCCACCTGCGAAATTTCCCTCACCTCGGAGACCCCAGAGTTTTCCTTCGACCGCGCGGTCACTGTCGATTCCAGGTCCGCCGACGCCCGCCTGAGTTCTGCGTGCGTTAGGCTTTGCGTCAGGCACGCCGATGGTCGGTGTGTCGCCTCCCTGGAGAAGGTGCTCTGGAGCAGTGAGCCGGCGCACGTCGCTGGACTCTCCAACTACGTCAGCCTCCTGCTCTGAAAGCCCGGACCCAGGGGCGCCGCTGCGGTATGCTCAGATAAAGGATCACCCGGGTCGATCAGAGTTCGACGAGCCGAAGGCATGAATTCCTCGTACAACATGAAGGGCCCGTCGACACAAGTCAGGCGCCCCGACGGGCATGCGCACTTACCGCACACCCCGACGCCGCAACTTGTCATGTATTCGATCGCCCCCCAAATGTGGTCTGCGGAGACTACCTCACGTTCTACCCCGAAACAGGCGTGGACCATGGGAGGAGGTCCGCAGTTGAAAAACTCAAGCCGCTCCCTGATCGCATGGAACTGACTCTTTACCGCCCCGCGGAGTAAATCGGAGACAAAGCCGCAATGGCCATGGGAGCCATCGTCCGTCGATAGAAGCAGTGTGCCAATGCGGCTGAAGTGCTCAAGATCAAAAAATTCCGCACCACAGCGAGCGCCCAGCAGGAAGTAAATATCATTGGTGGCCTGATACGCCCTCGCAACTTCGAGTAAGGAGGCAATCCCGGTGCCGCCGCCCACCAAAACCAGCGATCGGTTCTCGAATCGGGGCAGTGAAGCCCCGTACGGCCCGCGAAGGAGAATCGGCGTTTCGAGTGGAGCGCTCTCCAGGTATTGAGTAAACAAGCCCACGGTCCGTATGATAAAGGTCTTCTCTGCGGCGCAGAACACAGCGAAGGGCTTTTCGCCGACTCCGGGAACACACAGGAAAAAAAACTTGCCGGCCAGCTCACCGGCTGCGTACGCCTCGGGTAGTTGGTCCAGTTGTATCTTGAAAAGACGGTCACTCAGATGGACCCGCGAAACGATCCTTGAGGCGGCATATGACATGGGCACGCTGGGTAAAAAGTAAACTTGCGGCGGGGTGCCATGAAAGGGTTCGCAGGCTAGCTCGCTCTGGAGATGATCGAAGTAGGTGCGCATAGCTGCGCTGTCCATGCCGGTCAAAGCGCTGCCCACGCCGAAGAGGTTTGCCCCGGCACTTCGATACTGCGACACGTGTTCCGCAGAGCTGATTCCACCCATCCCGATGATAGTGGGTGAGAGACCAATAGCAGCTCGAAGCTTATGAACGGCCGCAAGACCGAGGGGCCGAATTGCATCCCCAGACAAGCCACCAAAGCGGTTGTGGAGGAGCGGAGTATCACCAACGGCAGCGATGGCAGGCCCGATCGTGTTCGTGACGGTGATTCCAGATGCACCTGCCTGGATGGCGGCTTGCGCTGTAGCGACAAGGGCGCGTAGTGTGGCGGAGAGTTTGACGAACACCGGAACTGTGGTGAGATCTGCGACGGCTCGGGTGATGGCGACTGCAAGGCCAAGATCTTCACCGATCTCGATCCCGTAGCCTTTGGCGTGCGGACATGACAGGTTGAGTTCAAAACCGTCGGCAATGGGACTTAAAGTGTCTGCCGCTGTCACGAAATCGGCAACAGTGGACCCGAAGAGTGAGATCAGGAGAAACTTGTTTCGCGGGATCTCAAGGGCCTCGAATTCTGCGAGGAAGGCCTCTGCCCCCGGGTTGGCCAAACCAACAGCATTGATGTAGGAGCCTGGAGCGTAACGCGCATAGATGGGCTCTCGGTAACCGACCCGAGGCGCCACGCTGATGCTCTTCGTTGTGATCATGCCAATAGATGGGATTTCGGCGAAGCAACGCGCGATCGTGGAGGTGTGGGTACATCGAATTCCCGATGGAATGACAAATCGACCGTCCACCTGTTTTTTGCCCAGTCGATATGCCTGAGTAAAGAACGGTTCTGGCACTTGACCACTCCGTCGGGATCTGGCTGCCTGCGTCGATCCCGGATGCGCGGCGCCCTTCGACCCGTCACGATATGCGGATTGGCGCTCGGCGCGACCGGCACATGGATGTTCGAGACCCTGAGTATACAACTGTTTGCCAGACTGCAATCCTCGCCTGCGGGATTGCGGATGCGGTCAGAATGGGCTCGAGTTGGCGGGACTGCATTCGGCCGCCAGTGACAGAGGCATTCAGGGCTCAACGTAATCAGCCAACGACGCGCGTCCGCTGGAATTGACCAGTCCGGACACGCTCCAGTTCCTGGGGGCGATCACACACTGAGGGAAGCGCCACATGTTGGCCGCCGCGCGCAAGCGGATCGGCGACGCCCAGCGGGACAGGTGGGCCAGGTGGCGGGCGGAAAAGGCGGGCAAGGACCGCCAGCCGCGGCCGTGCCGCGCACCGGAAACAGCAGGTAATAACGGCTGCCGGGGGCCAGCGCCAGCACCCGCTCGGCCACCTCGTCCACGTCCGGCTTCTCGATGCGCTCCAGGAACTGCCGGGCGTAAGCGGAAAGCGACTCGATATAGCGCCGCTGCCCTTCGGCGTAAATGGTGTCAAATGCCAGGCTGGATTTGCCGGAGCCGCTGCCCCCGGTCACCACCGTCAGGGCGTTGTGGGGGATTTCGAAATTGATGTTCTTCAGGTTGTGGACGCGCGCGCGGCGCACCTGAATGCTCTCGTTGCCCATGGGTCCCCTGTGTGGAACTTGCGGCCGAGGCCAACCCATGATTACAGCGCGGATCACACCGGGCTGGGCTGGCGGGCTCGGGCTCCGGCGGCTTGTTGTTCGGCGGGCGAACAGCGATGAAATGGGAGGCAGATAAACGCTGCTGAGCGCAGCTTGGGAGCGCCCGCCTTCTCCCGGCACGACCCGGCCGACAAGAAGCTGGCGCTCATTCCGCGCCTATCGACTGCGCGCGTTCGACGGTTGCAGGCGCTTGTCAGGCGCCGATGGCAGCCCTCTGGCCCTCTCGCGCGCCACACGCTCGGCCAGGAATATTTTCAAGAGCGACTGGTACGGCACATCTTGCTTGTTTGCCAGCCCTTTCAGGTCCGCGAGTAGGCCGGCGGGCAGCCGCAGTGAGATCGTTTCGGTCGATGGCTTCAAGTTCGGAAAGACAGCAAGCCTGGCGCCGGACCAATCGACGTAATCGGCCGTGTCGTGGGTTTGCCAGAACACCCGCTCGGCCGCCTCGGAGCGAAACCGGGGGATCTTCTTAACTCGATTCAACTTCCGCATAGGCGCTACGCTCCCGGCGGCTCATGGGCCGGGCCGAGATCACCCGCAGCAACGACCCGCGCAAGGTAAAGGCCACCATGAGTTGCCGGCCGGCGTCGGTTCGGCCCAACGCGAAATGGCGCTGCTCCCTGTGGGAATGCTTCGGATCTTCCGCGATAAAAAGCGGCCGGTTCATAAAGACCTGCTCGGCCTCCGCCTGTGTGACCTCGTGCCGCCGCCAGTTCTTCGCCGCGTTGCCCTGGTCCCATTGAAACCCCACGGCGTCCGGAAAGAACTCAGGGATCAGCAGCACGGGTTTCAGTATACGCCTATCATATACGGACGATCAAGAACTTCATCCGGGTGAGCCGGCTCACGCCGATCGATGCTCATGCCGGCCAGCGGGCCGATATCTGGCCTTGACAGGCAGGCCCCGGGGGTGCATATTTGGAGTTGTGATACCCCCCTTTTCCTTCGGGAGAAGGGTGCGAAGCCGCCTAATGGGCGGCTTCCGCGTTTTATCGCGAGACCAACCTTGACAAGCGCTCGCGGGAAGGCGCATTATACAGGCTGCAGGGGAGTAAACGACAACATAACACCGACAAGCCGAACCAACCACGAACAAACGACGAACCGACTGGCGAATCCTACCGGTACAACAGGCACCCCACGAAACGAATCGGGACCTAACTGAGGCGCCAAACCACCTACCACGTAAACCAACTACCAACTGACGCACCTGACGACCTGGCAAGCCTACCGACACACCAGACGCCCACCGAAAAACCACGAACCAACCGACGCGCCGGACAATTCGAGTCAGGGAACAGGACCGATCGGAAACACGGGGTCATGGCGCGGCTAGCTGCTCCGGCAGCAGGCCGTGACTCGGAGCCTGAATAAGCAGCAGGTTTGGAATTCATTCCTTTGCGCGAGAACTGCGCTCGCCGCCAGGTCTTGGCAGAAAGGACTTGCCGTGAGATTCGATCACTTGGATCGCCGCGCGCATGAGGTCGTCTTCAGGGTCGCTTTCCTGGTCTTCGTGGTTTACGAGATCGTCGCGTTCCTCTGGCGACTGATCGGGGGTTGAAGAACACCGCAGACCGCGGCTACACGGAGGGCCACGACTCGCATTTGCTTGCGCCATCTCGGGTTGTCCGCCCGAAATTGTGTCTTTCGGTCAGGTTGACAGACCCGCATCGGCACCGCAGTGCAGCGCTGGTTTCCTATGCGACCCTCATCAAGCAAATCAGGCCCGCTTTGCTGGCCAAGTGCCAGTTCCCTGATACTTTGACCGACGCGAACGGCGTCTTCCACAAGCCGCTTGTCTGGTAGCGCTTAATGCGTCCTCTTTGGTGGGCAAACGGCAGCGAGCACCGACGGCGTGTCGAGAAACAGCGCGCGGAAACTCCTCGCTTCGGCCTCACCCCTTGCCTCTCGGTGCTTGGCTGGCACCTCCCGGTTCACCTTCCCGATCGCTTCCAAGACGGCGCTGTAGGCCAGACCCAGTTTGTCGAGCCGGGGTTTGAGGACGGGGCTGTTATCCCTCAGGAGTCGCGCCAACTCGCCGAGTGAGAACTCCGTGACAAGTTTCTTCTTGTACGGCCTGGTGTTAGCCGACTGCTGGAGCCTATCCTGGAGGAAATAGAGCGCGTGCCACAATTCTGTCTCGAATGCCTTCGTAAAACCGACGATTACCAACGATCGGTCGAGACCGGCTGGCGCCTCGCTGTACACCCATTCGGCAGCCTCCAGGAAATGGCGTGTGTCATCTGCCAGGCGGTCGAAGAGCGGACCCAAGGCGCGCTTAACCCTTGATGAGCACGCCTCCTTGATCGCCGCCGGAGCATCTTCATACTCCTTCAACAACCCAGCCTCCAAGCGCTTGAGGCGGGCCGTTATCGCGCACTGCCAATTGCGGGTGGTCTCGTCCCTGGCTTGAAGGAGCCTTCCGAAGGCATCAAGCTTCTTCCCAATAGCCCCTTCGACTCTGTTCGCGAAGACTGCAAGTTGCTCAGAGATCCGAGATGTGCTCGGCTCCGCAGTTCCGGGGAGCGTGCAAACGAGCCCGGCCTCCATCTCGGCAAGGGCGGTATAGTGCTCCCAAACCTTTCGCCAGTCAATCGGTGTCCTTCCTCTCCCTGGTAACTCAGGAGTAGCGTCGCTTAACAGAGCGGCCACATCGGCCTGCTCGCTGACGTCAGGGACCAGGCCACCGAAGGCTTGCCGGAGCAGAAGAGAACGCAGCAGGAGGTGGGCCAGCTTTCTGTCCGCTGCCAGGATTGCCGCAAGGTGTGGGGCCGACTGTATGGCTACCACAATCTGGTCCTCCCCGACTCCGGCGTCGATGATGTCTCCGCCGCGGGATACCAAGGCGCGCGGAAGGGCAGGGCGCACCAGCGTCGCCAGCCAGCCCCAGACAGCCTTCCCGAGAAACGCGTGCGCCTGGATTGCGGCCAGGTAGTACCTGTCTAAGTTCTCCAGCAGGACGTTGCGGCTCCAGTCCTCGACCAAATCGGCGCGAAGGGTCGGCTCCTCGTACTCCGGGCCGAATTCGGCGGCGATATCCTGCGCCATGGATTGCGACTCCTGCCTGAGCCAAGCGATGCGACACGTCAGCGCCTCTTCCACAGAATCCAGTGCCGCACTGATCGCCACCGTTCGATCGCGGTCGAAAGCCTCGAGTTGATCCCGCGCTGCTGCCATCGAAGAGTCGCATTCATCGCATTCGGTAAGGTGCCAGCGCAGGTCCGCAATCGTAAGCCAGTACCGATCGAACAAAGCGGAGGTAAAAACCCCCGGAGGAGCAAAATCGCTGATTTCGAGCCGACCTGATTCGATCTCGTGTAATGCCTGGCACGCTTCATTGCTCATGACGGGGATGGTAACACAGAGGCGGCCAGGGGGGTTCCATGGCACAACCGATCCCACAGTAGGCCGAACTGCCCAGCTCGGTCCTTCATCCGGACCACCGCCACTTGTCGGGCTGCCACCTCGCAGCAGTCCTTTCCGCTTGCAGAATCGGATTGGGGAATTGCGAAGCTGCGTCCGCGGCTTCTTCCAACGACTTCCGAGCAAGCGCCAGTTCCCTGGTAATCCTCTTCGCGAAATGCTGCCGCAGTCGAGTACTTCACAATGCCTCGTCGCGCAAGAAACGCGCGATCAGGCGGGCTGCGCGCCCGCCCCTCTTCTGTGCCCCCCTCAGAAGCGCCTTCCGGTCGGCGAGACCTTCTCTGAGGGCATCGCGAATCGCTTCGCCGACGTGTTCTTCCGCAAGGCCGGCCGATGCCACGTCAGCAATGGTGCGGGAAACCGAAGTGACAGGCAGGCCCTCCCGTGCAGTTATCTCTGAGGGATTGAGCGATCTGGTGTGCTGCCGGATGCCAGGCCGCCTCCGCGATGCTGACCGAGGCACTGTCACGTGAACCTCGCCAGGGATTATGTCGGAAAGATCGTACACAGCGAGCGCGCTCTCGTGGGATATGACCGATTTCGGGCCGCACCTGAGCCAAACAACGAATAGATCCTCCAGCGGGGAGGCTGGGAACTGGACAAGTCGATACACGCCCCGGCTGGCGCGAAGGAAACGTCCAGCGCTGGCATTTCTCGATAGCCCGTCCCGAGAAAAACCCGCTGCCGCAGCTTGTTTCGCAGTGAAGTAACCCGCTTGTTGCTCAGCGCGGCGGTAGAGGACCAAGTGGTCCGACCGTCTGGTCTTGTTGTGTGCAGATAGTACGGTGTATTTCGACATTCTGCACACATTTTACAACAGGCCGAGTTTTTCCAGCAAGGGCAGCGCCAGGTAATCGGTCAGCAGCCGGTCCAGCCGCAGCAAGATGATTTCCAGCGGCGTGCGCCCATGGCGGAGATATGGCCAGACCGTGCAGGCGGTGATCGCGGCCCAGCCGGCCACCCGATGAATAACCTTCTCAATTCCCTTTCCATGGTTATGATATAGCCCGGTGAGGGACCAGCGACAGGCGGAGAGAGCCCCTTGGACAATCGAATGCTGCTGATCCAACTTCCCGGTTACGGGCTGCAGACGGCCTCCTCTGTCTACGCCCTGCAGGAAGAGGGTGTGGACATTCTGGACCTCAATCTCGACCTCACCAGACAGATCTGCGGCGATGGGTACCGGCTGGCAACGGACGACGACTCCCTGAGCAAGCTGTGCGGTCACGTCGTCGATTTCAAGTCGAGAGTCAAGCGGTTGCATGATTTCGACGCCTTCTCCGGGTTCGTATCTCCGCATGCCGGCAAGATCCGCGGCTGCAAGCTCTTCGGGGTGTCGCTGAACGGTGATTGGCTGAAGCCCCTGGCCGTGAACATGGCCGCGTTCATCAGGGGCATTCGTCCGGACGCAATGATCGCCGTGGGAGGAGCGTTGATCCTCGACTACTACCCGGAAATCGCGCCGTCCCTGCTCGACGCGGGCTTCGACATCGTTGTCTTTGGCGACGGCCGGTCGCAGGTCAGGGAACTCCTGAATTCCGGCGACGTGGAGAGATGTTTTTCCTCAGTTTTCTCACGGAACGGCACTCCCTGGATAACCTCGAGAAAGGAAGCGCCGCTGGGAATGCCGCGGTTTCATCCCAACATCTCCCTCTATCCCTACCCGCAGATCCTCACCGTTCCGATCAACATGGGGTGCTATTACGGCAGGTGCAGCTTCTGCGCGGACCGCAGCTATTCGGCGTCTTCCGCCTACTACAAGTTTCCGAACGAAGAGATTATCTCTGCCCTGCGGCACATGCAGGCGAGCGGCGTTCCTTTCGTCTGGCTCGGCGGCAGCGGGATTCGGAAGGAAGAGCTGCGGGGGCTGCTCAAAGAACTGAACGCCTGCGGGGACGGCATTCCGAAATACGGCCTGGAATCGAGGGCCATCGCCATCGACGAGGAACTCGCCGGCCTGTTGAAGCGCTCGAGATGCTCCAAGATCTCCTTCGGTCTGGAATGCCCTGACGAGCACATCTGCAACCAGATCTACAACAAGGGAATCGACATTCCCGGGTTCCTGGCCGGCCTGAGGCACCTTGAGCAGGCCGGTTATCAGCGCGTCTCCATCAACATAGTGATCAGTTCCCTTTTCCACGATCGCGCCAAGCTGGACGACATCGCCGGCTTTCTAAACTCCTACGACTGCGTCACGGATTACGTCCTGTACCTGCTGTCGGTGACTCAGGGGAAGAGCATCGAGACGATTGCCGCCAGCCGTCTCGACAAGCCGATGACCAAGCCTTTGGGCCCCGAGCACATGTTTTGGCCGGAGGGCGAGGCCGAATGGTTCAAGGGCGCGATGCGCTATCTGGCGTCCAAGGTGGAGAAACCGTTCGGAGTCTTCATGGACGAGAACACGAGCCTGCAGCTATGGTCGCTGGTGGAGGACGACCAGATACCCGACTTCCGCCGGCGGTTCTACCGGGCACAGCTCAGCATTTCCAATGCGGACTTCAAACCCAACAAGCCCGTGTGGCGCTGAGGAGGGACAGGTCTCTCGTGTCCTCGGGTCAGCCGGTTTGTCCGGCTCCCCGGACTTCCAGAACGGAGGCGTGTTCCGCCGAACCCTCTATCACAGTCTCTTGGAGCGGCCGCCGAACGGTGGCCGGGGAGATTCCCGCCTTGAGAGCCGTCATGATTCCCGCCGCCTCCCAGTAGTTGTCCACGACGAACAGCTTGCCGGGCTTGAACGGCAGGTCCTCGAGGTTGTTCTGCATCAGGTTCCTGTTCTCCCTGACGGCGATCACCGGGATGTCCTGTTCGAGCGCCGCAAGCGTCGGCAGGCCGATGCAGCCGTCCGGAATCACCAGGCAGGACACGTCCGCCACGGTCAGCCCGCCGCCGTGGACGATCCTCGGCGCCTTATGCAGGCCCTTCAGGATGGAAAACAGATACGTCCGCGAAATTGCGTCGGCGGCCTTGCGCGGGTCAGTCACGCCCAGGGTCTCGAAGAGATTGTTCGTGCCGGTCAGCGTCAGCGCCATCGGCGAATGGGCGCACGGGATGTCGAACGCCGTGGCCAGGCTGTGCGTCAGCATGGCCTCTATTCCGCCGAAGGGGTTCACGACGTCCGGGCTCTTGTAGTACTTAAGCTCCAGTTCAAACGGCACCTCGATGCGCGTGGTCAAGGCGATGGCGTCATACTTCGAGCGGCAGGAAGCCACGATCTCGAAGATCTCCTCGGCATGTGCGATCTCACCGGCGGCCCTTCCGCCTTTGGTGTAACCGGAGGTGAAGGTTGTGGTGCCGGGCATCTGCAGGACGTCGCAGTCGAGCCCCAGACACACCCGGGCGACACTCACCACGTTCGCCGCGCCGTCGTTGAAGGCCTTGTACTGGTGCTTGTCCATCAGGAGCATGAGCCGGTTGCTCCTGACCTTCTGCAGGCCGATCCTGCCCATCATGAACCGCGTCAGGATGGACCCTTCCACGTACAGCGTGTTCTCGGTCATTTCGTTCACGTCGGCGGCGTTCACCACGTTGGGATGCGTGAGGAGAGTGTCGCAGGCCGACGCGAGCAAGCGAGCAACGGCGTTGGCGTCCCCGCAGTGGCCGCCTATGCTGGCGCCGATTCCTGTCGGAATTATCATCACCGCGTTGAACCGGTCCGTGTCTTCGAAACGCCGCGGCGTGAAGTCAAAAATGCTGCTCTCGGGCAGCCCGTAGTTCGCAATATCCGAAACACAGTCGATCTCGCACGAACACTCGCGCGCCGTGCTGCTGGTGACCGCGAAACGGACCGGATGTTTCAAGGATGAGAAGGACGCTTTCAGCGCCTTCAATCTCAATTCAGTTTTCGGCAGAGTGACTGCCTCGGTGTAGACTCTCATTTCCTGATCTCCATGAACCCGTTAACGAGTCCGCCTGGTCACCGTCTAGTATTTCTTCCCACGGTGTATGAACTCATGCTCCACTTCAGAAGGCTTGAATATCTCGCTGGAAAAGTCCAGTATCGTGGCCTTGTCAAAAATCCGACAACTGTACACGTCCAGGGAAACAAACCTGACTGCCTCGATGGTGTGAATCTGGATGCCCGATTCTATCAAAGGCAACCAGCCGCTGAGTCCCGCCTTGTCCGGAAATGCCTTCTGATCAGACCGGAAAAGAAATGGCGGAGACTGCTTCCTCATCTTGATCACCTCAGCCAGTTTCTCCAGAAACTCATAGGTGAGGCTGATCGAGGAAAGCGCCTCTCCTTTGCAGTCGTACATGTCAATCATCAGATGATAGCCAAAGGCCATGGTCTACTCTCCTGTCAAAGCTGGCGCAGTCGCTGGGAAACAGAACCAGTGTTGCCGCCCAGGGCATTTTCACAGGCCGTACTTGGTTTTGAGCCAGGGGCTCACCAAACCCTTCAGAGCTTCCTGCTGAGTCCGCCTGAGGAAGCGAAACCCGCTGACCACTCCGTAGCAGTCGGGACTTCCGCAATTGCACGTGAAGGGCTCGGGGAGTTCCGCCTCCGTCGCGCAGTAGTTCAAGAGCACCTCTTCGCCGGGCTCGATGTCCCTTAGGGCGCGGAACTCGAGCGTGCCAACGTCGAAAAACAGGTTCGGGGAGCACCCGTGATTGATGAAGTCATCGTAACAACGTTTTTCGGGCTCCCACGTGTCAAGGTGGTGGAACTGGTCGATCTGAATGGAGTATCGGGTCCTTTCTTTCACCGGCGGGACCCCCCGCAGGTTGGTTACCACCTCTCCCCGTGCGATGCGGCGGGTGGCCATGGCGCCAAAGAACCCCGGGCTTTTCTCGAACTTTCTCAGAGGGATTGAACTGCCGTCCACTGCATCGTCCCCAGGTGACTTGAGGATGCCCGTTCCAGCGCCATGCGCGCCAGTTTCCCGGTTGCAGCGTTCGCCTTGCCGGCGGTGGCGACGGTTGCCGCCTCAAGCGCCGGGTTGGGACATCCTTCGACCATCATGTCTATGTAGGGGCAAAGGGCCTTGCTGATCTGTGCGGAGGCCAGAACCGGCCACATCGCCGGGATGTGGTCGTTAGAGTACTTCAGCACGCGGCCGTCGCGGTAAACCGGCGCGTGCGCCGGTTGCGGCACGCTGTCCTCGATGCCTTCGGTGCTGAGGTCGATGATGAACGCACCTTCCTTCATCCGGGCGATATGCTCCCGGGCGATAAAGAAACCCTCCTCGGCCCACTTGATGCAGTTGACGATGGTGTCGAAATCCTGCACCGAGCGGAGAAACTCGCCAGAGTTGCTCCTGTCGAACAGCCTGTAACGCACGCCGAATCCGTCCAGGATCCCCATGGCGCCGCTACCGAGGTATCCCTTTCCGATCACGGCGGTTTTTCCGAACCGCTCCGGAGTCCGGCCCATGGCCATGACGTGCATGATGCCGAGCCTGCCGGCGAGGCGGCTGTTCTCGCAGAAGACGAACCGGCCGTCGCTGTACATGCAATGGAAGTCCACCACGGTCAGCGCGTGCTCGACCACGGCCCTTGCGCACCACGGGTTGTCCTCGAGGTACGGCCAGCCCCAGAGTGTCATGCCGTCCTGAAACAGGGCGCGATCGCTCTCCGAGAATCGCGGAACGCAAATGACGTCCATGTGCCGCATGGCGGATCTCGGAATGACGTTGGCGCCGAGGCGCGCATATTCCCCGTCGGCGATCCCCAGTGGCACCGCGTAGCCGGCTTCGAAGAACAACTGTTCCGGATGCCGCAAAGTGCGGACATTCTCCGGGAGCAGGGCCACGCGTGTCTCACCGGGCATGGTGCTCCTTGTGAAACCGATCTGTTTCATCGCACTCATTCGCCGAAGAGCCCGCGCCACCCGGTGATGCGTCCACGGCACTTGGGGCTCCCGCATTGGCAGTCAAAGGGCGGCATGTGCCGGTCACAGAAGGTTACATAATCTATGGTCAGTTCCTCGCCGATATTGATGTCACGGAGCGCCACCACGTCCAGGCCAGAGAAGCCGGTGTTGGGGTCGCAGGAGTGGTTCTGAGGGGCCCATTCCGCGGGATCACTGTCCCAAAACGCATATACCTCTTTTCCGAGCGGGTAGGCATAGCGGTAGAAGACTTCTGTGTCTGCCTGGCTCCAGTTGCGCTCCACATGGGCTCTGGTGACGATCCGGTGCGCGCTTTCTTCTCCGCGCATCACGATCTCGCCGGTCGCGATTCTTCGCGTCGCGAAAACGCCATAGCCAACCTTGGACTGCCGGACGGCATAACACTTGGTTTTTCTGGCGTGGCGGGCCAGCCCTTCCTCGATGATCTTCCTCAGGAAGCCCGCTTGCCCCAGACCGTCGAACTTGAGGATGTAGTCCGCCGTTCCCTCGAACCCCTCCGGGTAGAAGATGGAACAGTCGAAGTTGCACTCCAGGAAGAAAAGGTCGTTTTCCTTCGAGAGCCTGAAGTCCATGCGCGCATATCCTACCGCCGAGCACGCACTAAACAACTTGCAGGCAGCGTCTTTGAGGCGCTCAGCCAGGAGCGGGTCATCGCAGGGGACGTTGCACTCGGGGCGATGCTGATGCCATTTCATGTCATAGGTCTTGAAACCCTCCCCCTCCCGAAAACGGAACTCCGCCGGAAGCAAAGCCAGGGGGCGGCTCGCCGGGTCGGGGCTCCCGCACACCAGGACACTGAACTCGCGCCCGTTCACGTATTCCTCGACCAGGGTGCTGCCGTATTTCTCTGTCAGCATAACGACCCTGCGCTCCAGGGCCGCGGGGTCGCGGACCAGCGAATCACCGTCTATCCCATAGCTGTCACCCTGCTCGTTTGGCTTCACGAACAGCGGGTATTTCAGGTGCGCGCAGGCATTCACAACGTCGCGGGGCGTGTCCACGAGGACGTGTCTCGGCACGGAGATGCCCTCGCACTCGGCAACGAATTTCATAGGGGCCTTCGAATTCGCAAGGGCACACATGGCGAGGTCGAGGCCGGTGAAAGGCAGCCCGAAATACTCCAGCGCCCAGACGACGTCGACGGAGGGCACATCCGCGTCTTGGTAGGCCTCGCACAGGTTCACATAGATGTCGAAGCCCTTCCGGCGAAGTTCGCGAATCTGCCGGGAAGTCGTGGTCTTCTTGAGGAACTCATGGTGAAAGGAATGCTCCGGCAGAAGGCCGGACAAGTCTCGAGGCGGATCACACTCCGGGCATTCAAAGTCTGACCCTTCATAGGAAACCTGCAGCACGCAGATTCTCATGCCGTGAACTACCTGCACACAGGCTTCCAGGAGGGGCCTGCATGCCATCCCTCATTGTCTGCGCGAGCGGATCGCGGTGATGGCCTCCAACCTCGCTTTCAGGACCGGGTTCGCTTCAACCAGCCGCAGGAAGTGCTCACGCTGCAGAGTGAGGAAAACGCAGTCCGTCAGCGTGTGCACGCTGGCGGTCCGCGGTATTCGCTCCATCAGGGCGATTTCGCCGAAATGGTCGCCGTCCTCCAGAACGGCCAGGGGATGTTCCTCTCCCGATGGCTCAGTTCTGAACACTGACACCTTGCCCCGCACGATGATGTAGAACTTGTCGCCGGCGTCTCCCTGCTGAACCACAGGCCGGTGCGGCGGGAAATGCTCGGTGGCGAAGAACCTGGCGATTGTTGACAGCGATGCGTCGTCCAGTTCTTGCAGAATCGGCACGGCGCGCAGTCTGGCAGCGTCAACTCGAGCCTGGGTGCCGTCCTCGCTGAGGGAGAAGCCGGCCTGCTTGTTCCACAACCTGGCGTACAGGCCGTTCAACTTCAACAACTCATCGTGGCGTCCCTGTTCTGCCAGGCGTCCTTCATGAAAAACGAAAGTTCCGTCCGCGCCCGGCGCAGCTTCGAGCCGATGGGTCACTGAGATGACCGTGCGCCCCTTGCTGATGCGTTCGAGAGACTGGTTGATGGAGGCCGCGGTGGCCGGGTCGAGCGCGGAGGTGGCCTCGTCGAGCAGGAGGATGGGCGGGTTGGAGATGATTG
>Ga0315280_10005116_pt1 | contig 18901 bp, 21 predicted proteins | sample YL17G06_40_MG_FD_203697 | JGI IMG/M metagenome (GOLD analysis project Ga0315280, IMG submission 203697) | Sediment microbial communities from Yellowstone Lake, YNP, Wyoming, USA - YL17G06_40 | ecosystem: Environmental > Aquatic > Freshwater > Lake > Sediment | place: USA: Wyoming | collected... | reverse complement strand
TGACGTTTTAGTATATAGAGTAACTAAAAAGAGATGGCTCCGGCTACAATAGAAAGAATGGTGTGCAGCTTAACACCAAATCTAAAGTAGAAGGAGCCATCACAAATGAAGAATACCGCAGCCCGGAAGCTTAAGCAAGTACCTAAGGGATATTTGATCGTAGGAGTTGATCCTCATAAGAAGAAGCATGCCGCGGTGGCCATTACGCAGGACTTCACCATCCGCGATAGATTCAAGTTTGACAACACCAGGGAGGGGCTCGAATTCCTGCTGCGGCGAGTCAGGATAGAGATGGTAAAATCCGATTGCAGGGGAGTTATGTTCGCGATAGAGACGGGAGGCCACTACTGGCGAAATGTGGCGTATTACCTTGATGAGAAGGGCATTCCGTTCCGTTTCATCAACCAGTATACCTTGAAGCGAAGGCGAGAGGGGAAGGACCTCAATCGCAGAAAGAATGACTATCGCGACAGCGAGGTGGCGGCGCAGCTCCTGTGTACGGGAGAGTTTGTTGAGAGTACCATCCCACAGGGCGTTTATGCAGAGCTTCGTACTGCCCACAATGCGTATCGCCGTCTGGTTAAGGAGAGAACCAGGATCATAAATCTGGTCAAAGGATTATTGGATGGACTTTTCCCGGAATTCACCCAGGTCTTCAAAGACCCTTGTGGACTGACAGCCCTCAGTGTGCTCTCCACCGGCTCTATCCCCGGTGTGATTGCCGGGATGACGGGGGAGGAATTTGTAGCTACTATCGAAGCGAAACACCGGGGGCGGCTTATGCGAAAGAAACTAATGGCGCTCCATTACGTGGCAAGGTCATCAATTGGTATTGCGGCGGGTGCCAAATCGTTATCGTCCGAGATTTCCTTCCTGGTAGAGAAACACGAGCTCATTAGAGGCCATATCTGTATCATAGAGCGAACACTCGTTAAGTTGGTAGACGAAACAGAGGAAGGCAAGTACCTGCTCTCTATAAGGGGGCTCAATTATATTGCCGTGGCTGGATTACTGGCAGAACTCGGATGCTTCAAGTCATACCGGAGTGCCAAACAGATGATTAAGATGGCTGGCAGTAATCCCACCGAATCAGAATCAGCTGGGAAGAAAAAATCACGAACTCCGATGAGTAAGCAGGGGCGACCGGTATTGAGATACTGCGCCTGGACGGCAGTCATTCCGATGTTGCGTTTCAACTCTGATTTCCGCGCCTGGGCTAAGCAGAGGCGTGAACGGCCGGCCCATGCCAACCCTCTTGGTGGAAGAGAGATTGTGGGGGCAGCGCTAAACAGGTTGCTGCGTCTATCATTTGCCCTGGTGAAGAATCAGACTTATTATCGATCGCCGCAGTTAGTGCAAGTGGCCGGCTAGGAGGTATTTACCATACATCAGGTGGGCAGGGAGACGCCGATTGACGTTTTGGGAGCTATATATAGCAAACCCGTGTGCACAACATGGTGCCCCTGCCCTCCTGGCCAAACCCGTATGTGGTATGATGGGACTCTCGACAAAATCGGGGTGATCCCGTATCTAACAGCTAAGTTGGGAGCCAGGTAAACAGAGGCTGGGGTCTGCCCACCGGTGTGAGAGAATAATAAAGATATTCAGCTGGAGCTATTGACCTTTAGGAATATAGTATGTTGTGCACTTGCACAATGTTGAGAAGACCAGGAGTGAGCCCCCACTACGTCAATGGAGATATGGGTTTAGTCATTTAGGTTCAGATGAGATGACGTCGTTCAATCGGCAAGAAGCCTTGCTAAGGCGGTCTGCTCATTCCAATCACGGTTGACCAACCCGTAAAGCAGGATGTTGAATCCGTGCAGTTCTTCTCTACGGATTCGCCTTTCTGGCTTACCTAATTCCCTATCTAAAGCCCTTCGCAATGAAATAAGCGAACTTGGCCAACCTCGCGACCTCATTTCCATATAGAGTTGTTGAATAGTCAACCATGCGTTTTCCTCTTCAGCTAGCACATCGCATGCTAGGGATGTGGTGTCTTTTATTGACTTTGGAGCCAAATTCCATTCTGCCAGACCCCATTTGCCCTGACCGAGCGATACAAAAAGCTCAGTATTGTTGTAAAGAGTGATGCTCGGCTTGGAGAAGAAAATGGTTCTATGATCTCCGTTTGTCATCTTGTCCAAATACTCTTCGATCTCCCCTACGGAGGCTGGCCGGCCAATAGTTTGTAATGCAAGCTTTACCGCTTTTTTCCCAGATGAATAGTTCTCTCTTGGCCTGATTTCAGGTAAGCCCCATTCGGCTAATCCATAAGTACCTCTGTCTACCCACCGGAATAAAGGATTCATTAGATGCTGGTGCACATGGTGTGGCCTGAGAATCCGGCCAGGGAAACGGTCGTTTATCTTTTCTGTAATAAGTGTAAAGTGAGCAGGTACACCAATCTCTCTCAGAACTGCTAATGCCATAGCCGTCAATGTTAGATTTTTACCAGTTCTAATCATAAGCCCGGAGGAGTCTGGTTCGATTAGCTGATATGTTCTCAAACTAGCCCTTATAATTCCTATGTCTATACCAGACTCATTGGACACCAATCTCAGCAACTCATCAAAATCATATTTGCAGGGATCTCTTTCAACAAGAGCATATGCCAACTTGCGAGTGGCTTCTATATGCTTTGGGTTTATCGTCTCCACGTGCCACGTAACACGGCTGATGTCAGAGATGCCCCGTCCGCTCTCATAATCGTAGTCAAGGGCTCGAAACCCGCCACAGCAATACAGAATCAGTTCGACAGTCGGCAATGGACAAAGGCCTCCCGTATTCGCGACAAAGTCTGTGCTGTCTGCGACTTCATTCAAAGTCATAATCCCGCCATTCTCCCGAAATAACCTTCTAAGGTGGACATTAAAAGGAATGAGCAGTTTCCGCCTGACTGGATGACACAGATGTGAAAGATAACGGTGCACTACCTGCCGTACTCTCTCTCTGGTAATCTCAAGCTCCTGCCCAACCTCTTCAAGCGTTTTTCGCTGTCCTGATAGTAGTCCAATCCTTTGTTGAAAAATATGGAGGTCACGTTCGCTATTCCCTGTGGAGTGTAGCCACTTAAGAAACAGGTCGTTTGAAGGCTTCGGTAGCAAATCTTCCCATCTGGGCGTAGGTGGTTCAGTCCAATTTACTACTCTAATAGCTTCACTACGGGCTTCATCAAGAAGATGTGCGCAAAAATCGCGGCATTCAGCATTATCCAATGAACCTTCAAGAATCTCCTGGGACTTATAAGAGCTTTGCAGCCGCGCCTCCCAGTAGATCGTATTTTTCCCCGACACTCTCATCACGAGACTTACTCTTACTGCTGCGTCATCCAACTGCTTAGACATGGTGGCATCTATTCTGCTATCCTTGCTTTCTATTCGCTCCTTTGATAGAAGACTGATTGTTGTCTCATATTGGGCATCTTCTTCATTGTTTTGTTGCTCTGCTAAATCTCGCAGCACTCGGCGTAGCAGAGTTGAGAATTCTGGTCGCGGACTTACGCGTTCACCCAAAGCCAACACCCAGAGGTCAATGGTACGCTCCAAGCCTATTGATGCCAATTCTTGTATTAAGTCCTCGTCTAGGAGCGTGTCTCTCAGAGAGACCGGTGCTAACGGAACTCCATCGTTATCATGATTATAGGGACGCATGCTCATAAGAAACATCAACTTCAATCGGAGGTCAGTGTTACGTTACCTTGCCCCACTTAACACTACGACGACTGATCAAATTAAGTTGGTCCTTGAACCTTGTATCCAACTCCTTTTCCAAGACCTCAAGATTGTTCAAATCTTTCAGGGATACATTAACTCTTGATGCCAATGTTATTTCACTATTGCCCTCATCCAAATACCGTTTTACGGTTGATATTGCCTCAGCCAGATCACGTCGAGCGGCCTTGTATTGTTCCCCGCTGGAGCGTGGGTTAATTGACCAAAAGCCACACGCGTCCGTAAACATGAGATCGTTAATCTGGTTATTCTTGAGTTTATTCCACGCAGATCCGGTGAGAACTCTGAGGAGTACCTGTTCGTAGAATCTATCAATCCTATGTTGCTGTATTTCCGCTCTTTGGCTATCAACCCCACGTATTTTAAGTGCATGATTGATCCCTGCTGGTGTAAGTGCGTAACGTTTTTGACTCTTCTGAGATAACCAACGTTGCTTTTTAACTATGCTATCCTTGCCCATTATATGTCTGTATACGATGTTAGCGTCGGGATATTGATGGGAATAGCCTTGTAAGCCAAAGGAATCAGGATATTTTTGCCAACACGCGACTACTAGTTCCTCAGCTGTGAACTCGCTTTCTGGCCATTTGTCATAAGCAGCCAGCAAAACCATTTCGGACTTTGAAATTATTTTAGCATCAGCCATGCTTTACAGTCTCCTACTCATTTAGTGTTATTTGCCCGTCCTTATAATACTCTTCGATGAATCGTTTAACGAATTCCTTCTTTTTCATAGCGATATCATATAACACATTTGTAATTGGGCTAGATTCAAGACCACGTTCAGGTCCAGAAGTCATTGCAGCTTCAGCCAGTCCATCAGCGAATCTCTCGGCCAAGTAAACTAGCCAGACTTCAGACAATTCGCCATGTCTATTATAAATGTAGTCGGCCATCGGACTCTTAAGATTAATCCACCAAACATTATTATCAGCATCAACCGGATCTTGATATACCAGTGGATGGTCCGGTGTCAACTTCTTGGGCTCGGTTTCGTACCAAGCCGTTTGAATTTCTGACATTAAGAACCTTGGCTTATGTGGTCCCTTGCCACCCCCAATCTGTGGCACCACCTTTATGATGCACTTTGACGAGTACCGTCTCCTTCGATTGCAGTTATCCTAGTTTCACCCTCAGCAATACCTGTAACCATTCCGTGCTGCCCCACTATCGCAATATCCATATCACCTGACTCCCAGAACAGTCTAATATCAGGCACTTCTTCACCGGTGTTCAGTCTGCCGAAAGCCCGTATTTTTGTTCTCCTACCAATGGCCACTTCCAAGGCGTTTGGAACAAGTTCTATACTAACGCAGTTGACAACGCGAATAGGTATTCTATTTGACACAACACCCTTATCTGTTGCACACCATATTTCTGATGACCCTTCATGTTCGGTAACAATCACTCCCCGAGCTTCGTTGACTCTTGCTACAGAAGGCACTGATGAATTCCACGTAATAGGAACAGGTCTGACCTCTTGCCCCGTTCCGTCATAGAAATTTACAGTCAGTGGCAATTCGACTAACCTTCCCGCTACTTCACCCTCTGAGGCTATCCGAATATAGACGACCGGCAAGTCAGGTAAAGCTGTCGATGGGCGTCTCGTCCTACTCCCACCGCCTTTTCCTTCCTCACTTCCAATTGCGCCTGCCATCTCATCCAGCAATTTGTCCTTCAATCTGTTTAGATTCTCCATTTGTTGGATGATACGTTTTTTCCTTTCCTCTGTGACTTCTATCAGCCTTTCTTTGGCAGCTGCCTTCTCCATCTCGTGAGACCAGGCGATTATTTGGTCCCCAATCCAGCTATTCAGTGCCCTAGTTAGTGGTCTATCAACTAACGGCCCCCGTAAGTTTCCCACATACTCCTCAGTCAAAGAGGGCAGAATGCATGAACCAAATATATGGTCAGTCCAATATGACTGGCCCACGAAATCCCTTATCGGTCTACTACCTACAATCCTGTCACTTTGAATGTGATCGATCCTATGGAATTGGAGGACTCGCTTTTCCATCGTCTTTAATGTGAGCTGACCTTGAGGCAATTTATTTTCACCTGTTGTGGAGATGGGCTTGCCACTTTCGGGATCAGGAAGTTCACTCGGGACAATGATAATACGCGGGTCTTTGTATTTATCCATCGGGGCAAGCTCTTGTAGAGACAATGGGTTTCCTTCGTTTAATACACGCCGATTTGCGATTACGTATACCTCGCAGTTTTGTAATGGAATTAGCATCTCCTTATGATTGCTCAAAATGCCTGTCCAGTCTGCCAAAAACTTGCCGGTAATGTCTTTCGGTTGATGTCCAACAAGAAGTGTAAATCCACTCGTTTTTGTCAATAACGCCTGCACATGGTCGGGTAAATTTGAGGGTGCTAGTCCTATCTTCGATAAAGCATCTCCCAAAAACACTGTGGGATTATTGACGACGATGTTTTTCCCATTCGGAAACCAAGCTGTGACGGGACGTGGAGGTTCCGGGAACCCGTAGATATTTCCGACGGAGTTCTTCAACGTGTAATAGATTGTAGGGCCGTTGAATCCAGCAATAGCATAGGATTTCCCACCATTTCCGTGTCCACCAGTTATGCCGGTGTTTGAACCAGCTGCAGTCGGGTCGCCCCATCTCTTCAACCTTGACAAGTCTTCCATTGTCATACCGACAAGATCCAAGCAGGCCAAAACAGGGCCCTCGTAGTCCGTAGCCTTAGGGGAGTATATTGCTAGTATGCAACGTTCCCCTTTTGGCCTTTCTGCCCGTACGTAGGCATCGTTAGCATTCTTGACCCACTCTGGCACACCATTCTTGGGGTCAGCGAATTCCCTAGCGGCTAGTTTAGCAAAGGCTTCATCAACCTCGTATTTATCCCATTCATAAGTAGTAGCCATTACCGTACCTCCAAGCTTGTTTTATACTCGTTCCACTTATAGCTTGAATTCAGATTGGCTGGAATCAGTGAACTTAGCCTTTACACTCCTAAGCTCCGATTCGATAGCGCGAAACATCTTCTTGACATCTTCTTGGGTATATTCATAGAGCTGCGGATTTGCGCAGTGGCCTAAGATGCGGAGGCGATTCAGGACAGCATTGGTTCTGTGGGTAGCAAGTCTTCGAAACGCCTCTTCCTTTGACTCGTTCTTCTTCACTGCGAACCTCACCTCCTTTCAACAACAGGTCTATTGTAGGATAACAAAATATATACTATCTGTCAACAACCTGTTGTAATTTAATTAACAACGGAATATTAACTGGTTAATGCTGGAGTTGATAGCGGCAACAAAAAGAGAGGCCAATTCCGAAAGAGAACCGGCCTCTCTTGTGGTGTCGTCTGCTCAATAATATTAGGGTGAGATGGCGAGTAGTTGCGTTTTCTTTGCCGATTCAAATCTGAATATAGATCCATCAAGGTAAGTTTGATTCTTCTCAAAACATAGCCAGAAGCGCTTAGTGTTCTCAGCAGCACGACCGGTGGCGTTACTGCCTGCAAACGGGTCTAACACCGTGTCACCTTCTTCGGTCAGGAATTTGATGAAAAATTCGGGTAAAGCTATGGGGTATCGTGCTGGGTGGGGTACGATGTCAGAGCGTCTACATGAGTTGAGATAGTCACCGTTGGAGTCAGTGTTCGAAATTGCCAGTAGATTCGGTGGAATCGCACCACCATGGTCCACCTGAAATTTCAAAGAAATGTTGTGCCCAGACGGTCTGAGACCTGCGTTGTATCCTTGTTCAAGTAACCGCAGCATTGCCTTGCTATAAGGTGCCAAAACCCGGCGATTATCAGCTTTTGGAAATGGGCTTTTTGAAAGCCACCAGATAGGGTCAACAGCATCCTTTGCACGAAGCCGCCGAATCGTAACCCATTCAGCAGGAGCCGGGAGCTTTGCAGGATTGAACCAATAGAAGTCCTGCGCTAAGTAGAATCTAAGACTGTCTTGCTCCGGTCGGCACAATTCAAATAGCAGCTCGAAATGATAGAGAGATCGAGTAGGCTGCTTTTTGTTCCAACTGCCACCGATATGTATTACCAAACTCCCATCATTAGCTAATACCCTCCAGAACTCCTTGGCAAAGGGTTTGAACCATTCTACATACTCACTGGCGTCTTTGTTGCCATAAGGTTTCTTCTTCGTGAGCGCAAAAGGAGGAGATGTCACTATGAGGTTGATCCCCCCATCGGGAATGTTCTTGATCAATTCAAGTGTATCACCAAGATAAGCAGCACCCTGGTCCGTCTTATAATAAGGCTCGGGCAATCTAGCAATTAATTCATTCATTCTCCCCCCTTAGTCTGAACTGTTTCTTAGGCCTATTCCAGTATGGGCTGTGACATTTTGGACACACGCGAGGTTCCTGGGTTCTGTCCCGTGGAACCCACTGGTGGTCACATCTCTCGCATTTATATGCTGTTACCTTAATTATGCTCACATTACTAACTTTATTATCAGATTATTAGTATATTACTAATGGTAATATACTAATAATAATATACTAAACGATCGTATGCTGTCAATGCCACTGACTCTGCTAGGCTATGACTAATAATCCACAGATTGGTTATTCGTACTATTCAACTCTTATTGATGTCAACATAATACAAACTCCTCTATATTTAGCGTTCTCCCAAATAAGCCAAAAATAGAAGTGTATGGATTAAGGATACGAACGCGAGGGAAAATTAAAAGAATCCGGTTTCAATCTTGTTGGCTAGAAAGCAAGTCAAAAAGGTAGTCTGGTGACACGCTGAATAACCATTGCACATAACTGACAATTGTTTATCCCGGCATGGGGGGATTTGTCTTCCATTGGAGAAGCGTGCAGGAATAGAGTGGGAGTGGACCTTTTACTCGAGGTATATGCTCCCTTGCTGGTCTATGGATATTGCGCTGCCACTTTCCACTTGGCACTTCATTAAGGAGTTCTTAGGAGCGACACAATGTACTCCTGGAGGCCTGTTTTGTCAATCTAGGCAGAATACAACGAGGTGTGCAACCAGACAAGCGGCGCAGGACTCAGGCTAAGCCTAGAATACTGGAAGTCTTGGCAGGCTTTTGTTACAATGGGAGCAAGTCAACAGGATGCCAAGTAAGCTCGACAAATTCAGAATCGGACTCTGCAGTCAGGATGTACACACAGGACTGCGGAACGTAGACCCTAGCTCAGGAGCGGTGGTCCAATACATGGAATCCACCCGGCTAGTGGGTATGGCTGCGTCTTTGGCCCTCACCATAAAAGGGCAGGACGTTGTCGAGGACGCGGAGGCTCTCAAAGTAATTGTAGCCGACCAACTGGACATTGACCCATTTGCGTTCAACCAAGTTGTGGGGCTTTTGGAAGAACAAGGCATCGTTTATAACGTCGAGCGGCAAAGTGGCCGCATAAAGCGACTCTATGAGAAAGTTCCCGTCCACAAAAATGTGTTTGAACAATTGGGAGAAGTCTGGGAGCAGCGTGGTCCTACGGAGATAGAAGCGTCGATGGTGGCTACTGTCGATGCATTGGCTACACAGCCCATCAGGCACATGGAGCTTGGAAGAACTCTGGGCATGGATAAGAAAGCTCAACAGATCGTCCTCGACCTGGGACGCGAATCCCAACTGATCAAATCGGTGAGCTTACCAAAAGGAGAGGAAGTACTATACTCTCCGTACTTTTCTTTCGAGAATCCAAGCATTTTGGCCGAGCTTTTTACCAAGCACACCGACGCGGAAATACAAGCTGAGTTCGAAGGACTAAAGAGTTATCAAGGACTCCCTCTGTCAGACAAGTTGCCGGTCCTCACGGATGCCGTGGCGCGTGGGCTACTCACAGCACCTTCTGTGGAAGCCCCAGACGGTGAACTTCGGAGTTTTGTGTTCGCTCCGTACACCATCGGCCACGACTACCTGACAACACGTAAGTCTGTACTCGAGAAGGCACTGGCCATCCTTGCATGTGTGAGATGCGGACAACATTTCGGCGGTTACACACCTGTCGCGTTTCCGGCGCGGATATTGCAGACTCTACTAGACCCGAGCCGTAACCGGATGCTCAAAGCCCACTCCAGTCATCGTCGGCAATACAGGTTGCTCCATCGCATGGGTATAGTCCGGTTTATTCCTTCCGGGGCATGGGTGCAACCACAACTGATAGATACACCCGACAACATTGAGGCGGTAAAACTGGCCATGGAACTGCTAAAGTATTCGGGAGAGCCCTTGGCTGGCAGGGGCGTGCCGCCGGATGCCCCCAAGCTTCTTATGAACCCAGGTAGGTACCTCACTCCCATTATGACAGTACAGCGTCAGCGGACGAGGCTACTTTTGACTGATGAGCACTGGGAAAAGTTAGTTAATGCAGCGACAGGGAGGATTCGTCTTGGATGACAGAGACTTTCCGGTGAAACTGGCGGTTCGCCGATTATTCTGGTATGAAGGACTTAGCACGCGGCTTAATGTGAAACTAGCGGCAGTGGTCCGAAGGGATCAGTCAAGGACGCGTGCGGCCACCGAAGAGTATACGGACCTTGACGTTCTCGGCGTTGGAATGACACCCGGCTACCAAGTGCTCCTGAAGGTCGCTGATTGCAAGAGCGTAGGAAAGCGTATAGCGGAGCGGTTGTTTTGGCTACAGGGCGTTAAAGTGTTGTTCCAGGCTAATACCTGCTACCTGGTGCGACCTAGCGAGGTGCCTGCCTCCAGTCGGCAGCTTGCAACTCGCTTGGACATCGTTATAGTTTCTGGAAAGGATCTGGCAGCTTTGCAGGAGTTCTCGAGAGAATCGGGAGCTGACTCGGGTTCTCAGCATCCTTTCTTTGATGGGTCAGCATATTTAGCGTTCGAGAAAACCCTAGCATCCATCGATTCAAGGCTAGACCCCCTCCAAAAGTATAGGAGCACCTATTACTGGATTTTGGAGCCGCGCCGGAACCTTCAGCAACTAGTCACCTACTTGAGTGACTTTAAGCAGCAACTGTACCCTGACAATAAGCCTCACTTCGCCTTGTTCTTGGATTATGTGTGGCTCTACTGTTTTGCGCTACTTAAGACGGTGGAAGGCGTAGTGAAATCCAGCGCCGGGGACATAGACCATGCGCTAAAGCAGTTTCTCTTTGGCGACGAGCTAGGGCTAAAGGAAAGGGAGGCGGTTGTTCATCACCTGCGCGAACTAAGGAAGATGCTGGAAGGTGAACAAGCCAGTTCAGCAAGGGACATTTTTTCAGTGTTGCCGTCATATTACCCATCGTTGCGAGAACTGGTGACCAGATTTGTCAGGAAACCGCGGGCAGGCTCAGAAGCGCTACGATGTTCTGAATGGCTCAATCTGGGTGGGTTCGCAGCCAGCCAATCGCCACGTGTGGAACGCATATCAGCCGACCCAGTAGCGGCCAAGCTACTGAATGATGTAGCTTCATTTCTGGTGGAAGCTTCGCAACTTAACCCCGAATTCTCCGCTAGGTTTTTGCAGCTATCTAACGAGACTTTCTAGGCTAGGTAGCGCTTCCAATGCAGTGATAGCACAGAATGTCGAGCACTTCGAAAAAGGGTCGTTGCCGGCCGAGATCTTAAGTTAACAATAACTCAAAATGTTACCCCCACCACGCCCCAGCAGCGGTGTCAAGTTGTAAGACTGAAGACATATAGCGGAGATGTAGTCCAATTCGATATCTACCTTGGGCAGCATCCTGAACTACTGCGCGAAGAAACGAGACCAAGAACAGGACAAGAGAGGCAAGAAGTAGCTATAATAGTATTGTGACGGGGCCAGAACGTTGGAACATTGGGCTTCCATTATTTTCAAAGCTAAAGTGTCTCGCTCTAATTGAGGGTATATACCTGATGGAGTGTACCTGTGTCAGCATCAGTGAAACCGCCTTACGTGCAACAAATCGGTGAACGGGGGAATTTCAAAGTATGGATCGCGGACGGCAGCTACATCCGTGGCCATATCGACGAGGAGTTCACCAACTTTGGCCAGCACTACCGGTATTCCTACATTCCCTCAGACGAACTCTGGATTGACCGCGAAGCCGAACAGGATGAGACTCAGTTTTTTATCGACCACCTGCTGGTAGAGCACCGGCTTATGGCGAAAGGCATGCCCTATGAAAAGGCACTGGTGAAGGCCGACCAAGCAGAACGTAAAGAACGCCGCCGTGCCGGAGATTTGAGATTTCTGACACGTCGTGGGAAAGAACTGCCGAAGGGTCTTCAGGTTCACGAGCGGCTGTGGAAGAGACTTGAGAATGGCCTCACTATTTGGATCGTCGATGGGCGTCTCGTACGCAGCGTGTTTGATGTTGATTTTACGGCGGGTGGCCATGACCACGTATATGAATTCGTGCCTGAGAACGAAGTATGGATTGACGATGACATTGAAGAGGAGGAACGCGGTTATGTGCTCCTGCATGAATTGCACGAGCGTAACCGCATGGCTAATGGTTGGCCCTATAGCAAAGCACACGCTGAATCCAGCGAACTGGAGTACCACTGCCGCCATCACCCCGATGAACTACATGAAGCCTTGTCGGCAGAAGGCTGGACATAGCACTATTGAACGTTCTAGCGGTTTGTGCAACCTTGGACCACTGTGGCCTCTTCGTCCTTGTTGCCAAAGGGTCATCAGCGCAGAACGGAAACTGGGGGATGAACCCGAATCTGAGCCTTAAGGAGAATCACGGGCATCCAAATTTATTGCTTTCAGAAAGCGCACCTAAAAGAAGCTGAAATGGAACCATAGGAAAGATTTGAGAAGAGTGTGGAGGCAACTGAAGATGATCTAGGAAGACTTCTATTCTTTTCGAGTATTTCGTTCCTTGTAGGAGCGTCTTACCTTTGAGACCGGATCAACTTCAGGTAGGTGTTCGCTCAAGAAGGGCCCGACAAGGCCGACACGCACGGCTTTCACTGCTGCTTGAGTTCGATCCGAGACGCCTAGCTTTGACAAAATAATCTGCACGTGTTTCTTGGCGGTATCCTCGCTGATGGAGAGTGCACGTCCGATCTCCTTATTGCTTCGTCCGTCTACCACTAATCGGAGCACGTCACACTCGCGAGGCGTCAGGCAATTCCGTGACGTGGCATCTATGTGTTTCTCCCTGGATTGGTCACCAGTCGCACCGACTAAGCCCAGCATAGCCTCGCGTAGCAGGTTAGTCTTGATGAGCATGCCACCGCTTTTGACCGCCCGGATGGTGTGAATGAGGAGGTCTTTTGAGGCGTCCTTGAGCAGGTAGCCGCCAGCGCCGGCCCTAACCGCATCCACAATGTAGGCATCATTGTCGTATATGGTGAGGACGATAATCAAGGTGGAGGGAAGCTGGCTCTTAATGCGGCGGGTTGCCTCTAAGCCATCCATGTTGGGCATGCGGAGGTCCATTAGGACCACGTCGGGCCGGTGCTCGTTGGCTTTCTCCACGGCGTCGAGGCCATCGACTGCTTCTTCTGATATAACCTCGATGTCCAGAGCGGTGGACAACATGGTGCGAAGCCCTTCGCGCACCACAGGGTGGTCATCTACCAGAAGTACTCTTATCTTATTCTCCATGCTGCTCCCGAGAAAGGCTGAAAGGTATCTCTATACGTATCGTAGTTCCCTCACCGGGAGTGCTCTGAATGTCACAAGCTCCCTGCAAAAGTTCTGCCCGCTTGCGCATGCTGAGCAGCCCGGTGCCTCGCCTTCGCGACATATCCTGGGGGTTATAGTTAAACCCAACACCCCAATCTCTTACCTCGACCTCAACCTGGTCATCCGCTGAGCTTATCCTCACGCGGACGTGCTTGGTATCAGCATGTTTTCTGGCATTCGTGATGGCCTCGTGGATGATTCTATATAACCCTGTCTCGACATCTCGGGGAAGCCTGATGGCGTCTGCCTTAAAGTCCACTTTCCATCCCGTTTCCTGCTCCAATTGCCGCATCTCCTGGCGGAGCGTGGCCACAAGGCCGAGGTCCCTCAGAGTCGCTGGCTGGAGGCTATTGATAACCTCTCTGGATTCTTGGATAGCCTGCTTTATTAAGGCGCTTGCCCTAATCAGCAATTGCCTGGCAGGCGTGCCTTCGAGTGAGGTGGTTTCCAAAGTCTGAAGATACTGGAAAGCCGAAGCCAAAGTCTGGGTCACCCCGTCGTGAACCTCAAGGCAGATGCGCTCCCTCTCCGCTTCTTGAGCATCAAGGGTGTCCCTGATGAGATTCCGCACTTGTTCCTCTTTAGTGGAAAGTTCTCTCCGAAGCCTTCTGATCTCTGAGGGGACACCCGTTAGCTTCGGTTCCAAAGTTTCCTTAACAGCTTGGCTAGCTTGTCCCTTCTGTAGCATCGAAACGCCCTGGCCTTTCCTTTCGAACCCCGGGGGTGGCCCATTAGGGGTAACCCGTTTGGGTAGGGTCACCCCCTTACAAAAGGGGGACAAATGACAACATCTTAAATAATAAACTACCCGAATGGGGGTTGTCAAGTGGCACAAAAAGAGCCATAATAGTGCCAGAAGGCATGTGGAGAGTATAGGGAGCCCTTTCCCACTGCTTTCAGCACTATACTGCAAAGAAAGAAGGAGGTGACTAAATGGCTGTCGAGAAAGCGATTGCATCGTCCAGTCTAGCAGAAGTGGTTGACCGGATTCTGGACAAAGGGGTGGTGGTAGATGCCTGGGTGCGCGTCAGCCTGGTCGGAATTGAAATTCTGGCAATCGAAGCCAGGGTCGTAGTGGCTGGCGTGGACACCTTCCTGAAGTATGCTGAAGCCGTGGGGCTGACAGCGGCTGCAGCCTAGAAGCAGATCAATTAAAGCGCCTCGGGGTGACCATGCCCAAGCTCGACACGTGCAGCCGGGCTCCCTGTGTCGGGCAGATTCAGGAGATTGTTATCATGGTCTGGGAAGGCGACAGTATGCTTGCACATTAGGTGTGGTCACCCCATAAGCGCAGAAAGGAGAAGCGAGATGCCAACCAAAGAAGAAATGAGAAGTTTAGGTGAGAAGATTGTCGGCTCCTATGAAGATAGGATTGCGGGAATAGCTGAGCTAAGAGTGGCGGTCAAGACACAGTTGAAGGAGTTTGATCACACCCATGCTGCCATGAGCAGGGAGCTAAAGGCTGACCTGGCTAAGGTTCGCCCTGCTCTCGAGGAAGAGGACAGGAAGCGACAGAGTGAGACTAGGGAGTTCATGGGTGAGCTAGGTAGGGCAGTAGCTCAAGGAAAGGCTGCGGTGAAGGCACAGCTCAAGGGGTTTGACGATGCCCATGCTACCATGAGCCGGGAATTGAAAGCTGACCTGGCTAAGGTTCGTCCTGCTCTCGAGGAAGAGGACAGGAAGCGGCAAAGTGAGGCTAGGGAGTTCATGGGTGAGCTAGGTAGGGCAGTAGCTCAGGGAAAGGCTGCGACACAGGCCTTACTCAGGGACTTCGGTGAGGTACAAGCCGGAGCCCGAGATGAATGGCAGAAACTGACTGCCACCATGCGGGCGAAGAGAGGGGCGGTGGTTGCCGAGATAACCCCGGGGGCTGCTGCACTTCGTGAACAAGTCTTTGAATATCTAGCTAATCATCCGGATGGCACCAAGCTGGTTGAGCTAGCGGAGGAATTCGGAATAGCCCGCATCCAGATAGCGAAGGTAGTCAGAAACCTCATGGACGAAAATAAGGTAGAGAAGCGGGATCTCCTTTACTTTGCCGTGTAGAAAGAAGGGCTCTAGAACCACTACACATAGATAGGGCTCACCCTGAACCGGGGCAAGAGTGGCCCGGAGGGGTAGTAGTTTTGTGCCTTTCCTGGCAGGTTAATCTTCTGCCAGGCAGAAAGGAAGGTGAGTTATATGGTAATGGAAGCGGTAAGTACCTTATTACAGCCACGCCCGCTACCCAACTTTGTTGAGACCCCGTTTGTACAGAGTATAGTGGACCGAGCGCTAGCCTACATCGCCGCTGGCTTTCCCATCCACTTCAGGGGAGCCTCCGGCACAGGGAAGACGACGCTGGCCCTTCATGTGGCCAGCAAGCTTGGCCGCCCGGTAGTGATGGTCCACGGAGACGAGGAGTTCAGCACCTCCGACCTAGTGGGCGGTGAGTACGGCTACCGGATGCGAAAGGTGATAGACAACTTCATTCACTCGGTGCTCAAGACCGAGGAAGATATGAGCAGGAAGTGGGTGGACAATCGTCTCACCGTGGCCTGCAAGTATGGGTTTACACTTATCTACGACGAGTTTACCCGATCCCGCCCTGAAGCTAACAATGCCTTACTCTCAGTGCTCCAGGAGAAGATGCTGGACATGCCAGCAGCCAGGGAGGGGGAGGGCTACCTCAGGGTACACCCTGATTTCACCGCCATCTTCACCAGCAACCCGGAGGAATACGCCGGGGTCTACCGCAGCCAGGATGCTCTCCGCGACCGGATGGTGACCCTCGACCTCGACCATTTTGACGAGGAGACGGAGGTAGCCATAACGGCGGCCAAGTCCGGACTTGAGCATAGCGATGCTGAGAAGATAGTACACATCGTCCGTGGCTTGAGAGAGTCTGGAGTATGTGAGTTTGCCCCGACGATTCGGGGTTGCATAATGGTGGCCAAGGCGCTGAAGGTGCAGAATGGCTCAGTGGATACCAAGAATGAGCTCTTCAGGCAGTTGTGCCTTGACATACTGGCTTCGGAGTCCACCAGGGTGGGCAGCAAGGCGCAGACGGCCAGGGTAAAAGAGGTGGTGGGACAGCTTATTGACCAGCATTGTTGAGGAGGTCTGAGAATGTCGCGAGAATCAAAGGCCAAAGAGTTCCGGTGCGAGAGGTGTGGCAAGCCCTTTACCAGCCTGATGCGGCTTCAGCATCACATAGCTGCGGAGCACGCCCCCAGGACGTCAAGGGATATTCATACTACGAGAGACATCACGCGCCGTCCGCTAAGTAACCGTTAATCCCACCTGTGCACACCGGGTTTGAGGAGGTACCATGAAAGACGTTACCAGCGCCAAAGGCCTGAGTGACCTGAGAACAGCCACAACCCATCATGTGCCTTCCAAGCCGCCGCGGAAGGGAACGACCTACCTCGATCTTTATGCCCTTAGCATGGAGAAACAGCGATTGGAAAAAGAACTGTCTCGCCTGGAACATCGAAAAAAACGTATTTCTGAGCGGCTGGGAGAAATGCAGAGGGCCATGGAGAAGTTGGATCAAACAGCGCAGCAAGAGCGGGCAGCCCTGATGTCCTCTGCAAAGCTTGGCGGGGAGCAGCAGATGGCATCAAGCGAACAGCCCGGAGGGCGGCGATGGAAAAAGATGACCCTTGATTACTAACGGAGGCTGGTGCAAAGTATGGAGTGGCACCCTTACCGACTGAAGGGAGAGAGAAGGGGCATGGCAAGAGAAATATTGAAGGGCGAGGAGTTTCCCTGCGCTTTTTGCAAAGGAACAGACATCCTGCGGAAGACAAACTCCCGGTGTCCAGTATGCAGAGGCTTTGGTCTCGTCAAGGTTACTCCTCCAGCTGTGACCTGCGCCTATTGCCGGGGGCGTGGTGAGTTTCCTGTCCGTTCCAATATTACCTGCACTGTATGCGGCGGCAAGGGCGTTGTCAGCGTGCACGAGCCTATAGAGGCATGCCCCTCTTGCCGGGGAACGGGTGCTGCCCGCGAAAGCAAGCTTCCCTGCCTGAGATGTATGGGCAAGGGCGTTGTCACGGCTGCGAGATAGGAGAGAGATTTGGGGGCGAAACATGAAGCGGTCAGAAAACGGCGAGGTGAGACAAGGTAGCAGGATTGTGACTGCTGTCAGAAGGCAGGCGATGGCCAAGGAAAAGGCCAGGATTACCGGAAAGAGAGCCAGGCAGCCGTCTGCTCTTAAGCAAGCAGCCGTGGAGTGGGAAAGGCTGCAGGAAGCCGAGGCAAGGAAGACAGAGGAGGAAAAGCTTAGGATTTCCCGCCAGGTGGAGACATGCCCCCTGTTCTTCCAGCAGGTATCTCTCCAGGCCGATGGCATTGAACCGGCAGAGGACGAGGTGGGTTGGAAGCCCTACAGTCCGGAGCAAGGGAATGGGGATAAGAAGCGGACTGCAACAACCGTAACAAGGAGAGTGAATATAGCGGGGGTATGCGCCTTGTCACGGCGACTGATGGCTATAGAGAGAGCTAGGGTGCTGGGCAGGAAACCGGTTGACCTTCGGGCTTACGCCCTGGAGCAAGTGGGCCGACGCTTTGCGGAAGAAAGAGCGATTGCTCAGCATGGCGCAGGAGCTTGAAGAAAAAGGAAAGGTATACATGGCAATGAGCATCTATGACAGGCTGGCAACGCCGCCAGCGGCTCTAACAGGAGGGAGGCCCGGGTTTATATTAAGCCCAGGGGGTCGCCCAATGTGAAGGCTTGCCCCCGGGGAAGGTTTCTTAAATACGGAGGTCTCGAAATGACTGGAACGGAAACAGTAGCAACACAGAGAACCTTTGTTCAATGCGCGTTTTGCGGTGGAACCGGGAGAGACCCCTTTGGCATAATGTCTGCCCTGTCCACCTGCTGCGTATGCGGAGGTACAGGCACCGTTTCAGTAGAGACGCCCCACGTTCGTTGTGCTTTTTGCTACGGCACCGGCGTCTATCCCCGCAGCCGACAGACCTGCACCGCCTGCAGCGGTGTGGGAGTAAGCCCTGTCCCGGAGCCTAATAAGACATGCCCTCATTGCCTGGGCACAGGTGTGGAACCACATAGCGAAGCGGGTTTTTACTGTCTGACTTGCCATGGCAGGGGTATAATCGAGGAGGGCAGCTAGTCTATCTGGGAGATGTAACCAATGTATGACAAATATATCTACGGAATTATAGATGGGACTAATGACACTGCTTTAGGCATCACTGGTCTGGGTGGTGTGGGTTCTGTGTGCACAAGAAGCCACCGGGGCGTCGCCTGCGTGTTCAGCCATTACTTTGGAATAGAATTTAGCTCCATGTCCAAGGAAGAGGTAGTCCGCGGCCTGCTGGCGCACCAAATGGTGGTGGAGCACGTCATGAAGAAGCATACAGTGCTCCCGGTAAAGTTCGGCACAGTGCTTGCTACCCCTGATGAAGTGCAGGAGCTACTTTCCCGGGGTCGTCAGCAATTTGTTGATACTCTAGGCTGGATTCATGATAAAGTCGAGGTAGAGGTGGCTGCTACCTGGGACACAGAGCAGGTGTTACGGGAGATCAGCACTGAGCCGGAGATCATGCGGG
>Ga0315280_10005114_pt1 | contig 18907 bp, 29 predicted proteins | sample YL17G06_40_MG_FD_203697 | JGI IMG/M metagenome (GOLD analysis project Ga0315280, IMG submission 203697) | Sediment microbial communities from Yellowstone Lake, YNP, Wyoming, USA - YL17G06_40 | ecosystem: Environmental > Aquatic > Freshwater > Lake > Sediment | place: USA: Wyoming | collected... | reverse complement strand
ATGGGGCCTGAAAGAGGGGCCGCTCGCATACGAGCAGATACGTGGCCTCAAGGCAAAGATCACAGATATCTCACTCCACGAAGACCCAGTTCACCGAGGACCAGCACAAATCATGCCTATGAGCAGAAGAGCGTTCTTCGTCGCATTCCTCAACGCCAATCCTGTGTTGTTGGAACCGGTCCAGAAGATTACGGTGAAAATCCCTCCAGAGTTATTGGGAGCAGCTACAAGTGTAATTTCACAGAAACGTGGGAAGATCATGTCTGTCGACCAACGCGGCCACTTAGTCTACGTGGTCGGTGAACTTCCCACCGCTGAGACCTTCGACCTTTCGGAAGTGATGCGCGGCGCTTCGCAGGGGAGGGCTTTCTGGGGATTGGAGTTCTCGCATTGGGCGCCCGTCCCACAGTCACTGGTAACGCAGGTCATTGCGGACATTAGAAAACGTAAGGGCCTCCCACCTGAACCACAAAAGGCAGAAGATTTCATGGAGTAGTCGAACTACACTTCCTCTACTCTCTCTGGATTTCAAGAGTAACTGTTTTAACAGAACCCCATACGCATCTTACATGCAGAAATGCCAAGGCCGATTGAAACACTACTCTCACTTCCGCGCGTGCGCCTTATCGATAGAGTTCCGATTCTAGAGACTGAAGAGTATGTTAGGCGCTTCATGGATCGAACAGAGTATCAGACCAAACTCATCAAGCAGGCTTTACAGGTGTCCAAGGGTTCCGCTCAGCAATTCTCTACGGATGATGAAGGATTGTCGGCCTTGCTCGAGGAAATCGATTCAGCAGAGTATATCGTCACAAAGCGTTCAAAGAAAATAATGGAAGACCTGCTGAACGGAATTTGCGCCGACGGCCGCGTCTACAAGGGATTCGAAGAAAGGATCCAACCTCTGTGCGATATCTCCCAACCTCTCCGCGAGGTTTCAAAGCTGGCCGACAGCCTAGCCGACAAGACAAAGGAGGAATCCTTAGACCTCGCCAGAGCCTTGCTGATTGACCTGCCCACGCAGGACCGGCAAGCTTCCGTGCGGTTGCGCGAGAATTAAGAGTCCGAAAGAGCAGTACTTTCGCTTCGACAACAAAGGGAAGATCAACAGAAGGATGGAAATTGTTCTGACACCAGCCCAAGTTGCGTGCTAAGATGATCTACATGGGTGCCACTGTTTTCGAAACGAACACGGCAAAAGGTGCGATGTCCTGGATGCTTCAACGTGGCATGATAGTGAGAAGCTCAACCAAAGACCCCGAAACTTTCGCTACAATTCAAGGGTACATTGTTTCAGAGGAACTGCGGGACAGAATTGGAAGCAACCTAGTGAGGCTGCTCGGCAAAGCTGCGAAGGGGAACGGCATGGGACGCGTTACGATTCGTGACGCCCTCTTGACTGCAACGATGGGCGCCGTGCTAGCGATTGGGAAGACCCAGCTTAGCGAAGAGGAAATGATGCAATTCGCAAATATAATCTGGGCTCTCTTGCCCTTCGAAAGGTTAGAGACCGCCGGGGTTACCCAAAAACCGCTCCGGAGCTTGGCCCGCGATCGAAGGCTTGTAGGAAAAGTTATGCGGCTATGTAGTGCAGCGAGGTAGCGGCGCTATCGCTAACATACGTTCAGTCGTCGTTGTTCGCTAGTCACGGTTTAGGACTTGATTTGAGCGATTGAGCGTGCGCCCCAAGCGACTATTATCACGATGATTTCGAAGAGAACGATCAGGTCGATAAGGGCGGCCGGAACTCCTGGAGGATTACCTAAGGTCGTGGACCAAGAGCTGAACGGGTTGAACAGGTAGTCGGCGAATTCGCGGTATCTGAACTGGTATAGGTGAGCTTGAGATATGTCAGCTACTTGCAGTATGATCCGAATGTAAATGACCTCTTCGAGGGTTTGGCTAGGACGTACCCGGCTAGAATGATGACACCCAAAATCCCGGTAACGGCGAGCAGTCCGCCTGCAACCTTGGAAGCCTTTGACGATTCTATTTTAGACACCGAGTCTGCGGTAACCAGCTGCATGTATATATTAAACAATCGAACTGGCTTTTCGTTTCGCCAAATTTTGCCGGAGGTTCGTGACGGTCGCGAGGCTTTTATTTCGTTCAGATTGATTGCGTAGTTGCGGCCGTCGCGGCTGGCCTCTGAGTGCGAGAGTGTTGAATGCTCCACTAGGCCGTGGTCCAGTTCCCACCCGGAAGGGTTGGAAGGATAACCTGGTCTATGACGGGGGCTTCCCAAGCCTCAAAGTTGCCTCACCGCAACGAGGGAACCCGGGTCCGAATCCCGGCGGCCGCACCACTACCTAGGCGAATTCTCTGGGTTCGGCAATTCTCAGGCTGTGGCCTGGGCCTTGAGAAGGTCTGCCTTGATGGCCTGCATCAGGGCGCGGATATCCGACCGTTCACGTTCTTCACGGTCCACGTACTTTGTCTCCGGCTCCGAGAACGCTTTCTGGACCAGGATTTCTTCAGGGTTCAGGCCGAGGCCCCTAACGAATTCCTTGACCATGTCGATCTTGTTGATGCCCGTTCTGGGCTTGATCGAGAGGGCAGCGCCGGCGTAGATGTTGCGGAGGAATTCCACGCCCTTCGACTGGATATCGTGATAGGTGTCCACGGTGTGCCCCATCATGTAATCCACGTAATCCGCTTGGACGCCCAGGGCCATGAGCTGGGTCTTGAAGAACTTGCGTATGCTGTGAACGCGGAGGTCGTAGCTTCCGTTCCCGTTCCTCTTGAGTAGGCCGGCTTTGAAGTAGAGGCTGTGGATGCGCTTGTATAGCTGCTTCTCCCCGATCGGCCGCGGTGTCTCGTACATCTCATCCCTGATGAGTGGGGAGTCATCGGAGATCTCCTCCTGGGGGATTTCCGGGTGAATGTTTCCTTGACGTCGAGCTTCCAAGTAGAGGCGCAGGTACTCGACCGCTTCCTCGCCCAAGAAGGTGTCATAGTCATGGTACTTGCCCTTCGTGATCTCTGATTCCACGTGGACGTGAATGGGAATGATTCCTTTCTCCAGGTCCTCCTTGACGTGGCGATAATGCAGGCGCACCAGCGTGCCCTCTCTGAATCCTCCAAGCGCCAGCATGGAAATGATGAGCTTCTCACGTAGGTCGGCCACATCGAGGAGGCGCTGCAGTTCCTCGGGTTTCGGGGCCCGATCCTTTCTGACGCTTCGGCGGCTGAGAGAGTAGGGCAGCTTGACGTCGACGCCGTTGACCCTGTAGAGAGATCTGATTGCCTTCACGTAATTCGCAGTCCTAGAAGGCGCAAGGCCCCGATCTTGCAGTTCCCCTACAAAGTCCTCCAGCGCTCTAGTATGCTTCGGGACCTTCGCCATGTCGACAAGGCCCTTCCTGGTCTTGACGTCAGATACTAGGGCGTCAGGTGAGATGCCAAGCCGCTGGACATATCGGGCGATCGCGTCCACGTTCACGTACAAGGTCTTGGCGCTGCCTGTCCGATATCGAAGCAGATACCGCGCCATCTCCAAGAGCGACTTGTTCTCCAGAACGAAGGGTATCAGCCTGGGCCTCTCGGCCAGGAGAGATCGGAGAACATATTCAACGAGGCCAGGCTGGCCGACCGCTAAGATCTTCCCCAGCGGAACCGTGACAGGAGTCTTGAGTTTGTAGCCTTTCGATGACCGGTTGAGAAGAACCTGGCCGTCCTCGACGCGGCCGAAGTTCTGCAGGAATGGCAGGTCCTCCAGGCGAAGCTGCTTCGGTTCGAGGATGAGCTCTGTGGTCACTGCGCCGGTCCCTCTCGGCCTTCCGGTTCGGCTTTGATTTCGCAGTAGTAGACCCAGGGCCCATCATAGCAGGCCAGGATGTGGGAGCCGTTGCCTATGGGATTTGAACCCACAGCGTAAGGCCGCCCGTCAACCACTTCATGCAGAATCGGCTTGCATAACTTCCTGGCGATGGCCTCTAGGTCCTCGGCGGTCCTGACCTGGATCTTACGGTCCTCTGGTAGTCGGAGCTCTACAACCTCAGCATCAAACGAGATCCTTCCCATTAGAGTGGGCTCCATGTATGTGCTTGTGTCCTTGTGCGCTAACATACCCATGACCTAACTCCTATATTAGTGCTCTGGCACCGTCTCACCAAGGCATAGGGGCACGCGTATGGCTAGATTCACGGTGGAGATCCCTGAGGACCTGCACAAGGAGTTCAGGATCAGGGTCATTGAAGTGTACGGAACTGAGAAAGGTGCGATAACCAGGGCTGTGATAGACGCGCTTCGCTTGTGGTTGAGGCAGAGGGAGCCTCCGGCCAAGAAGAAGTAGCCTCTAGGAGACCTTCCTGCAACCGGTACCAGAACAGCATCCTGAATCGGTACCAGAAGATGATCTGCTCTAGGCAATTCTGCGCATCTCCAGGATCGTCTTCTTGAGGATCACGAGGCCGGTAGCTTTCACTGCCTGTTTGCCGTCGTTGTTGGGTTCTTGATAGTGGGCTACGATAAGGCGAATGTACTCTTGGTCCTCGTACTCCAGCCGGCCCCAGGCCTCTTGGATGATGGGCTTGGCCGTTTCCGGGTCCACGTTGCGGAATAGGACATGGTCCTGATAGCGAACGTAGACCAGCGCGCCGACCTGCAGGGGTCCTGACGAAGCGTTCTTCCAATATCCCCCTGTAACTGTCAACCTGTCAACACTGTCAACTCCCAGTTCGGTCTGAGACGGTTGCAAGTTGACGGTTTGACGGTTTGACGGTTTACGGGGGGTATTGGCCATCTTAGGTCACGGCTTCGCCGGACGCTCCAAGAAGGGTAGGTTCGGGCGGGCTGACATCGTAGGTTTTCATCAAGTGCTCTAGGTGGTCGTTGTCTACGATTATGGCGCGGCCGCCCTTCGGCTTTGACAGTCGTGTTTTCTTGAACCCCAAACGTTTCAGAATCCAGCCAACCCTCTCGGGTCTGACCTGGTCATTCTCATCGCGGCCCTCGTTCAGTCGCTTTGTGATTGCCTGGACGCCGAGACGACCGCCATCAGCGCCTTCCTTGCATGCAACTATCGCTTGGACCACTTCGGCCTCTTCGCTGGTTGCCTCTTCTTCTACTTGTTCTTGGAAGACGCCTTGCTCGTAATCCGAGACCTTGTTCGCGGTCTCTTCATCTGGAGCGACAGTGACCAGGGCGTAGAAGGTTTCTCCAACTCGGCCGTACCTGTTCAGGATCTCATCGTGCGCCCGCGTAGGGGCTTCGAGATGTCGCAGCCGGTACTGGAGAAGCTTACTCCTGAGTTCCCTGGCCCATGCTTCATCGATCTCCATGGGGGTGGCGTGTCGAGTTCTTGTCGTCCGGATCCTGATGCATCTCGATTCTAGGGCGCCGCTGGGTTCGCGGGTTCCGGATATTGCCTTGGGGCAGTAGACATCGTAAATGTCTAGGTCGGCGCCTGATTCTCCTTCCCTTGGCCTTCTTGGAACCGTTGCGCCTCTCCTGTAGCCTGCGTTGAAGAGGCCGTCCAGCTCCCGCCTGTTCTCCTTCGCCCAAAACTCGTAGTTGTCCGCTAGCAGTGTGGGATGATATCGGTCCACGATCCAGAAGATCGCGGCCGGAGTCGGATGCGTCATGAACCATCCGCGATAGCTAACCGAGGCCAGGAGTTCGAGAAGCTTGGACTTCCCTGTGCCCTTCGGCCCAAGGGCATCAAGGTAGGGGACCACTTTGAACTCCTCGAACCTCCACGTCATCAGGATGAAACATGCCAACACATCGTAAACGATTTCATCCCTAGACTCCCAGTAATGACGAAGGAACTTGACGATCTCCGAATGAAGCGCTGTCTCGTTTTCGTAGTCAAGCGGACTCCCAGGAAGTGGCCAAGGAACCTGCTTGAGTGGAATGTAGACGCCCTTGCCGGTCGGATCCGGGAAGCTGCTATCCTCTCTTGTGGGCCAGGTGCCATCAGGCATTTGTTCGTGAATCGCATACTTGTGGCCGGCACCCGGGATCTCGATCTGTTCTATGATGGTCGACGCCCAGACTTGGCCGGGCGATTCGATTCGAGGAGCCTTCTCATCATCGTCGGAATCATCCACAGAACGACTTCGTCGAGAGGCTTTTCGGCGCACTGGATTCTCGTTAAGCCTTTTACTCAACCTTCCGCGACCTCCTCCGTCTCGACAAGGCAATCATTCGGACCACTTCCTGAGGCGTCATACGACGCGCACACTGGTACGCTGCGCGAGCTTTACGACCAAGCCATCCAGGTGCGTCTAGGTAAGGAAATTCGTCTGGCTGAATAATCTCAAGGCGATGGCTATTCCGATGTCCCAGCCATCCGAAGCCTTCGATCCACTTGGCGCCCTTCTCGCAATCGTGGCACCAAGCCAATCCGCCACGGGGATCGTCAGGTGCGCCCGCGATGAAATGCTTCGGCGAATCCCTTATCTCGCCGGGAGGTTCATCGGTCATCTTGACTTGTCTCCTGGGCTGGGGGCAGGTTGAGGGCTGACCGCGCCGGCGGGCTGGGTCGGCTCTCCTTCGCATCGATACTTCAGGGCCGCGTGTTTTGTGCGAAAGGTCTTCCCGCAGCGTTTACATTGGTACGGCTTCGGGGAGCGCGCTAGATAGGCCACGTCGCGCTTCGTGGTCTTGCGTGGTCTCGTTTCACTAGGCATCTACTGGTCGGTCCTCCGGTTGATTGAACTGGTCAAGTTGGCTGAGCTTCTCGCGTAATCCACCGCCGTGGTTTCGTCCTCCGCATCGGCACTCACATTTCTTGGATCGCGCCCTCTGGCATCTCGGATCGCATTTCCCGCTGCCGCCCAGGTCAGGTTTCATCGTGCCTTGTCCGGTGTCTGGTTGCATGACGAGACGCCAGTCTTGGACCGTCGACATCTATCGCAGCTCCTTCTGGTCGACGATTTCCAGTTGCAGTTGCCAGGTTCGCGTTGCAGGATCAAAGTGAAAGATGTCTACACCTTCGCGCTTGGAGGCACGTCGGTTAAGTCGTCGAATGGCCCTGAGAACCTTCTTCGGATAAGTCCCCAGCTCAGTGGCCAGCGCGGTCGTCGTCCTGGTCGTCTTGGCCAAGAACGCCTTCACGATGTCGGCCTCCAGCTCATCTCGGACGTAGGGCTGAATAGCGATGCTTGGCTGCCGCGCCTTCAGAATCGCGCCCATCCTTCGGACATACGCTCCGAGAACCCTGACCTCATGCGTCAGGGCCACGATCATAGCCAGAAGAGAGGCAGTCGCATCCGGATTGCGTCTCCGACGTGTCCGTTTCACCCGGACTGAACGCTTACCCAAGCACAGCCTCTCCGACGCTTTCAGCAAAGAGGGTAGACCTGCGATGGTAGATTTCGCACAGACAGCTTTTCGTGTCCCCAGGATACATGATTTGCATGAGCCGACGCCCACGAATCTTCCTCAAGTTCACGTCCCCGAAAATTCTGGCATTCCGCCGGCTAGGCTGGTCCTGCCTGTTTCTCCAAGGCCCGCATGAAGGTCCACTTCGCGCCGGATGCGAGGTCCTTCACCTGGGACTCGTCTAGTTTTCCCCGAATGAGAATCGCCTGCAGCATTCCCTCTTGGTCGACGTTGAGGCGATAATCGAACCCCTCATGCTTCGTCTTCATTGCATCCAAGACGCGGGGAATCAAGAAGCCTTGAACTGGGCCGGCATCGACTGGGATGGGATGCTCCGGAACAATTGAGGCCTCAGATCCATCTTCGAGTACGTTGATTATTCCGACCGATGTGGTTCCCTGAATGAGTGGATGCTGCCTCACGCCTTCGATGGCGACGACGTCCTTTGTGACCTGAACTTTGACATGCCATTCCTCAACGGGCTGGGCTGCCGGAGCGACCGGCGAAGGTGCAGGAGAGGCCTTCCCCTGCCTGCGCTGCAGGTACTCGTCGATGAGAACTGCGTACCATTTTGCCGGAATCAGTTTGGCGAAGGCGTTCCTCTCGGCCTTGTTGACGGCCAGCGTATACGCGAAGGGCTTACCCTTCTCTGCAGATGATGCTCCTAAGACGTCGATGCGATTCTCGTGGTCGCGAACGCGGAGTAGCGCCCGGGTCTCCTCCGGGGTCTCCTCAGTGCGGACCTCGAGGATTTCCACGTTGCCTCGACGTCGAATCGCCTCCTTCACGCCTGCGTAGCTGAGGTTCGTTACGCGCTTGCCTTGGATATCTACGCTGTAGACCAGGTCCTCAATGAGTTCGCCGCGCATCTCCGCTAGGATCTGGTTCTCGTCTCGGCGCTCCATCTCATGAAAGACTTCGACCGGAAGCTGTGATTTCTCTGGTGATGTGTCCGGTGTCGGAGAGGTTGTCCTCGTTTCGGGTTTCTGTTCGGTCATGTGGTTCTTCACCCGCGAAGGAGCTTGTCGATGAGCTCTCGCTTCTTCGCTGCGATCCCCATCAACTTCTTCGGGACGATGAGGACCAGGGAATCGTAGAGTATGGCAACCTCGTCTCCAGGAGTCAGCTCATGATATCTGAGGTAGCCTGGCGGAATCACTACGACGCCGGAGGTTCCGTGCCTGAATATTCTGCCGTCCTGTCTTGCTGGCAATGTTATCGAAAGTATTATGCATAGACGATGCGTATGCACTGTTTCGGTTTCGTCACCTTGACGGTAGACCTCCGATTCAAGAGCAACTTGAGCTTGGACAGAACCCTTGACCAGTTGAATTCCATTGACCGTTTACGGGTCGATGACTATCCCCAAGGGGGCAGGTACCTTGTACGCTTCACCAATGGCTTCAAAAGTACGGTGGAAATCTGGAGCGGCGGCAGTGTTTGCGTCCATGTTCAGCCATGCGAGGACCTCCACGATTTCCTTCAACCAGTACTCGACGCGATGGTGGACAATGAAGGGAAACCGGCTAAGATCTCCTTGGAGGCCTTTGAAGCTAAGGGAAATACTGGGACGGCTCTCCTCTGGGCGAATGTCACGTATGGTTGGATGGGCATCACGGACGACGATAGGAGTCATTACAACGAGAACATCCAGTGGGCGAAGGACACGTGTGAACTGGCTTTAGCCGCCTTCGGGAAGCGTGTGCCTTCCGCTGAGTTGCCTCAAGAATTGAAGACCCCCGTAGAGTCCGCCTCCTCCAAAACGCATCAGGATTCAAAGTACCTGTCCCGAAGGTGATCAAACGAAAATGAAGATCTGCAACAGCTGTGGTCGACAGCTAGAGGATCAGACAAGATTCTGCGATGCCTGCGGTCAACCCCAACCCATCGCCCCCGTCATACGTGAACCTGCCCGAGGAGCTGTCCAAGGTCCTAAGCTTGGATCATGGATTATCGCAGCCGTCCTGCTCCTGGTGGGTTTGACGGTGGGGTTCGGCATCGGAACAGCTGCGTTCATGGGATCCCAGACCATCGTCACACAACGAATCATATCGGCCACTACTTTGACTTCTGTCCAGCAGGTTTCCGTGACACAAACCACAACAGTCGCTGGCCAAGGACAATCGGGTTTAGTTGAGTACTGCTTTTCTCCCGGCGGCAACTGCGCAAGCGTGATCATACGATACATCAACCAAGCTCAGGTCAGCATCCATGTACTCATTTACAGTTTCACACTCAACGATGTGCGCGACGCATTGATACAGGCCAAGAACCGCGGCGTCGATGTGAAAGTTGTGATGGATAATCAGCAATCAGGACTCCAAGGATCAGAATATGGCAACCTCAAGAACGCCAGCGTCGATATTAGGCTGGATAAACGCAGCGCCAGCATGCATGACAAGGTAGCTCTCATAGACGGCCATATCATCATAACAGGCAGCTTCAACTGGTCCCAAGCAGCAAACGAAGACAACCGAGAGAATCTCCTGGTAATCGACAATCCCACATGGGCTACGGCCTATGAGCAGCAATTCCAAACCATCTGGAACGCCTCATCCTAGCTGTCGCTTGGCGTTGCGCAGATAGCTCCTCAGCTCTTCCGTTTCTCCTTTTCCAGTTCTTCGCGTAGGTGCTTCAGCGCGTAGTTGATGGCGTGGCTGTAGCTTCCGAACCTTAGCTCCCGGATCTCCTTCGTCAGCCACGTGTACAGCTCGTCCTCCAGCGTGATCTGTAGTCGCCTCATTTTGGGTCCTGCGGATAGTGTGTAAGCGTTAGTGTTTTATGCTGAATTATACACTCATGCAGACCTGTACACATGGTGTGTAGAAGCCATGAAGCACAGGGTTCAACTCAGCCTAGACGAGACCACATTCCGATACCTCAAGCGGCTAGTCGACAGCGGGGAGGCAGCCAGCCTGTCGCATGCGGTCCGGCGCATCGTGAAGGAGTACCGACGCCTCCTCCGGCCTAGTAGGGAGGGTGTTGCCTGACAAATGCTAGTAGCCATCATCAGCTTATCCTTGAATGAGCCGGGGCCCTCGATTCTCAGCGCTGAATCCCAGGAGCGGCTCATCAACCAAGCCTTGCAGGACCTGATCGAGGCGCATCTTCTCCCAGGCGACTGGACTCTGGAACATGTCAAGGTCCTGGAGGATTAGCAGAAGGGTCTGGGACGATGGGGGACGAGGCCTTCCATGATGAAAGCCACAGAATCGCCGGGTGGCGTTCCGCCTTCTGCAAGCAACTCACTCTCCCCGAGGAGACGCATCTATGCAAGGCGTTGAGAAGATGGTTGAGAGAAGCCCGGATCCCTAAGAGGCCCCTACCGGTCCCGGGACTCAAGGCCACACGGAGAGGTACGCGGAAGCACGAGGCCAGTTAGAAGCAGAGAGAATCCAGGCTGCTGATAAAGAGCTTGGCAGACCAGTGCCAACAGAAGGCCAAGCCTCATGAATTCCCAGGCCTCTGCAGATCCGGTATCCGGGGGTGGGGGGGAGCCATGAACTTTTGATGGCTGGCGGGCTGGTCTGCGGGCAAAAATTCATGGGTCCCACTCCCTCACCCTGGGCTCTTCATGGTTCCGGCGTGAATGGCTTCATGCTGCATGGTCATTCCCCAGATGTTGCTGCCAGTGTCATTCGGATGGTTCCATTTGCTTCTTGAGTTGAGAAAGATTATCGGGGAGACCGAGGGAGGCTATCTTCTCAGAGCGTACCGTAGGTTCTAGTCATGAATGGCTCAGAGCTGGAGGAGCTGAAGAAATCCGCCAGGCTGACGGCGGTCCAGATGAGGATCCTCGGCGTGTTAGGTTCAGGCCCGTCGTATGTTGCAGCCATCGCGGAAGCTGCGCAGGTCAGCGAGGAGACTGCGCGTAGGAACCTCATGACAATGAAGACGCTTGGGTACGTGACGAATTGGACTCACACATTCCACGAGGGAACGCTCCACAACATCGCAGTGTCAGCTTGGAGGCTCCTAACTGACCAAGAGCGAAGTCAGGGGAGAGTTGACCCGAATCGGAGTCGGAGGAGCCTCAAGACCCTAGACAACAAGATCCGATTCCGGTTCAGCCGAACCCTGGAGCTCCATCAGATCATGAAGGAAGCCGCGGAGAAAGATCGACCAGCCCAGAAGAGCGCAGGAGTGATCTCGACCTCTCACGCTGAATGATTCAGACCAACTCCAAGACTCAGCCTCCTCGGATCGTGGAAGGCACCACGCCAGCCATGCGCAACATCAATCGATGAACCGATGAATATCCACGCCAGAGCTCCTTCAATCACCGACATGTCCGACCGCACACTCAACAGCGAGAACTATCCAAGACACCGAGGACCAGCCGGATCGTCCGACACGGAGATCGGGAGACTCCCCCAGGCTTGGAATGAAATTCGCTGGCGAACTGGCACACAAACTTTTCTTCAAGAACGCGGTTCTTCTGGATATTGTGATGGGTTGTCAGGGCTGTCGGAGGGTTTTGTCTGAGGATCCTCGGTTTTCTCTTCCAGGGTCCGGTTTGCCTAGTTCTCTTTCTCTGACCGTTGAAAGGCCGCGTCGAAATCGTGTAGGATCGCTAGAGCTTCATCTTCCGAAGAGGGGCTAGACAAGGTGGCGATGCCCGGTTTCGGGAGGTCTTTCACTTTGATGGGGAACGCGTCTCTCGCTAGCTGGAAGTGTGCGATCTGGATTTTGATGTTGGGTCTCTTGAAGGCGTAGGCGTAGAGCTGCGCTTGCCTCACCGCTTGATCCCTGACATTCAGGGCGTCTTTTCCAGTTTGGGTTGTGGCCTTGAACTCGTAAGCGTATGAGTCCGTGAGGCCGTCTGGTACGACGCCGATGACGTACTCCTTGAAGTGGATCCACAATCGAATCGTAGGCAGCCGCTCTGCGTAGAGGATCTGCGCGATGAGGCCCAGCTCGATTGGGTTATCGATTCTGATCTCCACATCTACGTCCTGTGCTCCTATCAGGAGAGGATTCAATCCGAGAACAATGTCTTTGGGGAGACGTTTACGCGATGGGCCTCTTCTCCGCCTCTCAGCGAGTTCACGCAGTCCTTTGCCCCTTACTAGAAGCCTCCTGTTCGCCTTCGCCAGTGTCAGCTCGCCGTCGTATCGCTTGAGGTCGAGTCGGTAGGCGGCCTCGTATTTCCTGCGATTAGCTGGGTTTCGGAGAGTCCCGACTTTTCGAGCGGCGATGTCGTGAGCTCCTACAAAGATAGCTTTCAGGCGTGCGGCACCGTTCTTTTTCAGGTGACGTCTCGTGGTACAGTGTCGAAGTGGACCCTGCCTGCTTCCACTGCTTCCTTGATGGATTTCTGTACGGTGCTTAGACGGGCCTGCCCTGTCTTGATGTCGATGAAGGTTATGGAGTCCACTTTCCGGTCGACGCCTATGCCCTTGAAGGCCACGAAGTCCACTGGATCCCAGAGAGCTCTGAGGTCGTTGACGTCGTAGTTGAAGCCTGGGAGTAGTGGACCGACCTGCTCCATGAGGCTGCCTAGCAGCGCTGCCCTGCTCCTCTTTGCGGCGTCGGCGCGTATCTCGGTCTCCTGGTCCTTGAGTTCGCGTTCCTTGTCTCGGAGGATCTGGAGAACGTCATCCTTCCTGTCGGGCATGTAGAAGAGTTCCATCTCGCTGACGCGTATGAACCCGTTGCATAGTGGGCAGCGGCCCATGATCTGGTCTTGGCTGCGGATGAAGTCAAAGAAGTTCTGGGAAAGCGCTTTGAGGGCCATTTTAGATTCCACGCTAAAGGGCTGAGAATATGGGAATTGTTCCCGATGGGTACTATGTGACTGAGGCGCGAGGTCCCAGGTGACAGATCATGGTCTAGTGGCCGATTGTCTCCGGCGTGGAATCTAGAGATCGGAGGAAGCCCAGGCGCGCAATTCTGAATGATATCGATCTAGGCACATCTGATCAGGCCGACGTTCCGGGTGACAGATTTCCCGAGTCCAAGAAATTCAACTAGGTAGGTTCACGTCCCGGCGGCCGCACCATTCACGCCACACTTACGAAAAACGAACGCTGCCCTGGTGCAAGTCTTGGCAGGTTCCATTTCATAAGGAGGATAGAATCGAAATCACTCCTAACGTGACTACGAAGATTAGGCTGAGCCAGTATGCGACTTTCCAGAGACCCTTCGACGCATACTCACCCATGATTCGCTCATCCGAGGCGATGAGCCCCATGATTACCGCTGGTCCAATCAACACGAAAACAAATGCGAACATCATGTTTAGGATTCCAGTCAGCAAATCTGCTGTGAGCACGAGAGTCGCTATGACTGCGGGAATGGATTCCACGAAATAGACCCAGAAGGCCTTGTTTCTAGGCCAGCCTAATGCTTCAACAAGACCCCAAGCACTTCCCAGGGATACGACGGTCAGAGCCAAGAATGCTGCCGCGACGAGGCCGATTCCAAAAACCCATGGAGCATACTGCCCAGCAATCACAACTAGGCCTCTGGATAGCTCTTTGGGCGACATGAAATTCAAGCCACGGTCAAGACCTGAACTAACCATCACGATTATCACCATCAAGGCCTCGCTCACAACCGCTCCCACTAATGTCTCAGCTCTGCAAGACCGGACGCTGCCTGTCTTCTTTTCGGCAGTCGCCGACGCCTGATAGAAGGGCATGAATGGCATTACGACAGCACCAGCGTTTGCTGCAATCAGGAACAGAAAGGATGGATTGCTGGAGATGTAGAACGGAGAATAGTTCATCGTCCCTCTCATTATCAAGGATGCAACATATGATAGAAGTAGAATCGCTGAGATTCCCAACATTACTTTCTCAACCACTAAGTATTTTCTTCTGTAGACCAGCAGAACATGCAGGACGTAAGCAACTGTGACAGAGATAATTGGCGGTATGCCCACAATTGCCAAACCTATTGCTATACCGACGTATTCCGCAATGTATGTCAACACATCGGTCAACGCCATGGGAACGGCTGCGAAGAGCGCCAATTTCCGTGAATAGTTCTCCCTGATGATCTCTCCCAACCCCTTGCGAGCGACTACCCCGATTCTTCCGGAAGCTTCCTGAATGAAGAATAAGGGAAGTGTGAGAAGAAGAAGCAGCCAGATCAGACCATAGTGAAAGAGAACCCCTGTCTCAGCAGCGGTAAGAATACTGGCGGCATCCACGTCCGCAATCATCACTAGCCAAGCAGGCCCGAACGCTTTCACAAGGCTGTTCAATCGTCGGCTCGTCGCGAACAAGAGGACTCTTATCTGCGTCTCAATCAGACTTGGTCATAAGTCAACACGGCCGATTTTCATTGCTGAAAATTCACGGAAGGGTTGAGGGATTCTTAGTAGGTACCTCTCCTAGGAACGGTCACGTATCGTACAATGACTTTCGTGTGTGTGGTCTAATGGTGCGGGCATCAGAAGTTGAACTCTAATTCAGTCAAATCACTTGAAGTAATCCTCAAAGTTATGGCATGCTGTCTGTTCTGTTAAGTTTACCAACCTGGAAAGAATTTCTAGGTACGGCGCTGATATTCACGGTGCTCATCCCCAAAGGGTTGCCTTTGACTAGTGTGGCTGTTTCGAAATCTATGATTGATTCCGGGATGCAGCATGCATACGTTCGCAACGATGAGATTGTGAAGAGTTTTTCTTATAGGGATTAATTTGGCCTAGCTTCGTGTCGAGACCGTGAAGTATCGGTGGGTTGTCCTTTCAGTAACGACAGTCGGCATTTTCATGGCCGGTCTTGATACGCGAATAGTACTAATCGGCCTTCCCACGATAGCCGAGTCGCTCCGAGCGGGTCTTGAGACACTGCTATGGGTAACTCAGGGCTACCAGATTGCGATAACGATTGGCCTGCTATTCCTCGGGCGTTTTACTGACATCTTTGGTCGAGTGAAGATCTACAATCTGGGTTTTGCCATTTTCACTGTGGGTTCCGGGCTGTGCGTTTTTGCGCCAACAGGAGAGCAGCTCATAATTTTCCGTGTCATCCAAGGAGTCGGCGGTGCAATGTTGATCGCTAACAGTGCCGCGCTAATCACTGATGCCACGCCGGCCGGAGAGCTTGGCTTTGCACTTGGAGTCAATCAAATCGCGTTCACATTGGGCGCAGTTCTCGGATTGACAGTCGGTGGGGTACTGATCGATACCATTGGATGGAGAAGCATATTCACCCTAAACATTCCCATCGGCATTTTTGGTACTCTCTGGGCTCACCTTCGTCTTCGGGAAATCTCCCAGACGGAGAGGCATTCGAGTTTTGATTACATGGGCCTCTGCTTATTCACGACTTCTCTGACGTCACTTCTATTAGTGATCAGCCTAGTCACTATGGCTTCAATCGATGACATTGGAGCTGCAATACTTTACCTGATTAGTTTGGTGACTTTCGCATTATTCCTCTATTTCGAGCCGCGAAGAGCTGAGCCGCTTCTCGATATGCGGCTCTTCAAAATCCGCCTTTTCTCAGCTGGGAACGTTAGTCAACTTTTGTATTCGCTTGGTTTTGGATCTCTAAGCCTCATCATGATTCTCTACTTCCAGCTCATTCGAGGATATGATGCCCTCACAGCGGGGCTTCTCTTTCTACCATTAGATGTGGCTTTCGTGAGTATCGGTCCGATAAGTGGAAAACTTTCTGATCGATATGGCACACGTTGGCTGGCCACTCTAGGAATGGGGGTAGGAACTGTTGGGTACGTTGCTCTCGCAATTCTTCTAACTGCCACGACCCCATTAGAGCAGATTGCGATCATTCTCATAATACTCGGGCTAGGGTTGGGGCTCTTCTCATCTCCAAATATCAGTTCTGTTATGGGATCTGTCCCCCCTCAACGACGCGGCGTTGCGTCAGCAGTCAGAGCAACTGTCTTCAATACCGGCAATGTGGTAAGCATTGGCCTCGTAGCATACATCATCACCACAGTCATCCCGTACCAAGTTGTCTCCGGAATAATTACTGGTGGTTACAGTACACTTACGCCAGGCGAGTCGATGGGGTTTGTGACCGGTATAGGACGCGCGTTCATTGTCACCGCTATCATCTCTTTAGCCGGAATGTTTGCGTCGAGCCTACGCGGACCGGAAACGAAGACCCACGCCACTCACACCGAGTTTGCCACAGCATGAAATCGTTTAGCCAGTTTTCGACTTGACCGGAAAGACTGGTAGCATGGTTCGTGCGTGTGTGCGTTCCATTCTGCGGGCGAGACCTGTTATGCCTAGGCCTTATGCCTCTGGGGTGGCGTTTGAACCCTTAGGCCTTATGGCGGTTGGGTGGCTGACACCCGTGAACGAATGTGTATGCCGGCCAATACATTCGAATTGAATGAGACACCACTTTTCCAATGGAGGGGCAGACCTGCCATACCTAGTCGTCACGGTTAGAGTTCCCAGCCAAGTCGCAATTAAGTGCAAAGACCTCGCACAGAATTTTGGATGGCAGCTAGCCGACTTCCTGCGAACCCTGATCTGTGTCGGAACAGTCTTCGTCTTTCTGACAGCCGGAAGCCCTGACCGCCAAGAAGCAGCAACCAAACTCCTAGGCGGCTTGAAGCTTGTGAAGCTTTCAAGGAGTTTCAGCTTGCGCCCCAGCGAACGGCCTTACGCGTTCAGGATTCGAGGTCGGAAATCTACATTGTTAACCTTGAGCCTTCCCCAGTCCGTCTGCGACCTAGTCGCCATCTACGCAGATCGGATGAAGGCTTCACGTAACGAAGCCTACTACAAATTCCTGCAGCAGGGCCTGCTAATCTACCTAAAGGCACAAACGTCGCTCCTGGAGGCTTCGGTGATATTTCTCGTACGTGGGCGAATATTTGAGGCGGTAAGTGCCTAGCATATCGGTACGTGGCTGGCTCCCTTGAGAACGACGAGGGCTAAGCCGTTCCCGACGCTAGCTCATGCGCCCTGTATCACGTAGAACCAAATGTAGTACGATAGGCCGAAAATAAAGGTCAGCCACCACAGTGTGAATGTTGTACGCATGAGGCGCCTGACTCTCTTTACCGTGAATCTGGGTGGCAAGTCAAACTTCATCCTGAGAACGATGTAAATCGCCAGGATTCCGGTTATCGAGCCTAGCACAACATGAGTGTTAGTTATGAGAACGCCCAGAGATGAGAGGTTGGAGAACGCGTTTGTTTCTATGAAGTTCCTGAGGTAGGAAGGAGCCATCCACGCGAAGAAAGAGACCGCTACGAGGGCGATGCCCGTAAACATCCATTTCTCGTGAATCGTGAATTTCTTCCGACGTGCGAACGTAAACCCAGTAACTATCAACGCTAGGATCAGTACGTGGAGAAGCAAGTTGATATCGGCCTGCGTTCCGGCCGCCGTTCCCAAAATTCCACTCATTCAAGGACCACTTCTAGGCCGTCAAGGCCCTGCAACTTGGACTTATGAGTTGTAGCGGATAAAATACTAAGCATTCAAAGACTAGCCCGCGATTGTGGTGGGCCAGGATGCAGAACCAGTTCTACTGCTTGTATCCTTTGAACATGTAGTGCCAGAGTGACTTTATCTTCTCAATATGCCCGCGCTTACAGTCGACTGGGACGCCAGTCAGCAAGAGACGTTCTGCAAACTCACATTCGAGGCAAACTTTCTCCACGAAGGGACATGCCGTCTCTTGGCGCTCGTATTCGCTTAACCAAAGAGGATTAGGCAAGCAAATACCCATCATTAGTATACGTTGTTCTTGGTTTATAGATTATGCCTCAGGACCATGGGGAGGTTAGAACTAGCCTAAGGACCGCTTAGGCGTCCCAAATACGTACACCTTTCTGCCATCCAACTTTACCTTGAGCCCGAACCGGGCACCCTCGCTCGATTCAATTCGAGAGGCTCTGATCCTAAGAGCATAAGCCAAATTTCTCGCGGCCTTCTCGGACCTACATGCCACCCTGAACCCTCTTAGAATCCCCCTAGCGACGAGCATGAGCTTCCTGTCCCTTTGCCCATAGGCTACGTGCTTATCGAAGGTCCCCGGTTTGTATTCCCTCAGGCTTGTCTTCTGTGGCATCACGCTATCTCTTCTTGTGCTAGCGAACGCTCATCCACAATAGAACCGCTAAGCCCGCAGTCTGTGGGGGGGATATGAAGTACATTGCGCCATATCCTTTGCCTACTTCAATCACGAGTCGGTTCTTAATCAGGACCCCCAGATGGTGACGTATCGTCTTGTAATCCATTCCTAATTTTTGTGCAAGCTGATTGGCATTCATAGGTTGTTCTCTAAGCGAAAACACCACGCGAGCGCGGTTCGGACCTCCGCGGTTACCAGTGAAGACCCACCAAAGGATGCGTCGAACCGCGCTTGACAACTGTGATCCCGCTCGGCTAAGCATAGATGCTTTTGATTCGGCCCCTATGCCTCGCATTTGAAGTTGCATCTGACGCCTTCTAGCATAGGCGCAGATTGGGGTGAGAATCTGGAGAATCTTGGGCATCAACTTGGCGTACCTCTAAATCCTTTTTCAGCTTTCCCTGTGACATTGATGTAAAATGGCTAGCAAGAGTTCAGTCGTCTTAATCGGCGCGGTTCTGATCGCTCTCATCATCGGAGGCGCGGCTGGGTACCTTGCACGG
>Ga0315280_10005113_pt1 | contig 18911 bp, 16 predicted proteins | sample YL17G06_40_MG_FD_203697 | JGI IMG/M metagenome (GOLD analysis project Ga0315280, IMG submission 203697) | Sediment microbial communities from Yellowstone Lake, YNP, Wyoming, USA - YL17G06_40 | ecosystem: Environmental > Aquatic > Freshwater > Lake > Sediment | place: USA: Wyoming | collected... | reverse complement strand
CCTGATCACAACACTCTGTACGCATGTGAGGCGGCCTCCTCCAGTAGCAAGAGCGTTTACTCAACCCTTGATACAGCCGGAACCGCCGCCTCTCATGCTTCTGATCTCAACTTCTCACGTGCATAATCCGGGCTAGCGGAACCCAGGAGGCCCGGTCGGGTCCCTCGGCTGGTCACCGAGGGGGGCGCGTCGCGAGGAACTACCGGAGTGGCGCGCTGAGCTGAGACCGGGAGTCGGACCGGTTCATAGTACCTGAGAAGCCGCCGAAGGCAACGAGGTGGTGGAGGGAAGGGGCCGGCATGAAGGGAGCCTGCGTCAGATGACGGCAAGCCGAACGCGGAGTCGGACGAAGTTGCCGGACAATCTGGTGCGGGTGAACGAGGCGGCCCGTCGGGATCGACGGGTGAAGTTCACTGCTCTTCTGCATCATGTGAATGTAGAGAGTCTGAAGCGATCGTATGGCCGTCTCCGTCGGGATGCCGCGAGCGGAGTCGACGGTAAGACGGTGTGCGACTACGGCGAGAAGCTGGAGGAGAACGTCGAGTCGCTGTGCGCGCGGGTCCATCGAGGGAGCTATCGGCCTCAGCCGGTGCGCCGAGTGATGATCCCGAAAGCGGACGGCGGAGAGAGACCGCTGGGCATTCCGGCGCTGGAGGACAAGATAGTCCAAGGCGCCGTAGCGGAGTTGCTGAGCGCGATCTACGAGGTCTATTTCGCGGACTTTTCGCATGGGTTTCGGCCCGGAGGTAGCGCGCACGACGCGCTGGACGCTCTCGACCGCGGGATGGGGACAGAGCATGTGAACTGGGTGCTCGACGCGGACATCCGCGAGTTTTTCGACTCGGTAGACCACGAGCTTCTGATGCGGTGCGTCGAGCAGAGGATAGGCGACCGGAGGGTGCTGCGCCTGTTGGAGCAGTGGCTGAAGGCCGGAGTCATGGAGGACGGTGAGTGGCAGGCGAGTGAGCTTGGTACGCCGCAGGGGTCCGTGATCAGCCCGTTGCTGGCAAACGTCTTCCTGCACTACGCGCTGGACGCATGGTTCGCAAAGTGGAAGAAGGAGCCGGGACGTGGACGGATGTTCATGATCCGGTACGCGGATGACTTCGTGATGTGCTTCCAGTATCGCAGAGACGCGGAGGAGACGTTGGCCGCTCTCGGGGAGCGACTGCGGGAATGCCGCTTGGAACTTCGCGAGGGCAAGACGCGGCTCATCGAGTTCGGAGCTTTCGCTGCGGCGAACCGGGCAAAGCGAGGCGACGGGAGGCCTGAGACGTTCAACTTCCTCGGGCTCACGCACTATATGGGGAAGACGCGTCGCGGGCTGCAGACGATGAAGCGCAAGACGCAGACACAAAGGCTGACGCGGAAGCTCATTGAGGTGCGGAAGAAGGCGCGACAGATGATGCACCATCCGGTCCCGGAGCAACACGCATGGCTAAGGAGTGTGCTGCTGGGGCATCACCGGTACTATGGTGTTCGCTGCAACCACCCCGCCCTCCACATGTTCTGGGCGGAGTTGCGGTCGATCTGGTACCATGCGCTCCGGCGCCGCAACCGGAACCGCAGGCTGAAGTGGACTACGTACAAGAACATGCTGATCCGTTTCCCGCTGCCGGAGCCGAAGCTCCTCGTGTGCCGCGCACCAACCTCCTCCTTCCTCGGGTGACCTTCGTGAAGAGCCGAGTGCGGGAAAGCCGCACGCTCGGATCTGCGAGAGGGGCGGGGGGTAACTCCCGCCCCGACTCGACCTCACGGGGGTTGAGCGCCCGGGAGCGCCACAGCTCACGCCGTGGCCTCTCGTCTGGCGCCCCCTGAGGGAGGCTAGCGGCACCGCCAAGACGCCGGCGGAGGTTATGAAGGACAAGCCGTCCAAGGGGGGGGCAGGGCTCACGGAGGGCAAGAACCTCGCTGCCAAGGGTGGCCTGAAGGGCGCCGGCGCTACGAAGTAGGTGCCGGCTCCTAGCACGAAAGCAGGACAGGTACTAGGGGCGCCGCCGGGAGACCGGGGGCGCCCTTTGCTTGCTATTCCAGGCGTAGCTCGGGCTCGATGAACCGCCGGTGCGCGCCGGATCGAAGCCCTGTGCGTCGGCTCGCCTACAGAGGCGGGGGCGGCTCCCCGGTCCACACGAACGGCGCCTCCCGCGTACGGGCGGCCGATTCCTCAGAGGTTGGCAGGTCGACCCCGCGCCACACCAGCTCCAGCCCAGCCTCGAAGCACCTCACCCACACCGAGCGGAACGGCGGGATCGATGCGCGAGTCTCGCCGGGCGTGATCTCCCGGTCCGCGACCTTCACATAGCGGCCTAGCTCCTCATCCCACATCCACGCGTACCCGACGACGGAGTATAGGTCCCAGGCCTGTTGCAGCGTGCCAATGAAGTCACCCGTCTCCGATCTGCGCACCCGTAGGCTGTCCGTCGCCCAGAGCATCGGCCGGTCGTATGGGTTGCCCACCATGGTCCAGCCTAAGCCCATCGGCACGGAGACCTCGGTGGAGGGGCCCACTCGGTACCGAAGGTCGAACATAGCGCTGACCGGCGACTCGAGGAACACGAACGCCCCGCCTGCCTGTGACAGCCTATCGACGGGCACCCACCGCTGCGTCGTCGTGTCCCATGTCTTCAGTTCGGCCGGGGCGGGACTGAACACCTCACCCGGCAAGGCGTCGACGGGCGAGCCAAGCTGCAGCCAGCTCGACCCTTCGCCGGGCCTGAGGGTCACGGCCTGGTCGGGCAGCGGCGAGGGTTCGGACTCGCCGTCCCCGGGGTTCCATGGATCGCCGGGGTTGGGCACGCCGGCCGCCAGCACGTCGAGGGCCCGGTCGACCTGAAGAAGACCGTAGCCGAACATGGGATCGCGCCCGGGATCGCCGAGATCCACACAGGACTGCTCGAGGATCGCGCGCACCGCCTCCGTGTTGTTGTCCGCGTTCAGTCCATTCGAGAGGAGCATAGCGACGGCGCCGGTGACGTGCGGGGTGGCCATCGAGGTGCCCTGCAGGTATACGAAGTCGAAGCCGGTCAGTAGCGGGAACGGGGAGGAGAGATCGGCAAATGTCTGCTGCAGGATGCCGTCCGGCTGCCCGTCGTGATCGGAGTCAACGCTCGCGTCCCCGCCCGGTGCCGCGACGTCAACCTCCGGGCCGTGGTCCGAGTACGGCGCCAGCCGCCGCTGGCGGTCCGTGGCCGTCACGCAGATGGTGGTGCTGTAGCCGGCCGGGTAGCCCACGTCGCCGGAGTCGTTGCCCGCCGCGGCCACGATCACCACGTTGTGATCGTAGGCGTACTGGCAGGCTTCGCGCATGGTGCGGTCCGGCGTGGGCCCGCCGAGGCTGAGGTTGATGGCCTGCGCGCCGTTGTCCACGGCGTACCGGATGCCCGCGGCCACGTCGAAGCTGCTTCCGGAGCCCGTCGCGCTCAGCACCTTCACCGGCATGATGGTGACATCGGGGGCCACCCCGACGCAGCCCAAGCCGTTGTCGGTCGACTGAGCTATGGTGCCGGTAACGTGGGTGCCATGGCCCTGGTCGTCGTTCGGGTGGGAGTCCCCGGTCGCGAAGTCATAGCCTGAGGCGAAGCGCGTGGTTCCGAGGTCAGGGGCGCGCTCGAAGAGCCCGCTGGTTTCGTAAGCCACTCCGGTGTCCACGACCGCGACGGTAACGGACGGCGAACCGGGCCCGTAGCGCGCCCACGCCTCGGGCACCCTGATGTCGCGCATGTTCCACTGGGCCGGCAACAGCGGATCGTCCACATTAGGGAAGGATAAGGGCCAGGCGCTTGCCTTCACCACCAGGTTGGGCTCGGCATACTCGACCGCGTCGTTGGCGGCCCATTCCGTCACCAGTGACAGCAGAGAGGTGCCGGCGGGGACCCTCAGGAGCTGCAGCAACCCGCCAAGCAGCTCCTTGATCACCTCGACGTTGGACGCCTGGCGGAGTGAGGCGGCCTGCTGCGGAGTCGTACTGTCACGGAATCGCACGATCATCTCGGCGGGCCGAATCCACTCGGAATAGAGGGTGAAGATGGACGGCAGGTCTACGGGGCCTGTGCTGCGGGAGGGGAGGGGAGGATCGCCGACGACCGGGGGCAGCAGCACATCGCTCCCGCAGCCCGAACCCGCGAGCAACGCCGCTGACGCGACGAGCAGCAACGCCGACAGGACAATTGGCAAGGGCGGACGGTGAGCGAACTTCGACACTGCGAGCCTCCGATCCCGGGCCGCGTACCGGCGATGCCACCGGCTGTCAGCCCAGCACGCACTCGTTCACGAACCACGCAAGCCCGTCGTCGTCGCAGCTAGGAGCGACCACGTCCGCGGCCGCGCGCACCGGGGCTGGCGCGCCCCCCATCGCACAGCCGAGGCCCGCCCACTGTATCATGGACTGGTCGTTCCACGCGTCACCGACGGCCGCGACCCGCTCGCGAGGCACGCCGAGCGCCTCAGCGGCCTTGGCGACGCCTGTCGCCTTGCTGACGGACGGGTGCATGAACTCGAGGTACTCCGGAACCGTGAGAGTGACGTAGAGCCGATCGCCGTACTCGGCCCTGTACTCGGGCTCGAGCCTGCCCATCACGTCCGGGGCTCCTATGACGAGCAGCTTGGTCGGACACTCCCCATCGAACTGCCGCAGATCGCCGACCTCAACCTGAGGCGACCCCGTGCGCGTAGCGTACAGGTCGCCCCACGGGTTGTGTGTGTCGACGTACAGCACGTCGTCGAGGTAGTAGTTGATGTGGAGCTTCAGGTCGTGGAACCTCCGGACGATCTCGGACGACAGGTCCGCGGGAACGGGGGCATGGAACAGCACACGCCCGTCGGCGGCGTCGACCACTCGCCCGCCGTTGTACCCGACGCAGGGGGCCGGCGTGAGGCCGAGATCGGCGGCGACGCACGTCACCGCGGGGATCATGCGCCCCGACGCGAGGACGATGCGCACCCCCTGTCGGTCGGCCCGGCGGAGGGCCTCCTCGTGCGCGCGAGGCACCTCGTTCCGCGAGTCCACCAACGTCCCATCGATGTCGACGGCTATCACGTCGTACCTGGCCACGAACTCAACACCTTTCGCTGCCGGCTCGCCGGCGCCCGTCCGCCGGAGAGCCGACCGCGTGCCTCGCCCCGTGCCTCGTGCGAGGCTCGTCGACGCGCAACAACAGGAACATCGCAACGAGAGTGGCTGCGATCGCCGGCACGAACACCACCGCCGTGCCCCATGCCCTCACGACGGCGCTCCCGAGCACCGGGGCAAGCGCGAACGCGGGTTGGACCACAGTGTAGAAGACGGCTGTGTACTGCGGGACGTTGCCCGCCGGCGGCATGTCGAGGAGCATGTTGTACCGGCACAGCATCGTTGCGCTGGAGGCGAGTCCCAGCAGCGCGAACGCCACGTGCATGTCGGAGGGAACCCGGGCGACCAGCGCGGCGAGAGGCGACGCGAGCGCTATCATGAAAGCCAGCATCAGCGGGCGGCGGTTGCCGATCCGGTCTGACAGCAGCCCGAAAACTGTGCCTCCGACCGACGCCGCGGCGGCCTGGATCCCGGCGAAAAGCCCGGCCCATGACTCCGGCGCCCCCAGCGTGCGGATCGCGTGCACGGTGTAGAAGGGCAGGGCCGCGTCCGCGAGGGCGCAGGCGACGACCACGCCCGTGAACCGCCGGAGCTGATGGTCGACGGCCAGCAGTCTTAGGCTGCGGAGGCCTGTGCCGGCATCGGCGGGCGCCGGGCGGTCGCCGCGCTTCTCACGAACCCAGGCGAGGGGCAGAAGAGTCAGGACGAGCACCCCGAAGCCGGCGACGAACACCATCGTGTAACCGGCGGGGAATGGGTGCGCGGCAATAGTCCGGGCGACCCAGACGCCGACCGGCACCGCCAACACGGCGCTGATGCCCGACGAGAGCCCCCACAGCTTGCCACGGTAGTTGTGAGGGATCGCCTCGTCGAGCAGCGCCGAGTAGGCCGAGAGGTTGACACCTTCGGAGACCGACCTCACCGCCCAGGCCGCGAAGAAGAAGGCCAGCATGGCGCCGGGGCTCCCGTGGGCGAGCAAGGGGGCCGCAAGGGCCACCGCCAGCATCGGGAACCGCTCGAACATGCCCACCAGGGTCACGAAACCTCCCCGCCGGCGGATGCGGCGGATCAGGTTCGGTGCCCAGAGGATCGGCAACCACACGCCGAACGCGTAGATGCCCCGCAGCAGGGACAGCACGAACGGGGAGTCCGTGAGGTGAAGCAGGAATGCCTGCAGGACCGTGTCCGGGGCCATCACGGCCCAGCCCAGCGGCCAACCGACGCCATCTATGAACATGAGCGGGAAGTTCCGCCTCACTCGCCGACGTGAGTACGTCCTGCTCGCTCTTGGCTGACCGGAGACTGCCCCGCCGCTCAACTGCCGCCGACGCCCTGCCTGCCCCCGCCTGGCACAGCGGGCGTATTCTAGCAGACCCCGGGGCCGTTGCGCTCGGCCGGTACCGCCCTGAGGGCGGACCGAGCGGCGCGTGAGCGGGCGGCGGGCAGGCTCCCGGGGGCAAAAACGCCTTGACTCCGTGCGGCGTCGAGACGAGAATGGGGATTACGGTGTGTCAGGTGTGGGGTTGGGACGCTCGGTGTGTGCCTTCGCAATCGTTGGTGCAACCAGCGGCCGAGCTCTACGCCGAACGAGCTCGGCCCCTGCATTCCAGGGGCCTACGGATGCGAGGTGATGGTGGCCCCTGTCCCGAGTTCACATCCGCGGCCTACTCCCCCCAGCGTGCCCAGCTAAGGCGGTTCGCACAGGCCCTGGCAAGACCCAAGCAATGGGGAGGGTGGGTGCCCTTATCGGCTTGTGGCGCGAAACGCGCCACCGCATCCGAAGTGTGGGGGGTGTATCTGTTATGAGAGCGCCACTAAAGTGGGCGCTGGTACTGTTCGCGGTTGCCCTGCTCGTGGGGCAGGCGGCCGCGACAACCTCGTACGTCTTCAACTACGACCCCACGATCGACGACCCGAGTGAGGCACTCGGTGTTGGAGTCACCCCGAGTTGGTGGGGCACCGAGGGGGAGAGCCGGGCGTCCCTCGAGTTGGTGCCGTATCCCGTCGTAATCGGGAATGACCTGACCTACTATGGCTATGGCGTTGCCAGCCCTTGGTGGGTCGGCGATCCCGACAACAGCGATGGCTGGCGGTGGACCGACGCGCGTCCGGACTTCATGTCCGTATGGATCAAGAACAGGCCCGAGCCCTGGTTGTGGAAAGAGATCGTGCTCTGGTTCCAGCCGAGCGTCGTCGAACCGCCTGCTCTGTGGGATCTGGTGACTCTGAACACCAGCCTGGGGCCGGTCAGCCCTGTCGAGACGGGGTGGAACGACGACGAAGGCACGGCGTTCTTCCGCTGGATCGTCAGGCCGCAACCCGAGTGGGAGGTCATCACGTTCTGGGACAGCACGCATCCTGCGTGCGACATCTACGTGGGCTTCAACTGCGCGCCCGGCCTGCCGGCTGTAGCGCTCGTTGGCGCCGTGCCGGTGATCGGCATGTTCGTGCGGAAGCGTCGCCGCTGACACGTCTCTCCACGGGACCAAGAAGCCCCGCCCCTCGGCGGGGCTTCTTGCTTTGTACGGCGCCCTGTCCGCCCATGCCGTGACATGCGTCAGGCCGATCGGTTACAGTAGGCGGCCGGGAACAGCAGGGGGTCGCCGCAACGCATGAGGCGAACGTAGTGAGGAGAATGCCCCCATGATGCGCTCACTTGAGGCCCATGGGCTCGTGAACACGGGGCCCGTTCACCACAACCTGCCCACGGCCGCGCTCTACGAGGCGGTTGTCAGGCACGGCGAAGGGCAGATCGCGCATCTGGGGCCGTTGGTGGTCCGCACGGGACACCACACCGGCCGATCGCCCACGGACAAGTTCATCGTTCGCGAACCGTCCTCAGAGGGCCATATCTGGTGGGGATCGGTGAACCGCCCCATGACCCCCGCCGACTACAACCGGCTCCGCCTGCGCATGCTTGCCTACCTGCAGGGCAAGGACCTCTACGTTCAGGACTGCTTCGCCGGAGCGGACATCGACTATCGCACGTCGATCCGGGTCATCACCCAGTACGCCTGGCACAGCCTTTTCGCGCGGAACATGTTCATCCCGCCAAGTGAGCAAGAGCTGGCTGCCTTCGAACCTGAGTGGGTGGTCTTGCAGGCTCCGGGCTTCCACGCGAGCCCCGACATCGATGGCACCAACTCCGAGGTTTTCATCGTTGTGAACTTCGCGGAGAAGGCCATCCTGATCGGCGGCACCAACTATGGGGGCGAGATCAAGAAGTCCATCTTCACGATTCTCAACTACAAGCTGCCTTCGGAGCGGGTGCTGTCGATGCACTGCTCTGCCACCCTCGGTCGCGACGGCGACTCCGCCATCTTCTTCGGCCTGTCCGGCACCGGCAAGACTACCCTGTCCGCCGACCCCGCCCGGCTGCTGATCGGGGATGACGAGCACGGCTGGGGCATTGACGGCATCTTCAACTTCGAGGGCGGCTGCTACGCCAAGGTGATCAGGCTCAGTAAGGAGTCCGAGCCCGAGATCTACAGGTCCGTCCGCCGCTTCGGCACCGTTCTCGAGAACGTGATGATCGACGCTCGCACGCGGCGCCTCAACCTGGACGACGACTCGCTCACTGAGAACACCAGGGCCGCCTACCCCGTCACCCACGTCGCGTCCGCCAAGCGCGACGGGCTCGCCCCGCACCCCAAGAACGTCGTCATGCTTACGTGCGACGCCTTTGGGATCATGCCCCCGGTGGCCAGGCTCAACACCGCGGAGGCGGTCTACCACTTCCTTTGCGGGTACACGGCAAAGGTAGCGGGCACGGAGCGTGGCATGGGGTCGGAGCCGGAGGCCACCTTCAGCACCTGCTTCGGCGCTCCGTTCATGGCCCTTCACCCGTCGGTGTACGCCAACCTACTGCACTCGAAGATCACCGAACACAAGACCCGGTGCTGGCTCGTCAACACCGGCTGGCAGGGCGGACCCTATGGCGTGGGCAAGCGGATATCCATCGAGCTGACGCGCGCGATCGTCAACGCCTGCCTCGGCGGCTCGCTTGACCAGGAGCCGTTCGAGCGACACCCTGTGCTCGGACTCGAGGTACCCACGAGGTGCCCCGGGGTGCCGGAACGGATGCTGCGCCCGCAGGACTCCTGGTCCGACCCTGAAGCTTACCGCGACGCCGCGCTGAGGTTGATCGGGAGATTCCGAGCTGCCTTTGAGCCCTTCGCGGGCAACGTGCCCAGCGCGATCTCCGACGGCGCGCTCTGATCGGGTGGACGACCACCCCCACTCCGAAGGCGTTACGGGCTCGAGTGAGCTTTCCGGCGGTAGTCCCGTACCGGACAGAGATTATGGCGACGTTCGCAGACGGTATAATCGAGACAACCGTGCGTGCGAGGCCTTGCTTCCGCTGTGGCGCGAGCATGCCGCTACCTAGGAGATGAGCCGTATGACCCGCCGGACTGTCGTAGCACTCATCGGGGTGACATCGGTCTGCCTGCTGTCGGCCGGGCTCGTTGCGGGATGCGCGAAGAAGGAACCGGTCCAGCAGGCCTCCACGCAGCCCGCCACGGCGGCTTCCGGATCAGCTATGGCCGCGGCGCAGGTCCCCATGCAGGTCAGCCCCGTGCAGGTCGAGGCCTACGTGAACAAGAGCGACGAGTCGCAGGAACGCACCGTGAAGCTCCTGCAGGACCTCGAGTCTGCCTATCAGGGCCTGTTGGCCCTGAAGATCCACGACGTTGCTGACGGTGACGAGGGTACAAAGGCCTTCAAGGCAGCCGGGCTGCAAACAGAGACGATTCGGGTCAACGGCTCCGAGTTCATGGAGTTTGACCGCGATGGCACCAAGGTGACCGTTGCGTTCCAGAGCCCCGCGGGTTTCGGGTGGACCTACAGGGATCTCGTAGACGCCATTGGCTCAGCCTCCCGGGGAACGACCACGCCGCTTACCGCGGAGGAGGCCCGCGGCAAGACCGAGTCTCCCAAGCTGAACGTGCCTGTTGACGTGGCCGAGCTGGAGGAGTCCGGCAAGCGAATCGTAGCCCTGAAGATCGGGGACGCAGAGGCGCTACGGTTCCCGGTCGGCGGCGGTACGGGGTCGGCTCTCAAGCGTGCGCTGGAAGCCAAGAAGACGCTGGAGGCGGCGCTCGGCGGGGAGTTCAGGCCCTCCGACATCGCGGCCAAGCAGACGGGGCACAGTTGGGTGGTAACCGCCCGCGGCAGGACTGTGGTTGTCATCACAGGCCAGGACGCCAAGGCTCTCGGCAGCGATCCTGCGAAGCTGGCGGACGCTGCGACGACCGATATCAAGAAGGCTGTGCAGACCGCGGTTCTGCCCACTGAGTCGGAGATGCCGCCGGTAACGAGCCCGCCCATGGCGGCCATGATGAGCCCTACATGAGGGGTCCACTAGCCGAGCGCCCGGTCGGGCGCTTTGACATACATCGGCACACCGTGCCGGGCACCAGCGGGGCGCTCGGAGTTGCCGAGCGCCCCGCATCTACTCTGGCGCCGCGGCTATCGGTCGACCTCGCCCAGCACCGGGTCAAGTGACCCGATGCAAGCAACCACGTCCGCCACGAGGGAGCCGCGAACCGCCTGCGGGAGCGCCTGCATGTGGATGAAACTGGGGGGTCTCACCCTCACCCGCAGGGGCCTGTTGCTCCCGTCCGACACGATGAAGAACCCGATCTCGCCCTTGGGACCCTCGGTGGGTACGTAGGCCTGTCCCGGCGGAGGGCTGTAGCCGTTGTGGATGATCCAGAAGTGATGGATGAGGGCGTGCATGTCGGTGTGGAGGATGTCGCGCGGCGGCAGGGCGACGCGCCGGTCGTCCGTGATCCAGCGCCCTGAAGGGAGATCGTCGAGCACCTGCTTGCAGATGCGCAGACTCTCGGACATCTCGTCCATGCGGTTCAGATACCGGTCGTAGCAGTCGCACCCGTCGCGGACCGGCACGTCGAACTCAAACTCCCCGTAGCTCGAGTATGGCTCCTTCTTGCGGACATCGTAGTCGACTCCTGCCGCTCGGAGCGCCGGACCGGTGACCGCCCACCGCTCGCACTGCTCCGCCGACAGGATGCCCACGCCCTTGAGCCTCGCACGCCAGATCGGGTTCTTCGTTAGCAGCCGATGGTAGTCCCTAAGCTTCGAAGGGAGAACGTCGACAAAGCTCCTGACCTTGGGGATGAACTCATCCTCGTTGATGTCCGTCCACAGGCCGCCTGGGGTCATGTAGGACGGGTTCAGGCGCTGCCCGGCTACGGCATCGAAGGCCTCCAGGATCATCTCCCGCTCGCGGAAGCAGTAGAACAGCATGCTCATCGCGCCGATGTCGAGCGCGTGGGTACCGAGCCACACGAGGTGGCTGTTGATGCGGGACAACTCGGAGAGCAGCACGCGAACGTACTGCGCGCGCTTCGGAACCTCCACCCCTAGCAATGCCTCGACGGCAAGACAGTAAGCGAGGTTGTTGGTCATCGGGGAGAGGTAGTCCATACGATCGGTGATCGTCGTACCCTGGTAGTACAGCTTCGACTCGAACAGCTTCTCCATGCCGGTGTGCAGGAAGCCGACCTCGGGCTCCGCGTCGACAACCGTCTCACCGTCGAGGGTGAGGAGGATGTGCAGCACCCCATGGGTGGAAGGATGCTGCGGCCCCATGTGCAAGACCATCGTCTCCTTCTCCGAGACGACGGTCTGCAACTCCTCGCTCAACGTAGCTGACATCCGCCGGTATCTCCTATGGTGCGTCGCTCATCTGGCCCGGAACCTGTGACCGAAGTGGGGCTCCGGGTCTTCCGGCCTGCGTACCTGCCGGTGCCCGCCTCGAAGCGGAAACTCCTTGCGGAGCGGGTGTCCATCGTAGTCCTCGGGCAGCTCAATCCGCTTCAGGTCAGGGTGTCCGTCAAAGCGGATCCCCATCAGATCGTACACCTCACGCTCGAGCCAGTTGGCGCAGGGGTACACGCTGGTCGCGGTCGGGACCCACTCGTCGCCCTCGTCAACACCGACCGCGAGCCTGATGCGCGCCACGTCCCGCCGGGACAGAAGCGAGTAGACAACGTCGAACCGAGGGGTGCGCTTCCCGTGCCCGTAGTCAACCGCCGTCAGGTCGATCAGCACGCGGAACTCGTGGTCAGGGTTGTCCCGCAACTCGGTCAAGACGGCGATGACGGCCTCGCGTGCGACGGCCACAGTGAGGACGCCGTCACGCTCCACGCGCGGCTCCTGGACCGCGTCTCCCAGCAGGGCCTTGAGACGGCGCGCCGCCGACTCGGAAGCGCTGGTCGCCTGCTCAGCAGCGGTGCTCCGCACCTGTGTCACACACCTGTCAAGCGAGTGGCTCCGCGCTCAGACCTCGGGCACGTAGATGCCGCCGTGGTTTGCCGGCGCCTCGCCTCTCATGATCTTCTCGTGGAGCATTAAGATGCCGTTCAGGAGCATCTCCGGCCTCGGCGGGCAGCCGGGGACGTACACGTCCACAGGAATGTAGTTGTCCACGCCTTGCACGATCGCGTAGTTGTCGAACGGACCGCCGCAGGAGGCGCAGGCGCCCATGGCGATGGCGTACCGCGGCTCGGCCATCTGCTCGTACAAGCGCTGGATGACGGGAGCCATCTTGAGGGAGACGCGCCCGGCGACGATCATGAGATCCGCCTGCCGCGGCGATGCTCTGAATATCTCGCCCCCGAAACGTGAGAGGTCCATCCGGTTGGTGACCGTAGCCATCATCTCGATGGCGCAGCACGCCAACCCGAAGCCCAGCGGCCAGACCGAGAATCTCTGCGCCTTGCCGACGACAGTGCTCAGCTTTGCCAGGAGAACGCCGTACGTGCCCGTCTTCTCGCCCGGCGGTGCCTGGATCAGTCCCATTCCAGACCGCCCCTGCGCCACACATAGACGTACCCGACACCGAGGAACCCCAGGAAGACGAGCAGCTCGCACAGCCCGGTCACCTTCGCTGCGGTACCCGTGTAACCCAGCTTGGGCCACCAGACCACCCAAGGGTAGAGGAGGGCGATCTCAACGTCGAAGATGAGGAAGAGGATGGCCACGAGACTGAAGCGCACCGGCAGCCGGTGGTCGACGCCTTCGGCTGGCGGGAGCCCGCACTCGTACGGCCCGCGCTTGAGAGCGGTGGGCCGCCTGGGGCCCAGCAGCCCGGGGACGTAGACGACGGTACAGGCGATGACGAGAGCAAAGAAGCCCATGACAATGACAGGAATGTACGGACTCATATCGGAAGATGTGTTCGGCAGTGGCCGCCCTACCCCTCTACCATGCGAGGAAGCGCCTCCGCCGGCAGCCCGCGGGCCGGGCGTTCGGTTGACCATGCGCGAGCGCGGAGTCTAGAATGTCTGCCGCTTGACAGGGGATGCGCCGTTTCGTGCAGAGCGCTTCCGGGCATAACAACTGGTGAGAGAGCAGGTGCGGCCGAGGGGCGCCGGTAGGCTCTCAATGGCGCAAGCCGCTGGCCCGCTGTCACGGTGGTCTTGCGGCGGACTAGAGCACGGCTCTGGAGGTAGTGTGGTTAATGGCGTCTGAGGAGTTGGCCTTCCTCCACCGGTATCGCGATGTCATCCTGCGTCGGTGGAAGGAGAACATACGGCAGAGCGTTAACCCCGACTTCTTCAGCGGGGACAGTCTTGTGACCGACGATCTGCTCTCCGCGATTTTCATGTACATCCTCGATGCCCTGGACCAAAACCACTTCCACGACCTCAACCGCACCTTCGATACCCTCGTTGACCGCGCCTACGCCAAGCACATCAGCATCAAGGACGTGACCGGGCTCCTGTTCGGCTTTATACACGCCACGGAGCTAACGCTCGATACCGATGCCGCCGCCTCGCGGAGCCACGACTACCTGAAGAAGACACTCGGCCGGTTCAGCCGCGATCTCCGCAACGTCTACTCAGAGCGCATCGGGCGCCAGGCGGCGGACATCCTGTTGGGTCGCAAGGACCACATCCTCGCCAAGTGGCAGCGCGATGTCCCGACCGAGGCCGTCAGCATTCACTTCAGCGTGCTCAGTCGCGATGAGACCCTGGCCTTCGTGAGCGCCACCTTCGACATGGCCGTGCACATGCTGCTCGGCACGGAGGACCAGGTCAGCGACGTTATCGACGACACCGGCAAGCCGAAGTCCAGGCTGCTGGCGTACCTTGATGACCAGACCGACTTCTTCGAGCCCCGCGGGTTCGCGATCAGCAGCATCGAGCGCGCCATCATGCACCTGGAGGAGATCGCGGAGCCCATCTTGTTCGATCGCCTGCAGTGGCTCGCCTCGGACTACAGGAAGGCGCTGTGGGTTGTGCGCTCGGCGATGAAGCGGCTGGCGCTGGCGTTCAGCGAGCACTACAACCAGCGCATGATGAACAACTACTACGAGGAAGTCTCGAAGATGCTGCACCGGATCAAGAACAAGATCACGCCGGCGCAGACGGGACTTCAGACGATCCTGCCCGTGGAGTTCGATGGCCGCGTACAGGAAGGTATGTTGATGACGCCCGAGGAGGCGGAGGTGCTCCAATCGGCGTGCGAGGCGGCTGGCGTCCTTCTCAGCGCCGCGGAGCGGGCCGCCGACTCCGTAGCTTCCGGGGGTGACGTGCGGGTCGCGGCGGCGGAACTGCGGGGCGCGGCGGAGGCTGTTGAGCGGATCGCCCCGGACGTGCAGCGTGTCCGGACCAAGCTCGACATGATAGACCTTGTCGAGGAGTTCATCCGGGACGCACTGGAGGCCGCCGAGATCTCGACCGACCTGGCCAAGGACCTGCAGGAGGTTCAGAACGAGCTGATCCGACGCGAGCCGCCGGTCTGGGAGAGCGTCTGCATCAACGACCTAGTCCAGCGCGCGTTCGACGAATCTCAAGTGGACGCGAAGCAGAAGGGCCTGGACTACATCCTCGACACAGACCGCGAGCGGGGCTATGTCTTCGCGATAGAGCGCCAGCTCATGCTTCCTCTCGCCCAGGTGATCAGCAACGCCATCAAGTACACACCCGCCGCACCCGGCTCGCCGGAGAGCTGCGCCAACGGCAACGGAAACAGCAACAGCAACGTCAACTCCGCTGCCGTCCGGCACTTGACCGAAGCGGCCGTCGACGCCGCCGAGCACAGAGTGCTCGTGACGCTCACCGTGAACCCCGACTCGGTTCTCTTCTCTTGCCAGGACAGCGGGATCGGAATCCCGCCGGGCGAGGAGGAGCTTGTCTTCGCGCTGTGCGAGCGCTGCAGCAACGCGAAGGAGTTCAACAAGCACGGGTCCGGCACGGGGCTCTATCACGACCGCAAGATCGTCGAGCAGCACAACGGCAAGATATGGGTCGAGTCCAAGGGGCTGGATCAGGGCTCGACGTTCTACGTAAGACTGCCGCGGTACCTCGCCGACCAGCAGGCTGCCCGAGCAGCCTAGCCGCTGCTTAGGCCGGGGCGCGTGCGGCGGTTGGCGGGAGGTGCCCCCATGAGGCTTTGCGCGCGTGTCGCGGTACTGGCCTTCGTGTTCGCGGTCGTTTGTGTTCCTGCGCACGCGTGGGGGGCGAAGGGCCACACCCTCGTCACCGAAAACGCGGTGCGGCTCCTGCCCGACGGGCCGCTCAAAGCCTACATGAGCGACCACGTAGGCGGCTTGTCGTTCAACTGCCTGGCTCCCGATTTCCAGCTCAAGGACGGCATCAGCGGCGCCCTCGAGGGGCCCGAGCACTATATCAACCTCGAAAGCGTCGCTCCCAACATGCGCCCGGACGATCTTCCCCGCAACCGCGCCGACGAGGCCAGGCGCGTGACCGACCTCGGCTTGAGCTACGCCGATGCGGGCTTCCTGCCTTGGCGCATCGAGGATATGGAGCTTGCCCTCGCCAACGCCTTTCGGGCGGACAGGCGCAACATCGTTCTGTTCGCGGGGCTCCTGAGCCACTACGCCGCAGACGCCACTCAGCCGCTCCACACCACAGTGGACTATGACGGTCGCCCGGGGCCTGGAGGGGCGAAGGCACTCAAGGGTATCCATGCGGAGTACGAGATCACGTACCTGGAGGAGGAGGGCCTGGAGTTCCGCCAGTCCTCCCTCTCCCTTGCCAAGCCTGCCCCACAGGTAGACGACGTTTTCGGTGAGGCCCTCGCGGTCATCTTCGAGTCGAATGCTTGCGTGGAGGCTGTGTACCGCTGTGCGGAGGCCCACTCGAGCGGACCGGACAAGTACGGGGCGTGGGACGCCGAGATAGGCCCGATGACCCGGGAGCGGCTTGCCTGCGGCGCGACGCTTGTGGCGACCTTGTGGCTGACGGCGTGGAAGGCGGCCGGCAGCCCCGATCTTGGGTGAACCCGGGAAACGGTCCGGACCAGGGCCTTCTCATTCTCCGCCGGTCACGTATGCCGCGGAGCAGACCTCACCCCCCGGCCCTTCGTCCCTTCGCCAGGCTCAGGGCTCAGGGCGGTTCCCCCTCTCCGCTGGCGGAGAGGGGGCGGTCACTGGCGCCGCCAGGGACCGGGAGTGAGGTCGTCAGGATCTCGCGTAGCGACAGTGGAAAGCCCCCGGCCTGCACGACTTGGGCTTGACATCCGCAACGGAACGGGCCAATATCATCGCGTCCCGCAGCTTTTCGGGGGTACATAAGCCTGTGGCGGAGTCCAACGATAGGCCCCGTGCTGATGGAAATAACCGCCGCGCCAGCCTACACTCGGCGCTGTGGTTCCTGCGCGACGGCCGATCTCGTACCACTCCCGAGCTTGCCGCCTTACTAAACGTTACGCCGTCCACCGCGCTTCGGTTGACGCAGACCCTCATCGCGGCGGGTCTGGTCTGCGAGGCCGCGCAAGTCCCATCGGGCGCCGCGGGCCGCCCGGCGAAGTCCTGGCAGCTCCGCGCCGAAGCCGGCCACGTCCTCGGCCTGTCAACGTTCCCCGAGGAGATCACGGCCGTCGTCGCGGACCTCAGCGGCCGCATCGTAGGTCGGCGCACGGTCGAAGCCGAGACACGGTTCACCGCGGTCAACTTGCCTTGGGCCGTCGGCGAGGTCGCTAGAGACGCGATGGAGGAGTCCGGGGTCGATGACGTGCTGGGAGCGGGCATCGCCATGCCGGGTGTGATCGATCCGGACGAGGGCCTCGTGCGTGTTGGCTGGCACTTCCGCTGGAGCGGGACACACGTCTACGACTACCCCATACGTGAGGCGTTCGAGCAGGCCCTGCACTGCCCTGTCGCGCTGGAGAACGACGCCAACGCCTGCGCTGTGGCCGCTCACTTCAACGGCGTTGCTACGGGGATTCTGAGCCCGTCGGACGCGGTCGTCTACTGGTTGGCCCTGCCGCGGGCGCCGGCGTGGTACGGCGGGTTCGGGCTTGCGATCGGCGGGGCCCCTTACCAAGGCAGCCGGCATGCCGCGGGAGAGATGTTCCAGAATCAGCCACCAATGCTGGGCGATGACTTTCACGGAGGGATCGCTCAGCGAGCGATGGCGGGAGATGAGGGATGCGCTCGGCGGCTGGCGCAGGCTCTGCGGCCCTCAGTGCGTTTCATGCTCTGTATCAGTCTCCCCCTCGACCCCGCCCACGTGATCTTCGGCGGATCGCACACCGTACTCGGCCGGGCGATGGAGGAAGTCCTGGAAGAGGAGATGCTTGAGTTCCGCGAGGGCCACGCGCACATCGTGCCGGTCGCCTGTCCTGCCGCAGTGCTCGACCCTCTGTGGCCGAACACCATCGAGCTGGGTGCGGCTCGAACCATCCTGGACAAGCTCTTCTTGGCGGACCATGCCACTCTGGAGGACGTGCTGCTTGAGCGAGTCCTCAGCGCGTAAGCCCGCCGAACTCCTGGCTGGGGCCAGCGTGGCGGCTGACACGGTGGTGGAAGCGTTTCCTGGCAGCTCTCGAGCTGCCGTTTTGTCTCACCAACTACATAATGCAATCTGCTTGACCGCCACAGCCTGTCCGATTTATGCTGTGCTCTGCACAGTATAGGACGTGCCGACGTACTGTAGGACGGGCAGGGTTTGGTGCACGAAGTGCGAAGGTCATGCGGCGAGGGCCGCGATCCGGGTCTACCATTGGCCGGTCGCGATGAGGCACGGAGGGAGGGTGCGCAGCTCGATGGGAGAGACCTACACGGCAGCCAGGCCCAGGGCCTCCACCCAGATCGTCTTCGGCGCCTTCCTCGTGGCAGTCATCACCGCAGCGGCCTGGCTGGCGGTCCATCTGTATGCTACGGACGCGCGCCGGGAACACGAGAGAGAGGTCATGCGGAATACGCCGCCGGGCGCGTTCCGGCGGCTGCTAAGGCCGGCCGAGCTTGCCGAGCTTTCGACGCCGATGCAGCTCGACACGAAGTGGCTCGACGGGGCGACGAAGGAGCAGGGGCTCTTCCAGCGGTTTGGGAGCGGCGACAAGGTGGTCGTGTACGCGGTGGTGCCGCCGAACGGGTGCCATGCGGACGCGCTCGAGGTGCTTCGGAACGTAGCCACCAAGCACCAAGGCCAGGTGCGCGTGACCGCTCTCTTACTTGGTAGTAAGGCGGCGAGCAAGATAGGCATGGGCTGCGCCGGCTACATCATCAATGGCGTGCGCGCTTACACGTATGAGGCGGAAGACGGGGCGAAGCGAACGGCCATCTTCGAGGGAAAGCCGGAGCAGGATTGGACCGAGCAGGAGCTCGAGCAAGCTGTGGAGGCGGCACTGAAGGCCTCGGCTCCGAGGGAGCGAAGTACGGAGAGCGACCAGGGGTGATGGGCGGCGCCTGGTCACGGCGTATCCCGCTGATCGTGTGCGTGACCTGCCCCCATCATGAGTACCACGCGTAATGGTGGGATCCGGGTTTGGCCGGCGCCGTTGGGCCCGATCTCTTGCCATCGTTTCGACGCCGGTTGTATGGTTGTCTTTGCCCGGCCGGAAGACA
>Ga0315280_10005112_pt1 | contig 18911 bp, 16 predicted proteins | sample YL17G06_40_MG_FD_203697 | JGI IMG/M metagenome (GOLD analysis project Ga0315280, IMG submission 203697) | Sediment microbial communities from Yellowstone Lake, YNP, Wyoming, USA - YL17G06_40 | ecosystem: Environmental > Aquatic > Freshwater > Lake > Sediment | place: USA: Wyoming | collected... | reverse complement strand
CCCCGGGGCGTAGCGCAGCTTGGTCAGCGCGCCTGTTTTGGGAGCAGGAGGTCGCGAGTTCAAATCTCGCCGCCCCGACCAAAAGGGCCGTTCGAGATCATCCTCAAACGACCCGTTTGCATTCGACCCGCCGCAGAAGCCGCCTAGTTCCCGCTTACCTCCGCCCGTTGCCCTTCGCTCTCCCTCACGGGCAGGCCGTGCTTCTCGCGGATGTACCTGTCGATGCCGGCCGCCGCGACCTTGCCGGCGCCCATGGCCGTGATCACCGTCGCCGCGCCGGTGACCGCATCGCCGCCCGCGAAGAGCCCAGGGATGGAAGTCATCCCCGTAGCTTCATCGATGATGATCCCGCCCCACCTGGTTACCTGCAAACCGCCCGTAGTCGTCCTGATGAGCGGGTTCGGCGTCTGGCCGATGGCTATGATCGCGGTATCCACATCCATGATGAACTCCGAGCCGGGGATCGGCACGGGCCTCCTGCGGCCGGAGTCGTCCGGCTCACCCAGCTCCATCCGTATGCACTCCATCGCAACCAACCTGCCGTTCCCGTCCCCAATGAACCGGGTCGGGTTCATCAGAAGCATGAACTCGACGCCTTCGTCCAGGGCGTTCTCGATCTCCTCGGCCCTGGCGGGCATCTCGGTCCGAGAGCGGCGGTAGACAATAGACACTTTCTCGGCGCCGACGCGAAGCGCAGTCCTGGCACAGTCCATGGCCGTGTTCCCGCCGCCGATCACCGCAGCCCTCTTCGGCGCCTTGAGCGGAGTGCCGTACTCCGGGAACCGGAACGAGCGCATAAGGTTGATCCTCGTGAGCCATTCGTTGCCCGAGAGCACGCCATTCAGGTTCTCGCCCGGCAGGTTCATCATCTGCGGAGCGCCGGCTCCGGTACCGACGAAGACAGCCTCGAAGCCTCCGGAAAGCAGCTCATCGATCGTGACGGTCTTCCCGATAACCACGTTCTTGACGATTTTTACGCCGAGCGACTTGACGTATTCTACCTCGCGGTCGAGGATGTCTCTCGGCAGGCGGAACTCGGGGATCCCATAGCGGAGCACCCCTCCTGTGTCGTGCAGCGCCTCGAAGATCGTGACCGGATAACCCATCTTAGCAAGATCGCCCGCCACAGTGAGCCCCGCCGGACCCGAGCCGACGACCGCCACGGCATACTTGACAAGCGACGAGTCCTTCGGCCCCTCGTACTCGCCGAGCTTGCCGTTCGAGTGCAGCGCCTCACAGTCAGCGACGTAGCGCTCGAGCCTGCCTATGGCGATCGGCTGGCCGGTCTTCGAGAGCAAGCAGACCTTCTCGCACTGATCTTCCTGCGGGCAGACCCTTCCGCAGATCGCAGGAAGGCTGTTGTCCTTCTTGACGAGCGCCGCAGCCCCCAGGAACTTCCCCTCGGCAACGAGGGCCACGAACTCGGGGATGTCTATCAGAACAGGGCAGCCAGCAATGCAGGGCCTCGCCTTGCACTTCAGGCAGCGCTTGGCCTCGGCTATCGCCTGCTCATCGGTGTAGCCCAGTGCCACCTCGAAGAAGTTCTTGACCCGCTCAGTGGCCGGCTGAAGGGGCATCGGCTCCCGCTCTTTCACTCTTGCCATCGCTTCGTCTCCTTCTCGATGAACTCGCGGGCCCTCTGCTCCTCGTCCACATAGTAAGCCTTGCGCAGCTTCAGCTCGTTCCAGTCAACCAGGTGCCCATCGAAATCCGGGCCGTCCACGCAGGTGAACCTCGTCTTCCCGTCCACCGTCACCCTGCAGCCGCCGCACATTCCGGTCCCGTCGATCATAATCGGGTCGAGTGAGACCAGAGTCCTCACGCCGTACGGCCTTGTCAACTCAGCCACCGCGCGCATCATCGGCATCGGGCCGATGGCGAAAATAATGTCGATCTTCCTGCCGCGGGACGCTGAGGCTCCTACCGAACCGGAAACCGGCCGCGGAGGAACCTCGCCCTCGCGACCTTCCAGAAGGTCCTTTATCACGTCGGTCACAAGCCCGTGCCTGCCGTAGCTCCCGTCATCGGTGGTGATGAAGACTTCATCCGATAGCTCGCGCATCTCGTCCTCGAGGATGAGAAGCTTCTTCTCGCGGGCGCCGAGAATGGTCAGCACCTCGTTCCCCGCTTCCTTGAGCGCCTTGGTGATCGGGCGGAGGAAAGCGATCCCAACCCCGCCGCCGACGCAGAGCGCGGTGCCGCAGTTGGCGATCTCGGTCGGCTTCCCGAGCGGACCACAGACATCGGGGACACATTCACCTTCCTCGATCGTGCTGAGCTCCATGGTCGTCCGGCCGACGATCTGGAAGATGATCGTGATCGTCCCCCGGTCCCGATCCAGGTCGGAGATCGTGAGCGGGATTCTCTCGCTGTGGCTGTTCGGCCTTACCACGACGAACTGGCCCGCCTTTGCGCTGCGCGCGACCAGCGGGTTGTCGATCTCGAAAAGGACGACGCTCTCGGCCAGGTGCCGCTTCGTGAGCACCCGGTTCGACGCTCCCGCCTCCAGAATCTCACGGACGCTTCTTTGTGCCGCCACAAGCGCACAATCATGTGAATCAGACTTCATCAACTACCCCCACATTGGAAGAGTCGAGCGAGTCGGGGACAAGCCACGCAGTTCGAACAAGGTGCTCCCCACGGCCTGCCGACGCCCGACACCTAACCCGCGTTCTCAAACGCCTGGATTATCTCCCGCGCCCGGTCCGCCTGGCTGCCAGGCACCAACAGGTCGCCCCAGTAGCCCTCGGCCATCACCATGACCCCGTCGTACATGGAAACCTGCCGCGACTCCAGCACGACCGGGATGCTCTCGCTCACAAGCAGGCCCCGCACAATCTGCGCAATCGCCTCAGTCGGCGCCCGGTATACCGGAACAAACCGCGCGCCTTCGGTTTCCATCACGTGCCGCTCCCCGTTCCGCATTGACAGGCCAGCTTTCCTCCGCATTCCCTCTAGACTTTCATCATCCTCGCCGTGGCCTTGGCCACCACGCGACCCTCGGAATCCCTCGCCTCTGCGCTGCATGAGATTGTCCTGCGGTCCTCCCCGGTGATCCTTCCGACTACGGTAAGCTCCTCGCCCGTCCTTGCCGGCAGCCTGAGCCGCATGGTCATCTCGGCCGTTAAAGCCCTGTGACCATCCGCCCACACGAGCCTCGCCATCACCTCGTCAAGGAGCGTCGCCACGATCCCGCCGTGCGTCATGCCGACATAGCCCTGATGCTCTTTGCGCGGCGTGAAGCGGGTTATGTAGTCGCCGTCCCGCTTCTCGAACTCCAGCTTAAGGCTGAGCGGGTTATCCCGGCCGCAGGCGAAGCACCAGCGGTCATCCAGCAGCTCGAACTCGGGCATAGTAGTCGCATTCCTCCCTCAGCGCGCAGATACTGCACTTCGGCACGCGAGCCACGCACACTTCCCGGCCATGCCGCACCATGTTCACGTGGAACGAGTAGACCCGGCCCTCGGGCACCATCTCTTGCAGGATCGCGTGTGCCTGCTCGACGGACACCTTCGGCCCGATCAGACCAAGCCGCTTCGAGACCCGGTAGACGTGGGTGTCCACAGGAAGCACCGGCCTGCCCAGCACAAACAGCAGCACGCACGCCGCCGTCTTCGGCCCCACGCCCGGAAACCGCCGCAGATACCCCTGCGCTTCCTCCGTGCTCACACAGGCAAGCCACGCCAGGTCCAGGCTCCCGCGCTCCTCGTATATCTGCTGAAGAACCGCCTTTATCCTCCGGGCCTTGATCTCCGAGAGCCCGCCCGAGTAGATGGCCTCCGCTATCTCGCGCACATCGGCAGTCCGCACGTCCTCCCACGTAGGAAAGCGTTCGCGAAGAGATGCGAACGCTTGGCGGCAGTTCCCTGCTGTAGTGTTCTGAGAGAGGACCGTCAGAACCAGCTCATCGAGCGGCGCCGAGCCGATGGACCGGGACCTCCTGTCCCGACCCGTCGGCGAAATCCTCGGCTCCCCGTAAGCGGCCTCGAGGAGATCGCATATCCGCTCCGTCTTGCCCATCGGACCCACTCTATTATAGCACAGACCGGCCGCTGGTAGGAAGCGGGCTGCGAGCGCGGAGACTCTCAGCGCGAGAGCGGGAGCTTGTAATCGCCGATCGGATCGAGCCTCGCGTCTCCGGCTTTGGTGATCGGGATCTGCGCCGGCGGAAGCTGGATCGCCTTGCCGGCGAACGTCGCGGAGGGAAACCTATCCTTGCCGAGGGTCGTGCCGATGCTGCGGAAGAAGGGGAATAAATCTTCTCCGACGGCGATGCTCATATCCTCGACCACATCGTCCCAACTGAGCTGGCGGGACGGGTTGTCGCGCCAGCGCATGCTTTTCACCCAGAGCCATCTGGGGTACCAGGTGGGACCGCAGCGGTCGTCGAGCTTCTGGAAGATCCACCAGAGCTTCGTCCAGCCGCTGCCGAAGTCATCCTCTCGGGCCTTGGCGATGTCGTAGGACTTGCCGTCTTTGTCGAAGCCGAAGAGGTTGTTGGGGTCGTGGCCGTCGCGCTTGCCTCTCCGCAGCGCCTCTATCTTGCCCTGGAACCAGCCGGCGTGCGCTTCGCTGAAGAGTTCGGGGAGCTGGCCGGCGACCTCGCCTTTGTCGTTGGGCGGGCCGGCCATCGTGTGGGCAAGCTCGTGGGCGAAGACGGAGAGGACTCCCTCCGGGTCGAGGGAGATCGTGGCGACCTCGTGGGGGGTGAAGTCATTCACAGCCCAGCCGCCGCCGTCCCCGGAGCAGAGCAGGAGGCATGTGGGGTCCTTCGGAGGAACGGACGGGAGCCAGGACTCGATCTGCTTCTTCACGGCGGGCATAGCGGTCTTGACGATCTTCAGCAGGTCGGGCTTCTGGTTCCTGGCGTAGAGGACGTCTATGTCACCGATCTTGACCTTGAGCTCGGGGTAGATCGAGCTGTCGGCGGGCTCGGGAAAGCTGTCTTTGGCGCCGAGGCGGGGGCTGCGCTCGGAGACCCAACCCATGAGGTCTTTCAGGAACTTGCCGACGTCGTCCCGGGTCTTGCCCTTGCCGTCGGAGCGCCAGCTCAGCATGTCGAGGCTGCTTACGATGGCCACGCGGCCCTTGCCGAAGGCTCTTGTGGCGGAAGCGGGCGAGCCATCGTCGCCCGTCAGCTTCGGCTGCCAGGCGTCTGAGAGGGCGAGGACAGCGACCTTGGCGCCCTCGACGGTGGCCGCGCGGTCGGTGATGGCGGCGCCGAAGGCTGCGGCGAGGCGGTTGAGCGGCCAGCGCTTCGCCTCGTCCGCGGTCGGGACCCCGCCGCCGATCATCACCAGGCCGCCGCCGGCGCGGACGAAGCGCTTGACGGCGGCTATCTCCTCGGGAAGGTAGTCCTGGGAGCTGGGATCGGACTGGTAGGTGACGATGGCGTCGAGGTGCGGGTTCTTCCTCCAGCCGAAGGGGCGCTTGTCGCCGGTTCCGAGGCGGACGCGGCAGTTGCCATCAGGGACGAGCACCGTATCGAGCGCGGCCTGGCTGCCGATCACCCTGAAGCCTTGCTCCTCGATCAAAGGCGCGACATCCCACGCTGCGTAGAACGCGTACTGGTGCGCGCTGTCCATGAGCACGCTCGGCTTGGCCCTGGCGGGCGGCTTATCGGAGCGCTTCGCGGCCGCGGGCACGGCGCAGAGCGGCGCAAGCGCAAGCGGCACGGCAGACAGGACGAGCACGGCTAGATGGGAGCTGAGCATCGGGTGTCTTCCTCCATAAGTCTCACAAAGCGCCCGAGCCTGCATCTGCAGGCTTACGCTCAGTCTACGCCTTTGCCCGCGCCGCGTCAACCGGCCTGCTTCGACAGGCTCAGCATGGCCTTCCGGCGCGCTAGAGGACCGGCGGACGGCGGCCTCGGGCGGTGGAGGATCGGGGCGGCGGCAATTCGTTTGGACGATTCCGGGCCGGCAAATCCCGGGTTCTGCGCGAAACGAAATCGAGCGGGGCCGGAGCGTGGGCCACGCTCGGATCGGCTGCGGCGGCAATTCGTTTTGTCAATTCAAAAGTTGGGTCCCTCCTCTCTCGGACATCAATCTCCGGGCAGACGCCCAGGGGAATCGGGGTAGTCGGGTCTCTCAATCACGAGAGCTCGAAAGACTGCGAAGACACGAAGGGGAAAGGGGAGGGGTGTCGAGAGTTCCCGGGTGTGGATACTGGTATCCGGTCCCCTTTCTCGCGCGTCCCTTTGCTTCGCCGCTGGAGATGCTCCCATGATTATAAGACAACAACTATGTTTTCCCTATTGCTAGGAGCAGGGAAGCGCCACTCGATGGTTAGGGAGTTGTCGAAGTGGAGTGTGACCCGCTGGAGGAGAAGCTTCAGAACCTCACGCCGCTTCTCGCGTGGCAGGTCATGGAGCCGATCCCTGTATTCACGTGCCATCTTACGTATCTCGTTGGCCGTCTTCCTCAACTGGTCAGCTGAGCGCTCGGAAGCGGCGACTTCCTTCAACCGTCGCTCTAGAGCCTCGCGCTTCTCCCCGAGGTCGGCAAGCCTTCGTTTCAGCATATCCCGATCCCAGCCTTCCTCACCGCTGTCGTAGATGCCCCAGACTTCCTGCTCGCGTCGCTCAAGTTTCCCAAGCTCAAGCCGAATCCGCTCCGAGGTCTCCAGCTTCGCGGCCTGAGACACGTGCTGTTCCTCGTAGTACTCTGTGAACCTCCTCTCGAGGCGCTCCCCGTCGTCCATCTCAGCCAGCAAAGCTTCCCAAACGGCTTCGTCGATAGGTCCCATCCTCACGCTCCCGGGGCTTCTGGGGCATTTGTGGTCGGCGTATGAGTAGTTGTGCTTACTGAGGCACTTGTAGTAGTGGCGGGTCGTCTTCTTCTCGCGCTGGTGAAGGGAAACCATATGCAGACCGCACTCGCAGTGGATGAGCCCTTTCAGATCGGCTTCCGGCCAGGTAGTGTTCTTCGGGCCTCTACTGCGCCCGCGCTTGATGCAAAGAAGCGCCTGAGCCTTCTGGAAGGCTTCGTCATCGACCAAAGCAGGCACCTTGATCTCCAACCACAACGCACGGTCCACAGGTCTGCCGTCGGGGGTGGTCTTGAAGTAGTATGTCCGGCCCGTGTATGCATCGTTCTGCAGGATGAAGATCACCTGAGCCGCCCACCAGAGACGATCGCGTTTCGTCCTGATCCCTTTGGCGTTCAGGCACTTCGCGATCTCATTGGCGGAGTAGCCGTGCTGGGTGTAGAGGTCGAACAGGTGCCTTACCACTGGAGATTCCTCCGCGTGAGGGAATAGCCGAGTGTTGGTCTTGCCATCGGGACCGCGGAATGTCTCGGAGGCGTAACCGTACGGAAGCTGCCCTCCGGGCCAGCCGCGGCCAGCTTCGACTTTCATGCGCCGGCCCGCCCGCTTCCGTCGCTTGGCAGTGTCCAGCTCCATCTCATAGACGGCCCCTAGAATACGCCGGGTAAGCTTGGCCGTCTCGTCGTCGCCAGCCGGGCCGTGGACCGCGAGGAATGCGATACCGAGACGCTGCAGGCGCCGAAGGTTCAGCTCTACGTCGATGAAGTCCCTGCCGAAGCGGCTCTGATCCCAGACGATCACCGCGTCGAAAGCTCTAGCCTCTGCGGCGGTCAGCAGCTCCTGTAGGCCGGGGCGATCCGTGGTCATCCCGCTGTAGCCCCCGTCCTCGTACACCTGGTAGACCTCGTAGCCTTCGCGGTCTGCCAGCTTCCCGCAATCCACGCGCTGCACGTCCAGGCTTTGGTTCTCGGTCTGCTTGTCGCTGGAAACCCTGGTGTAGATTGCTGCTGTCCTCATCATATGCCCCTCCTCGGATCGTTGTTTGACGACTGCGGGCCCACTTCCGACCTGCGCAGGAATCCCTCAACGTCCGTTTCACTTAGCCGCCACAGTCCTCCGACCCTGACGCCTCTCAGCTTGCCCGCTCGGAGCCAAGCTCGAACGGTTTTCGGACTGATGGCAAGGCGCGCAGCCACTTCATTGGGGGTCAGGAGAAGGTCCTCTAGGTCTGCTTCCTTGACGCGCCAGAGCTTGCCAACCTTCAGCCCCTTCAGCTTGCGGGTCCGGAGCCACCTCCGCACAGTCCGTGGGTTAACCCGCAGACGGGATGCTGCTTCTTCCGGAGTCAAGTATCTCTCAGGCATTTACCCTACCTCCACGTGGTTGAGACTGTTGGCAAGGACGTATCTAACCGTTGAAGCGTGCCACGTTCCGCCCTGCTTCGTCGGTACCCGGGAAACGTTGAGATGTTGGGCTATCGCACGCAGGCTCCGGCCCTCTTGGCGCAGACCGGTGATCCTCGCGACCACGGCCTGTTCCTCTGAGTTCGGCGCGAGCATCGTGCCCACGCGGTCATAGCCGTAAGGAGTGGGGCTGTAGGCTTCCCTGTGCGCTTTCTTGTACTGGAGCGCAGATTCGGTCCGCTCAGCGATGACGTTGCGCTCGAACTCGGCATAGGCCGCCATCATCGTCAGAAGAAGGCGGCCCATTGCTCCCTTAGTGTTCAGCGAGAGACCGCCCATGTCCACTAGATGCAGCGCGACACCTGCCTTGTCCCAAGCGCTTGTTTGTCGCAGTGCGTCTTCCGCGTTTCGGAACAGACGGTCGAGCTTCAGGGCCACGACGTGACCTACGTCTCGCCGCCCAACGGTCTTGAGCAACTCCTCGCCTCCCGGGCGGGCGGAGAGTGGTTTTGAGGCTGATGTGCCTTCTTCCCTGACGAAGCTCGCGACTTCGAGCGCGGCCATCCGACAGTAGGCCGTGAGCCGTTCTTCCTGCGCCTGCAAAGAGACACCGTCCCTGGCCTGTTCTTCGGTTGAAACGCGTATGTAACATACAGCTGTTTCCATATCCTTATCGCTCCCAGTGCCCTTATATGCCCTTATTATACCACATGCAGCCCCGTTGTCAAGCCCCTTTCTGCATCGACTCAGGCGGGCTGTACAAAAGGGAACGGTTTTGTACGGGATACGAGGTTGACAGCACCGAGAAGCCTGAGCACTAAGGACACAGGAGGTCCCAAGCGGTACGGTGGGGAATCCGCCTACTTGACGCAGGACTTGCTTGCCTGCAGCCACTGTTCGACTTCGCGCCACATTTGCAGTTCGGCCTGACGGGCCTTCAGCATCAGACGGCGGTACCTGCTCCAGTGCATTCCTCTTGGCTTATCGGGAAACGGATCGGCCATACTCATAGATCCACCGAGTCGCCGGCGGATATTCTGGGCCTTCAGGAGGAGACGGCCTTTCCTGTCTTCCCTGCGAGACTCGTAAGTTAGATCGTAGCAGTGGCTGCACAGGAAGTATCTGCCGCCAGCATACAGCTTGCCAACGCGACGACCGCAACCTACACGCGGGCAGAGGAACCAGGGCCTTGCTCCACCGTAGTTGCAGCGCGTCCAGGTGAGCGATACCGGCTCCGTGACCTCCTGCCACTCCCCTTCGTTGCGCCGGTATCTGTACTCCAAGATCACCTGGTCCGCCTCCGCGCGGAGCAGGATGTTACCGGAAGGTTCGCCATTCCGCGTCCACGAGACCCCGGAAGAACGGCCGGGCGTCAGATGCCCATGCCGCTGGAGCCAGTTGATGTCCAGCGATTTCAGACCGTCGACCGTATCTTTCGTCCTCCATCGATGCCATCTTCCGCTGCCACTGCCGCCCATTCTGCTGCACCTCTCCCTCTCAACCGGCTCAAAAAATCGAGTTCAGAAATGCGATTTTCCTGATGATTTCGGTAAAAACCACTGGCTTTGTTTCGCAGAATCAGTTCTCGCCTGAGAGTTCGACGTTGACTGGCGGGGGTACAGGTTCCCCTTTGCGCTGCCGCTGGAGGCGCTCCAGTTGGTTTACCGCTCGGAACAGTTGCCGCTCTATCGAGGTTTCGTAGCGGAGGATCCTGTCTGCTGCATCCGCCGGCGGGATGCTCTGCCTGGCCAAGCTGGCCTGCAGATCGAGCTTCTCGCGATCCTTCATCACTTCCAGGGCTTTGTGGAGCTCGTCCCTCTTCTCATCAAGCATCTCGAGGATGATGCGGTTGCACTCGTCGGGAGGCGGCGGGTCGTCGTAGTCCTCGAACTCGTCCGGCGACTTCTCTGGCCCGCCCTCCAGAAGCCAGCAGTAGAACCTCAGGACGCAGCCGAAGGTCTTGTCTTCAAGTCCGAAGGCGGTCTCCAACTCCTCCTTGGCCCGAGGGCAGAGCTCTCCATGCTCCTCGACATCGTATCTGATTCCTTCGATGACCTGGAGAAGGTGTTCGACGCCGCACGAGCTGCGCAGCAGCGACTTCTCGTGCCCTTCTGAGGATGCCCATTCGAGGATGTTCTTGACCTTCTCTGTCCGGTTGCTCGCGTTGTCGAACTCAAAGGAGTCGAGCTGTTTCCGGATCTCGCCGACCTCGCAGCGGAGGACACGCCTCAGACGCCAGTAGCAGACGGCGATCTTCTCGACCAACATCTCTTCCAGAATGCCCTCAGGCTGGAGTTCGTCCCGCAGAGCAGCCAGAAGGCCGTGGAACTCTGCCTTGCTTTCTCTCCCGTCGCCGACGCGGATCACGGTCTCCCTCGACAGAAGGCCGTGCTTGAGCGCGTTCCAGCGCACAGCCCCTTTGCCCTTGGGAGTCCTTGGGCCTGTAGATAGCTTCGCGTTCTGACGGTTGCTTTCGATCTTTGCCAGTGATGTCTTCTTGTCCATTCTCATCCCCCCATAAGGCCTGCCGCCGCGTCATGGACGACGCGGCCGCCAAACGTCTTCTTCACTTCGTGAAGCATTCGGAAATCGTCGGGGCTCATACCGCGTATCGTTTCTAGCTCACCCAACGTGTAAGTTACAGCGGCCGACCACTTTCCAGGTACCTGCACTGTATCGTCACGCAGGAGGACGATAACGTCGTCAAACAGGTCCGTCGTGATCGGCGCGTATCCCCTGCGCCTCAAGCACCTCACTATCCCATCCTCAGTTGTCCACTGGTCGTCCGCTACCTCCCACTGCTTCTCCATCTCAGCGAAATGGAGATGATCCTCGTGACGGATCAGCCACGTCAGCATTTGTCTCAGCCAGTCAGATCGTTGCTCGTGGCTCTTCACAAGCCGCTCCATCGGCTCCGACCTGTCGTCAGCACGCTCGCGTGAGAGAAGGAGAACAAGCTCCGTCCGCCGACCGTCGATCATCTGCTTCAGCTGTGGGGTCAGCGCGCCTTTGGGTGCCTTGTAGGCTATCCGGCCACCCACGATATCCAGGTGCACTCCAAGCCTTCCTAGTTCGTCGAGCAGTTGCGCGGCGGTCATCATATGATCCCCTCCTCCCACTCCTCTTCCGTGGCCGCGTCATCATCTGCATCAGGATACGAAATATACGAATTTGACGAAGAAAGTGGACCGTCGACGGCCGTTCTTTCGTTAATTTCGTCTATTTCGTAAGGTGGTACCGCGAGCGTTTCCGGGGGAGAGTCCGCAAACCACCGCTCCGCCGACTTGCCCGCTGTCGAGGCGTCCTGGTGACGTCTTGCTAGTCCCCTTTCGAGAAGCACGCCGAGAGCACGACCGATCTCGCGGGCGCTCTTATTGCGTCCGAAGTGATTGCTGATCTCAGTCCGAGTAAGCCCCTGCGGTGCTTCCTTGAGTACCTTGAGCAAGTCATCGGCAACGGGGTCTCCGAGAGAGTCTCCGAAGATGAACCGTGCCGACTCCTCGGCGTATCTCCAGATTGCCAATGCGGCCTTCAGGTGCTCTGCTCGAATCACCGGGCTGCAGTCGAGCAGTGCATATGTGCACGCGAGGCGCATCACCTGTGCTTCAGCCCGAGCGGTAACCGCTCCGAGCAGCCCGGGTCTTCCCTCTGAGATCTCCGGGTAGACTTCGTACCACAGTTGTCTTGCCGTTTCATCACGTCTCATCTCCCCTACCGCTTGGGCGAACTCCACTGCGCGGCGGAGTTTGTCGATCACCGGTGCAAGGTGCTCGTCACGCAGTTGTCCGCCCTCGGGCAGGACCTTGGACCGCTTTACGCAGACCCATAGGAACCGATTGCCGAAGCCGTTTCCGGCCTCTGTGCTCTCCATGTAGCGCAGCAACTCGTCTTTCGTGATATGGGCCAGGATGGATATGTGCGCCCCTGTTGCCTTTGCGGGTGAAGTCTTTGTGAGGACCCTGAGATCCCCTGTGTCCCAGGCGTTCCGCATGACGGCCGACAGGGTGTTCCCCTCCCTGCCGAGCACCCGGAGTGTGCTTGCGAACTCGCCTTCAGTCACGAGCAGCCTCTTGTCCTCTACCCCGCTGTCCACAACAACACTCTGGTAGCCGACGATCTGCTTGCTTTCCCTGATCGGTTCGTCCCTCTCAATGGGGTCTCGCACCGCCCATATCAGGCCCTCGCCGCTGGACAACCCGGACTGGACTCGGTCCAGCGCCCAAGCGGGATCCAGCTCCCTGAACACTCTCAGAATTTGCCCGAGTGAAGAGCCTTTACGTCCCTTGGAAGTCACGCCTACCTGTACCGCGAACAGGTTCAGGTGGTGCTTGTCCGCCTCTGCGACGAAGTGCGCACTCTGGCCGATCACATTGCCGAACGCTACGAAGAACGAAAAAAGGAGTGCGGCAGGGTCAGCCTCGGTATGCGGACTGAGGACGCGCACTAACTCGCCGGCAAGCCCGTGATAGGCCTCCGGCGCCAGTGGGTCGGGCCACGGTCTCGTCTTGACAGCTACGTGGTCCTCGTCTCCCGCACGTTGACTGCCCGGCGATTGTCCTGCTGTGTTCGGATTATGGATGACCGTCACTGTGTCTGCGTAGGCTTCCTTGAGAGACGCGATCACCTCTTTGAGGGTGTAAGGTTCTTCGGTTCCCCTGGCGTTTGTTGCAGGCGCCCGAGCGTGATAGTCTCTCATCACGAGGTACGCCTCGTCGTAGGAGTAACCGTTGTCGCGGAGCCTGCAGGCCAGCTGGAATCCCGCGTTGTTCCGTCCCTCGACCGACGCGCCCAGTGCCTCTGACAGCAGAGCGTCGGCAGGTACGCGTCCGTCCGGGTCATTGATCGGCAATGTGTCAGGTTCGAGCCCGATGGCGCGTCTCAGCGCTTCGGGCAGAGCGCTGACAGGGTAGGGCATAGGGTCCCTGAGCCACGTGTAACTGCCGGAGCTGTTCTTCCCGCAGAAGACCGCGTAGCCACCGTCCGCACGGACGTCCAGACCGGGATACAACAACCCAAGCTCTCGCTTGGATTTCGAGTTCAGGGTCTTGATCTCGAACCCGGGGTGTTCCACGTAGACGTGGTATCCGCCGCTCCCTGTGCGGACGTGCGGCTCCAGGTTCAGTGTCTCCATGGTCTGCAGGCCCTTCTCTCCGTCAAAGTCGAGGACCAGTATCCCGCTGACGGCTCCGGTCACGACCGCCCAGGCCGGTGGCTTGTATCTCTGGTGCCATTGTGTTATCATAGCCTTGTCGGGCTTGGTCGTTTGGTAAGCCTGCCAGCTAATGTATGGGCGCTTATCTGCCTTCACCGGGATTACGGACCAGCCAAGGTCCAGCGCCTGCAGTGCAGTTAGTCGCATAGGTTTCTCCATAGGAATGCACCTCCCGGTGCTGCTAACACCGGGAGGTACCTGAGATGGCTCCTACTCATCCCCGAAGGGGTCTTCGTCGTCATCCCCGACGGGCTCTGGGGGCGGAGCGGGTTTGGTCTTCCTGTAGGCTTTGACGCTCTCGACCTTGTTGAACTCGCTGCCGTCGTCACCTTCCTTGACGGTTACGGTCAGCACGACCTTCGCGCCGATGAGTTCGTCGGTATCGATGCTCTCGCCGGCCCGGATCGTTCGACCAAGGCAGGCAGTGGCCCATTTGACGAACTTGCCCTTCAGGCTGGGCGAGGTGCTCGTCCAGCCGACCAACGACTTCTCTGAGTAATCGTCCGGCTTCAAGATGTCGAACTTCCACCGGAACTGCGGACCGAAATTGCCCTGCTCGCCCGTGATGTCGACTACTTGGGCAAGATACTCCCCGGTCGGGATGGTCACTGTTTCAACTGTGGTTATCGTTGTCATTTTGTTGTTTTCCTTTCGTATAATGTAGCTTCATTCTTCTTGACCTCCTGCCTGATCGGCAGGTTGCTTCGGGGGACAGATCGGCTACGGTGGTCTGCACACGTCGTCGTCACCTCCGTTCTCTTCGCAATCCAGAACACGGAACAGCGCGCTCCAGGAAACGGTGTCAGTGCTGGCATAGACCGAGCGGACGGGGAGGACAACGCTCAGAGTCGGAGTCTGTCCCTCCTCTCGATGTGCCAGACCGTTGGTATTGCCGCGTCGCGGGATTCGATTCGTCTTCGCCACGTGCGCCCTGCCTCCGCCTGTGCCTGACGTGAAAAGCCCCGAGAGGCTGGCCCGGCAAGGCTCTCTCGGGGCTTCATCCCTCCGAGAAGTCGGAGGAAGTCACATTCATAACTGCGTGCCGGGCTTATGCCTGCATTCAGTGTAAGGTGAGGCGGGGGTGCGTACGTGGGGCGCTAAGTGGGGTATTTCGTGGAAATCAGAAGTTTAGCCGGTACGTGCCTTTGGTCTTGCCCGGCACAATGAGCTGATCCCAATCCTTGAGACTCCTGAACACATCTTTGAGGCGTTCCTGGTTCGTATCAAGCACCTCTACCAACAGATGATCCTGGCTGATGTCGGGTGTGTTGTTCATTCTTGCTGCATAGAGGCACTGAACAACCCGTGCCTGATTGGTGGTCAGCCCAAACTCCTTGCCCCGCAGATACACGGAACGGAAGTCAGGCGAACGCCGAAGAACGGCGCTAAGATCACGGGGTCGAGCGGCGTCGCCGAAAGCAATCGCCGAGGCGTCCAGGATGAGTTTGTCGTCAAGACCCAAGACTCGCGTAAGGGAAGCGACGGTCGCGAACTCGCCAAACAGATTCCGCTGGCCGGTCCGGTCGGGCACCAGCACAAGCGGCGATGAGCACTCGTTCAACCGGTCGCAGGTGGCGAACACGCTCTTTGCCCCAGTCCAGCGAGCGCCGCGCGCGAGAAATGTCTCAGTGGAGCAGCCGTTTACTGACGTTCTGCGCAACCACCATAGGCGGCCCGACAACGACTCCTCGGGACACGTACTGGCGCCCAACTCCCTGGCAAGCCAGGCCGCGAGACCGTCAAAACTGACTACCCACGTCCGCAGACGCTCCGGGGCAACTCTTATGCGCCCAACGTCATCTCTTCGGCTGCAAACTATATATCCAATCAGGCTTCCATCTCCATGTCGTGAGAACTCGACATCCTCGAGGCATCCCTGCTCGCATCCGTTGCAGGGCACAGCATGGGCATTGTCGCCACGCTTGAGTATGCCGGTGTTTCCCAGCTCTCGGAGCAAACCTTCCGGCCAGCCGCATACTTCATCAAACGTGAACGATGCGCTGAGCGGGCTGTCCAGGCTCGTCAGGACCGTCTTCAGAATCCCCCGACACATCCAGTCTCCACCTCTTGAGCAGGTTCTTTGCGATATCGTGCTTCGGCTCACACCGCAGTGAGCACGAGTTCGGATGCGATACGCTAAACGTCAGCTTCTCCTCGCGGCGTTTCCCCGTGCCGGGGAAGACAAGTCGGATCCCAGCGCTGACGACCCTCAATAGATCATCTGAAACGTCAAGCCCCTTGAGCACGCGCTCAAGCAAATCGTACACTTCCTTCGGGTCTCTTCTCGCCGGGGCTTCCAGAGTGATCCGCTGGTCGCTCCCTATCACCGTCAACTTCAGCCGCCTCAACCGCACCTCCGAAACGCCGTCGTTCGGCTCAATGACAAACTGGAAGTCCCTGCTCCTCAGCGCGTCCAATTCGTAAACGATGCTATCCGCCGGCGGGTCACCAAGTTCGCATTCCAGAATCGAACGCCCCCAGAGCGTCTGAAGGTCAAGAAGCGTCTCCTTCGGGCCGTTGGCTCGAATGTCCAACGAACGTTCCGATTCTGAGTATACGAAGATGACCTCGAATGCGGGCCGCTGTGTCTGCTTGCTCAGGACGTGCTGTTCGTCGTAGATGAGCGCGGAGACGGCGTAGTCTTCGGGGCGAGCGAACCAGTAGTGCCGCTCGCCACGCTTATGGTATTCGATATCGCACCCGTGGCCGCGACCTTCCTTCTGCCGGTAGTAGTCCGACAGGGCTTTCGACAGCCGCGCCCTGGACTCATCGTCCGGCTGACTCAACATCCGGGGCAACCGAGGCCGCTTCCGCCAGTGCCCCACCGTGTCGGCATAGTGAAAGTAGCTTGCTTCCTCAAAGGCTTCGGGGTACTTCAGAAAAGCGATGAAGGCCCTTTCGACGTGCCCCTCCGCCCCGTCGAAGACAGAGATAAAGTCCGTGTCGTGAAACTGCGACTGCCCGACCTCGATCAGCGTCTTGATGCCGCCTTCGTCAGCGAGGTTGTGTATGTCGCGAAAGTCGTTGTCCATCTGGCGCCGAACTACTTCCGGCGCGTTCTCATAAGCCTTGAACACGAAGCCCATGTCCGTCTCGCTTAGGTGCTGCCAAGGGATACCTTCGCCCAACGCATGCCCCTCATAATACTCCTTAAGGAGCCGGTTTGGCGCTTCGATCATAAACGCTTTCGGTGAGTACTGACGGGACATTGGTGAACCCCCTCAAGTAAGCGTCACGCTCACAGTATAGCGTATTGACCGCAGGAGAACAATTGGGCATAATGTCATTGCCGCTTCGCGGCGCTTTGGCCGTGTGACCTGCATCAAGCATGCTGTGGCGTGGATCGCGCAGTTGGCCGCAAATCCCATCGAGCGATGGCGGGTTGGAGACGTCCCGGCGCTCAGTAGATGCGATTCCTTGAACCCTTAGGACTGAGGACGGAGTGACACAAGAGATCCCGACAATCATCGACAATCGCGAAGGTAACACCCTCCTCGCTGGAATCCAGAGGATGGGTGCCGGCGGCCGCGAGCTCTTCATCGCGACGGCCTTCTTCTCACTCGACGGCCTGCTTCTGCTGGCGGATGCGTTCGAGAACTACGCACGTGTCCGGGTCCTGTTCGGTGACGATGCCAGCCCCACTCAGAGAAAAATGCTGCTGGAGAGGCTGAGGCTGGTCTCGGACCGCGACTTGCTGGCGCAGCGCGAGAGAGAGCCGCTGCTTTCGCCGCTTCAGAAGGTAGAAGCGTTGTTCGCCTCTGGACGCATCGAGGCGCGCTGCTATACCGCCAACAAGTTCCATGCTAAGGCATACCTTGTCCTGCGGCCTGAGGCCTACCCGTCCGAGATGGCTGTCATCGGCAGCGGCAACTTCACTCGTCCGGGTCTGTTGAAGAACATCGAACTCAATGTTCAGCTCAGCCCTGAACAGACCGCACACCTCAAACAGTGGTACGAAGAGCGGTGGCAGGAGGCATCGGAGGACATCGTCACCGACGATGTCCTTAAGGAGATCCGCCGGCAGATCGACCTGTATGACCCGTACTACCTCTACCTCAAAGCGTTGTACACCTGGGGGCAGGACAGGCAGGGAGATAGCCTGGGCGAACGCACCGAGTTGTTGCAGAAGCTGGACAAGCATGAGGAAGATGGCTACCTGCAGGCTCTGAAGATCATCGAACGACAGCACGGCGTGATGGTCTGCGACGGTGTCGGCCTCGGCAAGAGCTTCATTGCACTCGCCCTGATGGAGCATTTCTGCCGAACAGGTCACAACGTGCTGCTCATTGCGCCCAAGAATATTCTGAACAACAGCTGGAACGGCTACCTACAAGACTATATGTCGCGGTACCGCAGCCCATTCGGCAACATCCACGAGATGGCCATGACGGCGTTGGGCTTCGATGCTGATGGTGACGAAAGCGCGGAAGACCTTGATCTCGTGCGACGCCTGTGTGACCGGGCGGACGTCATCGTGATAGACGAGTCGCACAACTTCCGCACTCGGTCGGCAAATCGCTATCAGAACCTCTACCGGATCATCGAACCGCTGAACGGGAGACGGAAGAAGATCGTGATGCTGACCGCCACGCCGCTCAACACTTACTATACGGATCTGAGTTCCCAGCTGGCGCTCGTCACTCACGAGGACGGTTCGATAGGCGCTTACTCCATCGAGCAGATACGCAAGGCCACGCGGGAACTCGACGGAGACCGGCGGGAGGCGGATCTCTCAGGTCAGCTCGCCCTGCAGATAGGCGAGACCCCGAGCGAGACTCTGAACAAGGTTCTGGAGCAGGTGGTCATCCAGCGAAGCCGCGCAACGTGTAAGGCGCTTTCCGCCGCTGTGGGACGGCCGCTGAAGTTCCCTGTCCGAAAAGATCCGGTGTGCATCAGGTATAAGATTGGCGAGGATAGCAGCGGGTACCGCGAGCTCATTGAGCTTTCCGACCGCCGCTTCCGACCGGGCGTGAAGTACCTGGAAGATGTCCGCAAGGTGATCGACAAGCTCAGGGAAGACGAGAGCAAAGCCCTGCCGAAGAGGCTGCTCAAGGGACCACCGAAGGGCATCAAGCTCGCAGCGTTCTTGACGGAACAATACCGCCGTGAACCGGCACCCGGTAGCAAGCAGTATCAGGACGAGGTGCATCTCGCAGGTTTGGTCTTCGCGAACACGCTCAAGCAGTTGGAGAGCAGCCCGCCCGCCTTCCAGGGGATTATCCAAAGCATCGGAACGGGACTCATTGCGCGTCTACAGTATGTGCTGGGGGGGGAAGCCAAGCGGTACATCGACCCCCACCGGGACTGGGTCCGGACGCCTATCTTCGACCGCACCGTGGCCGATGACGGCGAAGGCTCGGACCCGGACATTGCTATAGACGGCGAGACCCTCGATGCCTCTGGCGAGGAAGCGGACGAGTGGCTGCTGCAGGCCGTACGCGCCCGAAAACTAGAGAAGAAGCTCGCGGGGTTCGCCGAGGAATCTTTCGAGGTCGATCGATGGCGAGACGACATCGTCGGAGACCTTG
>Ga0315280_10005111_pt1 | contig 18911 bp, 19 predicted proteins | sample YL17G06_40_MG_FD_203697 | JGI IMG/M metagenome (GOLD analysis project Ga0315280, IMG submission 203697) | Sediment microbial communities from Yellowstone Lake, YNP, Wyoming, USA - YL17G06_40 | ecosystem: Environmental > Aquatic > Freshwater > Lake > Sediment | place: USA: Wyoming | collected... | reverse complement strand
CCGCGCCTTCAGGCTCAATCGTCACAACCAAGCCAACCCCACTTGGAACCCTAAGCGAAGAATAAATATCTGCACCACCAAACTTCTCCGAATACGGCGGACAAGCAATAACAGGCTTCACAGTGTTCGCATCAACAAACGCACTAAGCGCATTGGACCTTCCCGCAACCGTGATGAAAACAACCTTATCCCTTTCATACTCCTTCAGAATCTCTAAAACTTTTTCAGGCGTCTTGTGCGCAGAAGCAACACGAAACACATAATCCAATTCTAAAGTCTTTAAATAACGGGCTATTTCTCGGCAAAACTCCAAATCCCGTTCCGAACCCATCAATACGACAGCTTTATCTTTCATGTTTCCACCATTGACAGTTACACTGCTACAAAGCCCAACCAACTAATTAAATTTTTAAGCAAGAACCCTAAACTTTTCAATTTTGAGGGTGAAGCACATATGACCTCCCAAAGAAAACGTAAAAACAAAACTAACCATCCTTCGCTCACAAACCAAAATTCTAATCGCAAATTCAATCTATATATAAGGGAGGGGCTAGTCTCCACAGAGAGCAAGAGGAAAAGAACTAAGAAAACAAAACCCTATTGAAAAAGAAAATAAGACACTTAACGCTACTCGTCTATCCCGAATGGGGTCGTCGTCTAGCTTGGAAGAGAACCCCGCTGGCGATATCTCCCGCAAAACCCCTCTTTTTCTGTTTTTTCATCATTTTTAAAGCTGTAGTTTGCTCTTGCCTTTTCTGTTAACAGCGATTAATGGAAGAACGTATTGCAAATAACATTCCCTCAAAAGTGGGGAGGGTTCGTTAAAAAGTGCGGGGGGGTGGGATTTGAACTCCATGCTGCATGGAGAAATCACCCGCAAACTCCTTTTTTCTTCTAAATATCAAATAGTTAATTACTCAACGCTCTTCAATTGAACTCGCCTAGACTGATAAAAGTCAACACATGGAAAAATGGTAAGAACTCGTATGACTTGGAGAAAATTAAAGAGTACATTCCTACCATTGTTGAAATTGAGGAAGAGAACAATGTCTGAAAAGGAACAGATTTGGAAAGAGTTTAAGCTTGTCGTCACAGAACCACCGAAATATGCTGGACATTTTGGGATAATCAAAAATGAACTTATTCCATTCGTCGAAAAGCATTCGCTTTCCTTCTGGGTTACCAACTACTTTGATGCTGCAAGCGATTTCATACTTTTTCGAATAAAGTGTTCACAAAACCAATTAGAATCTGCTAGAGAATTAGTAAATGCCCTCAAAAGGAAAGGGATGATAGCCGATTGGAAAGAAGCTGATTGGGACCCTAAAAATGATGCTCTGAACAGAATTGAAGGGTTACGAAGAATCCCAAATTTCGACCCCAACACTAACGTTATAGTCGGATTTGAAGGAAGCAGAATTATCGTTTCACCAGACGCCAATATTCATGAGAGGCGAACGCAATTGACAGCCCTTTATGAAACGTTGGGAGAGTGTACTAAAGCCATTTTCAGGCATCTTGATAGCAAACCAAAGGATCTATGGATAATGCCGGTGTTCGTCCACTTACTGCTAAATAGTATTGATTTCAGTGGGCCGGACACATCATCAGAAGAAGACCGTATTAGGAAAATACCACCTTTCTAGTTAAGGTGTACTATGAGAAAGTAAAAACAGCTCAGTCCAAAGGCACAAATGACCTTAATTGCTCAACTAATTGACTTCTCACTACTCGAATTTTTGCACTTCATAACAACCAGGTTGTAGATAACCTCCTTTACTTGTTGTTCTAAAGCTTCCGAGAAACTTGAGAAACTGATCAGCCTCCTCTTCAGTGTCGGCTTCAAAAGTCACAACAACATATTTGTCTCCATGTTTGTCCAGCAAGAGGAAGTCATGAACTCTGATATTTGAAGGGAGTTGTTTGCCTCTAAGGTTTCTGATTCCTTGTCCGCCCAATTGTAGATATAAAAAATAGTGTTTGGATTCAGCCATTAATCGTCTTCCTCCTTATCAATGTTCGGCTCTTAGAGGGCCACCATACTTTTCAAGGACAGTTAGCATTTTTTTCTTGTCCTCTTCATCAACTTCATCTAACTGTTCTGTTGTAAGCCTTCGGAAGATCTGGCTAGCGTCTACACTGTTGTCACAAAGATAGATCTGGGTTTCATAGTCAGAAATGTAACGCCATACGATATGGATCTTTCCATCTAGAGCGGTGTACCAGCCCAATGCAAAGGCATATTTATCTTCTAGCTCTAAGTCTTCGAAGTCCTCCTTGATATCTACTTCGTCCCATTCCCAGTGGCTTCCGCTCTCTATTCTTAAGACTAATCCGCTGGCCATATGTTCACTACACCATGTCTACATTGCAGTTTTTTATATTTATTTGACTTATGGAATAAAACTATGATGAACCTCGTCTTAATTGCTGAAAAGCAAATGGTTGAAGAGTCTCCTAGATAAACTGAAAAACTAATGGATTATTTAAAGAACTATGGGATATTTCGAATTCAACGCAGATGGAGATATCTCCCGCAATCGCACTCACTACTGCGGTGCTATCTGGCGCGTATAACACAAGGCAGTTGCAAAGCACAAAACTGACTATTATGACCTAAGAACTTGAAGCAATTCTAAATATACTCTAGTGCCGGGGGCGGGATTTAGTGCTTCAGAATTAGTTCCTTTGCGGTTTTTGAGCATAATTTTTCGCCTATAATCATGTAGACAATCTAAATATTAAGCCTTTCTGAAAATGGAAACCAGCACGTGCGTATTTTTTGGTGTGGTTGTTAAGAGTTTAAAAAGCGACGAAAACAATACATTAATGGGATTGCTCGTAATCCCAACACTGAAGCGGGACAAGTCCAAACGCAAACGAATAAACGACATAGACATAAGCAGTTGGAAAAGAGAGATAAAAGAAAAAGAGATAATTGTTGACAGTTTGTGGATTTTTCCACGTAGAGAAAAGTCTGGTGGGCACACAAACGAGTATTGGGGCAATTTTATCCCGCAGATTGTTTACCAGGCGTTGATGAGATACACGTGTAAGGGCGATTGGGTCTTAGACCTTTTTGCGGGAGGCGGAACAACTCTAATTGAGTCCAAACGATGTGGTCGAAATGGACTCGGCATTGAGCTTATTCCCCAAGTAGCGGCAAAGGCAAATCAACTAACAAAGGCACAAGAGAACACTAAAGTTTTTGCGGAAGTTATCACAGGTGACAGCACTTCTGTAAAAACAAGGAGACGAGTCAAGGGTATTTTAACAGCGCACAATGTTAGCCAAGTCCAATTAATCATGCTTCATCCGCCTTATCACAATATAATCCGTTTCAGTGATGACCCGCGTGACTTGTCAAACGCTCCGTCCATCCCAATATTTCTAAAAAAGTTCAAAAGGGTTGTGAAGAACTTTGCAGACTTGCTTGAGGAAGGCAGATATATGATTTTGGTGATGGGGGATTTGTATTTAAAAGGTGAGTATATCCCGCTGGGTTTTAGATGTATGGACATTGTCTTGGCAACAGGCTTGTTCAAACTCAAAGCTACCAACATCAAAAACATCAACGGAAATCGAGGAAAAATTGGACAAGAGAATCTTTGGCAATATCGTAGTCTCAAAGAGGGTTTGTATCTTTTCAAACACGAATATATCTATGTTTTTCAAAAAATCTGATTCATCATTTGTCTTCGAAGAATCATTGCTGTTCGCGAGTTGAGACCGTAATAATAAACCCCGCCATTCTTCAAAATCTTAATCCAGCCCTTCAGCGCCAAATCTCTCAAAATTTCTTGTTCTTCCAGAGTGAATTCTGCCTGACTTTTCATGTCAAATTCAAGTCGTAGGATTTTCAGGGCCAGTTCCGTCGTGAGAGTTATATAGACCCGTCGCCTTCCAAAAAGATCGCATTTGTCAATTTCTTTGAAAAGGATTAGCAGACCCTTTTTTGCTGCTCTTTCACTCGCCACTTCAACGCTTACGGCGTGAAATTCCTTTAACGGCACAGGCTCCTCACACTCATCGTCGGTCTGCTTCGTGGTTTCTTCATATGCGCTCGGTTCGACTTGCTCGTTCTGGTCAGGCGGGGGAACTATGATAAAATCAGGAGTTGTAGATGTGACTGTGTGTATGGGTGGGTTCCGTTGCTTCCTTTTTAGCAGAGCCAACAATTTGCCAAACATTTTACAGTCATGAAGGCCCATGCATGGCAAAACTCTTATATAAGTATTTCTGCCATTGATATCATTTAGTGGTTTCATTGCGAAGCTACTTGTTAACGGAACGTGAACGAAAAATCCTTAAGATGTACGTTGAAGAAAACGTTAAGCTTGATGGTTTTTCAGTTCTTGCACTAAGACTAAAGAGATTAAAGAAAGAGCCAACACTGAACGATATGGAGCTGATGGAGGAAGCACTAAAGAGACTGGAACTGGAGGAAAACACCTCTAAGAGATACGCCGATAAGACTTTATAAAGTAATTTGATTCACCTAAGTAAGGTGCACTTATCGTGAATATGTCGGGCGAAAGTAATTATAATGGCTTTGTTGAGGATTTTGTTCCTAGAATCCAATCTGTTGATGACTTTTATAGTCTTTTTAAAAGGCTCGGTTACCCATCCAAAGCAGTTCTTGATCGTTCTTACAGAAGACGGGTTGGTGAATTTGGGTTTGCAAACGAGGAAGAAGAGAAAATCGCTAACATTTACACGGTTTTGAGCATCGAGAAGAATTTGAATATTTTTCTTGTTGAGACAAAAAGCCCGGTCAATGTAACTGTAAGATTTTTGCGGTATTTAGCTAAGGTTTTTTCGGATCATTATTTGCGCTTCTTGTTGATTGTGACGGGTGATTTTCGGACTATTGTTTTTGTTCTTCCGGATTTTGAGAAGAAGGACGTAGGCGAGCTGAAGCTGAAGATTATTCGACTTCAAATTGATGTCAAGGATTTGTATTACACTGATAAGCAGACGATTGCAAGTCTTGGTCTTACTGGCCAGGAAAAGGATTGGCGGGATATTTGGCTTAAGTGGCGTGATGCCTTTAATGTTAGGCGTGTTACTGATAAATTCTTTGAGGAATACGCAGGCGCTCCCGACAGTGTTTTCTTTAAGATTCGTAAGGAACTTGTCCGTCAAAAGATTTCGAGGAAGGATGCTCACGAGTTTACTTTGCAATTTTTGAACCGTATCATGTTTGTCTATTTTGTTGCAAAGAAGCGTTGGCTCAACAATGAGCCTCGTTTTATGCGTTGGCTTTGGCAGCGTTATTTAAAAGAACGGAATAATGATCGCGCTCCAATGGATTCGTTTTATGAGAAATGGTTGAAAACCATTTTCTTTGAAGCATTCAACAACAAGTTTACGCCTCATTCTGATTTGCCCGAGGATGTCAATCGAATCTTCTACACTGTTCCTTATCTTAATGGTGGCTTGTTTAGAGAAGAAGACATTGACGAGTTGCCCGTTAAGATAAAGGATGGTTTGTTCCAGGAAGTTTTCGAGTTTTTTGAACGTTACAACTTTACGATAAGGGAGGATTTGCCTTTTGACGTTGAGGTTGCTGTTGACCCTCAGATGATCGGATATGTCTATGAATCTTTGGCTAACGTTGCTGAGGAGATTTATGACCGTAATGATTTGGGGATTTTCTATACGCCGAGGGTTGAAGTTGATTTTATGTGTCGGCGTGCTTTGGTCGAATATTTGCATAATCATATGCCAAAGGTTTCGAAAGAGCTGTGGTATCGGCTTGTTTTTGATGAGGATACCGAGTCTGTTGAAAAGCAGTTGAGTCAGTTAGCGGGTTTTTGGTATGATTTAGAGGAGAGGCTGGATGCTATATCTGTTGTTGATCCTGCCTGCGGTAGTGGGGGATTTTTGGTTGGCATGCTGAATGTATTAACCTCTTTGTATAAAATTGTGAACAGAAACCTAGGAAGGTCTAAGCCTGATTTTGAGATTAAGAAACGAATTGTGGGAAAATCGTTGTATGGTGTGGACGTGATGCCCTGGGCTGTTCACGCTGCTGAACTAAGGCTCTGGCTACAATTGGTTGTGGAGTCACCCCTTGAACCCAAGGACTTACGAACCTATCCTTTACTTCCTAATCTGAATATGAATCTGCGCGTCGGGGATTCGCTGGTGCAAGAAATAGGGGGCATGACCCTGCACCTTAGAGACCCGAAACTGTCTGAAAAAGTCAAGAAGAAACTGGTTGAGTTGAAGCAAGAAAAGGAGAATTACATTAACAATGTTCCAACTGCCAAATTCAAGACGAAAGAGGAAGTTCAAAAGGAAGAAATTCGAATATTTGAGGAAATTACCGAAGAACGACTGCAGTTCATAGAGAATGAAATCAAAAATATAAGAAGCAAAATAAAAGGGGAAGAAAGCCAGAAAACGTTGACTGGAGAAAGGGCAACCTTTGACGAAGAAAAGCGAAAGAAGATTGAACAGTTCCAGATGGAATTAGAGCGTTACAATCGAGAAGAATATGAGCTGAAAAGAATCAGAGAGAACCTAATCACTCAGGGGAAAAAGCCTTTTGTGTGGGACATAGATTTTGCGGAAATATTTGGAGACAAGGCGGGATTTGATATTGTTATCGGCAATCCCCCATATGTAAAGGAAGGTAAGATTTCGCCACCAAACAAGCTCAAAGAAGACGTGACACTTGAAGACAGAAAAGCGTACAAAGATAAATTGCTTCAATCCGTCAAGACACATTTTCCAATCTTGGAAAAAGTACCTAGAACGAGTGACTACTACGTATATTTCTATTTTCATGGGCTATCGTTGCTTAATAGAAGCGGCACTTTTTGTTTCATTACATCAAATGCATGGCTTGATGTGGGTTACGGGTCCGCTTTGCAGGAATTTCTTCTTAAATATGTACCCATAATTGCAATATATGACAACCAAGTAAAACGAGTCTTTGAGCACGCAGATATAAACACCGTGATAGCGTTGTTCGGTTCTGCTCGAATTGGAGGGAATCAACCCGCTTCCATAGAAGGTCTTTGCCTTGAGCAATCAGGTTGGCCAGCACTATCAAGTATAGCTCGATTCGTGATGTTTGGGAAACCATACGAAGAAGTCGTCAATTCCAAAAACCTTCTGGACATAGAACGTGTCACGGAAATCAAACGAACGGACGAGTATCACGTCTATCCTATTATACAAGATGATTTGCTAGAAGACGGCTGGGAATACCCCGAAGAATATGATCGTGAAAAGTTGGGACGTTTCAAACAAGGAAAATACTCAGGAAACAAATGGGGTGGGAAATATCTCAGAGCGCCTAATGTATTCTTTACAATAATGGAAAAAGGACGCGATCAATTCCTAGAACTTAAGAAGTTGGCCAGTGTCTTGCCTGGATGTTACTCAGGAATCAACGATTTCTTCTATGTTGACGGAGACCGTATTCAAAGATGGAAAATAGAACAAGAATATCTTTTTCCTCTGATAAGAGACTCAAGTATCGTCGACAAGCTCAAAATAGGATCCACCAAAGGCCACTATGTCATTGCATGCGACAGGAGCAAGTCAGAACTAAGAAAACTGGGGCACAAAGGCATTCTGAGTTACATTGAATGGGGCGAGAAGCAGAAGACGAGAAAGAGACAGAAAACAGAGGCCGGGATTCCATGGCCCAAAGTTGAGACTGTTAAGAACAGAAAGCCATGTTGGTGGTCAATCCCATATAAGAACTTACTTCCTACAAATCTTTTTATGCAGTATGTTTCAAATGATCGATTCTATTGTCCCTACTCGCAAATCAAATTGACTAGCGATCGCTGTTTTCACAGAATATTTCCCAGAAGTGGTTATGATCCAAAGATAGTTGCGGGATTCCTGAACTCGTCTCTCGTGTATCTTTTTGTGATGGGACCTTTTGGGAGATCAAATCTGGGTATGGGTGCCCTCAAGTTTGAGGCGACAGATGCTAATAAATTGCTCGTCTTAAACCCTGAAAAGTTCTCAAAAGAGGAAAAGAACAAAATAAGTGAAGTTCTGGATGAACTCGGAGAAAGAAGCGCCTTGTCCGTCTTTGAAGAATGTGGAATTGATCCAAATACGCCAATTAGAGAGCAAGAGCCAAGTCCGCTATCTGATAGGAAAAAGCTGGATGACATCGTTTTTGGCAAACTTGAATTAGGCAAAGAAGATCGAAAAGAGATCTATTGGGCAATTTGTGAACTTGTCAAGAATCGTCTGGAAAAAGCTGAGAGTTTGAAAGAGGAGAAAGAATGAACAAAATAGTCGGAGCAATCTATCCGATCCCGGCGCAACTCGTTGATCGTCTCTTTGAAGATAATACTAAGGTTTTCGTCAAGTATGTTGCTCACAAAACTACCAAGCTGGCGCCAAAGCACAAGGTGATATTTTATGCTTCTCATGGATCAAAAAAACTGGTTGGAGAAGGAATTATTGAAAAAGTTGAATTCCTGACTCCTGAAGAAGCAATCACAAAATACAAAGAGTTCCTCTTTCTTACCAAAGACGAAATCTACGATTATGTCAAGATGTCGCCTAGCCGCACCCTCTCGAAAGAAATGCTAACGCTGGTTCTAAAAAGATTGAAAAAATATCGCAAACCCATCCAGTACCACAAGCCAATAACAATGGCAGGACAATACCTGAGCTCTAGCGAATACAATTCTTTAATGCAAAAGGAGGAAGAGTGAAATTGTCAATTCCTAAACAGATTATCGACAATAGCAATGTTACGCTTTCGCAGTTCCTGAATGACGTTCTTAAGATATGCCCACACGCCCAGCTTGATATTGCTACAGCTTTCTTTCAAATTCAGGCCTACTCAATGCTTAAGGATAACTTGCAAGGAGTTAAGAAATTCAGATTATTGCTTGGCAAATCTCCAGAAATCAAAAGCGACAAAACCCTCGGTGAAGAACTCGTAAACATCGTCAAACAAGAAGTCGAAACCTTAGAATTATCAAAAGAAAGGGAAGACGACGTCCAGAAATTGATTGACTTCCTTAAAAAAGGAAATGTGGAAGTTCGCATTTACGACAAGGGCTTCCTTCACGGGAAAGCGTACATCTTCGATAACTTAGTCATCGTAGGCTCGTCAAACTTCACACTGCCAGGACTAACACACAACACTGAGCTCAACTCAGTCGGACTAGAAGCTGAGGCTTATTACACAAGGGAGAAATGGTTCCAAAAATTCTGGGACGAGTCAGTAGATTTCAAAGAACAACTCATCACCATCCTCGAAAACAGCCGATTTGGATCTAAGGAATTCACTCCATACGAAGTTTACATCAAAGCCCTGTACGAACTTCAAAAGGAAGACATCAAACCCAAAGACACTCATATACCAACACTGCTCCCAGAAAGCAAAGTGGAACTCACAGAATTCGAACAAGACGCTGTTGATCGCATATTCTCAAGACTGAAAAAATACCACGCCGTTCTAATCGCTGACTCAGTAGGCCTAGGCAAAACATGGATAGCCAAAAAAATCATAGAAGAATTCGGCTTTTACAGACGCAAAAGCTTCCTCATCATCTGCCCAGCTCAACTACGAGAAGGACTATGGAAACCAGAAATCAAGGCAATCGACCTCCCTGAAAATATTCTGTCCCAAGAAGAACTTGCAACCGAAGACTTCCTTGAAAAAGCCCAAAAAGCCGTAGGAGGAAAACTAGACCAAATCGAATTAATAGTCGTAGACGAGAGCCACAACCTCAGAAACCCACTATCAAACAGATGGGAAAACTTCTTCACACTCATCCACGACCACATATCAACCAATAACAAACGCCCCTACATCCTCTTCCTGACTGCAACACCAATCAACAACACCATCTGGGACCTGTTCTGGCAACTAATGTTACTAGTATCAATGGACAGAGGAGCCTTCCTAAAAGAGGGAATCAACGACTTATTCAAATTCTTCAAAGACGTAGCCAAAAAAGAAGACCCATCCTTACTAAATGACCTGCTTAATGAAATCTCGATTCGAAGGACCCGAGACTACATTCTCAAAAATTACCCAAACGCCACCATCAAAGGAAAGAAAATAACCTTCCCAGAACGGAAACTAGATAACATCGACTATCACCTGGACAAAACCTACAAGGGAATGTACAGAGAATTCGCCGACATAATCTCGGAACAGCTAACAATGGCATACTACCGTCTACTCAAATACAAAAAACAAGAAAAACTCACACCCGACGAAGAATGGGCACTAAACCGAATGATAGCCCTAGAAGGCATATTCCGCACCTTACTACTCAAACGTCTAGAAAGCAGTGTTCAAGCCTTCAGAATAAGCATAACTAATCACATCGATTTTCTTGAACGCCTCAAAAAATGCCTTGCCCAAGGGAAAACTCTCACTAAGCAAACATTCAATCGCCAGATACTCTACATGGACGAAGAAATCTCTCAAGAATTCCTAGAAGAACTCGAAGACTTTGAAAAGGAAAACTACCGAATGGACGACCTATTTGCAGACATTGACAAAGACATTAAACTTCTGAGAAACAAGGTTCTCTCAAGAGTCTCAACAATAAAACCCGAAGAAGACGCCAAACTCAACAAATTGAAAAAGGACCTAATCGACCTACACAAAAAAGGTCAAATCATACTCTTCACCTACTACACAGACACCCTTGATTACTTATACGACAACCTAACCAAAACAAAAGAACTGTCAAACCTCAACATAGTAAAAATATCAGGTTCGACGGGAACGAGAGAACGAGACCGAATCGTAAGCGACTTCCTCCACAACAAAATCAACATACTCATAAGCACGGACGTCCTCTCAGAAGGAATGAACCTTCAAAGCGCAAAAATCATAATAAACTACGACCTTCACTGGAACCCTACCCGCATGATCCAACGAGCCGGAAGAATAGACCGCATAGGATCACCGTACCCAGAAATCTACGTTTACAACTTCTTTCCAGAGGACGAGCTTGAGGAGCTACTTCGCTTAGTGCAAATACTCCAAACAAAAATCATCAATATCGATAAATCAGTGGGCTTAGACCAAACAATACTTGGCGAAGAGATTCATCCAAAAGTGTTTGGAATACTCCGCAAGATCCGAGAAAAAGATACCACAATCTTTGACCTTCTAGAAAAAGACATGTTCGGTGGAGGCGAAAAATTCTATCAGCCTCTCAAGGACTTTCTAAGAACAAAAGCCATCGAAGAACTTGAATCATTACCTTACGGCATACATAGCGGTCTCCAGAACAAGAAGATACGAGCGATATTCTTCTACTACAAATACGCAGACGACCTTCACCTCTGGTATCTATACGACGTCGCCACCAAAGAAATCCTGAAAAACAAAACGCAGATCATCGATTACATTGCATGCCCGCACAGCGAACCCCGTGTGATTCCTGACTTTTTCGAACTAGTCTACGAGGTTAACAAAAAGGTTGCAGAAGATGTCGAATTATCATACAGAGAAATGGAACAAGTTGAGCGCGTAGATACTCAGCTTGGAAAAATATCACGCGACAGAAGCATGAAATTCATCAAACAAATAATCGCTGAAATAGAGCGAAACATTGACGATTACCTGATGGAATTCCGTGAAGAAAAAGAAATCGTAACCAAATGGGAAGCAACGAGAGAAAAACTGTTGTCCATGCCTCACACAAAGAAAAGACTAAGATTACTGCGAAAGCTTTGGAGGGAATACAAACAAGGAAAGGACTGGAAAGCTCTCGTAAACAAAATAGAGAAATTTGTCTCGGGAAAAACAATTCATAAAAGAGAGCCCCTGCCGCCTTTCGACAAAAGCAAGTTGAAACTTGTGGTTTTAGATTTTATTTCATGAACCGCTCTATTGTCAGATGCCATTTTCCTTCTTAAGACCGAATGTGCCAGGCTAAGCTCAGACATTGTCGCTGATATGAGATATATTTGACTATCTGAACATAGCTTAATGAAACAAGTGAGCTATAAAATGCCTAACATCAAGGTTCAAAATGTCGTAGCAACATTTTCACTGAATGATACGATTAACCTTGCAAATATTCGGGAGGCTTTTTCCAGCGAATGCTTCTTTGAGACATTGCAAGACAAAAGGTACACGTTTCGTGTAGTAGCTTTGCGAATTCGTAAATCCAGAATAACGCTGTTGGTCTACAGGACTGGAAAGGTTGTCTGCACAGGAGCGAAGACCATTAAAGATGCGGAACAGAGCGCTGATTATTTCATCAGTCGATTGCGAAAGCTTGGTTTCACAGCCACAAAGAAGCTAGAAGCTCGGATTCAAAATATTGTCGCTACAGCAGACCTTAAGATTCCAGTCGACATGGAAAAATTATTAGATTGTTTTCATTCGGAAAAGCAGTTTCGAGCTATGTATGAACCAGAACAATTTCCCGCAGCAATTGTTAGGTTTCCAACCACTCAAGGAGCTATAGCTACCATTTTACTTTTCAGCAGTGGCAAAGTCGTGTGTGTTGGGCTGACGACTCTCGAACAGATAAATGAAGCAATATGTCAAATCAACTCAAAACTGGAAAAGCTCTTATAAATCCTTGATACACATAAATGAAGAGGCGCATAGATGGTCAAGTGTCCCAGGTGTGGAAAGGACGTCTTAAAGGCTTCAAAAGAATGGGAATACGCTGTCTTTCATGTCAAACAGTTCAATTGCGGAAAATGCGACAAAAATTTCATGGCGTATTACCGCGAAGTCAAGCTAAGTCACACAATACCCAAGGCTAGGTAAAGGAAGCTCAGGCTCTCTCTTCAATTTGTTTCCTTGCAGTAGCTTTAATCTGCACTTGGAGCGTCTTCTATTCCTTTTTCTGTGATTACGAAGTATTCCTTTGACTCTGGAATGTATGGCGAGTCGATAATTGTTGCTATCCTTGTGCTTGCCCTAGGCATCGACTCACTAGATCATTTTATACGCCATGAAAATTCGAGCGAGGTCATTGCGGTCTATGATACAATAATTCTTCTGCTTTGACTCACATTCTTGTATGAAGTACTGAAGAGCCCTATCATCAATTGAAGGAACGTGGATAAGGAAAACTATCTCGACTGGTGAATGAGAAACTTGCAATAATTGGCCTGCAATGGTATTAAGATGAATACTCCCGAACGATTGACCTTTTATGATAAATCCAGAGAGTCTTAGGTCATCAGGATTGTTTACAAAAAGATGCAAAGTCAAGACGTCAGCTAATTCGACTGGAGAATGGGCAGTAAGGTTTGCATCTTTCAAAATTTCCCTTAGCCTTTTTTCTATATAATCTTCGCTCATTGAAGTAACATTAGTTATGGATTCGTAGCTTGGTTTATCTACCTTTACGGCTTCACGAAGCGAATATACGTCTCCAAGGACTAACCTGCCATATCTTTCTCGTGGAGTGTAGAACATATTTGCTCGAGGATCATAGATCTTGCTTACATCTGAAAGTTCTACCTGAGAGAACGGGAAGACTATTCTGTCTTTTCCTTCGAAATTCTTGTATTTTAGAAAATAGAAATTGCCATTGAACAGGACTCTATTAAAACGTAGATTATTAATCTCAAAGAAAACAGGGATAGACAGTCTTTCCAAGGATTTCATTAGTTCAAAGTATTCAGAAATTATTTGTTCTTCAGACTCGAGTTTGTAGCCGAATTTTTGCATAATAAACGAGAACTGATTGAAGTCTCTTTGAAACAATGCAGATATCAGTTGAGACCGGAGATTAAAGTCAGGTTCATTCATTGCCGAATAGATCCTTAGAAAACTCTCTACCGCTTCTCTTGATTTGCGAAAGAAGCCCAGCCCAAAAAGAAGGTTGCAAGTTATTTCTGTCTTTTTAATTTCATCTAACTTCAGACTTCCTATTCTCTCGTCTATTTCAAGAATCACTTCGCCTTGATACGGAAATCCAAAGAGATACAAGTCTTCCATACATTCTAGGCGTGGCACAAGTTCTGTGATGCCCTTAATTGATTCTGTATTAAGAATTGGATTTTGTTTTAAAACAATTAAGAGAATCAAATAGTTTCCAACGAGCGTATCAAAACACATTGAAAAGAGCTCATCTAATGAGAAATTCGTAGATAAATTGGCTAAACGTTCCAAGATCTGTGTCCTATAGCCCTCATCATTAGCCAGAAATGCAAAGTGCAGTTTTTTCAAGAAAGTCCGAACTATCTCAGGGTCCCGTTGAGAAAATATTCTTTTTGCGACTCTCTCTACTAATGAGACATCGTAAAAGTCTTCTTCGCTTATTAGTTCAAGCAAACTTTCGTCTTCAATATCCATGCGACTCGTCCTTCCCTTTATTGCATAAATCGTTCCAAAGGGCCTTTTTCAGGCTCGAACTTTTCGGGAAGAAGTTTTCCATAAAGCTTCACAGCTACTTCAAAAATTTTTTCCTCATCATTGCCAAAGTACTTACTTGGGATAATAAATTCCACTCTGCCATTCGACTTAACTCTTGTCGTAATTCTTATCCCAAACTCCAGCCATAGCCCGCCTCTGATTTCTGTTAAGCGAATACCCTCTTCTTCAATTAACCTTGCCACTTCAGGAGATATAGAGATGCTTATCCCCGTCATACGAACATTGAAAACATCGTAGATTATGACCTTCTTCACTTCAGCCTTTCCTTTCACGTTTTGTTCGACTATTTTCGTAAATTTTTCATTGTCTCTTGGATCTATATTGATAAGTTCAACGTATTTTCCAAATCTCTCTAGCATATTACGCATCGCTTCTGGTGTAAAGCGGGCATCTCGTTTAGCAAAATTGTAGACGTAATTTTTGACTGCATCACAAACTATCTCTCTTGCACGAAAAACCAAGGTCTCGACTCCGCCAAAGAAAGTCAAGACCACCCTCCTTTCTTCGAATGACACATTTATCCTAACCCGATATGCTGGATCCACACGTTTGACATTAAGAGATTGAATGGTTTTTCTTCTCGTGTCAGCATAATCCCACCTGAAGGGCATTTCTCTGATATAATAGCAATCAAGTTTGCCATTCTTTCTTGAGAATTGAAAGAAACCCTCGTTGAGCTGACTCCGATGCCTAGGCGAAAAGGGGTACTTCTTTTCAAGTTCTTGAACTATCATGTCTTCGAGACTGGCGTCATTCTTGAGTGCTGTGCTTTCATACTCCACAACCGACTGCAAAACAGTGATCTTATAGATTATTGTCTCACCGACGGCCTTTTCTTCAAGAATTAGATCTCTGATAGTTTCTATTCTTTCGTCATTTTCGAAATTGCTAACCAACAGAGCCACTTCTTTAGTAGCAGTCAAGTAATTAAAGAGAACTCTCGAGCGTAAAAGATTTATGTCAACGTTACACGGGAGCATGTTTAACCATATTTTTTATCGATTTTAATGTTCAAATTGATTTTAAAGGCTCCGTCATTTCATTCACTTCCTCATATTCAACAGAGATTCGCTGACTAAATCATTTAAAGAATGGATGTGCTAAGCGAATAACAGAGAGACTGTTAAGTGAAAGTGTTAAACTCCTAACGCAACAAAAAATATGGAAAGGTGAAGAAAACGCCTCTATTCATGGTAAAGAAAGAAGCCTTCGAATGGATAAAGACAGGTCAAAAGACGATTGAGCTAAGGAAGGGTAAAGCGAAGTCTGGAGACCATGCAGTTTTTCAATGCGGCGGAAACATTCTTAGAGGGAAAATCGTCAGAACACACGAAGGAAGTTTACCAACACTTCTGCAAAGCCTTAACTTCAAACAAATAATCCCTACAGCCAACAGCCTCCAAGAAGCAACAACTTACATCAAAAAACTGTATGGAACAACTGACGGAACATTCACTGCCTATCGATTTGCCTTATCAAGGTGAAAACATGAAGAGAACTCTAAAAATGAAGTGCCCAAACTGTGGACACTGGAACCGTGTTTCAGTAAACAAACTCTTCATTGAACAGCCAAGCCCGGAGCCCAAAGTGAAAGTAATGATTCCAATGTATGAGCCTCTTCAAGTTTCAAAGTGTGAGAAATGTGGAACAATAATAGCCGAACCGAAAGAACTAATTAAAATAGTAAAAGAGACGCCTACAGAATAAATGTCGAAGGTGAAGTTAATTGGATTTTGAACCTAGAGAGAATGAAGTGGTTATTGAAATATTAGAGAAAGAAAAAGACTGGTATGCAGTTCGGCATGGAAGAAAGTTTGAATGGTCAAAGTCCATGTTCCGATTTGAGCTATTGAGAAAACTGGTTCTAACTAATCAAAGAATCGTGTTCTTGAAAGATGTAGAGATCGATTATGAAATTCCACTTGAGGATATTCGAGAAGCTGTTCCTGATAATGTGGGACTTGCTGGTAATCCCTACTTGAGATTAGAGCTTAAGAATGGAGATGCTGTTTCAATAATTTTCCAGTGCGTAGGTGTAAGAGTGTTTATGGGAATTTTTTTGTTGTCTAAACAGAGGAAGCTAACACAAAAATGGATAAAAGCAATTAATGCTCAACTGAGATAAACTAGTCATTTTGTGACAAAACAGAAGAGTTATTGCTGAACTAAAAGACTAGTCAGTACAGAAGAGGTAGTTGCAAGATGAAAAATGAGGGACATATCGGTCTCTCAAACGAGAAAGTCAAAGAGGCCACAAGCGGAGATTTCAAACTGGCCCTTTCATATCTTAAAGAGAGCGCACGCACAGCATACTTTGTCATTCATGTTTACTCCAACACTTTCGATTATTCTCTATACCTACAAAGAAGCAATGTCCGAGGAAGCGACAGAAGAAAGAACTTTCTTGAAAGACTTGGTTTCACATACTATGAATCATGCAACATACTTGGAGGCCCATGCTACTATAAGGTAATTGAGGAAGTTCCGAGAGAAGCCTACCCTGAAAACTTCATGAGGCATCAACAAAGATTGCAATTGGCTCACAGAAAATTTGATCAACTTGCGAGTCGATTCGGCGAGATTTTCCAGAAGATGTTTGAAGTGGATAGAATTCTTTTTGAGTCTGGATTTGAGCTTCCTTGGGAAGAGGAGAAGCTGAGCCCCATAATTCATGGGCAAGAAGAGAAGGTCTATGAAAAAGGGCAAATCTACGATTTTTACAAAGACATCCGTGAAATCACACAAAGCGCGAAGAAGGAAGTATTCTTGGTCGACGCATATGTTAACGAGGAAGCACTCGACCTATACCTTGACAAGATTCCATCAGGTATCAAGATAAGGATATTAACCAATAAACCACAAGGAAACTTCATTACAGTGGCACAGAAGTTTAAGACAAAACCCAGTGTCGATTTTGAAGTAAGACAAAACCAAGATTGCCACGACCGTCTATTCTTTGTGGACAACACTTGTTGGGTAATTGGGCAGTCCATAAAAGACGCTGGCAAAAAGCCTACATACCTCGTGAGAATTGAAAGCCATGACCTTTTTAAGCTTGTATTTGAAAACTTGTGGAATGCGTCATCAGTTCTAGTTTAATCGAAGCTTGAGACTCTTCGTAAATTGAATAGGCTAGAGCCTTATCTTAGTAAAAAATTCGACTATAGCCTTTGCTCTTGGATCGTTCCCATTGATAGCGTATAAGGGGATTTCTCCATAAATCCTTCTTGAAACTATTCCGGTCTCGACAAGATTTTGAATGCGCCGCGCCGCAGAGCTTCTGCCGAGCCCCGTGCGCTGACATATTTTGTACACCGTCAGTTCTTTCTCCGATTTCCACAAGGCCAGCAGAATCCTTAGTCTTGATGGGTTTCCAATTGCCTCGATGAGTCTCTTCTTTTCTTCGTCCAGTTTAAGCATCAGACTCCCGCCTCTTTAGAAGGTCTACTAGAAACTTCAAAACCTCGGCCTTGACGCCATTGAGTCCTGGTTCAAACTTTTCTTACCGTTACTGATAACTCTTTCTTGTTTTTCTCGTCGTTTTTTGTCACATTTTTGTCATTTTTTTGTGACTTTTTGCCACAAGCGCGTTACGGACCTTGAATCTCTCCCTAGTCTCCTTTTTTTCTTTACCCATTTTTCTCAGATTTAAGTGGACTTAGTTCGCCTTTGTTTTTTGTTTTCTGTTTTTTTGATTTTTCTCTGGTTTCTCTGTTTTTTGTTTGTTTCTGGCTTTTCTACGTCTATCTCGTTTTGTTTTCCAGTTTTGTTTTTTCGTCTTCGTCGTTTGCTTGTTTTTGTCTTGTTTTTGTTTTCTCGTTTGTTTGGTTTCTGCGTCTGCTTTCTGCTGGTTTCTGGTGGTTTGTCTGTCTTCTGCTTGTTTCTGGTTTTTCTGCGTCTGTCTTGTTTCTATGTTCTGTTGGTTTTCTCGTGTTTGTCTGTCTCGTTTCTTTCATCGTCTGTCGTTTCTTTCGTAGTTTGTCTGTTCTCTGCCTTCTCGTTTTCGTCTGTCTCGTTTTTTCCGGCTTGTCTCTGGCTTTGTCTGTCTCGTCTTGTTGGTTTTCCGGCTTTGTCTGTTTCGTTTTCTGCTGTTTCGTCTGGTTTCTGGCTTTTGTTTCGTCTTGTCTTCTCGTTTTCGTTTGTTTCTTCTTGTTTTTGCTTTTTTGGTTTTGTCTGTTTTCTTGTTTTCTCGTTTTTTTCTTTTTGCGATTTTTTGACATAGTCCGCTTTTAACCCTATCTTACCAACCCGCTCTAATTGTTAATCTTACCAACCCCTGTCAATCGTTAATATCGTGCCAAACAAAATCAGAACCAAATGATCCACCTTAATCGACGTGAGACTGTTGTGCAAGACTTTTTGGGCGACGAAGCTGGCAGGGGGTCCGAGGGCGAGTGGGACAGAGGCTATGGCAGATGTGGTTTCAAAAGTTTTTCTGCAGAATCTAGGCAGACAAAAGCTCAGATATTGAAAATGTGAAAGTTTAGTTCGCTCGACCAAGATAGCGCCAAAGCTGTTTGCCCCTGTGCTTCTCAACAAGGTA